>Ga0209986_10000136_pt1 | contig 65383 bp, 65 predicted proteins | sample BlataG_FD_183168 | JGI IMG/M metagenome (GOLD analysis project Ga0209986, IMG submission 183168) | Deep subsurface microbial communities from Black Sea to uncover new lineages of life (NeLLi) - Black_00105 metaG (SPAdes) (version 2) | ecosystem: Environmental > Aquatic > Marine > Oceanic >... | reverse complement strand
CCAAAGCCTCCTGTTCCAGATGATGTATCTGCAGAGGTCATTCCACCGCCTCCACCAGCAAATCCACCTCTTCCGCCAAGACCACCATCAATTCCAGATCCGCCACCCCCACCAAAAATGCCGCCATCTCCTCCAACAGCCTTTGGGGAAGAACCATTTGCATTTCCAGCACCGCCACCTCCAGCGCCATCGCCACCATCGCCACCATCTCCAGGGTTTCCGGAAAAGGAGTTACCGCCCCCACCTCCGCCACTTCCAGAGGGTACACCAGAACCTAATCCCCCAGCTCCAGCTCCAGCTCCACTTCCAGGAGAGCCCCCGTCTCCAGCATCTCCTCCATCGCCTCCATCGACTGATCCAAAGCCACCGCTGCCACCACCGCCGCCACTTCCGCCGTCACCACCATCTTTGAAGGGCGTTCCCCCGCCAGCTCCGCCTCCATCGATGCTTCCATTTTGACCTGGGGAATTCCCCCCAGCACCTAAAAAGCCTCCGCCTCCGCCCCCGCCAGTTGGTTGACCCCCTATGCTGACTCCGCCATTCCCGAAGAAGCCACCCCCTCCACCTGGTAGCACAAATATATTTGTTGTTCCCCCATTGCCTAAAAAACCACCGCCCCCTCCGTTTCCTTTTAAACCTGTCGTTCCCCCAAATCCGCCCTGAACAGTGGAATTTTCGAATGTGGGATTGGTGAGCGTCACAGTAGTGCTATCTGAAACAAATAATGATCCACCAAATGCAGCGCCACCTCCGCCTCCGACCACACCCAATCCACCATTCCCTCCCATGTGCTTAGTATTGGAAAAGGTCATATTGTTGATTGTCACACTGCCACCGCGTACAAAGAAGCCTCGGAATGCATCTGCTCCATTTATTGAAAGGCCATTGCCATTGATAGTCGTTGATTGGAGTACAGGGATGAAAGAAAGCTCTGAATTCACGGGAAATGGATTGGTAGAAAGGGAGATATTATTGGTGAAGTTGATGCTCATCTCTTTGTTTCTTAAAGCCGTATCGAGCTCAGCTTCCGTAGAAACATCCACGCCCTGAAGTAGAGATGTGCTTGTTAAACAAACAAGAGTAGAGAGCGTTTTTTTCCAAGGCATGAGAGATTCCTTTTGTGTTTTCTTCCTCATAACATAAAAAGAATTTTACTCAGTTAGAAAATCCACTCTAAGCGTCCTTCCATCTGATTGATGCGAGTGCTGCTGTTGAACAGTCCCTTATATCCTAGAGAGAAAGAGGCTCCGTTGCAGTGGCTCCATTTGATCCCAGCTTGTGGAGCACCAAGCTGCACGCTGGAGTCGTAGCTTAGCGCATCGATCACACACGACTGGCCTGTAAAGCTTGCCGGTTGTCTTGATTTCCCAATGGGGAACTCACCCACCCAAGAAAGCCCTAAATAGGGGGCTACGCAATAACAGCCGCAGTCAGTTTCAATGTACCATAACATCCCAGCTTCTCCTCGCATCATGTGCTGATCTTTCGATCGGACGCGCAGATTCAAACTATCGGCTCCTTTTTCAGAGAACGAGCCATGAGTGTAGTAGTGGTAATCCGCAACTGCAAATGGTTCAAAAACGCTATCACACCAGCACCAATTGGCTTTGAGACCCAAATGACCAGTTACAAAATAGTTCCAGAAATCTCCTTTTGCAGTTCGATCTACCTCTGCAAAAGTGATCTTTCGATCGAGATCATTATCGCTTCCTCCGCCAAGGACCGAAAGATCCATACTGAAATAGTGGCATAGCCAACTAGCATAAAGGGCGCCATAGTAACTATTGAGATTACCGCCACCGCCGTTGTTTCTCCAGAGAAGGTGAGTGTGTGTATAGCCAAAAGCCGCTCCGTAGGTAAAACGGTCTCCACAGCAAAAGTCAACCCCAGTCAGCAATCCAATGGCATCGGCATTATACCGGCGCAAATTATCGAGCTGCTTTTTATTATCCATAATATTGCCAAAGACCGTTACCCAAGCATTGCTATCACAATCGCAGCTGCAGCAGTCTCTTGGACTGCAGCATAGCTCAAAGAGGTGCTGCGAGAGGATGTCTGCTGCGTAACTATTATTGCGGGCATTGATCCACTCTAAGGCGCCGTAGCGGACAGCAGATAAAGAGGTGAGGGCCGCATTGACTTGACTATCATTTAACGTCCCGAGTGTCTCGACCATCAAAGCAAAGTCAGAATTTGGAGTTATATCAGCTGAGCGAATGCAGTTCACCACATCTGAGGCAGGGCCTGAGTTAATGACCTGATCATCAAAGAGACTAGTCGTAAGAACTGTGATAATCACACTACTATAATCGACTTGAATATCGATAAGCTGGCCAAATCCACCAGTTTCAATGACCGTATCAAATGTTGTTCCGTTGGTAGGAGCATCTATAACGAGATAGGTTGTTCCTGCTATATAGTTCCCAGGGCCTACAACTACATCCATGGTTCCAGCAAGCGCTGCTTGCGTAGCGCCCATAATGAAATCATTGACATTGCCAGTTGGGGTAATATCAACAACAAGTGTCCCTGTTGCAGATTGAGTGTATTCCCCAGTCAGAGCAATCGTTCCTACTCCATTGACACCTGGAGAGACTATTCCGTTATTCGTGAGATTTCCTCCGTTTGCATCGCTTACATCAAGATTGCAGGTAAAGGACCCAGTAAGTGTGCCTCCAGATTCGACCACAATATCTGAAACGACAGAGCTATTGATTTGAAGCTCTCCAGCTTCCACAGTTGTGGTGCCCGTAAAGGTATTATCTCCTGTTAAGGAGAGAAGGGCAGGACCCTTTTTTGTGAGACCACCTGTATTTGTAAGAACTGGAGCTCCAGGGGACTCATCTCCCTGATTTCCTTCGATTGGATTTTGTAAAATGACATCGCTGGAAATATCGAAGGTAAGATCACTACCCGACATCATAAAGATGTCAGTACCTGCTGTAGATCCAGCGGTGGCACTTCCACCAACTCCCGGAGAACCGCCGGTGACTGAGCTGCCACTAAAATCAACATTTCCTTCTAGAGTAAGTGTTCCCCCTCTTTGGATGAAGATAGCCCCACCAAAGCCAGCACCTCCCCCTCCTCCTGCAGGATTGGCTAGTGCCAGAGCATTTCCTCCATTGCCACCACCGAATCCACCAAGAGCAGCACCACCTGTGGCAGCTCCGCCACCTCCACCAAAGCCACCTCCAGGAAGCATAGTCGAACGGGATCCTCCACCCCCTCCGCCAAAGCCCCCAGTTCCACCAATAATACCAGTGTTGTTTCTTCCAGAGCCTCCTCCACCTCCGAAGTCGCCCCCATTACCTCCTACTCCGTCCAATGCAGCCGGATTAGAAGTGATCCCAGCGCCACCTCCTCCTGATCCATCAACCCCATCTCCACCATCGCCGCCTGACCCAGAAGCTGTATCGGAAGCACCTCCCCCTCCGCCTCCACTACCACTAGTATTTGTAGAGCCTGTTCCTCCTGTTGCACCTCCCACGCCGACGCTTCCATCTGCTCCTGCTGTCCCTCCGTTCCCTCCGGGGCCACTAATTGAGTCATTGTTAACGCCACCACCGCCACCACTGCCGCCAGCTCCTCCATTTTCATCTGCTACCTGGCCACCACCACCAGCACCTCCTCCGTCTGTGGTCGTGCTAACACCACTCCCAGTGGCCCCATCAGATTGGAATCCTCCTCCTCCTCCGCCACCATCAACTGAAAGAAATGTGAGGTTTGTACCTCCCCCATCTCCAAAAAAGCCTCCCCCTCCAGCACACGCTCCGCTTGAGGTTGCGGCAGTTCCTCCATTGCCTAGAAACCCACCTCCACCGCCAGAACCCTGGCTCAAGATGGCTCCATTTCCCCCATTTCCTCCGGTTGCACTTGCATTTTCAAATTTGGGATTACATAGAGTAACCGTTGTCCCGTCTCCTACAAATAGGGCTCCACCAAAGCCTCCTCCTCCTCCTCCTCCACGAGCCCCAGTGCCTCCAGTACCTCCAATATGCGAGAGTCTATCAAAAATCATATTGTTGATAATGACAGTGCCTCCGCGCACAAAGAAGCCGCGGATTCCACTCGCTCCATTTATGTTTAAACCGTTTCCGTTGATTGTCGTTGTTTGGAGAACAGGGACAAATGTACTGGTTGAATTTACAGGAAATGGACTTGTAGAGAGGGCGAAACTTCCCGTGAAGTTGATAGTAGCCGCATTGCTATTCAAAGCAGCATCGAGCCCTGCTTCATCGGAAACATCTACTCCAAGAAGTGTGGTTGCAGATAAACAAATGAAGGTTGAGAGAGCTTTTTTCCAGGGCATGTGAAATCCTTATATTGGTTTTCTCTCTCTATAACATAATTTTTTTTTTGGGGGGGCTAGATTGTTAAAATTTCACAGCCGGTGTCTGTGATAAGTAATGTGTGTTCCCACTGCGCACTGGGTTTGCCGTCTTTGGTGTAGGCTGTCCAGTGATTTTCTGCATCGATGTAGCCCTCGATCACGCCAGCGTTGATCATCGGCTCGATGGTGAAGGTCATGCCGGCAGCTAGGGGTATTTTCATATCGTTGCGATGATGGGGGACTTGGGGAGGTTCATGGAATTGAAGACCTACGCCATGTCCTACGAATTGGTTGACCACCGCGCAGCCATGCTCGTTGGCATAGTCTTCGATGACGTCGCCAATTTCACAGAGGAGGACGCCTGGCTTTAGGATGGCAATTGAGCGCTCAAGGCATTCTTTAGCTACATTTACGGTGTTTTCTTTTTCGGGAGAAATTTTGCCAATGGTGACCATGGCAGAACAGTCTCCGAAGTAGCCATCTAGAATACAGCTGACATCGATATTGAGGATATCGCCCTCTTTGAGAGGAATGTCGTTTGGTATGCCGTGGCAGATTTCATCGTTGAGAGAGGTGCAAATGCTTTTCGGAAAAGGGGGCGAGCCATAGCCAAGAGGAGCGGGGATGGCACCTGCTTCTTTGTGGAGCTTATTGGCATAGGCATCAAGCTCATTGGTAGTGACCCCTTTTTTTGCCATGGCGCACGTTTTTTTTAGGATCGAGCTTGCTAGCTTGCAAGCTATTTTAATGCCAGCGATTTGCTCTTTATTTTTGAGGATGATTCCGTATTGCTTGAGATATTCTTCTCTAAGCCCTTCTTTGGGGTGATGCTTTTGAGGGTAGTGACACTTTTTCCATTTTTGCCCGCTTCCACACCAGCAAGGATCATTACGTGAAATCATACTAGGTATTTTCTCTTTTGATAGGGGTTTAGATCAATAAAAAACTCGGTGGAGAAATAAGCCATGAGCAGGAGCTGTCATCCCAGCGAGGCGCCGGTCTCGGCTCATAATAATTTGAGGCAGATCTTTTAGAGCGATTTTTCCTTGCCCAATGTGGACGAGGGTGCCGACAATATTGCGGACCATTTTATAGAGGAAATTATCTCCCTGGATCACGATGCGCAAGCGATTGTTTTCTAGGGGCTCAAGGGTGATTTTTCTGACATGGCGGATTGGGTCTTCGTACTTAGTATTGGAAAAGGCAGAGAAATCATGTCTACCTTCGATCTCTTGCGCCGCTAAATGCATCGCTTGTAAATCGAGGGGCAAGGGAACATGCCAAGCAAATTCTCTGTGGAAGGGGACTTGGGTCGGTAGATTGCAGATGCAGTAGTGATATTCTTTGCCTTTAGCATGGAGGGTAGGATGAAACTCATCTGGCATCTTTTCGAGCTTTAGGGGAGCAATATCTTTTGGCAAAAGGCTTCTTAAGGAGCCATAGAGAGCATGGAGATCGGTATCCTTGGCAAAAAAGTTGCAGACCTGTTCTCGTGCGTGTACGCCGCTATCAGTTCTGCTGGCTGCTTGGATTTTGATGGGTTCTTGCAGAATTTTTTCGAGAGCCTTTAGCAACTGCCCTTCTATGCTAGGACCCATTTTAGTCTTTTGAAAGCCACAGTAGTGGGTTCCGCTGTAGGCGAGGAGACATTTATAGTTGATACCATTGATCATTGAAAACTTGAGGTGGGAGCCAGTCCATTTAAGAACATTTGGACGGCGATCATGATTAGCAGAAGCCCGGTAAATCTCTCACAAGCAGCTAAGCCTTTATTACCGAGAATGCGCTGAAGGGGAATAGCACACAATAAAATGACAGTAGAGGCACTCCAGGCAAGAAGGATCGCGCCAATGCAGGTCCAAACGGGAAGCTGCTGGTGCGAGTAGAGGACGACAGCTGCTAAGACAGCTGGACCTGAAACGAGGGGGACAGCGAGTGGAACGAGGAAAGGCTCCCCGTCACCCTCTGATTCAAACGCTTTTTCTTTGGTGGGGAAAACGAGCTTAATCCCGATAATAAATAGGATGATACCCCCAGAGATTAAGACGGCGGAGTGGCTGATTCCTAAAAATCCAAGGAGGACATCTCCAACGAAATAGAATCCAATGATGATCACTAAGGCGATACTTAGCTCACGAAAAATAATGTAGCGCTGACGTTTCGGTTCGATCTCTTTTAAGATTGAGAGAAAAATGGGAACATTGCCAATCGAGTCCATCAAAAGAAAAAGAGAGAGTGCTAGTGAAAAAAGGCCCATTACTTGTCATTCTATCCTTTTTTTGCCGGTTTGGCAACCGCCTTCCAAATCTTTGCTAAAGTCTTTTGGTGTCCAGGCTCAAGATCCTTTAAAATGAGAAGACAATCCTGATTTTTTTCAAAAGCAGCCCCTGTCCAGTTGGCCGACCCCAGAATAAAAGTACTATCATCGATCAATGCCCACTTGTGATGGAGCAGCTGGCTCCCTTGGCTAGTGAGGATGGTAATGCCGGCATTATCTAGCTGTTGAATCGATTTTTTACTCGCGCCAAGGGCTGTATATCGATCGATGGCCACAGTAACTGCTATCCCGCGTTTTTTGGCAGAGACAAGTCTCTCTACTATTTGGGGATGGGTAAGAGTAAACATGGCTATTTTGATCGATTTTTTTGATTGATCGATTTGATTACAAAGATCTGGTAGGGCTTTGTCTCTAAAGTCGGGGAGGAGATGGGCTGTTAGGGGGCGGCCTTCGATGGTAAATGCTTGGCTATATTCTATGGATTTTTCAAAAAATTCTGCGAGGGGCTCGCTGCTCAGCCCCAATACGAGATTGTCATGCATTTTGAGTGACTGCGGCGTACAATTAGCAGTGCCTACAAAAACTTGTTTTGCATCAATCACAAGAATTTTTCGGTGCATTAGACCGGAGCTTTTAATCGGATAGGCCAAAAGGGGAAGATGGGAAGAGGCTCTTTTATCGTAAAAAATTTGTACGTCGAGTCCTTCTGCTTGTCTTTTTGCCAAAAGAGCAATCAAATCAAGATCTGTTAGTCCATAGATCTGCAGATGGATGGAGGATTTGGCAGATTGGATCGCACGCAAATAGACGCGTTTGAGATCAGAGCGTTGGTGGTTGGAATAAAAAATAAGGGGCGTTTTTGAGGTAGGAAGAGGGGGAAGAAGGGTGGCTAAGGCCAGCCAAAAATACCCCCCGAAAATGACAAGAACCGTAAGAACGGTCTTCAGATTTTCTGTCCTTCGGCTCGCATTTTGCGTACAACAGTGCCGAGCCCTGTTTTATCGATGATTCTCATCCCGTGAGCGGATAGTCGCAGAGAGACAAAACGGTTTTCTTCAGCGAACCAAAAACGTTTTTTCATGAGGTTGGGTTGAAAGCGACGGCGCTTGATCCCTGTGATCTTAAGGCCGATCCCTTTCTTCTTTTTTGCAATTCCACGAAGTGCATAGCTATTTCCCGACCGTGGTTTTTTTCCAGTAACTTGACATTGCTTGGACATAGAAATACTCCTTTGCGCTAAAGCATAGCAGAATAGTCGTTATTGAACAAGAATTGATTATGCAATATCTGAAAAGGCGTTTTCAAAGGAGATGCTGTCTAAGTAAAAATATTCTTGAATCATGAGGCCGTGTGCCTTGCTATAAAAAATCATTTCAGAAATATCGCTAAGGGGCATATAGTGATTGTCCAATCGAAGCTTTACACCTCGCGATTCAAGAAAAATATCGATCTTGCATAAGTTGCGATGACATTTAATGCAGGAATTGATTATTTTAGCGATCAGGCGCCAGATGCTGCCCCACAGGCGCCGGTTTGCAAATCAAATATTTTAAATAGGAAAAACATGGCAATTTACGAACTTTTCGACCAAGAGAAAATCGACAATTTCAACGAAACGTTCGACCATGTTCCTGGAAAGCAAGATGGTGACCAAAGTGGTGACAGGGGCTCATTCTTTTCAACTCTAGTAACGAGGGTTTTCTTCTTATTGCTTCTAGTTGCAGACACTGCTTGGTTTGTCTATAACTGTATAGCCCTCATTATCGTTGCCTCTATTTCTCGGGTCACAGGAAAGCGGAAGCTTCTCCGAAAATCTATACTCAATCTGCAGCGTTCAGCTGCTTGTCACATTGCACTTTTTGTTGGACTCTTCAGTCCACCTTTTGGTATCATGGTCGCATGCACTTACTTCCTGATGTATGATAAAGCAGGAATGGAAGAGGTAGTACCAGCGCCGTTGCAGGCACAGTTTAAAGACATTTTTACGACAGATAAATGAAATACTCAGGATCTTTCAGACGCCTTTTTGCTTTTGCCATCGATGCAATTTTTCTCATTGCAATCTACATTGCATTTGGTCTGTTCTTTGGGGTAAGCCTCATTTCAGCGACAATAAGAACCCTCCCTATGATCGGTTTTTGGTTTTACGGGGGATTAATGGTGACTTCTTGGCTTTATTTTGCCTGTTTTGAAAGTTCCAAACGAAAGGCCACAATTGGCAAACAGCTTTTGGGGATTCAAGTAACAAATTTTGAAGGAGAGCGCCTTTCATTTGCTAAGGCCTCTTTTCGATACTTTCTCCAAGCGATCATTCGTGTAGGAGTGCTTCTCATATTCTTTACTAAGAAAAAGCAAGCTCTACATGACAAAATTACTCGGTCTGTAGTTACTTACAACGGTTAGAATTTCACAATTTTTTCGACTTTTTGTGCTTCACATAGATCCAAATCAGAAGGGTATTTAAGATGAGAAAGGCAATCAGAGCAAGACCTGGGAAGGTGAGGGGATTATTTGATACCGATTTTAGCGTGCAAGAAGGGCAAAAATTGTTTTGTGCAAAGAACTTGATCATGATTATGTGGTAGAGAGAGATGGCTAGCCCAATGAGCGAAAGGGGCAGTACATAGAGGATAATCCGATATGCATTGCGAAAGGCGGCTATACCCAATATGATAGCTAGGGGGAACAGTATCACTCGCTGATACCAACAGAGGGTGCAAGGCTCTCGATGTGTGATTTCACTAAAAAATAGACTTCCAACCACTCCAATGCAGACAAGGAGCCAAGGAAGAAATAGGCTGAATTTTTTCATTTTGCTTTAGGTTTTTGCGGTTTTGTTTCAGGTTTCGGTGGGCGTGGGGCTTGTTTGTCCAAACGTTCTGATTCTTCAATCAATTTTCTTGTGGAAATCTGTTTCCCATTCACAGATGTCCCTGTATTTAAGTTAGTAATTTTGACAGGATATTTAGGATCTCTGCTTTCCCCGAGCATGAGCGGGATAGGGGTGATCCAAAAGGCGGTGTAGATCCGATCTTCAGGATCAATTTCGTAGGTCGTTTTATCTGAAAGCTCTAGTTTTGATCCTTCTCCGATATTCAATGAAAGGTAGAGTTGCTCTTTATGGTCTTCTGGTCTGCCTTCATTCGAGGTGAAATTGTCATTGATCCATTCTTGCAGAGCCATTTTTTGGCTATAATTGAGATTGTTAACGCCTGTTTGTTCCTTCTGCTTATTTGTCATGGCATCATCGAGCACGATTTTGGCATAGATAGGAACGGCAAAAAGGACAAATACTCCCAAGATTATTTTCATGCCTCTGAATTCCATCAGTATTTCCTCCTACGTGTTAAAGAAAGAGAGAAGGACTCAATAGATATCTTCCACAAGAAAAATAGGAGTGAGTGTTTAAGGCGGTCAGGGGTCATATCTTTCTTCTAAAAGAGAAAGACTTATTTTTCAAGTTGGGATTTGGCCGCGATTTCTATAAAGAATGAGACACGAGCCGATTTCTGGATCATTATAGACTTGATCAAGAGCAAATAGAAAGCCTTCTTTATCATCTTTGCGCTCTTGGTCATAATCATCTGATAGCTTCAGTATATTTGCTTCTTGTGTGGCTCGGAGGAGAGTATAGGTATCGATTAAAGGAGTAGGTAAGGGCACGTATGCTGCGTCTCTTTCTAAGACAGCAACTTTGCCATCAATGATGAGACGGCCGCCAAGGGCTTTAATCGTGACATCAGTATTATTTTCGAGCATGGCACCAGACTCAAATGTAATAAGATCAGTTTTAGCTCGGTTGCTGAGATGCGCATCGATTTTTAGCTTTAGCTCCCTAACCAAGGTTGGTTCATCTTTATCCTTAAGAGAAAAAATGCTAGCCGGTTCCTTTTCTCCACCGTTTAGGACTAAGGAAATTCTATAATTTTGATCTTCATCATTGATTGATTCAAAATGAATAGCTTCAACATCAAGAAATTGAGGGCAAATAATATCTATCACCCTCTGGATCAAAGGTGGCTCAATAGGCGAAAAAGATGATGGATCTGTTGGGGGCACTGCAGCCATGCCGAACGGATTACTCTTTTTCTTCTTTTACCACAGCTAAATTGTCCTTAGCGTCACTAGGTGGCTCTTGGTCAATGAAAACAAACTTATCATTTTCGATGGTGACGAGCCAGTTGCCGCCCTTATCCGGACTGGTCAGGATCTTCTCTGCAATAGGATCTTCGAGCTCATGCTCGATTACGCGGCGAAGAGGCCTTGCTCCCATTGTGGGATCAAACCCTTTATTGCAAAGATAATCTTTGGCCTTGTTATCAAGGGCAATAGTGATGTTTTTACGAGTTAAACGGCTTTGCACTTTGCTGAGTTCTAAGTCGATGACTTTGAGGAGGTGTGTTTTCTCAAGAGGTCTGAAGATAACAACTCCATCGAGCCTGTTGATGAATTCAGGCTTAAAGCCTTTTTTCACAGCGCCATCGATTTTGGATTGCATTGTATTGTAATCGATCATCCCTTCTTGGACTCCAAAGCCCACTTCGCTTGATTTGCGAATGAGGTCGGCTCCTAGGTTTGAGGTCATGATGATGATGGCATTGCGGAAATCTACTTTCCGGCCAAAGGCGTCAGTGAGGCGTCCTTCTTCTAGAATTTGTAGAAGGAGGTTCATCACGTCCGGGTGCGCTTTTTCCACTTCGTCGAATAGGACGACACAATAGGGGCGTTGACGCACTTGCTCAGTAAGCTGTCCGCCTTCCTCGTGCCCTACATATCCAGGAGGGGAACCTGTCATTCTACTGACAGCGAATTTCTCCATGTATTCGGACATGTCGACTTGGATGAGAGCATCTTCTCCACCAAACATCTGGGTAGCAAGTTGCTTGGCAACGAGTGTTTTTCCAACTCCTGTTGGTCCGAGGAATAGGAATGCGCCAATGGGGCGAGAGGGATCTTTAATATCTGCTCGGCTACGGCGAATCGCTCGACATACGGTATGAATGGCTTCATTTTGTCCAACGATTTTTTCTTGCAGATCCTCTTCCATTTTAAGGACTTTTTGCGTCTCGTTTTCAGTGAGACGTGTTGTTGGGATGCCTGTTTGCTTACCAACGATGTAAGCTACTTCATCTTCATCCACAATCACTTTCTGTTGTTCTTTGGTGTTTTCCCATTCTTCGATGACTTTTTGTAGTTCGGTGCGCAATTTTTTCTCATTGTCACGAAGCTTTGCTGCTTTTTCATACTCTTGGTTGCCAATTGCGGTTTCTTTAGCTACACGAACCTCTTCGATTTCTTGCTCGTATTTTGTGATATCTTCGGGCTGCAGCATAGAAGCGACTCGTGCTTTGGCTCCAGCTTCATCGATCAGGTCAATCGCCTTATCAGGAAGATAACGGCCGACGAGATAACGATCTGATAAATGGACAGCACCTTTGATTGCATCATCAGTATAAATACACTTGTGATGCTCTTCGTATTTTGCTTTTAGACCAGACAAGATGGCGATCGTATCTTCTGTTGAGGGAGGAGCAACCAGAATCTTTTGGAATCTCCGCTCTAAAGCAGCATCTTTTTCAATATGCTTGCGGAATTCATCGACGGTTGTGGCACCAATGACTTGAATCTCCCCACGAGAAAGGGCTGGTTTTAAGATGTTTGAGGCGTCGATGGCCCCTTCGGCAGCTCCAGCACCTACAATGGTGTGCATCTCATCGATGAAAAGGAGGATGTTGCCATGTTTTTTTACTTCGTCCATCACCGCTTTGATCCGTTCTTCGAATTGTCCGCGGTATTTTGTGCCTGCAATCATGAGTGTGAGATCGAGGGCAATGAGCTTTTTCTTCATGAGGTTTTCAGGTACCTCACCTCGAATAATTGCTTGTGCAAGACCTTCTACAATCGCGGTTTTACCCACACCGGCTTCCCCAATGAGGACGGGGTTGTTTTTACGGCGTCGGCAGAGGATTAAGATGAGCCTTTCTACCTCTTCACTCCGGCCAATAACCGGATCGAGTTTCCCTTCTTTGCTCAGTTCTGTGAGATCGTGCCCATAGGCGCGCAGAGCAGGAAGCTTGTCGGCCATGGCCCCTTTGTCTCCTGGCTTGGCACCAGGGGCTCCTGTAGGTCCTGAAGTTCCCATGGGAGGGAGTTGCAAATTAAATGTTTCAAGCTCTTTGAGGACCTCTTTACGGATATCTTTGAGGTTGACGTTGAGGTTTTCTAAGACCTGGGCTGCTACGCCATCAGTTTGTCGCAAAAGAGCGAGAAGAAGGTGCTCAGTTCCTACGTAGTTGTGATTGAGTGCTGCGGCTTCTTCATTGGCAAATTCGAAGACTTTTTTTACCTTGCCGGTAAGAGCAGGATCGCCATAGACCTGGATTTCAGGCCCAAAACCCACCAGCCGCTCTACCTCAGCGCGTACAGTCTCATAGTCGAGATTCAGATTGCGTAGAACATTGACCGCAATACCCTGGCCGAGCTTGAGAAGTCCAAGAAGGACATGCTCAGTGCCTAGGTAATTGTGGTTTAGGCGCTGTGCTTCCTTTTTGGCCAACTTGATGACCTGTTTTGCACGATTGGTGAATTTATCAAACATCATATGAGAACCTCGTTGTCCATTCTATTATTTCCACTAAGGCTATTTTTCGCAAATTGCCTTTACTTTATCAAGTAAACTTTTGGATTTGTCGAAAATAATTTGCAAGTCGTTGACCGTGAAAAAACAATCCCTTATGATGGACCCCTACCGAAATATTAACAAAAGAAAAAGGGAAAGATCAAAACTAGCCATTCTTTTCCAACTCCGATCATGAAGTGGAATATTTTAGATACCGGCACACAATCTGCAAAGGCCAATATGGCCCTCGATCACGATTTGCTCGAAAATCTCGATCAGCACACCCTGCCCATCTTGCATTTTTATGACTGGGAAGGGGACTGTGCTACCTATGGGCATTTCGTCGATCCCAGCGATTTTTTAAATCTCGATGAGGCTAAGCGGCTTAACTTAAGCCTTGCCAAGCGGCCAACGGGAGGAGGGATTGTATTTCATATTTGGGACCTTGCCTTTTCTGTCCTCGTACCAGCAAGTCATGAGTGTTTTTCTGAAAATACCCTTGATAATTACGCCTTTGTCAATAACGCTGTACTAGCAGCTGCTTCAAATTTTCTGACAGAGCGCCCCGAGCTTATTCCCCAAGATGCCCAAAGCCTAGACGCATCATGTGGTAGATTTTGCATGGCCAGGCCAACGAAATACGATGTCGTCTTCAATGGAAAAAAAATTGCAGGTGCAGCGCAAAGAAAAACTAAAAAAGGTTTTTTGCACCAGGGGACCATCGCGCTAAAAATGCCCGATGAAAAATACCTCCAGTCGATCCTCCTTCCCAATACAAAAGTTTTGGAAGCCATGCGCGCTCAAACTTTTCCGCTGCAACTAGAGCGCAGCGCCATAAAAGAAGCCTTACAAATAGAATTTACCAAAGAAAGAAATTATGTCTAAAACAGCCATTAGTCCTACAAGAGAAGAGAATTACCCTGAATGGTATCAGCAAGTAGTGAAAGCAAGTGATCTGGCTGAAAATGCTCCAGTTCGCGGATGCATGGTCATAAAACCATGGGGGTGGAAACTGTGGGAAAACATCCAGTGGCATCTCAATGCTAAATTTAAGGAGGTGGGGGCCGAAAATGCTTATTTCCCTTTGTTTATCCCACTCAGCTTTCTCGAAAAGGAAGCTAAGCATGTTGAGGGCTTTGCCAAAGAATGCGCTGTCGTAACCCACCACCGCTTAGAACAAAATAAAGATGGAAAGCTCATCCCCGCTGGTCCTCTAGAAGAGCCCCTAGTAGTCCGCCCAACCTCGGAAACCATTATTGGGGAGTCCTTTTCTAAGTGGATTACCTCCTATCGAGATTTGCCCCTTAAAATCAACCAATGGGCCAACGTTGTTCGTTGGGAGATGCGTCCCCGCATTTTCTTGCGTACCGCAGAATTCTTATGGCAAGAAGGACATACTGTCCATGCCACAAAAGAAGAAGCCCTTGCAATGGCCACTCAAATGCACAAAATTTACAGCGATTTTGGCCACAACGTGCTCGCTCTTCCCTTTATTACCGGGGAAAAAACAGAAACGGAGCGATTTCCTGGCGCTACCCATACCTATACGATTGAAGCCATGATGCAAGATCGAAAAGCCTTGCAAGGTGGAACATCGCATTTCCTTGGGCAGACCTTCTCCAAAAGTTCTAATATTCGTTTCCGCTCAGCCTCTGGCGCAGAAGAATTTGGCTGGACCACTTCCTGGGGCGTAACTACCCGGCTCATCGGCGCCATGATCATGGCTCACAGCGACGATGATGGCCTCATCTTACCTCCTCGTATTGCATCGGCACACATCGTCATCCTTCCGGTTCTCCATAAAGAAGAAGTCCGCGAGGAAGTTTTGACCTACTGCAAAAAACTCGCTGAAGAGCTTAAAAATCAGACCTATCACGGACAAAACCTCGAAGTGATCATTGATGAAAGAGATCTACGCGGCGGCGAAAAAACCTGGAACTGGATCAAGAAGGGGATCCCCATCCGTTTAGAGGTAGGACCACGCGATATCGCCGAAGATAAAGTCTGTCAGATGCGCAGGGATAAAGGAGTCAAAGACAAACAGTTTATCTCCAAATCCGATTGCGTGCAAAATATGACTACACTGCTCGATGAGATCCAAAAAGGAATTTATGATCGGGCCTTAGCTCACCGCGATGCCAATATCATCAAGATTGATGACAAAGACGAGTTTTACGCTTTTTTCACACCAAAAAATAAGGAAAAGCCCGAGATACACGGGGGCTTTGCCTTCACTCATTGGTGTGGAGATCCAGAGGTCGAGGAGCAGATCCAAAAAGACTTAAGTGTCACGATTCGATGCATCCCCGATTCCATGGAAAAAGAACCGGGGACCTGTCCCTTCACAGGCAAGCCCAGCGTGCAAAGAGTGATCTTTGCAAAATCGTATTAAAGGAACTGCTGATCAATTCAATTTCCCCGATCTTCGGCCAAAAGCACTGAATAAATTTCATTTTCGATCTGCATTAACTTCCTAAGTTAACTCCGATCTCCAAATAAAATTTCTTCGCCCATTTGGCTCGAATCTCGAAAAAAGCAATTAATCAACATCTCCTAAAGATCTAGATTGCTCAAGTGATTGCGGAATTTAATCAATTCCTCAGAAAACTTTTCCCAGTGCTTTTTATCAGTTTTTTTGGAAAAGGCTTTCCACTGCTTTTTTAACTGCTCAAATTCTTTATCGTGTTTTCTCATATCCATATGTTACAGCTCCATATTTTTAAGATCATATTCCATTTCTTCAAGATCGGCCAAAACCATATCGAGGCCCTCTCTTGAAGGTTGCAATTTTAGCTTTTCCCAATCTCTACTGAGCTTATCAAAATCTTCTAGGTATTTCTTATGCATAAACGCACCTCCCATTGAAGCCGATTATACCCTCTTTGGGAGGCAGGGGTTCAAGAAATGTTTATAATTGCCTGTAAATTATTGCATGGCAGAGATCTGGAATCATGATTTTTTTCCTGCATGGGCGCTTGAGAGAAAGACCCAAAAACCGGTATGATTGACCCTTAACCATATAGGACGTTATCCATGCTCCAATTTTTTCGCAGATATCAGAAATTTTTCTTCGTAATCGTCACTTTTTTCATCGTAATTTCGTTTTCCTTTTTTGGAACTTCGTCGGCGATCAATCCAAGAGAGAATGTCCCCGATAAAGAGATTGGCAAACTTGTCGATGGATCGACCTTGAAAGAGCAGAGGCTTTATGGCTTAGTGCGTCTTTTGCAGAATGGAATCGAGGAGGGGGGTAGATCCACCAATTTACTCAACGACAGCGTGGTCCATAAAGACCTTATCCTAACTGGTCTTGGCGAGATTTTAGCTGGGCATCATTTCGAGAATTTTGAGAGTGAACTTTCCGAGCGATGGCGTCGGGCTAAAAACTACTCACCCTATGTGCACCCTAATGCACCGCATATTAGCGCTAAGGCTATTTGGGGCCAGATGGCTCCACAGATCAATGACCTGCTTGAAGAGGTTAGAAAGGCTCCGGAGCAATTTTCTAAAGAGCAGCTTCCCCTTCTTTTTTCTTTGTACTGCGCCCAAGCTGAATTTCCCCAGCCGCTCTTGCTTCAGATGCTTTATTACCAGCAGATGCAGGGGGGGCAAGTACGCCCAGATCCTGGTCTACCGAGTGCCAATGTGGGTCTCTTCGGCTTTCAAACCATCGAAGATTGGTTTGGGACAAAATTTGTAGAAGAGATCGGAAAATTCATCCTAAATGCTGCGTGCATTGCTCGTGAAGAGGGCTACATCGTTAAAAAAGATGAAGCGCACATCGATTTGATTCGCAATGTCTACTTGTCCCTGAAGATGTTCGACCAGGAAAATACGCCAACGAATGAGCAGGCGCAAAATGCATTTGCAAACCAAATTCGGAGTTTGGGACTCAGCGATACAGATGCAATAGCTCTTTGGGGCGAAGTGTTGCATTTTCGTCGGCTTTTTAACGAAGTAGGTGAGAGTGTTTTTCTTGACCGTCTTGCTATAGAGCAGTTCAAGGATTTTGCAAAGCCCCTATGCACAATTAAAAATTACCGCCTTCCAAGTGAGCTAGAATTTAGTACTTTCCGAGAAATGCTTAAGTTCCAGCGCTATGTCGAAGTAGCCTATGAAGGAGATTATTTGGGACTGCCGAAAGCGAAACGAGACATTGAAGTTGTGCGCGCTGAGCATCCCGAGCTAGTGTTCAAACCCTGCAAGGTAGAAATGTCTACAGTTACAAAAGAGGAAGTGGCTGCGAGAATTTCTCTTAAGCAGACCTGGGATTGGGAAGCTGAAGAAAAGAATTTCGCTCTTTTGCAAAACGAATATCCTGTGCTTGCAGATGCCGCCGCCTCTTCTATAGAAGAGAGGATGGAGGCACTCGATGCTCTTTCAGAGCTCACTCGATTTACTGTTGATAAATTTGCAAGGCTTGCCTTGGTGGCCGAGCATCCCCAGTGGATTGATGACGCACTTAGCAGTGCAGAAAGGGAGAAGAGGACCCTTAAAGTGCGCATAGCTGGCGGAGAGCTTCCCCTTTCTGGCGAACACTTTTTAGCTCTGTTAGAAGGGCAAGATGCTGTGCTTAGCCATTACACCACAGATGAGGAAGTTTTTTATAGCATTCATGTGGATGAAATGGGGGCTGGCTGGCACCTACTTAGCTTAGCGGAAAGTTCAAGAGATGGGACACTCGATAGCATGCTCGATAGCTTACTAGAGGTGGCGAATCAGGAGCTAAATCTCGATGATAGTGAAGCTGTTGCTACAAAGATTTATTCAGATCTCATTGCAAGCATTGGGTTGGCACGAGAAAACCTTGATGAAGTAGCCATACACCGTTTCGATCGCTATTTAGAAAAGATGCGCGATCTTGCTATAAATGATGAGAGAGCTTTTACAGCTGCCCAAAATCAGTCTTTTTGGCCGCTAGATGAAAGAACAGAGCAACTCACCAATGATGCAATTACCCTGGAAATGGGAGAATTCTCTCCTGTATCGGATCGCCAGTTTTATCAGTTCTTAGAAAAGGAGAAAGCGAGTGCTTCTGAGGCAGAAATTGCGGAGGCGAAAGAACACCTTAAGGCAGATGCTGAGCAAAAGCTGATGCGCAAACTTCTTCAAAGGATGTAAACGCGATGCAGGAGTCGCTGGATCAAATATCTCCCATTCTACCACTGGATTTTTTCACCACTTCCTGTGATTTATCTATTGGAGAGTGGGGTAAACCTTTAAAGAAAAAGCATACCCTGCCCAATTTTTCAGAGATGCTTTACGAAGACCCTTTTGCGAAAGTCTTGTTGGGTTGGCATGTTAAAGGGCTCATGTGCGAAGTGCATTTTGAAAAGCCTTTTGAAGAGTGTTTTTTCCCGCAAGTTGGCAAAGGAGATAGTATCGAGCTCTTTATCGATACGCGCGATCTGAAGTCAGCCGGCTTTCTTACCCGTTTTTGTCACCATTTTGTGATTCTTCCAAAACCTGTTGATGAGATTCAAGCCATCGAGGTGACATCCTTTCGAACAGATGACAGACATGAACTTGCTGATGGCGAAAAGATCGGCATAAAAGCAGAGTTTGGTCGACAGAGCTTTTTAGTGCAGATATCTCTTCCATCAGAATGCCTGCATGGGTATGATCCATCTGGATTTGATCGGTTGGGATTTGCATACAGGATCAACGGTGTTGATCGTGATCCGATGCACTTTGCACTCTCATCAAACTACCTATCAATTGAATCACTCGCAAGCAAATGGGCGAGTATGCAAATGAGGAAAAAATGAAATTCTCAAATACACATGAATGGGCACGCATAGATGGAGAAACAGCGTTAGTTGGCATTACCGAGTATGCTCAAAAAGAGCTCGGCGAGGTGGTCTTTGTGCAACTTCCCAAGGTGGGACAAGAAGTGGAAGCTGGCAGCGAGATAGTGATCTTAGAGTCAACAAAAGCAGCAAGCGATATCTACACACCTGTTTCGGGTACCATCTTAGAAGTTAACGAAAAAGTGAAAGCCGACCCCAGCATCTTAAACCGCTCTGCAGAAAGCGAAGGTTGGCTCTTTAAAATTGCAATTAGAAACAGATCAGAACTTGACACTTTGCTCAATCAGGAGCAATATCTAGGGTTGATTTCATAAATTTTTTTGGGGCTCCAGATAATGAAGCGAAAATTCTTTGTATTTTTTATTTTCCTCTTGATTCTTAGCGGGGGAGCCTATTTTTTTCGCTATGACCTCCTCGTTGTAGGTTCAAAATTAGCCCTTGGCAAAAGTGTGTCCTACACAGAAATTCAGGCTAAGGATGAAAAAGTCGTAATCCAAGGTCTTCATTTTTCAACCGATCAGATGAATATCACACTCGATCAGACCAGTTTTGGTTTTGAGTTTCGAGAAATTTTTAAAAATCCCAAAAGACTTTTCCCCCTTTTTAGACAAGGGGTTGAAAGCTGGAATGATCTACTGATTCCGATCAAACAATATGGGCTCAATCTTAATGTAGACACCGGAATTCTGACTCTCGATGATCAACGCTACTTTTTCCAATTTAAGGCGGGAGAAAAAAAACATGAAATCGGGACCCTCTCTGTCTCGCTTGACCCAGGATTAATGGACCATCCATTCTTGGTTATGAAATTCCATATCCGAGGTGACCAGCTCATTTCACAGCTTAGCGTCGAGGAAGTTTTAGCTGATCGATTTCTCCACTTGGCCGCTTTTGCCCTCCCGCAGTACTTTGCCGGTTTTGATGAGGCACGTGGCAACATCGCTATGCAGGCCAATGTCATATTTGAGGAGAATGGCCAGGTAGAAGAGCTTTCTACGAGAATCCGCTCTGAAAATCTCCATGTGCGGTATCCACAAGAAGACCTCACAATCAAAATGGATCATTTTTCAGGCGAGCTCAATTATCCCGAAGGCATTACAGAACCTGGTCTACCCATCTGGAAGCAGATGCAGTGCACGCTAAACTTGGAAAACGGAAGCATCCATTACAAAGATCAATTTCAGCTTTCAAAATTACAGGGGAATGTAGCCCTAGATACAAGAGACACCCCATCTCTGAAAGTGACAGGAGAGCTTGCTGGACAAGAAGGGCCACTCGTGCTCGAGCTCAAAGGAAAAGGAGCCGTCCATGAGTCCCAAGCCTACTGGCTAGAGTTTGACTTAGGGTTAAATGATCTGAAAGGAACAGAGTGTAGTGCTTTCCTTTCCGTTTGCAGGCCAGAAACCGCATCGCTCGTTGTCCAGCTAGAAGCAAGTAGTCTTCTGCCTCAGCAAGTTGAAATGCTCAAAGGCTATTTTAGTAGATCCATGCCCCGCTTAAAAGAGTGGAACGTATTGCAGGGGAGTTTTGGCGGAAAGCTAATCGCCCTTTTCGAGGGAGGCAATCTCTCCCACTTTGAAATGCAAGATTTTACAGCAACAAATGTTGCTATCTCCTCTGGAAAAGACCCTCTATATTTATCGAAGGTAAAAGGAGAAGGGCGCCTCTTTTCCGATCTCAATTTTGAAATGGAACTCCCAGCACCTCAATTTTTTGGGTTCATTTCGCCTAAACTAAAAGAGGCCTTTGCAGAGTACGCTCCCGATGATTTAGCTCAAGTCCATACGACTATCCAATTTGAAGAAAAAGGGGTCGAAACTTCTGCTTCTGTCGTTTTTTTAAATAACAGAGAATCCTTGCAGTTTGGATTCAAAAGCTTGCAGCCTTTCCCTAGCTCATTAGGCAGCGTCACAGAAGGATGGGCCCGTTCGGAAAAACTATCGCCCAATTTCTACGGTCCAATTCTTAAACAATCTTTCGAAGATTTTGAGCTGTACGGGGATATCGATCTCATCGCCTCCTATGATGGCAAAATCATCGATTGCGCTTTGCAAGTTGATGATTTTTTAATCAAACATCCACTCATTGATCTGAAAGCAGAAAAAGTTGGGGACAAAGAAAAAACCGTCGGGCGCATTAAATTTAGTTTTGATCCAGTAGAAAACCATTTTGAAGGGAGCATCCCTCTTAAGAATGCGCAAGGCTATGACCGCAAATACGGACTATATTTCAATGAACTTGAAGGCGATCTTCAGATCGCACCCAAAAAATTTACCGGTCATATTGCACACGCAGACGTTAGTTTTGACTCGCTCGATTTAGTGAAAAACTTAGAGCTTTATTTCTCATATGATGACACGTTTGATTTTCAAGAAGTGCGCGGCGATCTCGTTTTGCCCTCTACACATAATTACAACGTCTATCTTCCGAAATTCAACCACTCCTCTTGTGATCTTCATCTTTACGACGACAAAAACGAACTTGTCCACGTCAAAGGAGATTACGTGGGGGCTTGGAAAGGGAATCTCTACTTCCCCGCATTGGAAGAAAACTTGCCGGCCAGTTTTTCTTGGGATCCAATCTCTGACAAAGCTTGCCTAGAGCTTTCTAGAGAAGATTTTGCAATCAAACTTCTGAAAGAAAAAGACCAATATTTAGTCTCTGAGCTCAAAACAAAAAATCTTCATGGTACAGCAGCCTTTAAGATCAGTGATGGGGAGATGGCCTTCTCATCATTAAATCTGCAAACACCAGCTATTACATTATCAGGTAAGGCAGCTGCTCGAATGCAATTACCAAAAGAAGAGGCAAGTTTTGCTCTTTTTGGTGATCTGGATTGCCAACTGGAAACAGAATTTCCGATCCCCATTAAGCTAGAAGCTAAAACCCCCTTGAAGTGGGCCTTCTCTCCCTCAATGGGCTTTGCCGCCTCAGGGTTAAACCTTTTCAGCGATGGATGCCAAATACAAATCGACCATCTAGAGAAACTACTCACCGGAAAACTCGCTGCAAATAAAATCCATTTTGCAGTGGAAGAGCAAGTTCTTAGCGATGTTTTTGAAACAGGAGCTCTTCCAACACTGCTGCAAGATTTTCAGATTTGCAAAGGTTTGCACGGAAACGCAAACCTCGAAATCGATGGTGGAGCCTTAGCATTAAATGGCAGCCTCCAAAGCTCTAGGGGAGATCTCGATGTCGATCTAGCATGGGAAAAAAACTCTGGTAAATTTTCTCTCGGTAGCGAAGAGAAGCTAGAATTCACTGCACACCTTGAAGATGAGAACCTGCAGTGGGATAGTATCCAAGGATCTTTGGGACGCCTCTGCGTAAATCTTAAAAAGAACAACAAAAAACAACTGAAAGGAAATGTTCAACTCGACTTTTCCCTCTTTGATCAGCTCTTTGATATACCATTGAATCACTTCGCAAACATGTGGCAAGCCAAAGCAGGCTATCAGTTTGATGGCATATTTACCCCCGCCAAAAGACTCTATGACTGGGGCTTTAAAGGAAAAATCAAAGGAGAAAGCTTTGAATGCGCCGGTTACGAGCTCCGCTCACTAGAGGCAAAAGTAGAAGTAGAGCCAGGACAGATCACAATTGAAAACCTCGATCTCACCGACGAAGCTGGCAAGCTTTGGATCGGAGAAGGGGCTTTGATGAAAGGCAATGTTGGACAGTGGATCTTCTCCTTTCCCTTAGTAGAAATCCGTGGATTTCAACCCAGCTTTCTGAAAAAAATTGCAGGCCCCGACAATTCCATTACTCCTCTAGTTTTAAAATCGGCCACGATCCGAGAAATGCGCGGCAAGCTCGATGATCCCCAATCGATCTCAGGCCAAGGAAATCTTAGGTTCACCAACGTCACGAAGAAAGGCCAAAGCATACTTCCGCAAAACCTGCCCGTCCAGTTTCTCGAGCAGGCAGGACTCGATGGAGGACTCTTTGTTCCCGCATCGGGAGAGATGGATTTTGCATTGCAAAATGGACGGATATACCTAAGGGGAATCCACAACATGATCAGTGATAAGAATCGCTCCGAGTTTATGCCTCCCAAAAGTGGAGTGATGGGGTACCTCGATTATGAGGGGAACCTCTTCATCGATCTACTTGTCCGACAGCGTGTTGTTCGCTCTATCCCTGCACCCTTGTCACTGAAGGTTCGCGGAACTTGGGATAATCCACAAATCGCCATTAAATGACCCTCCTGGATATTCTTTATCCTCCAACCTGCACATCTTGCCGGGCGCTCTTAGAAAAGAACGCCCCCTTTTGCTCCGACTGCTTAGAAACCTTTACTCTTCTTCCAAAAGAGGGGCACTGCGTCAAATGCTTTGCAGAAATCCCGCAGCTTAGTGGCACCTGTAAAGGCTGTAGAAAGCTTGCCAGCCCCTTCCGCAAGCTCGGAGCCTGCTTCGATTCCTTTGGCCCCGGCAAAAGCCTTTTAAATAGCGTTCACGCCAAAGACATTGCATCGCTGATCATCTTGCAACTTGAAAAGCTCCACTTCCCCAACTTCGATGCCCTCACTACCGTTCCTAGCTATTATTCTACTCCCTTCGCCCTTGTTGCAAAAGAGCTCTCAGCGCTACTAAATGTTCCCTACATACCCACCTTGAATCGAACCATTTCACCGAAAATTTCTTTTTCTCTGAAAAAAAAGTGCAACATTATCAACAAAGTAGTACTATTGCTTCACACTGAAATGATAGAGCGAGATGAAATCCGCTCTGCCGGTTGGGCCTTAAAAATAGGGCTGCCGGAGCAACTATTTGGTTTAAGCTTTTGCGCTACCTTGCACTAATTACTCTCCTCCTTTTTTCAAGCTGCTCTCGCAGCGTAGATCCAGACGTGGCGCAGATGCGCGTACGTACCCTCCAAACACACACCTTTGTGGGGTATGACACCAAAACCATCACCAAAGAGATCATCTCCACCCTGCAAGACGATGGGTACATGATCAAAAATGCTAGCACTGAAATCGGTCTATTAACCGCTGAGCAAGACATCAACATCGAAAAATTTTCTTCGAAATTTTTCGCTTATCTTTTTTCTGGTAGAAGGGCGCGTTGGAAAAAACACTCCGTCGTTGAACTGACAACCAACATCACCGAGAAAGAGGGGAAGACCAAAGTGCGCGTGAACTACCTAATCCGCGTTTTTGATAATGGAGGACGTGTTGTTGATGTGCATCAAATCCTCGACGAGGAGATCTACACCGACTTCTTCACCAAAATCCAAAAAGGCCTTCTTACAAATGGCTAGGGAATGACTAATTAATTGCTTTCTTCGAGATTCGAGTCAAAAGGGCCAAAAAACTTAAATTTAGAGATCGTAATTAACTTACAAGAGTTAATGAAGATTGAAAATCAGGTTTTTCGGCCCTTTTGGGCGAAGATTGGGGGAATTGAATTAATCAATCCTTCCTAAGGATGATTTTTCCAATTCTTTAGCATGAAACTGATTTCTTGTTTCTTCAACTTACCTGTTGCAGTTTCAATGACCATTTTTTCGAATCGAATTTCATCAAAACTAAGAAAGATTTTGTTGTCTTCTAAAAAAATTAGTGAGCTGATAGCTGCTGTACGTTTGTTCCCGTCGATAAAAGGATGGTTTTTGCTGATGTGAAATAAATATGCCGCCGCTTGATCAAATATTGATTCATGTAAGAACTGTCCACCAAACTGTGCTCTCGGCATTTCCACGTCTGAGGATAGTAGTCCCAAATCTCGAATCCCCAGTTTGCCGCTAAAATCCTGAACAAGACAATCATGTATTTCTATCACTTCTTGAATCTTCAAAAAGCGAGTCATTGATCAGCCAAACGTTTAATCATTTTAGCATGTCTTTTGATAACTTTTTTGACATTTTTTTTATGTTGATCATTGCTCATTGAATCAACAGATTGAATTACAATGCCACCATTTGGATTGATTGTGATCTGAAATTTAGCATCTTCTTTTAACCCAGCAGCCAATAAAATTGACTTCTCAATTACCAAGGCTTTGCTATTACCTACTTTAGTTAATGACTTAATCATTGGGGGCCTCCATAAGCTACGTTAGTACGATGTTATAACAGTTTAGCTTTTCTTGTCAAGACATCATAACTCTCTAACAGTAAAGAAGCTAGCTTTCAAGATTGCGGCGGGCCATCTGGATTTGGCGGCGGAGCATCTCGTCAGTGCCAAGTTGTTTGGAGATTTTTTTCCATGCATGCAAAAGCGTGGAGTGTGTTTTACCCCCGAAGGAAGCAGCCAGCTTGATCAGTGAGTCGTTGATCATTTCTTTAGCCAGATACATGGCTACTTGGCGAGGGAAGGCTACATTTTTGGCGCGCGAGCTGCCGCAGATCTCACTAACACGAACGCCGAACATCACAGCCACACTTTTTAAAATGTTATCGACCGATACTCGCTTGTGTGGAGCTTTTTGAAAAAGCTCACTCATAGTGCTTTCAACGATCTCTTCTGTGACATCAATGCCCATCATCCGGCTATAAGCAGTTAGCCGGTTTAAAGCCCCTTCCAGTTGCCTCACGTTGTTGAAAATGCGCTCGGCGATAAAGAAGGCAACGCGATGGGAGATTTTGATCCCTTTTTGCTCGGCTTTATGCTGGATGATGGCCACGCGGGTTTCAAGATCAGGCACGCCGACATTGGCTACGAGGCCCCACTCCATTCTTGCAATCATCCGCTCAGAGAGCTTGAGTTGACCGGGAGGCTTATCGCAGGTGATGACAATCTGCTTATTTTGGTTGATTAGCGCCTCGAACATATTGCAAAACTCTTCCTCGAAATTGAGGCGGTTTTCCAAGAACTGGATATCATCAACAAGAAGAACATCGAGCGAGCGATAAAAACGCTTCATCTTATCCATTGACTTGGATCGCAAATGCCCTACCAAGTCATTAATGAACTGCTCAGTTGTGATGCAATGCACCTTCATCCGTTTGTGATGTTGCTTTACGTAATGGCCAATAGCATGCAAAAGATGCGTTTTGCCCAAACCCACGCCCCCATGAATGAAGAGGGGGTTGTAAGACTTGCCTGGACTCATCCCAATACCAAAAGCTGCCGACTTGACGAATTGGTTGGATGGTCCTTCGATGAAGTGCTCAAAAGTGTAGCCAGAATTGAGGATGGATGTATTGGTCTCTTGAGTAGGTTGTGAAGTGGGTTTGGATTGAGCGGGCGTTGTTTTTTTCTTAGGAGATGCGATCTCAAAAGAAAGAGCTAGCTTGCCATTTGCTTTTAAGGGGAGGAAGTTTTCGAGCTGTTTTTGGAAATTTTCTAGCAAATACTCCTGCACAAAGATATTGGGTACTTCGAGGATGAGCTCCTCTTTAGAATTTGCACATACCTTAATAGGCGCGATCCAATTTTGGAACTCTGTTGCCGTGCAACAGTCTTCCATAAATTGCGCAAATTCTTCCCAACACTGCTTAGGCGTTTTTGTCAGCATCTATTCCCTAATGTTATCAACAATCTTTCCACAAATGACACACGTGGTCTTTCGGAATGGCAAGTATTACCACCGACCCCAAATCCACGCAAGCTCTTTCTAAAACCCAAAGCTTGCGGTGAGGGTGAGGCCTTGGATGGTGAGGTCACCTTTTTCTGGAAGGTGGGAGGAGGGACGCCTTAATTGGTTTTGACCGAAGAAAAAAAGAGTCTCCCAACCCGCTGCAAATCCAATTGAATAGTCGCCAGAGCAGAAGATCCATTCCCAGTCCACTCCTAAAATGGCGTTTAAATATACGCGGGAGAGCCAGAAAGAATCCTTCGACTCAAAGGTGGAAGTTGCGTTTGTGGTGTAGAGTATTTTTTCCTTTTGGCGGATTGAAAAATCACCATAAAAAAGAGTGGCGTCGACATTGCCAAATAGGCTAAAGCCGCTGCAGAGAGCCCAGAGGGTTTTAAGTCCTATTTTTGGCCCGATTCCCCAGAAATCGTTTTTCATTTTCACTTGATCTAAGGAAATGGATTCGTTTTGCCCGTGTATAATGAAGTCTTGATCGATCCATATGGTAGATAGAGAAAGGTAAGGTTGAAGAGTAAGGAAACAGGTAGGGGAGTACGCAGCTCCAAGTCTTAGATCAAGTAGATTCAGAAGGATCAATGTGTCTGCGCGCATTCGATCGTAGGTGGTGCTTTCTAAAGTGGGATGGGACCAGATGGGGGAGTTGTTTTGACAGGTGCTTTTCTCTCTAGTGCGGTAGTAGGTCCAGTCTAATTCAATTATCCCGCTATAACAGGTGTCATAGGCTAGATTTAAACGCACGCCCCAGGCCCAATCTTGATTGATCTGTTTTCCTTTCGCATAGTCTAGTCCCTCTTCATGCACTTGCCAGACAACAGGACTGATAGAGAAATCCCAATTCATGCAAGGATCTTCGCATGAGCAGTCATAGGCAACAAGAGGGGAGAGAGGAAGTAGAGCAAGTAGTCGGCGCATATTTTTTTATCATACAAAAAAAACTTTTTTCTTGCGTTCAAAAAGCGAGAATTTGTATATTGGTGGAAAATTTGAACGATGTTCAGGAAGATGACAACAAAAGACCTTAAACAGACCATCCTCGACCACTCTTACAAGACCTTAGTCAAGGAGGGTGTTTTAGCCATCCGCATGCGGGATTTAGCAAACTCGTGCAAATGCGCTGTGGGTACTCTTTACAATGTTTTTGAGACATTTGATGACATCCATTATCACCTCAACTTGCGCACGTTTAAAACAGTTTTTAACCGATTGTTTGACACTTTGAAAATCTCTGACGTCCCACTAGAAGATGTTTTGCCAAAGATCGGCTGGGAGTACATTGCATTTGCAAAAGAGCACACACATGGTTGGAAGGCTCTTTTTGAGTATGCGCCAACTGGGGAGCAACCAAATTGGTATCGGGATGAGGTGAATGCACATTTCCAAAAAGCGGAAGAGTTTTTGGAAAACAAGTATGACATTTCAAGTGAGATGGCTGAAAGGTTAATAAGTTATTTTTGGTTTTCGATCCACGGAGTGAGCTCGATTGTGCTCAACAAAAAATCGACAAACCACTCAGACGAATTTGTAGAGTCCTATGTGGACCATTGTTTGAGAGGAATTTACAAACTTTTGTGAAATTTTTTTAATAGCCTTGAACGCTGTTCAAGGGAGGTAATAAATCAGGTTGGAATAGAGACTGAGAATCTTAAGAGCGACTGGCAGGTTTCCTCTTAAGGTTATAGTGTAAAAAACGTAAAAATACTTAAGTCCGTCTCTATTGCAACCTTTTTTTTAACGTTAACTAAAGGAGCTGAATATGGCTACACCAATTGCAGTAGAATCAGAATATGTACAACCCACATTTGTAGATCAAGTGGGGGATTATCTCACCGGCATTGCCTCGGCAGTTGTAAGTGTTTTCCGGAGAATACTAGGTATGGAAGATGCGGTTAGTGCCGTAGATCTTCAGTGGAATGCAGCAAAATGCCGTCAGTTACAAGGAGAAAACCAGTGGCTTAAAAGATCAAATCAAGATCTGCAGGCTAGGGTACGAGTATTACAGAGGACGGATGGTCGGCATTCTTTTTGGGAAAAAATTGCGATTGAATCGACGCTCTTTTTAACACTGATGCCACTGTATATTTTAAGCGTGCCAGTGATCATGATCCGTGATGCAATGTATAATAGACAAAATTTTTATAGATATTGAACGATGTTCATCAGGAGAATAATATGGAAATAGGAAAAATAATAAATAGAGAGAATGCGATTTTTTCAGCTAAAGTTGCTGTAGGTGTCGTAGTTGTTGGAGGCGTTCTTGCTGGAGCAGGAATCTTGATGGAATCGGCGGGGACGGCCCTCATTGCTAAAAATGAAGTGATCAACCACATTGCCCTGAAAAATTTAGGCCACTTCTTGAAAACACTTGGATCTGGGACTTTTCAAGTTGGGAAGTTCACTTCTTATACTGTTTTGGTTCCAGCTTATATGCTCGGATATGAGCTGCCGAAATGGTTGGCCTGCCATGGCATTCCAAAAGCGGTTGCTCTATTCAATGAGCATGTCTTCCAGCCCGTAGTAAAATCCTTAGAGTGGCTTGCAGACAAAACAATCGAGGGCATTTCATTTGCAGTAGAGCACTACTTGCGACCTGCGATAGAGAAAATTATGCAAGTTGCCAATGACTGTCTTGTGCAACCTTTGATCGTGGGCGTGAAGTGGTTTGCTGAGCGTGCAATTGAACTAATGGATTGGACCTATCACACTGTCCTTCTGCCTGTGAAAGAGGTGATGATTAAAATGATCAAGCTCGCAGCAGAGAATATTCTGGAGCCACTGGGTAGGGGGCTGACATGGGTAGCTCTCAAGGCTGCGGACGGGCTTGAGTGGACAGTCGAGACAATCATTAAGCCTATGTTCAAAGCGCTAGAAAAAACAGTCCAATGGGCCATAGAGAACTTATTTCAGCCATTTTTCAGCTGTCTTAAATCTGTTGCTATTGAGTTTGCGGAATTTTCAAGTAAATATTTTTTTACCCCTCTTCATTCTGCAGCAATCTGGGTTGGAGAGAATCTGTTTCAACCCGTTGCGTGTGCTGCGCATACTCTCTGGCTCTATGCCTTGGATTATGTCCTAAAGCCTTTATTTGAAGGGGTTGTGAACGGGGCTGCTTTGATCTATCGCAATATTCTCTATCCCATTGGGGACGCGGGGGTTGCAGTTGTGGCAAGTCTTGCAGATTTAGCAGGCAGAGTTTATATAGCAGCAAAGAGAGACATTTCATTTCTCCTTGGCAATTAAAATCGGGATTATTATTTTCTTAATCTCTTGTTATTGTTATAATATTAAGAAATATTAACTAGGTATTTAAATATGAATGTAAGATCAGTAGTTGAAACAGCTTTTTTTGTGTCAGTGGTGGGTGCTGCTGGATATGCGGCTGGTAATGTTGCGCAATATGGTGGTGAGCAGCTTCTTTCTCATTTGGAAGCTGAAAAGATTACAAGCAGTGCCCTTTGGGCAATCGCCAAAGGATGTGAGGGCGGAGGGGATTTCCTTGCGCGAGGTGGGTGGTTTGTGGCTACTTTGATTCCTAGCTATACCTATAAAGTTGGGGCAGCCATACAACACCAGATTACTCCCCCTTTTGTAGAGCGAGTTTTTGAAAACGCGATTTCTCCGGCTTTTAGCGCTGTATCTGGTTTTGCTAATAACTCGGTGGTACAACCAATTATTGAACACGGACCTAAAATGGCTGCGTCTTTTGGCAAGGATTGGTTCTTGCCAGCGGCAGGAGAGGTCATGGGAGCGACGAAGTGGACGTTCGGCACAGCACTTCCAAAGGCATTTAATTTTGCAATATTTTCTATGGTTGTTCCCACAGTGACAACCGTAGGTTCTTTAGCTCTCCAATTCACTGGAGGCGTATTAGGATTAGGATTTGGAGCTCTTAGCTGGGTAGGCGATACTGGGTCTAGTTGCCTTGATATCGTTCGGAATCTTAGTGCTAGCGACGTTGCAAATGCCACAGCAGGTTTATAATCACCCCTTGGCATATTAGCCCTCTCTTGTTAGAAAGAGGGTATGAACCTATCTTAACAAAATTTCTGTGGACTGCTTTGGTAATCCAGTTCATCTTTTCCGCTCATTCATTTATCAATATTTAAAAATATTGATTGTATTCATGATCGAAAAATCTAAACGAATTACCTTTGCATTCCCCTAGAGATTTTATTAAGGTGGGTTCATGGCCGAAAAAAATAACAATACCCGTCGGATCATTTCCCTAATTGTTTTTATGACGTTGATCTTGGGGTTTGGGATTGATCTGTATTCTCCCTCGTTTCCAGCGATTGCAAAGGCTCTTAAGACTACGCAACAGCTGGTGCAGCTTTCGATTGCGACTTATTTCTTTGGCTATGTGCTCGGCATGCTATTTCTTGGGCCTCTCTCCGACGCGCTCGGCAGAAGGAAGCCTTTAATTTTCGGCATCGGTTTTTACTGTCTTATGAGTTTGGCATGTGCCTTTTCGCCAAACATTTATTTTTTGCTTGCGCTCCGCTTACTTCAAGGGATGGGGGTGTCTGCGGTGGGAATGCTGTGCCGGTCAATTTTAGGAGATGTCTTCACTGGGAAGAAGCTTGCTAAGGCGATGAGCTATTATGCGATGAGTTATCGGTTGGGACCGATAATTGCTCCAGTGATTGGGGGCTATTTAGTAGTCTATTTTGGGTGGGCATCGAATTTCTACTTTCTAACAGCTTTTGGAGTGATCATTTTGGTGTGTGTAACTTGGTTGCTGCCTGAAACACATTTTGATTTGGCTAGATTTCATCCTAAGCTGGTTTTTAAACGATATGTGAATCTTTTAAAAAAGCGGGTGTTTCTTGGGGGAGCATTGTGTATTGGGATGCTCTACTCGCTGATGATCATTTTTAATGTTGTGGGGCCTTTCTTTATTCAAGAGATTTTAGGGCATTCTCCGATTGGCTACGGAAATATTGCTTTTTTGCTAGGGGTAGTTGCGTTTTTAGGGATGTTGACCAATCGTTTTCTGATTCAGTACAAGGCTCCCGAGAAGGTAATTGCTGTCGGAATGTCCTCGATCGTTGTTGTGGGTATTTTGCAAGTTGTGGCAGCCTATCTATTTCCTGTGAATCTCTATAGTTTTCTCTTGCCCGTTATGGCACTTCTTTTTCTAACGGGTCTGATCAATTCGAATATAATGAGTCGAGTGATTGACTCCGGAGATAGTGGCAAGGGAGTAGCTAGTGCCCTTGTTGGTATTTTGATTATCTCATGCACTGGGATATTGACGGCTTTGTCTAGTTTCTTAGAATCGACAACAGCCCGTCCATTTGCTTTCGCTTTTCTAGCGATTGTTCTCTGCTGTTTTTGTTCTTACAAATTCTTATTTACGCGTACGCCATAAGAAGTGCAGAGGCTTTATCTGCGATCTCGGTGTCTTCAGATTTGGAGAGCTCTTCGGCTTCGCGAACGCCTTGTCGTTTGTAGCCTAGTGCTAAGAGTGCTTTGGCTCTGTTGAGCTTGGTCGGAAGGTGATCGGGCTCGAGTTTGAGGGATCTTTCAATAAAATTGAGGGCTTGGAGGTTGTTGTCGATCTGAAGGTGGAGGGCGCCAAGTGTCTGTAGATCGTAAGGGTTGCCTGGGTTTAGGACAGCTAAGGCTTCAAAAAAGGTGAGGGCAATTTCGTATTTGCCTTGCTTGAGATAGGAATAGCCCACGAAGCGCAAGTCTTCTAATTCGTCCGATCCCCAGTCGAGGACCTCTAGCCAATTTACGTCGCTCATATGTGCTCTTTTAAGAGGTTCTAACCCTTCTGATACTGGGTTCTTCTCGCATTGATGTCAATGAGGATCTGGTCGAAGGTATGTAGCTTTTTTAGAAGATTAGATAAGACTTTTTTTTCTCCTTCTTTTCCATCCATTGCCTCTAGTCGCTCCAGCTTGCTCTCTTGTAGATCGGGGCTGCCAAGCTCCGGAATGAGCTGCTCAGCAAAGATGCGCCGTCGGTAGGCGTAATATTTAGGGGGAGCGAGAAAGCTCGCCCAAAGGGCTTTTTGATCTCCAACATTAAATAGAGTATCGAATTCCGATGTATATGATGGCGATGTGGTGGCAATGCGTGTTTGCGAAGGAATGAGGCGCGCCTCTTTGAAGAGGATCTCGGTCTCTTCCGAGATCTTCTTTCTTGCTGCGTAATCACTAGAGGCGTCAACGCCAAGATCATCTACCGTACGTACCATATATACACATCCCAGTTCAAGAATTGGCTTTTCACGGCGTCAGTTCTTCCTCAAATTTTGTATCTGTTCCTCGCTTCGTGTTTATGAACACTGCAGCTTGTCACAGCTAAAAAATTAGAGGCCTTCCTTGAGAAATTTCCAATTCTTGAGACGCGAGGTGTATATCTTTTGTTTAATGGTGAAGGTTGAATTTATCAAGGTTATTTTTTAGTCCCACCAATTTCCACTTTTGTGTAAACTGGCGGATCTCCTTTGAAATGAAGGGTTTGAAGAAGCAAAAAACGCGGTGTTTTAGGCGGTTTTAGCAAAAATGATTGCGCTGTTTGGGACTCGTTGTTAAAGTGTGGGAAAAGGTGGGAAAAGTATTGAAATGAGTTTCTTTTTTAGTGGATCACAGGAGACTAAGCTCGACAGCAAGAACCGTTTTGTTCTTCCGCAAGCCATGCGTTTTGGTTTGGTGGAAAATGGTGTGCTTGAGTTCAGCATGGGCCTTGGCCTCGGGGGTTGCCTTGCGATTTACAGAAAGAGCGATATCGAAAGAATTGTGGCCAAATTCCAGGCCAAACAGCACGTGGGTAAGTACCAGAAATTTTTCACTCTGTTCTTTTCCACTTTGCACCAGCTTTCTTGCGATAAGATCGGGCGCGTTGTGATGCCACCAATGCTAAAAAAGGCAGTGGGAATTGAGGGCGAAATTGTGATTGCGGGTGTTCTCAATAAGATTGAGATCTGGCCCCAAGAGAAATATGCAATGCAGCTTCTTGATCTCTTAGGTGATAAGGGACCAAGTTCGGGTCTTGCTGAAATGACAGAAGAGGCTTTTGCTCTTCTAGAAGAAGAGGGAGCGCATGATGAAATCCCAGTCCTCTAGACCGCACATTCCCATTATGGTCGAAGAAGTTCTCAATGGATTTGAAGGGCTTGAGCTCAAAGTTTTTTACGAAGGAACCCTCGGCGCAGGGGGACATGCTAAGGCTATTTTGGACGCGCACCCAGAAATTGAGCGCTACATCGGGTGTGACAGGGATCCAGAGGCTTTAGAAATTGCACGGGCTCATTTAGAGCCTTGGAAGGATAAGTTAGAACTGGTTCACGGCAATTTTGTCGATTTAGATGTCCACTTGAAAGAGAAGGGGATTGAATCAGTAGACGGTTTTTTTTTGACCTAGGAGTCTCATCTATGCAACTCGATCAGCGAGAGAAAGGTTTTAGCTTTGGAAAGGAAGGTCCACTTGATATGCGGATGGATCCAAGTGATGAACTGACAGCGAGAGAAATTATCAACGAATGGTCAGAAGAAGAAATGGGTGAAATTTTTCGTGATTTTGGTGAAGAGACGAGATGGAGACGGGCGGCGCAAATTATTGTAGAAGCTCGAGATAAAGGTCCCATTGAAACAACGAAGCAATTAGCTGATTTGCTAGCGGGAAAGCTCGGTAGAGGATTTAAGAAGAAACTGCACCCAGCCACGCTCATTTTTCAAGGTTTGAGGATTTGTGTGAATCGAGAGCTTGAGTCGATCCAAAATGCACTTCCTAAAGCTTTAGAGGTTTTGAGTTTTGGTGGCCGCATGGGTGTCATGAGTTTCCATCGCTTAGAAGATCGAATTGCAAAGTCGATTTTCAAAGAGGGGGCAACGGTGCCTGCTCAAAATAAATACAAAGAATTTGTGCAAAAGCCGACTTTGAGGCTTTTAAGCAAAAAACCGCTCGTTGCGTCCAATGATGAGGTGCGAGCTAACCCTAGGGCACGGAGTGCAAAACTCCGCTTTGCCGAAAAAATGGTGCATTAATGTTTGGGCGGATTTTTATCTGTATTCTCTGCTTGGGATTTTGTCTCTATTCCTATCTCGATATGCAAAACGAGATTACAGAGCTCCGTATCCGCATTCCTTCTCTAATGAGTGAGGTCCGCCGCATTCAAGAGGAAAACACGCACTATCTATATGAGATTGAGCGTTTTGAAAATCCTGAAAACTTGATGCGACTAGCCAAAGAAAGTGCTTTTTCCCATTTGAAATTTCCAATCAGCAATGATGTGCTCACTATGACAGAAGCAGAGGTTGTCCCTCGAGGTGATAGAGCTACAAAAGCGCTGAGAAAACAACCCACAATCACGTTTGCCGCCGGTGGAAGTCCATAAGGATCAAAGACGACTCATTGGAGTTGCGCTATTCTTACTTGTCCTCTTTTCTCTCTTGATCACTCAGTTTTTTCGGATTCAGATTGTGCAACATGAAAGATGGGAGAAAGAAGCGAGAGCTCAACATACTGTTGTGGTGAAAGAACCTTTTCGCCGTGGTGTGTTTTATTCCAATACCTCGATCAAAGCAGCTCACCCCACGCCTGAGCAAGCCTTGGTGATCGATGTCCCGAAATTCCACGTGTTCATTGATCCCAAAAGCATTCCCCGTGATGAGAGAGAAACCATTGCCAATGCTTTGCATGCATTTCTAGGGATGGAAGAAAATGAGCAAAAAGCCTTTGTCCGCGCCCAGTTTGAAGTTCAATCACGCAGTCGCAAGATTGCGATGTGGCTCTCAGGAGAGAAAAAGGATGAGATTGCTTCATGGTTTAGAGAATTTGCCAAAGAGAAGAAGATCCCGCGCAATGCGATCTTTTTTGAGAAAGACTACCAGCGGTGCTATCCGTTTGGGAAGATGATGGGGAATGTTTTGCATACCGTCAGGGAGCTGCGCGATGAGGCAAGTGGGCAGTGCATCCCCACTGGCGGTCTAGAGCATGTGTTCAATGAATATTTGCAAGGGCGCATAGGAAAGCGTTTTTTCTATCGCTCACCTAGACATTCTATGGATGTAGGCAAGGTGATTGAGGAGCCATTGGATGGAGCCGATATTCACCTGACGATCAATCACTGCCTGCAGACGATTGCTGAAGAGGAGATCGAAAAACAGGTGATCAAGTCGGAAGCCAAAAGAGGCTGGGCGATCATGATGGATCCCTATTCTGGCGAGGTGCTGGCTTTAGCTCAATATCCCTTCTTTAACCCAGAAGAGTACCGAACCTATTTTAACGATGAAGAGCTATTGGAAGAGACGCAAGTCAAAGCTCTTTCAGATCCATTTGAACCAGGATCTTCGATGAAGCCAATTACAATGGCGATTGGGCTAATGGCCAATGAAGAGCTAAAAAAACAAGGCAAAGAGCCCGTTTTTGATCCCCTTGGAAAGATGGATGTGGCTCCGACTGTGTTTCCTGGTAGGACAAAGCCCATTCGCGATGTTCGCACGCATGGCTATATGAATATGTATATGGCGATCCAAAAGACCTCGAATGTCTATATGTCGAAAGTGATCCATAGGGTGATCGAAGAGCTCGGCAATGACTGGTATCGAGGTGTATTACAAAATGTGTTTGGTTTTGGCAAGAAAACCGGCATTGAACTGCCTGGGGAAAGTGCTGGATTATTGCCAACTCCTGGCAAACTGCATCCAAATGGGACTTTAGAGTGGTCCAAACCAACACCCTATTCACTTGCGATGGGGCACAATATTTTGGCAAACAGTTTCCAGATGCTCAAGGGTTATGCCATTTTGGCAAATGGCGGCTATGATGTGCAGCCGACCTTGGTGAGGAAGATTTCTCGCAAACTTTTCGATGGAACCGAGCAAGTCCTTTTAGATAACACCTTTGAAAAGAAGAAGAGAATTCAACTGGTTGATCCTGAAATTGTCCGCCAAATCGTCTGCGCTATGAAATACGTGACCAAACAGGGGGGATCAGCTCTGAATGCCGATATTCACGGATTTACTGAAGCGGGTAAAACATCCACCTCTGAGAAAATTATCAATGGGGCCTATTCAAAAAAAGATCATATTTCTTCGTTCATTGGATTTGCACCAGCGGTTAACCCTCGCTTTGTCCTTTCGATTGTAATTGACGAGCCGGCCTTCAAATATATTCCAGGTGTAGGAGGGAATCAATATGGGGGAAAATGCGCAGCGCCGGCTTTCCAGAGGATTGGAAAACGCACATTAGAATACTTAGGGGTTGAACCAGACGACCCATACGGCTATCCTAACGGGGACCCCCGACATGATAGAGAAAAAGCAGACTGGCAAGGGGAGATCAAAGCCCTTCAAAATCTATATGAGACCTGGAACCGCTAAATGAGATTGAGAACCCTGATACATCAGATCGAAGGACTTGAGGTGAAGGGCTCAAAAGAGATCGAAATCACTGGGATCACCTCTCATTCAAAAAGCGTGGCACCAAACAACCTCTTTATCGCAAAAAAAGGAAAAATCCATGATGGGGCTCAGTATATTCCCGATGCGATTGCTGCTGGTGCAGTAGCGATTCTTACAGACATGTACGATCCCTTCCTCCCCGCCACGCAACTCATCCACTCAGACATTTCTTCCATTGAAGCTACGCTCGCCGCCCGTTACCACCATAATCCTTCTGAGCAGCTCAAAGTCGTTGGCGTGACAGGGACCAATGGAAAGACAACTGTTGGATTTTTGCTCAAACATCTCTTCGACAAGGTCCAGGTTCCAACAGGCCTCATTGGCACTGTTGAGTGGATTGTTGGTGATCACAGGTTCCCCAGCTCGATGACTACCCCAGATGTACTTATTTCCCAAAAGCTGCTCCGCGATATGGTCCAAGCAAAGTGCCAGGTAGCTGTGATGGAAGTTTCTTCGCATGGATTAGATCAAAATAGGGTAGGAGAAATCGATTTTGATATCGCGATTTTTACCAATTTGTCAGAGGAGCATCTCGATTACCATAAAGACATGCAGACTTATCGAGCAGCCAAAGAAAAACTCTTTTTAAATCTATCAGAAGATAAATGGGCCATTTTCAACGCCGATGAGAAAACTACCTTTCAAACGAAGGCAAAAGTATTTACCTATGGGTTAGAAAAGGCAGCAGATCTGAGGGCTAAAGAGATAAAACTCTCCGAGAGAAAAACCCAATTTACCCTCGACTATCTAGGGATAGAATACAAATGCTCCTCAGCTTTAGTGGGAAAATTCAACGTCTATAACCTCCTTGCCGCTATTGCAGCAGGGATCTGTTTCGGACTATCCATCGAAACCTGCATCAAAGCTTTGAAAAATTTTAAAAACACGTCGGGCAGGCTCGAAAAAGTAGCAGACGGGATATTTGTTGATTTTGCCCATTCAGAAGATGCCTTAAAAAATGTACTTGAGACCCTAAGGGAATTGACGCAAGGCAGACTCATCACCGTTTTTGGTTGTGGTGGAGATAGAGACGTTGAAAAGCGTCCCAAAATGGGAGCCGTTGCCAGTACGCTTTCTGATATCACCATTGTCACAAGCGATAACCCCCGAAGTGAAGATCCAGAAAAAATCATCAATGAAATTCTACAAGGCTGCTCGGGTCCCACCACAGTCTTTCTAGATCGCTATGACGCTATTAGCTATGCCTTAAGCCAAAAAAGGCCAGAAGACCTCGTTCTGATTGCAGGGAAGGGACATGAAAAAAACCAAATTTTTGCCCACCAAATCCTCCCATTTGACGATGCTGAAGTTGTCAAAGAGCTTTTCGAGGGCTCATGCGCAAAATAATATGCCTTCTCCTCTGTCTTCCCCTTTTTGCCTTTGCAAAAGAGAAGCCAGTGATCGTTTTGGATCCAGGACACGGCGGCAAAGACCAGGGCGCTAAAGTGAGAACGATCGAGGAAAAAATCCTAACGCTCCGCACAGCGTACCTGACAAAACGACATTTAGAAGACCTAGGATTTCGAGTGGTTTTAACAAGGGCAAAAGATATTTATCTGCCTCTAGGCACTCGGGTAAATCTAGCGAACAGAAGACCTACTTCCCTTTTTGTCAGTATTCATTATAATTCAGCTGCAAGCCCTGCTGCAAAGGGGATAGAAATATACTATTATGGGAAAGCGGCCCAAAAACGCAGAGAAAGCTCCAAGCAGCTTGCTAACGCAGTACTAAATCAAATGATTCGCCAAACTGATGCAAAATCTAGGGGAGTCAAGCAAGGAAATTTCCAGGTGATCCGCGAGACAACCATGCCAGGAATCCTAGTAGAGGCCGGCTTTATTACAAACGCGGAAGAACGGGCCCAGATTGGAACACAAACCTATCTAGATAAACTGGCGAAAGGAATAGCGCTTGGAGTAGAGAGATATACACAGTAACATTTTTGGAGAATAACTAATGGCAGAGCAAGAAGCAGATTTTGGCCTCATCGGCCTGGCCGTAATGGGACAGAACCTCGTCCTCAATATCAATGATCATGGCTGGAAAGTAGCCGTTTTCAATAGAACCGTATCTAAAGTCGATGACTTTTTAGCTGGGCCTGCCAAAGGCACACAAGTAGTGGGCACCCACTCCCTGGAAGAATTATTTAAAACCTTAAAGCGTCCTCGCAAAGTCATGTTCATGGTTAAGGCTGGAGAACCCGTCGACATGCTCATCGAAGAGTGCCTGCCCTTCCTTGAAAAGGGAGACATCATCATCGATGGTGGCAATAGCCACTATCCCGATACCGAAAGACGCGTTGAAATGCTCAAAGAAAAAGGGATCCTCTATATGGGAACCGGAGTCTCTGGTGGAGAAGAAGGAGCGCGTTATGGCCCTTCCATCATGCCGGGCGGTAACCCCGATGCATGGCCAGAGGTGAAAGAAATCTTGCAAGGGATTAGCGCTAAAGCAGAAGAAGACGGCCTTCCATGCTGTGACTGGGTAGGAAACGGAGGTGCTGGGCATTATGTCAAAATGGTCCACAATGGAATTGAATACGGCGATATGCAGCTCATCTGCGAGGCCTTTCATCTACTCACAAGTGTGTTAGGTTTAAACTACACCGAGATCCAAGAGATCTTTGCCGAATGGAACAAAGGTCAGCTCCATAGCTACCTCATCGAAATCACCAGCAGCATACTTGGGCACAAAGAGACCGATGGATCTCCCACCATTGATAAGATCTTAGATGTTGCCGGACAGAAAGGGACCGGGAAATGGACCGGAATCAGTGCGTTAGATATCGGACTGCCCGTGACACTCATTGAAGAGGCCGTTTTTGCCCGTTGTCTCTCTGCCATCAAAGAAGAGAGAGTTGAAGCTTCCAAAGTGTACCAACCTCCCAAAGCTACCTTCACAGGTGACAAAAAACAATTCATCGAAGACATTCGCAATGCCCTCTATGCATCTAAAATCATCAGTTACGCTCAAGGATTTATGCTCATGCGAGCGGCGGCCAAAGAGTTTAACTGGGAGCTTAACTACGGCTCGATTGCGCTCATGTGGCGCGCAGGGTGTATCATCCGCTCCCGCTTTCTTAACGATATCAAAAAAGCCTATGACAAAGACTCTAAGCTTGAAAACCTCCTCTTTGATGACTTTTTCAAACAAGAAATCACAAACGCTGAAAGCTCTTGGCGCAAAGTAGTCGCAACAGCAGTTGAAAACGGAATACCTGTTCCCTGCTTTAGCACAGCCCTTGCCTTCTTCGATGGGTATCGCACCGAGCGTCTCCCAGCGAATCTCTTGCAAGCGCAAAGAGACTTTTTCGGCGCGCACACCTACGAGAGAGTGGACCAGCCAAGAGGTAAGTTTTTCCATACTAATTGGACTGGAACCGGGGGAGACATTACCTCTTCCTCCTACAACGTATAGGAACCAAAAATGAGCTATGTAATGCAAGTCGATGTGATTAACTCCGATGAAAGAGGATGCACTGAAACAGAGTGGCTCCTCTCCAAACACACCTATAGCTTCGGTTCCTACCACAACCTAAAAAGGCTCAACTTTGGAACACTCCGCGTCTTTAACGACGACATTGTCCAGCCGGGAAAAGGATTTGGGACCCATGGCCACCAAAACATGGAGATCATCACCATTGTCCTCGATGGCAAGCTCGAGCACAAAGACAGTAAAGGCAATCTAGGCACATTAGAGCCTGGCGACATCCAGCGGATGACAGCCGGCAGCGGCATCGAGCACTCAGAATACAACGGCTCCAAAGAAGACTCTGCCCGTTTTCTACAAATTTGGGTTTACCCAAACCAGCGCAATCTCGAGCCGGCCTATGAACAAAAAAACTTTGCCTTAGAAGACAACACCCTAAAGAAAATTGTCTCAGAAACACCCGATCTCGCGGCACTTAGCATTAACCAAGACGCCAGTTTCTATCTCGGCAAATTTGATGCGGGCCAAACGATCCAGCACAAAATAAGGAGCAAAGCACATGGCGACTATATTTTCATTATTGAAGGTGAAGTGGCACTTGGGGATAAAGTCTTAAAAGCGGGCGACTCAGCTCAGGTGACACAGCTCGATACCCTCGAGATGCAAACCCTCTCAAAAGCGAAGTTTCTCTTAATCGAAGTAAGTGTAAATACACTTTAATTTTGAGCGTAATGGACGATGGAAGCGGCTTGAATTCTTGTTTCGGCTTCTCCATCGGTCACTTGGGTTATTTTCTCATCGTTTGCTTTCCACCAATATCCATTTCTGTGGATATAAGCCATGTAGTGCCCACTCTCTGTGCCAGCACCAAGGTGGAGAATAAAAGCATCAGGAGAATACTTTCGAGATCCTTCTCTACACTGAGCCTTTGTAAGTTCTAAGTTCTTTGGGAAGGCTATAGAGTCTGTGCCTTTAACGGATTGTCCTTCATCAGGTGCTGTCTGATAAGCTCCAACTATGAATCCTTTGGGTGCCTCAGTGAACCACTTCTTTTCTTCACCATCAAAAAAACCATTTAACAATGTACTGAAGGGTTGTTTCTTGCCATATTCAGGAAACAACATGATTGTAGAAGTATTCGTACAAGGTTTAGCATTTTTTCCTTTGGGTTGTTCCATCAAAGGTAAGTGATACCCTGTTTTAGAAAATACCAAATTTAAGAAATCCATGGGGTCTTCTTGGGTATTACTCTTCGGGATACTGGGCAGGAGTCCACTCAACCATTCACGCACTTTAGCGCTACTAACCGAGCTGATCGGGCGTCCACCTTCTTCTAAAAGCTCTGCTTGGTTGCGTCTAAAAGCACTTCTCAAAGGAAAAAGAGAGAAGTTTGTTATGGAAAGATTTCCCATCAACCCTTTTCCAGAAGAGGATCCAAAGAGGACTTGCATAGCAGAATTGAGCCAGCATGTCGACCCATCCTCATTACGAAATCCTAGGGGCTGCCCCTTAATATAGACTGGGGCTTTTGAAGTAGAAAATATCCCGCCCGATGTTTCGCCAGGTTTAAGGAGTATGCCAAGTGCAATAGGTGCTACAGGAGTTGCCATGGCAAGCATAGGGGACATCATCGTTGCCATGTAGACTGATGCACATGCGAGAGCGATCCCGATCCCAATGAGAAGATAGCTCAGTACAACAAGAGCATGCGTTTTCAAAGTTGTCTTTGAGAGGCTGCGCTCAGGGGCTAAAGGCATAAGGGATGCTGGCGCACCTACTGCTTGAATTTCCATGCCATAAATTATACCAGATCTTTGAGAAAAAAGAAAATTATGAATCTTGCTAACTACCCCCTAAATCGGATATCCTAGGGGAATTATGGCTAAATACGACCGAAAACGAATAAGAAACTTTTCAATCATCGCCCACATCGACCATGGGAAATCAACAATTGCTGATAGGCTCATCGAGCTGACCAAAACACTCTCCTCGCGTGAGATGGTTGAGCAGGTCTTAGATGACATGGATCTCGAAAGAGAACGGGGCATCACGATCAAAGCCCACCCCGTCACTATGTGGTATGAAGCAGAAGATGGCATCTCTTATCAAATCAATTTTATTGATACGCCAGGACATGTTGACTTCTCTTATGAAGTATCAAGATCTCTTGCCGCCTGCGAAGGAGCTCTACTCGTTGTGGATGCTGCACAGGGTGTGCAAGCCCAAACGCTAGCCAACGTCCATCTCGCTGTTGAGCGGGGCCTCGAGATCGTTCCCATCCTCAACAAAATCGATCTGCCTGCCGCCGACCCAGAAGGAGTCAAGCAGCAGATAGAAGACATCATTGGACTCGACACCTCAAATGCCGTCCTAGCTTCTGCAAAGTCAGGGAAAGGGATCAAAGAAATCTTAGAAAGGATACTCCATCAAGTGCCTCCTCCGGATGAGCCAAAAGATGAAATCCTAAGAGCGCTAGTCTTCGATTGCCATTACGATCCATATCGGGGCGTAATGGTCTACGTTCGCGTCATGAGCGGTGAGATCACGAAGAAAAATATTGTCCACTTCATGGCCTCGGACAAATCATTTGAAATACTCGAGGTTGGGATTTTTTCACCGAGTGAGAAATCTGTTGAAAAACTCCGCGCTGGCGAAGTGGGCTACATCGTAGGTAATATTAAAAAACCCTCCGATGTCAAGATCGGTGAGACAGTTACCCTTAAAAAAGATCCCGCCAAAGAACCTCTACCTGGATTTCGTCTCGTCACACCCGTTGTCTTTGCCGGAATTTACCCCATTGACACCTCAGATTTTGAAGCTCTTAGAGAAGCTTTGGCCAAACTCCAGCTGAACGACTCTGCCCTCCATGTTGAGCAAGAAAGCAGCTTAGCTCTTGGCTTTGGATTTCGATGTGGTTTCCTAGGCCTACTTCACTTAGAGATCGTCTTCGAGCGGCTCCAGCGCGAGTTCGACCTCGACATCATCACCACAGCCCCAAGTGTTGTCTATAAGTTTACCCTCTCCTCAGCGGAAGAGCTCAAAATCGATAACGTGGCCCAATACCCCGACCCCGCTCATATAGAATACGTCGAAGAGCCCTGGGTTAAGTGTCACCTCATGGCCCCTTCAGAGTTCCTCGGTCCGATTATGGCCTTAGCGATGGAGAAAAGGGGAGAGCAAGTCAACACCGAGACCATGGACTCGACAAGACTCTTGCTCACCTACAAGTTCCCGCTCAATGAAATTATCACTGACTTCAACGACAAACTGAAATCTGTGACCCGCGGTTATGGCTCCTTCGACTACGAGTTTGACAAGTACGAGCTAGCCGACATCGTTAAACTAGAGATCCGCGTCAACGAAGAACCAGTCGACGCCTTCTCATGCCTCGTTCACCGCTCTAAAGCAGAAGCAAAGGGGAGAGCCCTTTGTAAAAAACTCCTTGAAGTGATCCCCAAGCAACAATTCAAAGTCCCAATCCAAGCAGCGATTGGCGGCAAAATCATCGCCCGCGAAACCATCGGAGCTCTTTCTAAGAACGTTACCGCAAAATGCTACGGCGGCGACATCTCCCGCAAGCGCAAGCTCTGGGAGAAGCAGAAGAAGGGGAAGAAAAAGATGAAAGAGATCGGCAAGGTCAACATCCCCCAATCTGCATTCATGGCAGTCCTCAAAGCTGAGTAGGCTAATATGACTTCACAGAAAAAGAAGATAAATTCAGTAATTTCAACAAAGGCTCATGACCAAGTGAAGTCTTTTTCAGGAATTAATCCAATCACTCAAAAGGCTATTTCAGATACCGAAAAAAAGATAAGACTCAAAGCTTACGAGAACGTTGATCAGTTGTGGGACGTTCTGGAATTAAATTGATGTCTTTGAAAAATAAGATCACGTGTTCATTTGTAGCTGAATAGCTCTAGCAATGAAAAAGCCAGCAATCCGAGTTTGCGGAAATGCACCTTTTAGAAAATCATGCGCAGCTCGAAAATGTGTCCCTTTTGTGAGAATATCGTCAAAAAGCCAGATTTCTGTGGGAGTGGGCAAACAAAGCTCTTCATTAAGACGATAATTTTCTGCTAGATCAGTATGTGAGCGCAGAGATATTGATGTATGCAAGGGCTCTCTTGTTTGTTTTTGCAGTACAAGATCACGGATATCTCCGTTTGGTATCAAAGTTTTTAACATCCTAAAATTTCTGTCATCGTAGTCTGGTGAATTTTTCGCCATAGATGGGGGAATCGGTACAAAAGTTGCTTGTTCAATTCGTTCAGAGAGATCAATCGTGTTTCCAATAGATGAGCGAAATAAATCAGCAACCTCAACAATTGCATCCTCTTTGTAAGACCAATCGGGAAATGCTTTTCTCCCGATCGGCTTCTTGTAATTGATGATCAGCTTATTCGTTTTGCTGTAGTGTGATAGGGCTTTAACGGTGTACTCACCTAGGAAATAGATTTCATCTTGAGAGCTTAGAAAAGGATGTTGTTATCTAAGTAATTCATCGACTTTTTTAAGGAGAAGATGTGAGGTGGTTGCGGATTTCATCATAATTTTGTACGCGGATTGCGCCTTTTTCTTCGAATTTTTTTGGCCAAGATAGAGAAGGGTTGTGGAAATTGCTTTCGAGAATGAACAATTTCCTGCCCTGTTTTAAAGCGGCCCTTGCTTGGACAAGTGTTCCAGAAGTTTCCCCAGCTTCTACAATAATTGTAGCATCTGTCAGTGCAGACATGGTGACGTTCCTCTCGGGAAAGAAAAAGCGATTTTTGTGATAGGTCTGTTTGGCATATCGGGAAAAGGGGACCTGGCTAATTAGAAGATGGTTGGTTGCGATTTCTCTTTGGAGACTTTTATTTTCTGGAGGATAATTACAGTTTAAAGGTGTTCCAATCACGGCAATCGTATGACCACTATTTTCAAGAGCTGCTCGGTGGGCAATGGTATCAATCCCTCTTGCTAATCCAGAAACGACAACAATTTTATCCTCAACTAGTCTCTTTACAAGATACTCGGCTCTTCGAATTCCATCGCTTGAGGGATTTCTAGTTCCAACAACAGCTACACTAGGGGAGTGAATCAAGTCCCAGTTTCCCTGGTAATATAGAATCTTAAGGGGGTGTTGTGCATCATTTAATCGGTTTGGAAATTCCCCATCTCCGAAAATTCTAACTCCAAATTGTGGGAGGGTATGGATAACAGGCCAAAGCTCTTCTTTATACTGAGCAATGGTTTGGGGCTTAATTAAAGTTGATACAGGGTAATTCTTCCCAGAGTTTAATAGAATGGAAAGAGAACGAAATGTGGAGCCAGGTTGATCCCACAATGCTTCATAAGCAAGGAGTTCTTCAAGTGGGGAGATGGCTTTTGTTTTCAACATGACTTCATTTTCTGATTCAATTGAATTCTTGTCAAAGGAGTATATAACTTGTCCTATTAAAAAAAAAGACCGGCAAATGGCCGGTCTTTTTTCATAAACGAAGTGGAACTTCGCTTATGAGGTGGGCTGTGGTGTGTTGGCAGGCTCTGCTTCTGCAAGAGCAGCAGCAGCTTCTGCGGCAGCTTCGGCCTTAGCTTCTTCCTCGCGTTGTGCTGAGAGAGTAGTAAACTGCTTCCCAAGCGAGCGGGCTGCAATAATCCATCCACCGAGAACAAAGAGCATAATCCCTGCTACGTAAGGTGCGATGAAGGCGATACCGCCTGTTGCTACCATGAGGCCCTGGTTGACGAGGGCTCCACCAGCTTTTCCAAAGCGTGCTCCCACGACGTCGATCGCAGCTTTTCCTTTAACCTTAGATTCTTGGTCAAGAGGAATGTAAGCCATTTCTTTGGTCGGATCGAAGAGGGAGTATTTGGTTGATTTACTCGCAATGTTCTGCGCAGTACCAAAGATAACAGCCAGCATAAGCGGTGTTGTGCCAAGCGTTGCTATCATGGCTCCTAGGTTATCTCTGAAGATAACGAAGGCGAAGAAGGCTATACCTGTAATTAGTAGGACGATCGGAGTCACAAGAGCTCCTGTCTTCCAACCAAATTTACGGATAACGTTCCCTCCAACAAAGAGCATCATAAAGATGGTGAGGATAGAGGTGATCTGCGAGAACATACCCATGAAGTGAACGTAGTCTGTTCCATCTGGGTACTGAAGTTTTACTTGGTTTTTCCAGGTCACTTCAACGAGCTGGATGCAAACTCCATAACCGATCACGAGGACGGCAAGAGCGAGTAGATATTTCGACTTAAGTAGGAAAGCAAAACTCTCTTTGAGAGGCATTTTTGGCTTTTCTTTCTTCTTCTTCACGTCTTTTGCTTCGTAGAAACGGGTGTCGGTGAGAACATTTTTGTTGATCCACCAGTAGACGAGCATAACAGCAGCGCCAGAAGCTATGACGAGGAGTGTAAGGTAGTTGAGCGTGAGCCCAAAACCGTCGACGCCAGGAGCTACATTTTTTCCGATTTTAGCAAAGTACTTGATGAGCTCTCCAGAAGGGAGCATGGCAAGGTTTGCACCAATACCGAACATAGCGTAGAAGCGCTTTGATTCTGATACACGAGTGATGTCGTTGGCAAATCCCCAGAAAAGTAGAGAAAGGGCCATCGATCCCCAAAGTTCAGACATAATGTAGAACAAGCTGAAAGTCCAGTTACGGAAAATCGCGATAAGACCGCTAAATCCGTCGGGAAGGTTAGCCTGTAATTTGTCAGCAAGCGCGTGAGGGTGTAGGAAACTGCTCGCTGGATAAAGCACTAGCTTAAACAGAGCAAAGAACCCTAAGAAACAGGCAATTGTCGTGTAAAAAAGCTTTGGCTTGCTCAGTATGTTACTAAGCTTTGCGTATCCAAGCATAAAGATGATCGCAAACGGAAGCACGCCCCAAACCTTTAGGAATGGAATCGCTTCAGCGCCAGAACCTGGAGCTGTTACGACGAGCGCATCTTTAGTATCGCGTAAAATTGTGTAGTTAAAATTGATGAAGAACATCAGAAGAAGCATGGGGATAAGCTTTTTTAGCTCGTATGCATGCACAGGCCATAGCATCGAACGCCATTTCCCAAATTCTTTTGTTGCAGTTTGTGACATATTTTTTCCTTTAATCGTTCAGTTATAATTTCTCAAAATTCTAAGGAGAATTATAGTAGTTTTCTCATATTCATACAAGCAAAAAAGCCCCCAAGAAGGGGGGCTTAAAGCAAAATGGGGTAAAATTTTTTACTTATCAGAAGTTGCCAATTCACCTGCATTGATGCAGTCGAGGTAGCTATTCCAGAGTTCTTGCTCTACGCGGTTGTGGCGGATCGAAGAAATTAATTCTCTTTTCACGGCAGGTAAAGATTTTCTTGGGCTAAGAACAGAAATCATTTCTTTATCACCAGCAAGACGTGCGATTTGGAGCATTCTCTCTAGTTGAATGCGAGAAAAAGCGAGGTTGTCGCGGCGCTTACGAGATCCTCTTGGAGCTCTGCGTTTCGGAGCAACGGCTCTCGGATGGTCAGCTTTAATAATGAATTTTTCAATAATAGTTCCAAGTTGAGTTGGATCTTTATGTTTCATTTTGCGGAGAGTGAAGTGGTGCATATAGCCTCCCGAATCCATGGGAAGATATTTACAGAGGTCATTCTCTTTTGTACCTTTAACTTTTGTAATAGCTTTAGAAATAATGTCTTGAACTTCTTTTAAGCTTTTTCCTTTCTGGTCTACTGTCATAATTTAACCTTCCTTTTCGAAAATGTTATAAAAACAATGTTTGCAAATACAATTATTTGTAGGATATTCTAAACGGAGTTTTTTTCACAAGATAATTTTTAAAAAATCTTGCAACTATATGCAAGAGAAGGGTAGTTTATCTAGTAATATGACTGGATTAAAAGTTCTTCAAGATCTCAAAAAGGAAAGTAAAATTAGGGCTGTTTGGGCTGTCGCTGCTGGAAAGGGCGGCGTTGGTAAATCCACGGTCTCTGTGAACTTGGCTTTAGCGCTGAAAGAGCAAGGTTATAAGGTCGGATTGCTTGATGCTGATATCTATGGGCCCTCATTAGAGCAGATGCTCCCAAAGGGGATGGAGCCGATCGAAGACTTAGAAAATCCAGAAAAACTTCTTCCAGGTTTAGCACTTGGCATTCCTTTTGTATCTGTAGCCCACTTTAAGAAAAAAGCTTCTATTGTAAGAGCTCCTATAGCCAATCAAATTATTGAACAGTTCCTGACGGTAGTAGATTGGGGCGATCTAGATTACTTATTAATCGATTTTCCGCCTGGTACGGGGGATATTCAGCTTACTTTGATGCAGAAAGCTCAAATTTCTGCTGCTATTATGGTAACAACGCCCCAAGTAGTGGCTACAATGGATGTGAGCAAAGCTATACAACTTTTTCAGAAAATGGAGATACCGGTTCTTGGTGTTTTGGAAAATATGAGCTTTTTTGAGCAAGAGGGGATGAAAAGTTTTCCGTTTGGCACAGGAGGCGCAAAGGCTCTGTCTGACGAATTTTCTATCCCTGTTTTGGGTGAGATTCCTCTGGATCCTAGAATCTCAGAGGCTGGAGACAAGGGGGAGGTGCTTCATTCAGATACGAGTGCTGCACGTGCTTTTAAAGAGTCTCTCAAATCGATTCTTGATTTGGAAAAAAAAGTAGCAATTGAAGATATCCAAGTGAGGCAACTAGGCCCTCAAACTATCGAAATTCAGTTTGATGGCATTTGGCATCCGCTCCCTTTACATCACATTCAAAAACAATGTCCGTGTGCAGGATGCGAGAGGGGAAAAAAGAGCGATGCATCGGTCTCTCTTCTTGAGTTTTCGCTCGTGGGAAGGTATGCTATAAGGATCAAGTTTTCAAGCGGGTGCAGTCAAGGGATCTACCCTTTCACTCTACTTAAAAATTTAGTGTAATTATGCGTGTATCTCTACTTTTCTTTTCCCTAGTTCTCTGTCTATTTGGATGTGGCTCTACAAGAGACACCTCCAGTTGGTTTGCTGATAATGGCAAGACCAAGGTGCTGTGCACAACGGGGATGATTCATGACATAGTTGCGCGCGTTGGACAAGACAAAATAGATTCGCACGCTCTCATTGTGGGCGAGATTGATCCGCATAGTTATGAGCTCGTAAAAGGCGACGATGATAAAATCGCTTTTGCTCAACTAGTCTTTGGCAATGGACTCAACCTCGAACACGGCGCAAGCTTGCGCTATCTGCTAGCTGAGCATCCTCACGTGGTCAATCTTGGTGATGAGATCCAAAACAAAGTGCCTCAGAAAATCCTAAAAGTGTCTGGCGAAGTAGACCCTCATGTTTGGATGGATGTTTCTCTCTGGGCCGAGGGGATCGATGCGATTGTTTTGGCTCTTTCTAAAGAAGATCCAGCAAGCTCTGCTTTTTATGAGCAAAACGGCGCGCTATTGCGCCAAGAAATGCTTTCTGAGCATTCTTTACTGCAAAAAGCGATGCGCTTGGTGCCCGATGAAAAAAGATATCTCGTGACGAGTCACGATGCTTTTCATTATTTTGCCAGAGCCTATTTGGCTCAAGGTGAGGGGTGGGAGGCCAGATGCGTTGCTCCCGAGGGGCTAGCTCCTGAAGGGCAGCTTAGCAGTCAGGATATCAAGCGGGTAGCCCAACATCTTACGCAATATGAAATCGGTGTGGTCTTTCCTGAATCGAATATAAATCAGGATGCGCTCAAAAAAGTCATTTCTTGCTGCTCGCACAAGGTGCGCTGTTCGGATAAGCCATTATATGGCGATGCGATAGGGCCTGGAGATTATCTCGATATGATCCGTCACAACGTAGAAATCTTAAAAGAAGAGTGGAGCCAATGACAGTAGTATGTGTTGAGCAGCTTTCGGTCCACTACGATAAAACTCCTGTCCTTTGGGAGGTCGATTTTGAGATTCCTGTAGGGCTCATCGTGGGCCTTGTCGGGCCCAATGGGGCAGGAAAAAGTACTCTGCTTAAAACTTTTATCGGCCTTCTGCGCCCCATCTCGGGCGGGTGCACATTTTTTGGAAAGCCCTACAAAGAGGTCCAGAAAAAAGTGGCCTACGTCCCGCAGCGGACCTCCGTTGATTGGAATTTCCCTATCCATGTCCTCGATGTTGTTTTAATGGGTCTTTATGGGAAGAGGGGACCTCTAAAATGGATCCGTAAAGAGGATCGAGCGCTGGCTAAGCAAGCATTAGATCGCGTCGGGATGCTTCCATTTGCAAGTAGGCAAATTAGCGAGCTATCAGGTGGCCAACAACAGAGAGTGTTCTTAGCAAGAGCTCTTCTGCAGGACGCTGATCTTCTTCTGATGGATGAGCCCTTTGCTGGTGTGGATATGGCCACAGAAAAAGCTCTCATGGAAGTATTTGTCCAGCTCAAAGAAGAGGGAAAAACCCTTGTGATCGTCCATCACGATTTGACGACGGTGAAGAATCATTTTGACTGGGTGATTTTGCTCAATAGCTGCCTGATCGACTGCGGCCCTGTCGCGGAAGTTTTTACTGAGGAGAACCTCAAAAAAGCATATGGCAGTGCCGCTTACCTTGTGACAGAGACTAAGAAGTTGACTCGCAGTAAAACATCGGGGGTGTAATGCTCGAATTCTTTGTCGATCCTATCCTCCGCGCTCCCACCATCGGTAGTATGCTCATGGGGCTTGCCTCTGGGCTCATCGGCTGCCTTGCCTTTTTACAAAAACGCTCGCTAGTTGGAGAGGCCCTCTCTCACGCGGCGTATCCAGGAGTGGTCTTAGGGCTTGTTATTGCGGCAGCTTTTTTCCCTGGAGGCATATCTGCCGCCATTTTAGTTGGCGCTTTTCTCTCAGGGCTTTTGGGGCTTTTCGTTATCCACCAGATGGAAAAGCGGCTCAAGATCGCAAGTGATGCGGCCCTTTGTTTTGTCCTTTCGGTATTTTTTGGAGTCGGTGTTTGTATCGCAAGCGGCCTGCAAATCAGCCATGCGCTGTGGCTACAAAAGATCCAAGTATTTTTGCTGGGAGAAGCGGCCACGATGATGGATGGGCACATATTCCTCTATGGCGGTCTAACTCTTGCTTGTGTGCTGAGTGTAATTTCTCTTTTTCGATTTTTAGAGATACTTCACTTTGATCCTGAATACGCTAAAGCTGTCAACCTGCCTTCAAAGGCGGTTCACACGATCCTTTATATCCTTCTGATGGTTGCTATTGTCGTAGGAATGCGTAGTGTTGGGGTTGTTTTGATGTCTTCGATGCTCATTGCACCACCCTCTGCTGCTCGTCAGTGGACGACCAAATTCTCCAGCTTTCTCATCTTATCAGGAGCGCTTGGTCTTCTATCAGGCTTTTTAGGAAATGCTCTCTCAGTCTGGTCCTTGGCCCCTCTGCCCACAGGTCCAATGATCGCATTGGTGGCTACAGCGATTTGTCTCTTTAGTCTTTTCTTCGCGCCAGAGCGGGGCTTTTTGCCTAAGCTGATCAGAGTTACCCATTTTCAACTCCGCTGCAAACAAGAAAATATCCTTAAGGCTCTCTATAAAAAAAGAACAATCAATCCCAATCCCTATCTCCTTTGGCGGATGCGGACAAAGGGATGGATAAAAGGGGAGAAGCTGACACCTGAGGGCTACTCCCAAGCAGAGAAACTCGTCCGCCTCCACAGGCTGTGGGAAGTTTATCTTGTCCATATGGGGCAAGAGAGCGATCGTGTTCACCATAGCGCTGAGGAGATGGAACACATCCTAACGCCCGAAATCGAAATCCAGCTTCAAGCTCTTCTCGACAACCCCACGCAAGATCCTCATCAGCAGCCCATACCTGGAGTCTCTAGATGAATCCTTTTCATAATGCTGATTTTTTCTCCTTTTTTGCCCTCTTCTTTTCGCGCCTGTTCTCATGGAAAAGCTTAGCTCCTGATGAGATCCAGTTCTATGTTTTGAGCCTCATTGCCATCGCCTCTTCTTTGATCGGGACCCTCCTCGTGCTCAAGAGGATGACCATGCTGGCCAACTCCCTCTCGCACACTGTTTTGCTCGGGATCGTGGGCGCCTATCTCCTCCTCTCCAATACGGGCTCATTGGGCCCTTTGACCTTCCAGGTCCTCATCGTGGCTGCTCTGATCACGGGTATCATTACAACCCTTCTAACGCAGCTTTTGCATAAAGTAGTCAAACTACAAGAAGATGCAAGTATAGGCATTGTGTTCACCAGCCTCTTTGCCTTAGGTATTGTCCTCGTGACCCTTTACACCCGCAACGCCCATATCGGTTTAGAGATCATCATGGGCAATGCCGATGCATTGCACTTCAATGACCTCAAAGTCTCCTTGGGCGTTGCCGTAGCCAATGCCTGCGTCCTCATCCTTTTCTTTAAAGAATGGAAACTCATCTGCTTTGATCAAGGTCTCGCCTCGAGTCTGAATTTTCGCCCCTCGCTTTTCAATAACCTCCTCATGCTGCTTACGAGCGCCACTGCCATCAGCGCCTTTCGCGCTGTTGGCGTTATTCTCTTCCTCGCTCTCCTCGTTGGCCCGCCCCTCACTGCCCGTTTACTCACTTCTAACCTACGCAAACTCCTCGTCCTCTCCTGCGCCATAGGCATCACTTCGGCTCTGCTTGCCATTGCAACCGCTCGTCACATCCTCACCGTTTATAGCCTGCCCCTTTCCACTGCAGGTCTTGTCGTTACGTACATAGGCGCTTTTTTTCTTCTTGCTCTCTGTGTTCGAAATTTGACTTTTAGAAAAATTTCGGCATAATAGATCTGATGCTCGTGAACATTATTTACATAATCCTCGCTCTGCTCGGTATTGGCTTTTTGATTTTCATTCATGAGCTGGGCCACTACTTCATGGCCCGCAAGGTGGGGATCAAAGTCGAAGCCTTTGCTATCGGCTTTGGGAAATCAATCATTGAGTGGGAAAAAAATGGTGTTAAATGGAAGATAGGTTTCCTGCCGTTTGGTGGCTATGTCAAAATGGCCGGCATGGAAAAACAGGGCCCCATCGAGCCGTATCAAATCGAAGATGGTTTCTTTGGCAAAAAGCCCTGGGCACGCATCAAAGTCGCCGCCATGGGCCCCATCGTCAACCTCGTCTTTGCCTTTTTTGCCTTTAGCTTGATTTGGATATCCGGTGGACGCGATAAGCCCTTTGCTGAATTTACCCATCACATTGGCTGGGTGGACAAAGACTCTAACCTCTATAAGCAAGAAATCAGGCCAGGCGATGCCATTGAAGAGCTGAACAGCAGGCCATTTAAAAGCTTCAATGACTTCCTCTCTTCAGCTGTGCTTGATAATCAAAGTCTTATGATGAGCGGCTACGAGATCGATTACTGGACAGGTTCTCGAACTCCATTCACCTATACCTTCGACCAGGCGAAAAATCTCGATGGGATAGATAAAGCCCGCCAGATTGCAAGCCAAATCACCCCTGCTAGTTACCTGATCATCGACAAGTTTGAAGAAGGGTCTCCGATGACAAACAGTGGGATCGAAAAAGGGGATAGAATCCTTTGGGTGGACGGCGAACTTGTCTTCTCCCACATACAGCTTGTGGGGCTTCTCAACCAAAACAGCGTCCTACTCACCGTTGATCGGGACGGTCAAACCATCCACACCCGCGTCCCACTTCTCCAAGTCCGTGACCTTAGACTCACCCACTCCGAGAGGGGAGAGCTCGACGACTGGCGTGAAGAAGCAAGACTAAAAAACCGAGTAGAAGAGCTTCATCACGTTCCCTACAAAATATCTGCGCAAGCCGTAGTGAAAAATCCTATAGGATATATCGATGATAGATCTCGCTCGAAAGAAAAGTTTTCTCCAAAAGAGCGGACGCCAAGTTCTACAGCCCTCATGCGCGGCGATCGCATCCTCGCCGTCTCTGGCAAACCCATCTCTTCTGGCCATGAGCTTCTAAAAGAAATCCAAGAGCGCTCTTCTGTTATCATCGTCAAACGCGCCGAAAAACAAACCACTCCAGGCTATAAAGAAGCAGATAGCGATTTTGTCTCCTCTTTTGACATCCCTGAGCTTGAAAAAATCCTCGCCACTATCGGTTCTGCTGATCCAATGACAAAAGCCGGCGATTTAGCACTTCTATCTCCCATTAAGTCTTTGCCCATGAGTGAGTTTCCACTCTCTGCAGAGCAAAGAGAGCAGCACGAAGAAAAAGTAGAAAAACAAAGAAAAGCGATCGAAGAGATTTCCGATCCGCAGCAAAAAGAAGAAGCGACAAGGTATTTAGACTTTTACCAAAATAGACGGGCCCTGGGCGTTTACTTCTCAGACAAGCAAGTCTCTTACAATCCGCCGCCAACAACCCTATTTGGTGACGTGTTTAAAGAAGTCTATCGGACCCTTTTTGCCCTAGTAACAGGATTTTTAAGCCCCAAACACCTCTCTGGTCCTGTTGGGATCGTTCAAGTGATTCAACAAGGTTGGTCGCTAGGAGTTAGTGAAGCCCTCTACTGGCTGGGCATGATCAGTCTAAACCTTGGACTCGTCAACCTCTTGCCCATTCCCGTCCTAGACGGCGGACATATCACCCTATCCCTATGGGAAATGATCACAAAAAAACCGCTCAAGGCCAAAACCATGGAGCGGCTCATTTTCCCCTTTGTGGTCCTACTTATCGTTTTGTTCATTTACCTGACCTACAACGACATCATCCGGATCATCAAGAGCTTTTTTTAGCATCTGTGACAACTCTCACTGAAGCCTGAATCCCTCGATAGGTCATCCCTGCAATGCGTCCAATGCCCCAAATGGCAAGTAAGCAAACTCTTTCTGCAACCTCACCACAAGTTCTTGGTGGTGGTAGAGTATCAGAACCGCTTAAGTCGATAGCTGGAGCCGCGGCCCCCACTTTCTGATAATGGAAAACATACCCTTGCGCCATAAACGGGCGTGGATCGCGTACCACTTGAACATCATCATCATTTGCCAGATACCAAGTCTCGCCGACTTTCCGAAGGCATGTGTAATGTCCTTGTTCTCCATCTGCTCCATGATGAATAGCACAGGATTCAAGCTCGTAGCGGACAGTTTCTCTTTGCTGGGTAAATTCAGGGCAGAGGACAAAATCTTCTGGCACTACTAAATTATCTCCAATTTTGTGGCCCCCGCTTCCGAAACCATAGCGATGGGCTGATAGGACAAGATCGTTTGGAGCTGTGATAAATTGCTTGCGAGTCGTTTGTCCACTATCTGCGGCGGTATTTACGAAATAGTGATCAAGAAGGTTTAAAAGTCCTCTCTCTCCACCTGAGAGATCGAGTCCTAAAGAAGCTTCGGTTTCAATTCTTGGAGCGCCAGTCTTGTCATCTATTAGGGTAGCTCCATTACATGCCGTAACAAATTGATGAGTTAAGCCTCCAGCATCAAGAAGAGCATGAAGTACAGGAAGAATATCTGGTTGCTTGGTATTGCTTGTATTACCCTCTCGAATCCATTCTGCATATGCAGAGCCAGGTCCGATTCCATCTCTAGCAAGAAGTTCTCCCACTCTTGCCCGTAGTGCATCTCCCAATTTTTTACCTACTAGCTGACCTTCTGCCTGTGCCTGATAAACCTGTTGAAAAAGAGATCGTAATACTGGATCTTTGGCCATAATGTTTTGAGCGAGTCTAGGAGCTCCAGCTAGCAGTTGAGCTGCTGAAAGAAGCGCGCAATTACTATGAGCATTTTTCAAGCCAGCAGGGGGGATCTGCGCCATAGCGTTTGGTTCCATCTGGTTTAAGTGAGTGGGAGCGGGCGGAGCGACCGCTGCAGCAGCAGAGGCGGAAGCAGACGGCGAAATGCCTATGATCTGATCTAATAGCCTTTCTTGCAAAGCTTGCAGTCTTGAGATATCATTGCCTTGGAAGGCTGTTGATGCCTCAGCAATAGCGGATATTAAAGCGTGGTATTCCTCCTCAGCTCGTTGTTGATTGCCAATTGCAATTGCTGACTCTACAGTCTCGAGCCTTGCCTCAATTCTTCGACCTAAATTTGACTCTTGGAGCCCTAGATCATGAAAAGTAAAATTAGCAGTCATAAATTATCTCCTTTTGCATTTATTATAACAAATTATTTAACTATTGTAAAGATTTTATTAGTATTTTCACCTATTTATTTAAGTGCTTTAACTAAAGAGGAAAAGGTAGAAAAGCTCTTTATCCTCCCTAAGCCACTGGAAAGCAGACAGATCGGAGGGCTTATTTCTGCGGATTTGCAAGCTGTTGACAATCAGCTGCTTGTGATGGACGCTGAATGGGGTGTTGGGATGCGCTACGAGGAGGTGGAAGATCTGCCTAGAAATCTCACTTTGGGCGCTATTGAGGATATGGAGCTTCTTGAGGCCTTCGGGCAGGAGGTGGCCAGGCAATGCCGTCAAAGGGGGATTCAATCGGCCTTAGCGCCTGTAGTGGATGTGAATAATAACCCCTTAAATCCCGTCATTGGAATCCGCTCCTTTGGGGATGATCCACACGAGGTGGCCAAAAGGGGGCTGGCTGTAATGCGGGGGATGAGCCAAGGGGGGATTTGGTCTTGTGTTAAGCACTTTCCAGGACATGGGGACACGCATGTGGATTCTCATCTTTTTCTACCAATAATTGAAAAATCGGTAGAAGAGATGCGCTCGCTTGAATGGGTCCCTTTTCAAGCTCTGATTGATGCTGGAGTGGATATGGTCATGGTGGGGCATATGCTTTTTCCCGCTTTGGATGATCTACCAAGCTCTCTCTCCTGGAATGTAATGACCAAGCTTCTCAGAGAAGAACTGGGTTTTGAAGGGGTGGTGATCACAGATTCTCTTTCAATGGGAGCTCTTAGCAGTTTTTATGCTCCAGATGAAATTGCAGAAAGGGCACTACTTGCTGGAGCGGATATTCTTCTATATAATGGGTGTAGTGATGAGTGGCTTGGAAGATGGATCCCCAAAGCTATTGAGAGGATCGCAAGTAATGTTGCAGAAGAGATCATTGACGATCGTTTGGCTCGGGTTGAGCGCCTCCCTTCAAAGGGAAAAGCTCTGCCTAAGGAAGATTCTCTTCTTAGAAAAAAACTCTACCAAGCCGCTGTCACAAGAGTTGGGCAAGAGAGGGTATTATCAAATGAGATCGCGTTAGTGCAAAAGGAGCCCGATCCAGTGTTTGCAGACCTTCTTCGAAGATATGCCAAGGTCACGTGTTTCTCATTTGAGGAAATCGATCTTGTGTCAGAGCATGCAGATCTCATTGTGCAGGTGGGACCAGAGGATTCTATTCCAAAATCGCCTTCGCATGCGATTTTGGCAGTTTTTACTGCTCCGTATTGGATAAGTGGAGATGCGATGGTTGGCTATGAAGATGCTTATCTAGCCAAAGAGGCGGTGGCTGATGCCCTCTTTGGCAAAATTCCTGCTTTGGGAAAACTTCCGATTAGAGTATATGAATATGGGTATGAAAGCAGAGAGTGAAAAAGCAAAATACGATGTGATCTGGCGAGAGATTCCCGATTATCGTGACTGTAGCCCAGGCGAGCTGTTTGCCCGCTTTTTTTTCGATGGGTTTAAGGGCGAGATCCGCGCCGGGCAAACCATTCTTGATTTTGGTTGTGGAACGGGGCGGATTGCTAAGGAATTCATTACAAAAGGACTCAATGTCACGATGGTCGACATCTCTCCTTACTGTCTTGACGAAGAGATCCGCCACATGCTCACACTTTTTGCCCATCAGCTTCATTTCGTTCAAGGATGTCTTTGGGACTTGCCAGAGAGCTTGAAATCGGCCTATTGGATCTATTGTTGCGATGTGCTCGAGCACATCCCAGAAGATCACGTTGAGACCTGCTTAGAGCAGATGGCTAAAAGAATGCGCTATGGTGGCTATTTCAGTATCTGTCTTGTTGAAGACCTCACTGGTAAGCGGCTGGGCCATCCCTTGCATCTGACAGTAAAGGAAAAGTCTTGGTGGCAAAAAAAAATCAGCCAGCACTTCACCATAGTGGGTGAAGATGCAGTGGCTGATGATATTTATTTCAACTGCAAAGTTCTAATTAAGCAGCCGCTAGAGCGCCAGGCGCTCTAGATCGCTGGTAAGACTGGTAAGCTCTAGAAAGAAGAGTGGAACCAGCAGCAGCTGCCATGGCAGCTACCATTCCAGCAGCTACTAGTGACTGCGTTCTATCTAGGTTTCTAAATCCCATCTTCGCAAAGACTTTTGCAGCAGTCATTCCAAATCGTGTCGCAGCGGCTGAAATCCCTATTCCTTGCGGAACTGGACAAGTGGGATTGTTTTTCGAGTTAAGGACAACGGCTGTCATGGAAGAAGCGGCAGCAGCAGTTGCTTCTTCAGCGCGCTTTCCAAACCACTCTCCAAAACGGATTGCCCCAGCAGTAACTGCTCCAATGCTAGCTCCTGTTGCTAAAGGAATAAGTCCAGTAGATCTTGCAATGGCCACAATGCCGAATACTTGAGCCAGTGGGCTGTCTTGTGTTTTGCCAAGGAACCACGCTACTACTCCAACAGCAGTGCCGGCCGCGGCTGTTACTTGCGCAGTTGATGTGATGCGGTTTTCAGCTCCAGCATCGGCTCGAGCGCCTCTTCCGACAAATGGGCTAGCGATAGCACCAATCACAGCGCCGCATGCGCCAAAGACGCCTGTTACTTCAAGTCTTGAAGCAGTAGGGGGAGTGAAACCTCGGTTAAGAAGTTCGTTGCCAACGAGGGCGCCCGTTGCAAACCCACCGGCTGCAAACTTGGCAAGTTTTTGCCAGCTGATCTCTACGCCAGCTGTTCCATACATGGCGCCGAACATTAGGGCGCCCATTGCGTATCCGCCCCCGCCAACTGCGAGGATATCTTTAGCGCCTTTAAGGCCAGAGAGCTCGATCGCTGCCATAAGAGCGATTGTCGCAGCGCCCATGATCATAGGCGTTGCCATTTGTCGCTCAGCAGTATCGGTGTTAGTCCTTGCTTCTCGAGCAGCATGTTGGATTGCGTCTGCTCTTCCAGTTAAATTGTTTGTCATTGGCACGCGACACATTGGGCATTGAGGGTTGCTTTCAAGCGCTCGTTTAAAGCAAGAGTAGTGGATCGGGTGCTGTTTTCCATTTTTGCCAGTATGGCGAATAAATGGGTTTAGAAGAGTATCTTTTGACTCAAAGCATACAGCGCAGCTGTGGCTTGTTGGCAGTTGAGCTGCGGGGATTCTATTCGTTTTGCAAGTGGCTGTCATGTATTATCTCCAAAAAGTTTTAGTAGATATTATACATCTATTTGACTTTGGAAGAAATGCGAATGAATATTATAACTGGAAAGGTGTTTGTTTTTAGTGGTTAAAAAATTCGGTTGTTTTATAGTTTTGTCTGCGAATTTTGTTAATGCTAAAGAAATAATTGTAGAAATAGCCGCATTAAGAGCTAACTGCAAACCTTGACTAGTATCTGTCAGGAGATAGAACTTGAGCATAGTAGCGCAAGTCCCAAGTCCCATCACCATACTGGAGTGATCAGAGCTCTGCATGAGGTTTAGTGTCTCAATTCCTATGGCTGCGCCAGCTAAGGCTGTTGGAATTCCGGCGCTAGCAAATTGGATTGTCCTAAGAGCTCCAAGAGTGGCGCTCAAAGAGATAGCCACAAGGGGGCTTATCACATTGCCTGTGGCATACGTGATCCCGCTTACTACAGTAGTTTGGATAAGACCTCCACCTGAGGCTAGGCTGGCTACGGAAGCTCCTAGAGTGGCGAGGAACCTATCGCTGAGAGGGCAGTTAGAAGGGGTGAAGGTGACGGTAGGGAAAGATGCCAAGTACTCTTCCTCTTCATCTCGCCTTTCATCTCTTTGCCTTTCTTCTCTATGTAGGGGCTCACCGATGATGTTTCTGCACTCGGGGCACTGATCAGAACCGCTGCCTCTGAGCTCTTCGTAGCACGCTTCGTGCATAGGATGGACGTGTTGATGGAAGGAACGGGTGATAATACGGTATTTGTTGCAGTCGGGATTGACGTGGGCAATCCAGCGCTCTCCATTTTGAAATGTATTTAAGCATATGGAGCAACCGCGATCTAGATCTTGGTTAGTTCTAAAATAATCTCTATTAATTTCTGTAGTTGGCAAACCCATAGGGTTTATTATACTAAATCTTTAGATAAAAAGAAAGGCCGGCGAAAGCCGGCCTTTGGTAGGCTAAATTATTTGCCTTCTTCGTCGAGGATTTCGACCTCAGCCTCTTCAATATCAGGCTTTTGCTCTCCTTGTGGGGGAGGAGGAGCATTACCTGCTTGTGGTCCGGCTTGAGGACCGCCTTCTGGACCGCCCTGCATCGCTTCCCCAATTTTTTGCATATGGGTGTTGAGCGCTTCTTTGGCGGCTTTGATGGCGTCGTCGTCGGTCCCTTCAAGAGCTTTTTTCACCGCTTCGATGTGGGTTTGCACGTCTGTTGCGATATTCTCTGGGATTTTACCTTTGCTGTCGTCGAGGGCTTTTTGGGCGCGGAAGGCCAGTGAGTCGGCTTCGTTGCGTACTTCGACGGCATCTTTTTTCTTTTTGTCTTCTTCAGAGTGGAGTTCAGCGTCTTTGAGCATTTTCTCTACGTCTGCATCAGATAGACCCGATTTCGCTTCGATCCGGATCTTTTGCTCTTTGCCAGACTTGGTGTCTTTGGCAGAGACGTTAAGAATACCGTTTGCATCGACATCGAAGCACACTTCGATCTGCGGCATGCCGCGTGGTGCTGGTGGGATGTCTGTGAGGTCGAATCTTCCGATCTCTTTGTTGTCGCCAGCCATTTTGCGTTCCCCTTGGAGGACGACGATGGTTACAGCAGGCTGGTTGTCAGCAGCTGTAGAGAAGACTTGTTTCTTCTGAGTTGGAATGGTGGTGTTACGCTCAACAAGCGGTGTAAGTACTCCGCCGAGCGTTTCGATCCCAAGTGTTAGTGGGATAACATCGAGTAGGAGAACATCTTTAACGTCACCTGTGAGGACTCCACCTTGGATCCCAGCACCGATGGCCACTACTTCGTCGGGGTTCACCCCTTTGTGAGGCTCTTTGCTGAAGATCTCGCTTACTTTGGCCTCTACTGCAGGCATACGAGTCATACCACCGACGAGGATTACTTCGTCGATCTGGTTGGTTGAGAGGCCTGCATCTTGCATCGCTTTGCGGCAAGGTTCAGCCGTTCTCTCGATGAGATCGTGCACGAGGCTCTCGAACTTCGCTCTAGTAAGGGTGAGCTGCAAGTGTTTAGGGCCTGTAGCATCCATCGTGATGAACGGTTGATTGATTTCTGTTTGTGGTGTGCCAGAAAGCTCGATTTTGGCTTTTTCTGCTGCATCGCGAAGGCGTTGCAGTGCCATCTTGTCTTTAGAGAGGTCAATACTGTTTTCTTTTTTGAACTCTTCGATGAGCCACTCTAGGACTACGTTATCAAAATCATCACCACCAAGGTGCGTATCACCGTTGGTTGAGAGTACTTCGAAAACGCCATCACCGATCTCGAGGATCGAGATGTCAAATGTTCCTCCACCGAGGTCATAGACGGCGATTTTTTTATCGTGTTGCTTATCCAAACCGTAAGCTAGTGCTGCAGCTGTCGGCTCTGGTATGATCCGTTTCACATCAAGGCCTGCAATGCGCCCCGCATCTTTTGTTGATTGGCGCTGAGCATCATTGAAGTAAGCTGGTACTGTGATGACAGCTTCTGTGATTTCTTCACCGAGGTAGGCTTCTGCAGTCTCTTTCATTTTGATCAGAACTTGCGCGCCCACTTCTTCTGGAGTGATCTGCTTGCCATCGATCTCAAAAGCGGCATCTCCGTTTTTCCCGCTGACAACGTGGTAAGGGACGTTTACTGTTTCTGACTGGATCTCAGCGTGCTTACGGCCAATGAAACGTTTCGCAGAGAAGATGGTTTTCTCAGGGTTTGTAACGGCTTGGCGTTTAGCAGGCGTTCCCACGATTCTCTCAGCGCCTTTGTAGGCTACAACTGATGGAGTTGTGCGTGTGCCTTCAGCGTTAGCGATAACCTTAGGTGTGCCTCCCTCCATAATAGATACGCAGGAGTTTGTGGTTCCAAGGTCAATTCCTATGATTTTATTACTTTTTTTCTTCGTCATGGTTTTCTCCTTTTTCTTCTTTTGGTGATTCTTTGCTAGGGGCTTTGGCTACTTTTACGCGAGCGGCTCTTAAAACGCGGTCGCCGCTTTTATAGCCCTTTAAAAACTCGTGTAGGATCGTCCCGTTTGGTTCATCTGTCGTCTCGTCAATCTCAACGGCTTCATGCATGTTAGGATCAAATATTTGTCCTTTGGAGTGGAAGGCTTTTACGTTGTGGCCCTCTAGCATTTCTTTAAATTGGCTTAAGATCATTTCAAATCCCTTGGCCCAGTTGCGAGTGTCATCACTCATCTGGTCGGTGAAGCTCAAGGCATTTTCAAAGGTGTCGATCGGAAGCAAGACCTCTGCAATCACATTTTCGACTGCAAAACGATTCATTTCATGCTTTTCTTTTTGCAGGCGCTTGCGAGAGTTTTCCATTTCTGCAAGCAAGCGGAAATACTTGTCTTTGAAATCGTCTTCTGCTTTTTCTGGCTCTATATCAGGGACGATCTCAGGCTCTACTTCTGGCCCTGTTTCGGAATTGGGGATGTCTTCAATCTTTTCTTCTTCTGTCATTCTTTATCCTCTATGTACAAACCAAAGGGAGGAGACTTGTTCTCCAACTCAATCTGTGAGGGCTTTGGTTTGCGAAATGTTATTTTGAATTTATATAAGCTGTTTGTCAGGGTCTCATGTAGTGCTTCTGAAGCTGTCTCGAGTAGGGAGAATAGTTTGCGGTAGGGGAGGCGGTTGGGACCAAGTAGAGCAATGGCTCCTGCGGTGGTTTGGTGGATCTTGTAGGGAATGAGCAATACTGAGCAGCCGGCCATGCCAGTGGATACGATGTCGAGATCTTCACCTAAAAAGCAGCAGAGCTTGTTTTCTTCGCATGCTTTTTGCATCAAAGTTCTCAAATCTGCCTCATTCTCAAAAAGAGAAAGTCCGCCCGCTAGCGATGCAGCGTTATTAAAATCGGGATAGGCGAGTAGTTTAGAAAATCCGGTCTTGTGGATATCTTCGGCGCTAAAGTTGGAGTAGGTGACAATATGCCGGAGCATGATTTCTTTATAAAACTGGTTGCCGATCTTCTCTTCTTCGGGTTTTAGCTTGGGCTTTTCCATTCCAGAGATGCGCCACTGCAGGTAATGGGCAATCTTCTTTAAGTCGATGTTGGAAAGGCCTTTTTCGATGTAGAGCACTTCGGTATGGACCATTCCAAAGTCGGTGATCAGCACACACAAGCATCTGTTTTGGTCGATCGCAACAAGCTTGATATCGAGGATGAAATCTTGATCAAATCGTGGAGAGGATAAAAAGACTGCGCATTCTGTTTTATCAGCAATAACCTCTGCTGCCCGTTGCAGATAAGCTGCTACTTCGCGAGTGGGTCTAGAGAGTTGCTCTCGAAGGAATTCTGCGTCTTTGTTTTTAGGTTGGGGAGTTCCTAGCTGGGTTTCTACGTAGAGTTTGTAGGCAGCTTCGGTGGGTATGCGCCCACCAGAAGAGTGTTGTTGGCGCAGATAGCCCTCTTTCTCCAACTTGGCAAAATAGTTGCGGATCGTGGCGGAGGAGAGGCTCTCAAAGCCGTTTTCTTTCAGAGTGGTAGATCCCACAGGCTGGCCCGTTTCAAGATAAAGCTCGACAAGACCCAGCAAAACCAGGCGCTGCCTTTCATCCTTAGCGGGTTTTTTAGGAGTCATCGATTTGAGCATAACGCTCATTATAGCAAGGAGATCCCACGAAGTAAAGAAAAATTAGCAGTCGAGGTCTTTAATTGCTTAAGTGTGATGTAAGTCTTTGTTTAACAAAGAGATAAAAATGAGGGAAGCCACAGATGGCGCGGAGGAGGGGAATCCGGGTTTTGGATTTAACCCCTGATTGCCACCTAAATCTGTTGTCCAAAACCAAAGATTAGGTAGCAATCGGGGGGTTAAGTATTGTGTTGGTTGTAAACGTCTTTTTTGCCGGCAGATTTAATACAAGTCGATGCATATAATTGTTTGTACAAGTCATCAACTGCTCTATCGAAGGGATAGGCTCTATTGGTGCTTAAACTAAAAAGTTTATGGGGATCAAAATTAACAACTTCTTTGCCAATAGTTGTTTTAGCTGATTCTGCAAAATTTGCGAGGATCTGTTTCGTAATCTCTGTTTTAGTCTTATCGTAAATGACAAGTTCTAAACAATTTTGCATAAGAACCCCTGAGCAAGGCGCATTGGAAATTTTATGTGCTGGTAAAATATAAGGAATAGAAGAACTGATCGCTGAGACAGCCTGAGGTTTTTGATCTTGGATTGCTTTTGCTAGAATGTGCGTAATATATTCGTTACCTAAATCTACTTCCCCTTCACTATTTATAACGGCTTTTGCCCACGAGGCTATTATTTCTTCAGATAATACTTTTAGAGCCTCAAAAATAGGTCCAGCCGGTTTTTCCTCAAGCACATCCAGAAGCTCTGATAGACCACTATAGTTGTTTTGAACATGCATAGCTTTTAAGAGAGCTACAATCTCATCAATAGCAACTTCTTGAGCATTATTTGGATCAACAATCGCCAAAATTTCTCTAGCTGGGTCCCTGGCATTCTCATTCTCATTGAGTCCTTCAGCAATGCGTTGCCAAGTAGGGAGGTCTTCAACTGGTGCAGCGTCGGCAGCCGCCGCAGAAGGAGAGGGGGATCTTTCGCGAGCGAGTCTTTCGGTAGGAAGTCTTGCAGGAGGAGAAGGAGATCTTTCGGGAGCAGGAGCAGCTGCGGGGCCGGGAGTCTGGGCAGCTGCTCTTCTGAAACAGTGCCCCACTCGGCAGGCGAGGATTGCGAGAGAGGCTGCGGCTACAGCTGTAGCTGTGGCGGCAATGGGGGTAAGTAGAGAATCAGAAACTGGTGAAATCATAATTATAACCTTGATTAAGTTTTAAAATTAAAATTAAAATTAATTA
>Ga0209986_10000135_pt1 | contig 65447 bp, 59 predicted proteins | sample BlataG_FD_183168 | JGI IMG/M metagenome (GOLD analysis project Ga0209986, IMG submission 183168) | Deep subsurface microbial communities from Black Sea to uncover new lineages of life (NeLLi) - Black_00105 metaG (SPAdes) (version 2) | ecosystem: Environmental > Aquatic > Marine > Oceanic >... | reverse complement strand
GCGACGAAGCCGACTATGTACGCAGAAAGTTTGCCGCCATGTCCGATCGGTTCTTAAATCGTGTGGCTCCTTGTTTGGGGTATCTGCCGGAGGACCCGGCAGTGAAGGAGAGTGTGTCCTCGCAGCGGCTGATTGCAGACGTGCGTGATGATTCCGAGGTACTGCAATCGCTTACGAGGATTGGCCGCTCTTTAGTTCAGGAGTTTTTCTCGCTGACCGAAAGGAGCCGGGAGATGGACAAAATAAGGATAAATGAAAATAAGGCAGTAGCCGATATAAGGGAATAGCACTCATATGGTTAGCACTGTAAAAGCTGAGCCGAGAAAACGCGGAAGGAAACCCTCAAGGACCGTCGATAATAACACGAGTCCCGTCAGGGTAGCTAAGAGCACCAAGCGCTGGGAGGTGTCCGAACGTGAATGGGCGCAGTATCGGAAATACCAAACGCCCGAGATCAGACAGAGACTTCTAAACAAATACGTCCCGCTTGTACGTAATGTAGCCTCCCGGATGGCGATGGGATTTCCTCGCTCGGTGGAACTGTCGGACTTGATAAATACCGGGGTGATCGGCCTTGTGGAAGCATTCGGGAATTTTGACCCCGGGCGGGGGGTCAAATTTGAAACTTATGCCGTTCCGCGAATACGCGGGGCCATTCTGGATGAACTGCGGGCGCTCGACTGGGTCCCTCGGTCGACGCGAGCAAAATCAAGGGAGATTGAGCGAGCTTTGATGAGTCTTGAAAACGAGCTGGGGCGACTGCCGGAAAAAACTGAACTGGCCAAGCACATGAAAATCAGCGTGAACGAACTGCACTTGGCGCTCGACGACGTTTCCAGCACAAGTATCCTTTCTCTCGACGAAGTCATATATCGAGAGGATGACAACCGACAGGTGCCGCGCATAGAAACGGTAGTCGATAAGTCGACCCGCAGCGTCTTAGGCGAAATTGAAAAGGGTGAACTCCGGTCTTTTCTGGTGGTGGCTATTGACCGTCTCACCGAGCAGGAAAAACTGGTGATCGCCCTGTACTACTACGAAGAACTGACCCTCAAAGAGATCGGCGAAGTGATGTCCATTTCGGAATCTCGAGTGTCTCAGATCCACACTCGAGCCGTGATGAAACTTCGCGGGATGGTGCAGGAGAAGTTTGCCTTGACCGGGTGAACCGGACGGAGCCAAGCAAGGAGCGAAAGCCATGGCAACGACAGTTGAATCGGTTGACAATCTGCCCAAACCGCCGCCGCAAGACAGAGTCAACCCGACTGAAAGGTCCTCAACCGATCAGCAGCGTCGACAGTTCAAAAAGGCGCTGAAAGAAGAGATGGAACAGAACGAGGACGAGAGAAAGGGAAAAGATCATCAACAGGCTGATGCTGTTATGATCGGCCAGGACCACAAAGATGGGGAGCAGCACGACCCTGGCGATCGGCAGACCGAGCGGCCAAAGCACGGTGCCCAGAAAGCGGAAGACAAAAAGAAAGAAGAGTCATCCGGTGAGGAGCACATTGACTTGAAAGCATAGGAAAGGAACTATACAAATGGATTTGTCAAAAGAAGTGCTAATGGATTTGTTCTTGAACGCGGTAGGCTACCTGGCCGCCGGAGGTCTGTCACTGGCGCTCTACGCCCTCTTCCGTGGCCGTAAGAAAGCCGCTTTGGATTCTCCAAGACCCGATCTGAGTACGGCCGATCAGAGGTGCGGTGAGGCAGACAACGTAGCCGGCGAACGGCGCCGGATCGAATTTATCAAGTTTGGTGAGCAGCCTTACAAGGCCGACGCCGCGGGCACCGGTGACGTTCACTCAAAGCGCGCTCCCGCAATGCCGGAGGCCTCACGCCGGAATCGTATTGAAGTTATGGGACTGGCTCGCAAAATGATTAATGCGGGTGCTTCGGCTGAGAATATCAGAGCTATTCTGCCGATATCCGAAGCCGAGTTCGCGTTATTGAGCAGCCAGAAGAACTAAGTAACCAGCGGAGTTAAACATGACCAGCGACAGCCCATTTTTTCTGACCAAGGTGGAATGTCCCCTTTGCAGGACAATCAACGAGTTTGAAACGGTCCGCATGGGGGCTTATGTCGAGGAGGGACGCGACACCGATTTCTGCCCGACCGGGATCACCTGGCGTTACCCCAAGTATCAGGCCTATAACCCGTTGGTTTTTTTCATCGCCTGTTGCGGCAACTGCTTATACTCGCGGGAGTTGACCGCCAGTTTCAAAGACTGGAAAAACGATCACACTTACCGTACCTACCGCCTCAAAACCATCAAGGAAAAGCACCTCGATCAGCTTGCCAGGGCCGATTCCTTTGTCAAGAAGATTGGTGAGGCAATCGACATTTCACGCTATCCCCATGAGTCAGCAATCCTGAAACTCCACCTGGCCATCTTTGATGAACAACTGACCGAGCATCACAGCAAGCTTGATATTGGTCGCTTTTATCTAAGAATAGGCTGGGTGTTCCGGGGCATGGAGCAAGGGGCAAATCCGCAGCAGTCGATCCTGCAGGGGCTTATGCTTGACCTTGACACCAGGTACCGAATGCTCAAAAATGCTATGCAGGAGATTCAAGATCAACTGAACAGGTTTTCAGAGAACCTTTCCTCCCATTTCGACACCGACGACATTACCGCTGAACTCAAATCGCAGATCTATCCCTACCGTGACAGATTTGATGAGGTCATCACGTCCGTACGAGAAGCGCTTGGACAGGTCCAGGGGGGATTTGGCAAGATCGATGACCTGTTGGGGGAGTACAAATCTGTTGTTCTGGGTGGCCAGGGCTCCGGCGCCGGACTTAGATTTTGTCAATATCCTTCCTTTACCGACTTTCTGCTGAACCTTAAGAGCGAATGGGACTGGGCGGTTACCAACGAGCACGAAGCGCTGAGAAAGGCGGTAGATCACTACAAGGCAGCTTTCTCGGACGGACGCGACATAGCCCCCGGCAATCAGCAGATCCAGGCATCGTATCTGATAGCGGAACTTTCACGGCGCGTTGGCGACTATGACGAGGCAAGGCAGTATTTCAACAGCACGATCCGACATGGCCAGGAACTTATTTACAAGAACAAGCATGATCGCACACAAACGGTGCTGGCGCGAAAGATCCTCGAGTTGGCGGTCGAGCAGGGTAAATCCAACTTGGCTGCGATGCAGACTGCGTAGTGTGAGAGGACGGGATGACGTGCAGGTCTCTTTGCTGCAATTGAACCAACCCTTGAAGCTTTGGGAAAAACTTGAGATCGTGGTCGGCAAAGACTCCAACGCGGGCCGGTACCTGGCGCGGATTGAAGACTTCCTCAAGGAAGGAATTGTCATCAGCAGCCCCGAATTCATAGAGGGGGGCACGCTTCTGCGGAAGAACAGCCATGTGGCCGTCTTCCTAACCCGCGAAGACGCTATCTATCGGTTCTATTCCCGTGTTAAGCAAGTCAAGACACATCTTGAGACAATTTATTTGCTGATCCCCCCAAGAGGCGTGAAACGAATCCAACGGCGCCACTTCGTGAGGATAGAACTGTACGCCAGGGTTTCGTATGCAAAACTGACTGGTGACGAAAAACCGAAGCTTAGTTGCGACCAGATTACCTGGCGAAAGTCGACAACCGTTGATATCAGTGGGGGAGGGATGTTGATAAAGGTGGATGAAAATCTGGCACCGCGGGACCTCCTGCTGGTGAAGGTTGACTTCTTCCCGGAAATTGGTTTGCCGGACACGATTGCGGCTATTTGCCGACGAACATTTCGTCAGGGAAACGACTCCTTCGTCGGTATCGAATTTCTCCTGTCGCAACGGCTCGGACATTATTTCAAGAAAAGAGAACTTAAGAACCTGCCACAGTCTGTCCGAGACTTTGACCCGACCGCCCAGAACAAGCTGGTCGTCTACATTTTTCACCAACAGATTGAACTGAGGAAAAAGGGATTGCTGTAATTATGACGTCTTCGCCGGAACAAACAAGCCTGAAGCGACCTGCTGTCGATGCTTCGCGTTTCGACTTCTCACTGCTGGTCGGACATGAGGTGACATTATTTTCGGAACAGTTTCCCGGAAAACCTCTGAAGAGCAAGGTCATCCTGGCCAGCAACGGCGAGGTGTCGATCGATCGTAGCGGCGGTTCCGGCTTGATTGACAGCCTCGTCAGCAACCAGCAGGTCACCATGCGCGTGATGTACAAGGGCCAGCAGATTAGCGTGCCGGCAACGCTGAAGCGAAGCGGCGGGGGCGGGTGCCGGATAATTATGGGGGACAAGGTAATGCCCTTGTCTCGGAGACGCTTTACGCGGGTGTTTCTCTCACGCCTCGTCAAAATGGCCGTGATACCGATTTCCACGTTCAACCGAAACAAGCTGGCCCGGCTGCGCTGGCTGGAAACGGTCACCGTCAACATCTCGGGGGGCGGTGTCCTGATTGATTTTTCAAGCTGTCTTGAGAAACCCACCTACCTGTTTCTGAACATCGACCTTGCAGAGTTTCCCTTCCCTCCCCTTGTGCTGAGCCAGGTGTTGTATTCGTTGCCGAGAGACAATGGCCACTTTCTAGTGGGTCTTGAGTTCATTGTCAGGGAAGAAAGAGAAAAGCGCTTCTCCCTCACCACCCTGAAACAGCTTCCCCAAGTTGTGTTTGAATATGGTGAGCGGGAGAGGCTCGAACTAAACAATAAGATAACAGCATGGATGCAAGACAACCGATAACATTGAGTTCCAGGAGACACCATGAAAGACACAACAAGAGTGAAATTTGTCACGGACGTGGATGTGAATGACACGGAGATCAAAGTCCGTCGGCCGTTTCGGTTAGACAAGGAGAATCAGCGTCGGTTCGTGCGGCTTGAGATCTCTTCTCCCATGTCGCTCAACAAGATCAAGGACACTTTCGGCAATTTCTGGCCCGCGGGGGAGGGATACACGATTGATGGTGACATCCTCAATATCTCGGCCGGTGGTGTTCTGGTGGAAATCGACCAGCCGCTGAACGAAGGTGACATCGTCGTCATGCGCTTTTCTCTGCAGGGAGCCGAAACCCTGGACAATGTTCTGGGGACAATCAAACGGACCGATCAGGACGAGAGCTGCTATCTGGTTGGGATAGAGTTCATCGGCAGAGACTACCTGCTTGACAAGCTTTCAGAGGGAGAGCTGGAGATGCTGTCGGAGAATCTATCCAACTTCACCCAAACGGTTCAGGATGTCTTGAAAAGGTATATCTATCGCGAACGGGTGACGCCTTATGAGGAGTAACTTCCCGATATGCCGCACAGCCTGGCTTAGTCTCCTGCTGTCTTTGTTTTGGTGGGGGCAGACGCTGGGAGCGGCGCGCACCGTTATCGTGCATGTTGACCTTCCTCCGCTTGCCTGGAGCGGATCGACTCTTGAAGCGAAGCTAATAAAGCACTTGAGTCGCAATGAGAATGGTCGCTTTATGACGGCGCAAAAAGCCTTGCTGGGTGGGCCGGGATTTCCCGCTGACCTTTATGATCTCGATAGCCTCGTAAACTGGGGCATGGAAGTCGGCGGCGATTATCTGCTGGTCGTTGACATTGACAGCGAACGACTTCAAAAGAAAAAGTCCTTTCATCTCCCGCTGGTATTTCACAAATACGAAACGGTCGGAGTCATAGAGGGTGAACTGCGTCTGGTCGACATTCGGAGGGGCAAGCTTCTCATCGCGGAACCATTCCAGGTGAAACAGAAGGGTCCGCGAATTTTTCAGGCCACGATGGATGACGACGTCAATGACCCGGACATTCACCTGACGGCACCTGACAAGATAGGTTTTTTTGACCGACTGGAGGCGAAACTCGCCTTGCGCGTGGTGGAGAGGGTGGAAAAAGTCATTCGCTTAAGATGAGTTGTTGGGCTATGGGACGAACAAAGAATATCCGGGACAACAACGTCGCCTGGGATAAGATCAACCGGATTGCCGATATCGCCGCCCTCTGTCGGGCACTCCCACAGGAAAAAAACGGTTTGGCAAAGGTGCTGCAACTTATTCAGGGTATCGTTATCTTCGATGCCGCCACACTCTACCTCCTGCATCGTGACAGAGACCGACTGGAGGAGGCTGCCAGCCTGGGTGGCCGAGTCGAATTGTTAAGTTTCCTGTCGGTAGGTGCGGGCCAGGGTCTATCCGGCTGGACGGCGCACAACCGAAAGCCGCTGCTCCTGTCGGAGCGGTCCAGCATCAGCGGCTTCGACCCGGACAGCGAGTACGCTACCTTCCTGTCGCTGCCGCTGCTGGCGGGGGAGGAGCTCATCGGTGTCCTCAATCTGGGCAGCGGCAAGGCGCGGGCCTTCACGGACGATGACGTGAAGTTGCTGACCATTGTGGCCGACCAACTCGCGCTTTCAATAGAACGTATGAACTATCAGAAGCGGGTAAAATCAATTAGCTCCGACCTTCAGCAAACTCGAGAACAACTGCAACAGGTGCAGACAAAAAAACCAGCCACCGATCGATGGGGTGAGATCGCCCCGCTGGCCGCTGGGATCAATCATGGGATAAACAATGCCCTTTCAGTAATTGTAGGCAACGTCCAGTGCCTTTTGTGGGAAAGAGTGGCCGCCAACCAGAAATCGTTATCGAGGCTGCGGCGCATAGAGAGCGCCGCCCTGCAAATAAGTTCATTGAACCACAAGGTATTGGAACTGAGAGCACTGGTACAAAGCAGTTCCCCATCGGCTCAAGGAGGGGAGGAGATCAATCTTACCAGAGTGCCGCATGAAAGCATGTGAAACTTCTTCATACCCTGCCATCGGGTTGCAGGATACCGTCATCTGGGACGGCCTTGACCGCCTGGGGATGGGATTGTTTCGGCTCAATGAGGAGGGATATATCACGCAGTTTAATGCCGTCGCGGCCGGTATATTAGCCCTCGACCGCTACGGCGCCTGGGACGACCTGCATATTTCCAAGGTTGACCGTGTCCTGGCAACAGGGCTGGCTGACCAATTTGAAGATGTTATCAACGGTTCTTTAACATTCGTTCGCAAGAACCTCAGTTGTACCAACAGCCGCGGTCGCTTCATGGTCGTGAATCTGGTCGGGATCCCGATCCGGTCGGGCGAAAACGCCGGTAAAGAAGTATTGGGAATTGTTGAGGATTGTGCGATCGCTCATCATGAGGCTGACGACCCGAGCAACGTTCATCAGCAGTTGCGCATACTTTCGGAGGTTGCAGCGGCTCTTTCCTCATCCTTTGAGCTGGGACAGATCCTGAAGATCATCCTCACCGGGGCAACCGCCTCGCAAGGGCTTGGTTTTAATCGAACCTTTCTGTTTTTGTACGATGAAGAGGCAGATAAGCTCCGCGGGCACATGGCCGTTGGTCCCTCTTCCGCCGAGGAAGCGGGACGTATCTGGAAAAGACTTGACTCTATGCGGCTTTCATTGAGTGAACTGCTGGATGCGCACCAGAGCGAGGCCGGCAGCGGGACTGATGCGCTCACCAGTTTGATTGCTGACCTCCATGTCGATCTAAACGGCGACTCACTCATCAGCAGCGCCTGCAAATCCGGAACCTGGATCAATCTTGAAAAGGTCGAAGAAATTGATCCCGTTACAACAACCTTTGTTGAGAGGTTGGGGACACCCCGGATCGCTCTGGTGCCGATGGTGAGCAAGGGGACTCTGATGGGCCTTCTCGCTGCGGACAACTACATAACCCAACAGCCGATATCTGATGACGCCGTCCAGCTGCTTCAGGTGCTGGCCAACCAGGCCGCCGTGGCGATGGAACGGGCGAAGTTGTATGATGCCGAGCGCGAGCGTGCAGAACTGCTGGAGCGGATGAACCTCCAGTTGGCCGAGTCGCAGGATCAGATCATTAAGATTGAAAAGATGTCCGTCATAGGCGAACTGACTTCGGCTGTGGCCCATGAATTGCGCAATCCGCTCACCATTGTCGGCGGCTTTGCCAATCTGCTTTTGAAATCCAACCTCACTGATGAACAACGAGAATATCTCAACATCATTTCCAGCGAAATCAAGCGCACGGAGTCGGTCGTCGATCACGTTCTTGATTTCTCCCGCGCCAGCAAGAATGAGAACCGCCCGATAGAGCTGTCGGGTCTGGTGGAACGGAATCTGGAGCTCTTGCGTGGCCGGCTACGGCAACGGAATGTTGAGATGTCCCTCTCGCTCGCTCAGGAAAAACTGATGGTGCACGGCAACCCCGACCAGTTGTCACACGCCGTATACCAGATGTTGAAACTTGTTGCCGAGGACGTTATTCCTCCCGGAACGGCCGAGGTCCGCACTGAACGCAGAGACGAGCGCGCCTGTCTGTTGATCAAGTTTTTCTGTCCGGATGACGGCAAAGAGAAAACCATCAAAGCTCTCAAACAGATTTTCGCTGATAATAAGGCTTCGCAGCGTCTCACGGTTTTGGTGGCTGTAGAAACAATCAAGTATCATGGCGGCGAATTCGGTCTGGCTGTTGGCAACGACAGCCTGCCGTATTTGTACATCGAGCTCCCACTCATCGAGGAGGACCAAAGTGAGCCAGCGCATATTGATCGTAGATGACGAGGAGATGATCAGGCTCCTGTACCGAAAGGAGCTGAGCCAGGGTGGCTACGAGGTTGATACCGCCTCCAGCGGCGCCGAGGCCATCAAAAAAGTATCGCAGGGTAATTTTGGGGTGGTCGTTTTGGATATTGAACTGCCTGATATGTCCGGCCTGGAGGTGCTTCAAAAACTGCGCGAGATTGCTCCTGAGACGTCCATAATCCTAAACTCCGCCTACACCACCTACAAATCAGATTTCCAGTCCTGGCTCGCCGATGATTATATTGTCAAGTCCTCAGACCTTCAAGCACTCAAGCATAAAATTAAACAGTTGGTGGTCGCCCGGTGAGCGCTGGCACGGACCGCAAAAGAGAGCTTCAGTTGGTTGACCAGGTCGACGCTCTTAATGAGGAAGTGAAGGTCCTGGCGCTGAATCTGGCTATCTATCTGGCCAAGGCCAAGGGAAACTCTAAACAGCTCGCCAGGCTGGAACCGGATTTCATTCGATTGGTCAACGGCACCGTCAAGGTGGTCCGGGAACTGGCCATCGTTATCAACGCCGCGCGTAATCTCCAACAGGGAGGAGACAACATTGCGCCAAACTCTATTACGGCGGACCAGATTGAAATCAGACTCCGCTCAATTCTTGACCAGTGCGGTAGAATTCTAAACTCCCTGTCAAAGACGGGAAAGCTGAGCATCTGACGATCCAGCTGCACCGGACAGGGAGCAGAATCCCTGGAAAGGGTTGACAACCGGCGGTGACGCAGGATCGGACTGGAGTAAACCCGGCGAGTGACGATAATACCCATATATTGATGAAATGGAGTACCACGCATGAGTCAAGGGGTTGATAGTGCATACGCATGAAACCTTGATGGAAGGTACAGACAGGCACGTATCAGTTGTATTTTACAGCGTGCCGTCGCTGATTCATCCACATTTGAGGGGGGCAATATGAATCGTTCGTTGCGCGTCAGGGTGGTTGTGCAGCGGAAATGTGCAAATTCTGAGCATTTGTAAGACAGGTGGAATAATATGCCCACGGTTGATTTACATGAGTTGGAGCAGCTTGCCCGGCAACGAGGACAGCCATTTAAGGTCCTCATTGTTGATGATGAGAAATGGGTGCGGGAAGTATTCAGGGATTTCTGCCGACTGACCGACGCCTTTGATATCGAGCTGGCCAATACCGGCGCCGAGGCGATCGAGAAAGTAAAAGTCGGCAAGTACGATCTGATAACAATGGACCTCATAATGCCGGAGATGTCGGGAATCGAGGCCTTAACCATCATCAAAGAAATGTCACCCGGCGTGCCGATTATGGTCATTACCGGAAATGCCACTGAAAAGTTGGTCCACCAAGCGGGTATCCAGGGTGCCTGCCGGGTGATGTATAAGCCGGTCATGTTAGAGGATTTCGTGGCGGAATTGACTTCGACTCTAACCCGCTGAGCAGAGGTAAGGGTTATGGATACGGATGGTCAGAGGTACTTTTTGGCGCCATTGCATTTAGGAGCAGTCGCATGAAGAGTTCTGTATCCATTTTAATCGTTGACGACGAAGAAATGATGAGAACCCTTTTGAACAGAATTCTTTCCCGGGAGGGGTATAAGATCAAGTCAGCCGAGGATGGGGTGATCGCTCTCGAAGTGTTAAAAGCGGAGAAGTTCGACATTATCATTTCTGACATGAAAATGCCTCGCATGAACGGTTTTGAGCTGTTGAAAATCGTGAAAAAGGAGTATCCCAAAATCGGCGTGATCATTATGACCGCTTACGGCGACACCTATACCGTCAAGGACGCCCTTTTACTTGGCGCCGATGAATATATTACCAAGCCTTTCAAGAGCTACGAGATATCCCTGGTGGTAGAACGGGCCTACTGGAGGATCCTGTCTGCATCCAGTCAGACTTCCAACCCGGTTGCATAGGTACCCTCATGACGAACAATAACGTGACAACCACGGAAACTTCGACACGCCGACGGATCCGCGTTACTATCTCCAAAGATCGGCTGTCAGCCATGATAGCCATTAAATCGCCAGACCCCGGGGACCCGGAGATCACCGTGGACGATGTAATGGCCGCCCTCAAGGAGGCCGGGGTTGTGCATGGCATTCAGGACGACGTCATCTCCAAGACCGTAGCCGACAAGGTCTATGATACCCCGGTCAAAGTTGCCGACGGTGACCCCCCCAAGAAAGGAGAAGACACCAAGTTCGAGTACTTTTTCGACACCGATATCCACGGCACTCCCAAACAGGACAAGGACGGCAGGATAGACTACCGAGATATTAACTTTATCCAGAACGTTGAAAAAGATGCTGTTTTGGTCCGCCGAACTCTCCCCACGCCGGGTACTAACGGCAAGGGGGTCGACGGCAAGGAAATCATCGCTCCCCGGGGAAGGGATCTGCCCATTAAATATGGAACCAACACCAGTGTGTCATCGGATGGGCTGGAGTTGACAGCCACGGTGGCCGGAGCGATAGTCTTTCGCAATGGAACCATTGTGGTCAAGGACGTTGTGGTTATAGATGGCGATGTCGATTTTAGCGTGGGGAACATCGAATGTAACGGTTCCGTCAAGGTCAAAAGAGATGTCCTTGCCGGATTCAAGTTGAATGTGGGAGGAAACCTTGAGGTCGGGGGCAACGTCCAAGACTGCTACATAGTTTGCAAGGGAAACATTCTGGTGAAGGGCGGATGTTTCGGGGAGGGTACGGGGAGTATTCACGCCGATGGGAACGTGGTCGTCAAGTACGCTCAAGGGCAAAGGATATCGTCCGGTAACGATGTCATAGTCGGTGGAGAGTTGCTCAACTGCTGTGTAACCGCAAAGGAGCGCGTGTGGGTCAAAGGGAAAAAAGGAAAGATTATCGGCGGTGAAATCAACGCCGGCAAAGAAATCAGGGCACCCATTATCGGCTCCGACGCCGGTACGCCTACCATCTTGAGGGTTGCTTTCGACGCGAATCTGATGCGGGAATACCAGGACACGGTCCACGAAACAGAGCGTCTGGAAGCGGACAGGGAAAGGGTCAAGGAGAGTCTCGTGGAGCTGTACAAGCTTCAGATGGACGGAAAGCTGTCGGAAGCCAGGGAAGCTGTGCTTAAGAAGCTTGAGGACTTCCAGAAGAGTGTTCCCGAGGCCGTGGAAGCGTTTGAAAAGAAAAAGAGCGATATCGAAGAGAAATTGAAGCAGTTCAAGGATGCGGTAATAATTGCCGAGGATATGATTTATCCCGGGGTAAAGGCGCAATTTGGGATAATCTACCGGCAGATCGATGATGCAGCTACGAAGTGCAAGCTCACTCTGGAAGACAATCAGGTCGTCTTTTCGTAGTATAAGCCCACCTAAGCTTCAAACTGACAGGGGCGGAAAAACCCTTGAAAATCTATTAGTCTTCTACTATATATAATTTTGCTCTTGCAGGCAGTAACGGAGAGGTGGCCGAGAGGCTGAAGGCGGCGGATTGCTAATCCGTTAAGGGGCGAATAGCTCCTTCCAGGGTTCGAATCCCTGCCTCTCCGCATATTTTTTTCTAACAAATCTTCCCCTTGAGAGTCAAAACGTTATAGATATTTTATTCTCCGCTTTCAATTTTTTCTAACGAAGTTCTAAAAGGTTGCTATGGCAAGGATACAGTCAAACAAGGGTAAGGCAGGTAAGAAGACCTATTATGTGGTCATTTGTCATCGAGGAGGGCACAAGTGGGTAAAAGCAGGAACGCTCAGGGATGCCGAGATTTTGAAGAGGGAAATCGAGTCCTTGGAAAACTCAAAGCAAATGGAAAAACTTGGTCTCACCGGTCGGCACATTTCTACTTTGATACGTCTTCTGATGATTGCATCAAGCGTCTACTTCTTTGGCCCCGGTTTGGGGCTGGGCAAGCGCCGCACACTGTTTGATCGGCACTCGGGACAGGTCCTTTCGGTGACGTTGTTGGGATCGTACGTACCAGTATATTCATGTCCGCAGTGCAGGCATTTGAATCTTGTCTCTCTTGGCGCCATCAGGCTTTTACCTCCACGGTACTTTCGGCACTTTTCTTTTTGCCCTTGGCTTCTTCCTCGGACAGCACTTTCATGGTATATTCAATCTCCTCCATCGTAACCGCTTTGACCATGTCTTCCAATTCGCGCATCACCCTGGCAAACTTTTGTCCTTCAGCTGCAGATATCCATTCAAGCTGTAGTCGGTCCGCACGGATACCCAGTTTATCCAGCTTATTCCACAGGCGGTCCATACGCTTCTGTGTCCACTGCACGGCACTGATGTAATGGCAATCGGCAAAATGACAGCCAGAAACCAAAACCGTGGGTGCCCCGAGACGGAACGCGTTCAGGACAAATTTCTCGTCGACACGGCCGGAGCACATGGTCCTTATCACCCTGCAGGTTGTGGGGTACTGCAGTCTGGCGGTGCCGGCATTATCGCCGCCGCCACATAAACACCAGTTGCAGGCGAAGGTCAAAAGGTGTTTATGTGGTTCTACAGCTAAGAGAGCTTCGATCTGGGCCATAATCTGCTCATCACGGAAATGCCGCATTGAGATGGCATCCTGGGTACACTCGGCTGCGCAAGCACCGCATCCGGCACAAGCAGCCTGGATGACGACTGGGAGCTTCTTGGCCTTCTTGTCAGAAGCCATAATGGCATTGTAGGGGCATACCCTGGCACAGAGACCGCAGTAGTTGCACTTGTCGCCGTCAATCTGCGACGTGATAGCCTCCACTTTGGTTTTGCCGGCATTAAGTAGAATACTGGCTCTGGCTGCCGCAGCGCTAGCCTGGGTGACACTGTCTTTAACGTCCTTGGGCGATTCCACGCAACCCGCGATATAGACGCCCCTGGTCGGAGCATCCACCGGCTTTAGCTTGGGGTGCGATTCCATGATAAAACCATCGGAGGTGGTCGATAACGTCAGAAGCGATTTGATCTTTTCCCCATCCCGCCGCGGAATGACTCCTTGAGCCAAAACCAGCATTTCAAGTTCATGCTTCTCAAGTTTCCCGGTGGTAGTGTTCTCCACCGTCAACAGCAAGTTCTTGGTCTCAGCGTCTTCGACTACGTCGCCGGGGATTCCCCTGATATATCTGACACCCTCCTCTTTACTGCGCATATACAGGTCTTCAAAGCCCTTGCCGAAAGAGCGGATATCCATGTAAAACACTTTGGCCTCGACGCCGGGATAATGGTCGCACAGCAGAAGCGTGTCCTTGACCGTATTCATACAGCAGATATTACTGCAATAAGGGTTGCCGCGGCCATCCCGGGAGCGAGAGCCTACACATTGAATGAATCCGATCCTCTGCGGGGTACTGCGGTCGGTGGGCCGCACAAAGTGTCCCTCCGTAGGGCCGCCGGCGCAGATTAACCGCTCAAACTCCATGCTGGTGATAACGTTCTCGTAACGGGTGTAACCGTATTCATCGTACTCGGTCGGGTCGTAAACATCCATACCGGTGGCCACGATAATTATCCCCACCTCGATGTTCACCAGTTTGTCCTGGTCGTCGTAGTTGATGCACTTTTTGTCGCATACGTCGGCGCATTTACCACAAGCGATTGGGTTGTTGCCTAAGCAGTCGTTCATGTTAAGGATATAAGAGGAAGGCACTGCTTGATGAAAAGGCAAATAGATCGCCTTACGGGATGAGAAGCCTTGCTGGTACTCATCGGGTACCGCCACCGGGCAAACATTGGCGCACTCAGCACAAGAGGTGCATTCATCGGGGTTTACGTAACGAGCCTTTTTGCGAACCGTTACATGGAAATTGCCCACAAATCCGGTAACTGCTTCAACCTCGCTGTGAGTCATCATCTTGATCCGGGGATGTCGACCGACATCCATCATTTTAGGTCCGAGTATTCATATGGAGCAATCCATAGTCGGGTACGTTTTGTCCAGGGCCGCCATGATCCCGCCGATAGTAGGCTCTTTCTCGACCAGATAGACTTGGTGCCCGCCATCGGCCAGATCGAGAGCTGCCTGAATACCAGCCACACCACCACCGATAACCAGGGCCGCTTTTGTGATCGGTACCTCCGCCTCTACCTGTGGCTCCAGGAAACGGGCCTTAGCCACACCGCTCCGGACAAGGTCCTTGGCCTTCTCGGTGGCTTTCTCCTTCTCATTCTGGTGCACCCAACTGCAGTGCTCGCGGATATTAACCATCTCAAACAAGTATGGATTCAATCCCGCTTCGGCGACGCATTGGCGGAATGTGGGCTCATGGATTTTCGGGGTACAGGAGGCTACCACCACTCGGTTGAGATTATGCTCGGCGATCGCTTTTTTGATCTCATTTTGCCCGGGGTCAGCGCAGGTATATTTGTTCTGGACCACCACCGCCACATCATCCAGAGTCTCGGCATACTGGCTAACAGCGGCGCAATCCACAGTACCGGCGATATTAAGCCCGCATTCACAAACAAACACCCCGATGCGCAAATCCTCGGGTTTCTTCAGCTCAGTTGTCATATCTCTTCTCCCATCACTTTCTTATCCATAACCTCAACTCTTAAGAGCTGAGGCTACTATGTTCACAAAATCGGCCAACTCTATAGCCACCTTCTCAGACTCTTCACCACATTCAGAGCACCGAAAATGGATCTGGCATTTCGGACAAGCGGTAACCAGCGTTTGGGCGCCGGTAGCTTTCGCCTCGGCAAGCCTCTGATGCTGGATCTGCTTGGAGGTAGCATCGCAATTCATCCAGTTAGTCGTGCCACAGCAGATAGCACCTCGTTTGTTATGGGACATCTCGTGCATTTTAATTCCCGGAATAGATAACATCGTTTCCCGCGGCTGATCATAAACACCCATATATCTTCCTAAACGGCAGGGATCCTGGAAGGTAATCTCCATATCGAGGTCACTAAACTTAAACTTGTTGATATTCTCTGCTACAAATTCGCTTATATGTTTCACCTCAAAGCTCACCGGGCCCAGCCTTTCGCGATAGAGCTGTTTCAAAGTAAGGGCGCATTCCGGACAGGCAGTTACTACAGTCTTGGCGCCAGTTTGCTCTATCTCTTTCATGTTCAATCGACCCAGTTCATCAAACTGCCCAAGTTGACCCAGCCAGTAAAGATCGTGGCCGCAACACCGTTCGTTGTCCAGGATAACAGGCTCGAGACCGAGGTGGTTGAGAATCTTCACCGTATCTTGGGCAATGGAGATCGGCGAGAAATTGAAATCTTTGGCGAAGAAATCCTGGTAATATGGCAGACAGCCTACGAAGTACAACACCTCGCCTTTGTTTTTGACTTTTAGGTCTTTGCCAATCCAGCCGGTCCGGTCTTGTTTTAGTTTTGGTGAGGTGGCTATTTCCATAATATGGTGCAAAGCACCACCGTGCGAGGGATTGCCCCATCTCCCCCGGCTATAAGCCACCGCCCGGATATCCCTCATGTATTCAGAGTATTTAACATCCACCGGGCAACGTTGTGAGCAAAGCTGGCAGGTCAAACAAGACCATAAAAGTGGATCGGAGATCAAGCCGCTGGCTCCGTAAAAAAGTCCCTCGGCTACCATTCGGCGAGGCGAATAGCTGTTGTTAAAACTGGAGATGGGACACACAGCGGTACATTTGCCACATTCAAGGCATAAGAAAGCTCGGCTTTTCTTGAACTTGTCAACAGCTACTTCCATAGGTAGTCATTCTTTAGACTTGGGTTGATGGTTTAACGGGCTGGGGCCCAAAACCGTAATCTGGCCAACAAACTCATTGATGACTTCAGCCCAGCGGGGCCCCTCCGCGGCAGAAACCCACTCCAGACGGAGCCGCTTTTCGTCCAAACCGAGGGTTTTCACCAGCGCTTTGGTCTTTTCGAACTGTTCCACAGCCCTGTGGTTGCCAAATATATAATGGCAGTCGCCGAAATGGCACCCTGAAACCAGAACGCCATCGGCACCCAACTTGAAAGCTTTCAAAACGAAACCGGGTGTGACCCGACCTGAACACATTGTTCTGATGATTCTGAAATTGGGCGAATGTTGAATACGGTTGACACCGGCGGTGTCGGCCCCCGCATAACTACACCAGTTGCAGGCAAACACCACAATGTTGGGAACAAATTCTGTTTTTTTCTTCAGTGCCGTAGAGTTTTCTCCGTTCATGGTTTAAGCTTCCCGAGCCAGTAATGCTTCCATCATGGAATCGATCTGTTCGTCTGTGAAATGTAAAGCGGAGATGGCTCCCGTGGGGCACCAACTGGCGCATGTACCGCAACCTTTACACAAGGCCTGATTGATCTGGGCAGCTTTAAGACCCGGGGCAACCTCCACCAGAGACGGGGCGCGGTATTCGCAAATCTCCACACACCGCCCGCAGGCGCGGCAAAGGGCCTGGTCCACAACACAGGTGGTCGGTTCCAGCGCCACCGTGTCCCGGGCAATAAACGAAGCTACCTTGGCGGCGGCGGCCGAACCCTGGGCGATGGAGTCGGCGATATCATTCGGACCACTGACACAACCGGCTAAAAACACACCCTCGGTAGTGGTTTCCACCGGGCCGAGTTTGGCGTGGCGCTCCATGAAAAAGCCATCTGCGCCACGGGGCACTTTAAGTATCTCGTGAAGTTTGGCGGTGCTTTGCTCATTGGGAACCATACCAGCCGCAAGTACAACATAGTCAACGTCCGTCTCCAAAGTCCGATTCAGAGCCAGCTCGAGTATCTCAACTTTCTCAGCCCGGTTGCCGCTACCCGATACTCGGGGAAGTCTCTCAGGTGTGTACCGTATAAACTTAACCCCGAGGGCTCGGGCGTGGCGGTAGTGTTCTTCCGCTTTTGCACCCACAGTACGCATATCCCGATGAAGTACCACTACATTTACATCGCTTTCCCGCAAACGAACGGCTTGTTTAATGGTGGTAGGGCAGCAAAAACGGGAACAACCAGGATTCCTTTTGGGATCACGAGAACCGACACACTGGATGAAAACTACAGTCTCCGGTTTTTGTCCTTTTATCTGGATTTTACCCTTAGCATCATGTAAGATGTTTTCAAGTTCCTGGTTGGTTATAACATTCTCATACTGACCATAGCCGAACTCTCTCTCAGGCTTATAAATATCCGCACCTGTTGCCACAATTATGGTTCCTACCTTGAAATTACCGTTGGGGGTGGAAACATCGAAATTGCCTACAAAGCCGGTAATGGAATTTACTTCGGTGGAGGCCATTGCCTCAACCCGGCTGGCTTTGATCTTTTCCACCATGGTGCGGGCAAGCTCAACCGCCGAAAGATTGGCGGGATATACCCTGGTCAGGTTATTTAATAAGCCTCCGAGACGGCCTTCCTTTTCAATGAGGTAGACTTTGAACCCCTGAGCCTCAAGGTCTATAGCGGCACGCATACCGGCTACCCCGCCACCGATAACAAGCACGCTCTGGTTAATGGGGATGGTTTTCTTATACAACGGTTGCAGATGGCGGGCTTTGGCCACGCCCATTTTTATCAGGTCTCTGGCTTTCTGGGTGGCGACCCCCGGGAGATTGGTGTGTACCCAGGAGCACTGGTCACGGACATTGACCATTTCAAAAAGATAAGGATTAAGACCGACCTGTTCGCAGCTTTCACGGAAGATCGGTTCGTGAGTGCGAGGGGTGCAGGCGGCGGCCACGACGCGATTCAGATTATGTTCGATTATCTTCTCCTGCACCAACCGCTGGCCCTCATCAGAACAGAGGAAGAGATTGTTTTCAACATAGACTACATCGGACATTCCCTTTGCACACTCCTTCAACGATTCCACATCAAGGACACCGGCGATATTAATACCGCAGTGGCAAAGAAACACTCCCACCCTGGGCGGCCCGGAAGTGTCTAATTCCTTTATCTCTTGTGGTTTTTCCTCTATCCGGAGTTTTGCGGCAAACCTCTCAGCTTCTGCCGCCGCACCGGAACCCTGGGCTACCGAATCGGAGATATCGTTAACCCCGGCAGCAGTGCCACAGACATAAATTCCCTCTCTTGCCGTGTGAAGCGGCGAACCGTATCTGGTGTCAACTTTGAAAAAGCTGTTCTCGTCAAGGTCGATACCGAGAACCTCAGCCAATCCTTTATTCGATTTCGGGGCTACTGCACCTGCCGATAGGACAGCCATATCCACCCTGAATCTGCCTACCTGGCCCGTTTCACCGTTCTCAACAAAAACGATCACATCTTTTGTCTCGGGGTCTTCAATTATTTTCGATGGCCGGCCACGGACATATTTCAATTCCGGCATTTCAAGTGATCGCTGATAAAATTCTTCAAAACCCTTGCCCGCTGCCCGTAGGTCTATGTAAAAAACCATCAACTCTTCGATGTCAGGCTCATGTTGTTTGACCAGCAGGCAATCTTTGACAGCATTCATGCAACAGAACCGCGAGCAATACTGGCAGCCGGCCTCTTTTCCCTCACCCCTCGAACCTACACATTGAATAAAGGCTATCTTTTTAGGTACTTTGTGATCGGACGGTCTTACGATATGACTGCGCGTCGGGCCAGAGGCATTCAGAACCCTCTCCAGCTCCATATTGGTCAAAACATTATCATAAAGGCCATAGCCGTAACTGGTAATAGCCGAGGCGTCATAAACGTCAAACCCCGTAGCTACAATAACGGCGCCCACCTCAAATTCGATTTCTTCGCCGGGATCATCGAAGTTAATAGCGTTGCGGTCGCAACTATTAAGGCAGTTGGTGCAAACCAGGAAATCATCGTTAAGGCAGTTTTCCCTATCGATGATATAGAAATTTGGCACAGCTTGGGCAAAAGGGGAGTAAATCGCTTTGCGCGCCCCCATCCCAACCTCGAACTCGTTGGGCACTATCACAGGACAATTATCGCTGCACTGGCCGCAGCCGGTACATAAGTCCTCACTGACATAACGAGGATTTCTCCTGATGGTGGCCCGGAAACTTCCGGCCCGACCGTCAAGATGGATCAACTCCGAGTTGGTCAGGACTTCAATGTTGGGATGCCGACCGGCATCCATCATCCGGGGTCCCAGAATTCATATAGCACAGTCCATGGTGGGGAAGGTCTTGTCCAATTGAGCCATCCTCCCACCAAGCGAGGGGGACTTTTCGACCAAATAGACCTGAATTCTGGAGGCAGCTAAATCCAAAGCCGCCTGAATCCCGGCAATCCCCCCCCCTAAAACCAAGACTCCTTTTTGTTTGTTTACCCGCTCGGCCATAATACTATCCATGGGATGTAGCCTTGCAAGGCCACCTTATGTTAAACCTTTACAGCGTTTTTTTCTTTTAACTGCCGACCGTATTCATACCCTTTATCGAAAGCCTTGAGGTTCAGCTCCTCTGTGCCTGCCGGGACCGAGCTTTCGACCCCCTTGCGTAATGCCTCCTTGGGTATTAGGTCAGTCACCGCCCCTAAAAACCCTAACATAACGATGTTCAAAACGATCTTGTGGCCTAGCTCCTCGGCAATACGAGTACCCGGGATGCCGTAAGCCTTTACTTTTGGCCCGTGTTTCTCCGGCTCAACCAGATCCTTTTCGTAGACAATCGTGCACTCATCAGCCATCGTATCCTTGTGGGTCATATAACCGTCATTGGACATGGCCAGCATTACCTGTGGCGAGGTAACATACGGATACAGTACCCGGGTGTCGGAGACAACCACTTGGGCGCTGCAGGCGCTGCCCCGCGCCTCCGGTCCAAAACTCTGGGTTAAAGTGGCATGTTGATTACTGTAGATGGATGCGGCTTTGCCGATGATATAGCCACAAAGGATCACCCCCTGGCCTCCTAAGCCGGTGATTCTAATTTCATTTGTCGCCATTGCCGCCTCCGTAGGGTTTATATTTGTCGCCGAATTTTTTCTTATAGGCATTGTTCAGGCAGTCGAGGTAGGTTGGCTTTTCAATATCCACGAACTTGCCCACTACGATTTTCGACTGGTAATCAATGTTGACCTCTTTTGGATCAGCGCCATGCCTGATGACGCTGTTATCGTGGTAGAACTTCATCAGGTCAAGACCGGAGCCAAGTTTATTTAGCCTGGCATAAAGGGTGGAACAGGGAGCGATAACCTCTACAAATGAAAACCCCCTCTTGGTGAGGGCTTCTTTGATAGCTACGGTCAAGCGGCGGACATGCAAAGCGGTCCAGCGGGCTACATACACCGCCCCCGATGATGCCGTTAGGAGAGGTATGTTAAACGGGTGCTCGTAATTACCATAAGGTGAGGTAGCCGATCTGGCAGTAATCGGTGTGGTTGGGGCGACTTGGCCGCCGGTCATGGCATAAATAAAGTTGTTCACACAGATGACAGTGATATCAACGTTGCGTCTGGCCGTATGGATCAGGTGATTGCCGCCGATGGAGACTAAATCTCCATCGCCGGAGAAAACAATGACCTTCAAATCCGGCCGGGCGATATGTAGGCCGAGGGCAAATGGAATCGCCCGGCCATGGGTTGTATGAAACGAATCGAGCTTCGTGTACCCAGCCACTCGGCCGGTGCATCCGATCCCAGAGACTATCGCCACGTCGTTCAGGTCAAGCTGGAGCTGTTCAAGGGCGACGGCCAGGGCCGTCACCGTAGTCCCGATCCCGCAGGTGGGGCACCAGATATGCGGGATACGGTCCATCCGGAGGAGTCTCTCCATCGGATGCTCTTCTCTTTCTTGCGTTTGGTCCTGAATTACTTTAGTACTCATTTAACAGCTTCCTTTATGATCTTATAAATATCGTCCGGCCTATGCACGGTCCCTCCAGCATGCCCGACAAGGTAGGTCTGGCATTTTCCGGCGGCACACCGGTCCATTTCCAGAAATACCTGACCGTAGTTCATCTCTACCATAATTAATGACTTCACCTGACCAGCCAGTTCTCTGACCCGCTTTTCCGGGAAGGGCCAGACGGTAACCATCTTAATCTGGCCGACTTTTATGCCCTCTTTCCTTGCCTTGGTAATGGCCGGCTGGATCACCCTGGAGGAGATGCCATAAGCCATTACCACTATCTCGGCGCCTTCAACATTTTTCTCTTCAAGCCAGATAATCTCATCGACATGGTTATTGACCTTATCGATAAGACGACGAACATTTGCTTCTTGGGCTTCGGCATTGATGATAGGGTAGCCTCGGTAATCGTGAGTCAGGCCTGTAACGTGAAACTTGTATCCTTTGCCGACAGGCAAAAAAGGAGATATCCCTTCCTCGGTTGGTTCGTACGGCCAGGCTTCTCCAGGTTCCTTATCGGTATATCGGCGCTCAATCAACTCGATCTCTTCAGCGGGAGGTATGACCACCTTTTCGGTCATATGCCCAACGCACTCATCAGTCATAACCAGCACCGGCATGTGATATTTTTCAGAAAGGTTAAAGGCGTGGATAGCCAGCTCGAACGATTCCTGGGGCGAGTCTGGAGCTAGAGCAATTACCTCGTAGTCGCCATGGGAGCCCCAGCGAGCCTGCATCATGTCAGCCTGGCCGGGGAGGGTGGGCAGGCCGGTCGAGGGGCCGCCACGCTGGACGTTCACTAATACACAGGGAGTCTCCAGCATTATCCCCAGTCCGAAATTCTCCATCATTAAGGAAAACCCGGGCCCGGAGGTGCAGCTCATCGATTTTACGCCCCCCCACGAGGCACCTAAGATCGCCGCCATACTGGCCAGTTCATCCTCCATCTGGATAAAAACACCGCCGATAAGAGGGAACCGTCGAGAGACCCTCTCAGCAATCTCAGTGGATGGTGTGATTGGATAGCCAGCGAAAAACTTACAACCGGCGGCAATACCCCCCTCAGCAGAGGCATGGTTGCCGTCAAGGTAATGGGAACCGGTAAGAACATTTTTAGGGTTAGCTTTCAATTGATCACCTCCTTTTCCTCTGCCTCAACTCGCACACAATAAATGGCGTAATCGGGGCAAAGCATCTCACAGAGATCACAGTTGACACATTCATCAGGCTTGACAACCACCGGAGGGTGATAGCCTTTGGAATTAAATTCATCCGAAAGTTCTAGAACACCCTTGGGGCAATATTCCACACAGAAACCGCACCCCTTGCAGCGCTCCTTTATGATATGAAGTTCACCCCGGGGGACCTTAAGCTTGTCGACGTCTAATGGGGTTCTCCAGAATTTCATATAAGGACTCCGTTTTTAGGCCACATATTGGAACTTGCCTTTTTGCATCTTTAATTATAAAGCTTGTGATTTTTTTCTCATAAACTCATAATCGTAGAAAAAACACTACTCACAGCCTTGGCCCAATAACGAGCCGTTATGCCCATTAAGAAGCCAGCTAACTTTTCCGAAGGTAATAAATTGCAAGTCAAATGTCCAACGAAAAATCAAGAAACTGCCTGGCGTAAGAGCTATAAATACATACTGTTTATTGTGCCAAAAAGCACTCTTGCAAAAGTACTACCCGCGACAAGCTCTTTTCTCTCTTGCCAGCGGTCCTTAGACGACGTATATTATTAGTATGAAGCGGTTGGTTTGCAGCACAAGATGTTCAGTTGAAACCCTGGGCAAATGGCTTTCAAGTATAGTATAAGGTTGAGCGGTGCCGGTGGCCACGGGCTGATTCAGGCGGCAAGGATACTGGCAGAAGCGGCCGCCATATACGATAACAAGAATGCCGCCGAGAGTTGTTCTTACGGGCCTGAAGCGCGGGGAAGCTCCAGCCGCGCTGAGATAGTTATTTCCGACGAAGCCATCGATTCTCCCAAAATTGAGGCGATTGATCTTTTGATGGCTCTAAGCCAGGAAGCCTTCGACAAGTATATTAAAGACTTGGGACCCTCGGGTATTGTGGTGACGGATTGCCGTGTTCAAACTGGTGATGAGCTCAAGAGTCGCAAAGTGTATTCGGCACCATTTATGGAAATCGCCGAGAAGGAATGTGGACAGCCGGCCATGGTCAATATTGTTGCCCTGGGGTTTTTCTCCGAGGTGAGCGGGATTGTCTCCAAGAAATCAATTCGTCAGGCGATTCTGGCTCGCGCTCCGAAGATGTCTGAGAAGACTTACATCCAAGCGTACGAGGCTGGTTCGAAAGCCGCCGCTCAACAACTTAACAAACAAGAGTATCAGGCAAAAAAATGAGTTTTCACATAGTCTTATCAGCTCCCCAATATCCGACCATTAGCAAGTGTCTCCCAACCGTTCTTCGGCAACCACTCTCCCTTCCCAACAACTGAGGGATTTGCGCGAATGAAAGACCCTTTGACTCGTCTGACTGAAAAAACCGCTGCTTTGGGCAATTACAACCGCAAATATCTTCATATCATCTCCTCCAATATCGAGAAATTGACCGCCTCATTAGAACAGCAGTCCAAACATGATACTGTGCATCTGTGGAGTTATTCGATGGAAATTCCCGGTGAGATGGATACGGTCTTGGAAACGACCTCCAACGACGACGAAAAATTGGACTTTCTCGGGTGTTACTTTGGTCTGCAGTTTTTGCACATGAATCTCCGCATGGTGGATATCGTTAAGTTGGAACTGGCTACCAGCTCCGACCGCTCGCAAACTGGCAAAAAGTTAATGCTGGAGGCGGGCCGGATGTTCCGTTACCTGACAAAATGCTATATGGAACGCTTACTGGACCTGTTCCTCGATAAAAATAGCGAGTTGGAGTTTGTCATACTGGGGGTCGGCACCAGGGCTGACCAGGACGATATTGACCTGGGCATAATTCACCGAGAACCCGGAGACTGGGAAAACCTCAACCGCGCTATTTGCAGGTTGGCCAACCAGATGTTTAAGAAAGCAACCCGGCTCCATTTCCACCTCTCTGAACATGTGGGGAAGAACAGCTTAACTGCCACCATTGAACAGTATGAGGAAATACTGGATAAGGGCACCTATGATTTTGTCATAGTCACCGAGATGCTCGGAGCAGCCCCTATTCTTGGAAGCTATCCCCTTTATGAGCAGTTTAAGACGAGAGTGACGGACCGTTTTTACTACGATGCGAGTAAAGAGAATCGCTTTCATGAAGGTTACCTTCGTGGTATCCTTGGAGAGATCCACTCTCTTCTAACTCGCCTGAAACCACAGGAAGCGATCAATCCCAAGGACGATGCCCTGCGCCCTATAAAAACCCTGCTAACAGCTCTCAAACTGGTATATGGTGTGGAAAAAGTCAACGCCTGGAATGTCATTGACGAACTCAAAGAGAAAAATCCCCAGCGCCAGCCCCAGTATAACGACCTCGAACGAACCCTTAGTTTCTTCGAACTATTTCGGCACCTCTACCAGATCACTGTTGCCCAGGATGAAGATATCAGCCTCGGTGAACCGGGTATTGAAGCTATGGTGGCAAAAGTCGCCGAGATGATAGGTTTCGAGAAAAAGGGAGTGGTCTCGGCCAAAGATTTCATGTTAGTGATCTATTATGAATTCCTGGGGAAAAGCATTCAAGCCATCGATATCTTAACCAGTGATCTGAAGAAACATTTACATGAGATTACCATATTCAAGCCAATTTTTTCAGGAGATATCCACAAAAAGCCAGGCTACAAAGGGAACCTGGCGGTTGATTTCATCCGGGCATCAACGTTTTCCAAGGAGATTGCTTACTGGGATGATTTCCTAGAAGAGTTGAGTGGTGAGGACAACCTGTTTTACAACGAATTCATCGAAAGCTTTGATCAGTTGCCTGAAAAAATGCGTCGCAAAATTGCCCAGGTGTATGTAGTAGGGATTTATGACCCGACCTCGGTTCTGAGGTTTCTTGTCATTCTTGGAGAAAAGGCCAATAGTGAAAAGGCTAAGAGGGTTTTTGGTCTCGCCAGCCGGTTATTTATCGACGAATTGGGCCGGCTCCCTGGCACCACAGCGGCATTAACACAAATGTTGAATGCTTACCCGGAGACCCTTAACAGGTTTCTATCTCTTATCGAATGGGAGTCCCTATCTAAATTTGCACAACTGGCCCAAAGGAAACCAGCCTTACCTGAACTTCTTCCCACGCATAAGCAACTTCTCGCACTGGCAAATGTACATTACGAGAGCAGTCATTTCTTCAAGCAGCATTTCCATCAGATCTTGAACAAGCATCCCATATATATCAGAAACCTTCACCACCACGACAAGCTCAGGGAAATAACCACCGGCTTTTATAGCGACCTTACATCCCTGCCATCTCTAAACGACCGAATTGAAGGTCTCGGCGATTATTATGACCTGGAATTCGTTAGGGTAAGTTTACTGGCTATGGCCGGCGCCGGTTGTGAGCAAACCGATGCTGAGTTTATCGAATTCTGCGACAATTACACGCTCTCTTTGTACGAGTTCTGCCAACAGGATGTGCACTTATCGTTAGGCTATTCCATGCATACTCACGACCTATTTGCGCTGTATGCCGCCGGCGGCCACGCCCGGGAGCAGGGTTTCGATGATGACTATGATATGATTGTTATCCTCGATTCCACTGACGTTGAGGAGATCGATTACTGCAACAAGATCGTGGGTAAAATGAACTCCCACATACTCAAGCGTGGCATTCTTCCCCACCACCGTTTCGCCGACCATTTCGGCAGCTATGTAATAAGCTTTGACCAACTAGCTGACCATCTAAGCAGCGACAGCGAAGATGTCTTCATAGATCAATCCCAGATATTGAGTTCAAGGATGCTTGTGGGAAACCGTAAACTTGAGCGCAAACTTCAACAGGAAATCATCGACCCTTATATATTCGCCCGAGGGCCGGAATATATCGAGTACATGAAGGGGGAGATGAACTCCCGTCATGCCGAGGAAGACAACGACCAGAGAAATGACATCAAAGAATGCCGCGGCGGGCTGCGTGATATAGAGATGCTTCTGCTGATGTACGAGACCAAATACCAGGTACGCGATCCATTGTCGAGGAAATTCCTGAAGCGCCTTGTTGAAATCGAACCGGAAAACGCCGACAAATTCGTCTACATAGAAGACCATTTTAACTTCATAAAAAACCTGCGCGATCTGTACCGTTTGAAAGTCACTGCCCATAACGTTATCGATCAAGAGTACCTCCCACCGGTAGCTGCCAGTATGGGCTACGGTGACACTGCCGAAGCCACTGAAAAGTTATACAACGACTTTTTAACGCGTACCAGGCAAGCAGCCAAGGTCATTGAAAAATTGGTGGATGGGATAAAGATTTAGAATTCCTGTCGGGTTTCTCACCCGTGTGAAACTGATCCTTCACACACCCAAAAACGGCATAAGTTCTACATTTTTCGTTTGACTTCGTTTGTAACGAAGATTAGATTGTATATTATTAAGTACGCAGGTCCGATTGCTTTGAACTGAACTGCAAAACGGCCGGTTGGAGAGGCACAAGTTACCTTGCAATTTGGTAGGCTTCGGAAGGAGGTGGTAGGATATTGGCTGTACATCGCTGCCGCGGATCATTAATGAACCAATATCTCGTAGGTCAGGAGGCTCGTCCTCCTGACACTAAGCCGAATGAAGAAACAAAGGACGTCAGGACCACAAGGAGACTGTGACAAAAGCATGTTTGCCACGTTTCGTTGGGTCTTGCCCACGACAAAGTCGGGGGTGTGACCCGACGAGTCATTCCCCAATCGCCTGCGTTGCAAAGGGTTATATTTTCGGACAGGTCACACCTTGCAAGGCGAGCCAAGACCTGACCAAACTCCAGAGTTGCAGCTTAGTATCAGCCTGACTTTTTCCGGTTATGCCGTCACCATGTCGAATATTCGATCGGCTTTGACTTTGTGCATGTGCAAACCGACCTCCTTAGGTTCCAGCCCCTGGGCCAGTCCTAAAAGCTGAAAATAGTAGACAATCGGCACGTCAAAGGTCTTCTTAAGCTTTCGCCCCAGAACGATCTGCCCCAGGTCGAACTCGTCGAAACAGGTTGGGCAGATAAGACCCATGCAGTCAGCATTATGGCTTTTTATAGTTTCTAGTATGTCCTCCACCATCTGGTTGGGAATCGAGTCGGTCATGCAAGCTCGGCCGCAGCATAAAAGCGTCATCTCATGATGGATTGGCTCAGCCCCAATCGCTTTTATCAGGTTCTCCAGAATAGTGGGGCGGTCCGGGTCATCGACCTTCATTACCCATGATGGCTTCAAAAGGTGGCAGCCGTAGTGAACGGATACTTTCAACCCCTCCAGGGGGCGGGTAACGGTCTCTGTAACCCGGTCCATACCAAAATCGTCGCGGAGAACCGTGACGGCGTGCCGCACGTCTATAGAGCCTTTGTACTGCCTTCCTATCCTTTTCAAACGTTCGTTGATTTTTTCTTTTAAGTTCTGGTCCTCTTTTAAGGTCAGGTTGACTTCGGAAAGGGTGGCGGTGCAACCGGAGCAGGTGGTAATGATATCGTGGCCTAAATCCTCGGCCAGGGATATATTGCGAGCGGCTATGGTGTACCAGTCCATTTTGTCCCGCGCCTGAAAATAAATCGGATCGGGGCAGCACGTAAATCCATCGACATCAACCATCTCAAGCCCGATGTTAGCCAGACTCCTGCGCACTGCGGCTTCAAACCAGGGATACTTGATGTTCATCATACAACCAAAAAAAGGGATGTATTTCATGTCAGCTGCCCTCGATTATCTTCTTCAGCTCGTCCACCGGGTAACTCGCAATCGGTGGCAAGCCCAACTCCTGCCGACGTCTTTCAGCCAGTGTGGTGACCTTGGTGGTAATACCGGATACCAGTACGGAATCGGAGATTTTTCGGACGAGAGGCGGCGCCTTATCCTCTTGGACACACAGGTTCTTTAAGGCAATGATAACATCAACCGGTCTGACATCTTGGGGACACCTTTCCGAGCAGGTGTAGCAATTTGTGCAATCCCAGATTTCCGAATCCGGCCGAACGAGTTCGTCCTCGAAACCGAGGATCGCTTTAAGAAGGATCAGCCGTGGGTTGAACCTTTCAGAATAGTTGCTGGTCGGACAGTCGGCCACGCAGGCACCGCACTGGTAACAATAGTCGTGCCTGAACCCGTCGGCTACAGCGTTTAGCTTCTCCCGAAAGGCAAAATCTATTCTGTGTCTTTCTTGCACTCGCAACCTTACATTCTCACTTAACCACCTGCGCCTCAGTACTGCAATTCGTTACGACCGGCCGAGACAATATAAGACAGTCCATGCGGGGCGTTGTTTTTAGTTATCGAACACAATTCAATGTGTCACATCTATCACAAGAAAGCTAAGATACTGTAAAATAACGATTATATATCTCCCGACTTGTCCCGCTTCTCTAACATGTCCATAAGATAGCGGTTCTCAACCTCTCGGGCAACCGTCTGTGTCTTGACGATATCCCGCAGTGAGATCAGACCGATCAGCTGCTTTCCGTCGACAATAGGTACATGACGGATCGAGTTCTTCTCCATAACCCCAGCAATATACTCAATGTCGTCACTGGGAAGCCCCACAATCAGATTAGTTGTCATAACGTCCTCGACCTTCAACGACTGATAATTGCCCTTAGTCTGGTAGATTCTCGCGAAAATGTCTTTGTCGCTCAGAATCCCGACGAGCATGTCCTCATCGTCGACCACTGGAAGACAACCGATGTTGTTGGTAATGAGCAGACCCATTGCTTCGTCGATTGACGTCAAGGGATTGGAGGATACGATCTGTTTTGGCTTGCTCTCTAATAATGTTTTGACTTGCATAATCTGTCCTATCTGCCTAAGACTTTCTGAATTGTCACTTAGCGCATTCTTTACTTCCCAGTATAGGTAAGTTTCTCGAAAATAACAAGTAAAACATGACAATGAAACACTCGCTGTTCACACATAGGTGTGAGTCAGTCGATTGCTCTGAGGAAGTCGTGGATTATGTCAAGAACAGAGCATGCTATCAAGGGTTATGGGCATTGTGTATTGGTTCAGCCGAAATTGGACAATTGCCGATTGGAAGTTAGTGGGTTAAGGGCGTTGAGTCCATTAGTTTTTTGATTGTTTGTTCTGTTTGCGTTCAGGCGTTTTTGCCGTCTCCTTTCCCTTGCTTGCTCAGGTTTACAATCTCTCTGTTGAAAGATCATCTTCTCTCGTCCTTGAAGCTTGTCTATGGGAGCAATATAGCCGATGGTCCGCCAAGGCGGATGAAGGCGAACGGTATTGTAGTACTCCACGAACCGTCCGACCAGGCGCCGGGCGTCCTGAAGCGAAAGGGGTGTCCCCGGCCTCAGGCACTGGCTTTTGACGGTGCGGTGCCAGCGCTCAATCTTGCCGTTGCTTTGAGTACAACCAGTAGTTGGTTCTCAAAGTGAAGCTTCGCATTCTTATCACGAGCCCACTCGCTCTCCTGTTATCCGAATTTGGTTTCAGGCAGTTTTTCAGAAACTGGCAGAATCAATGGAGTGGATTTTCTAACGATTTTCTAACAGCGAAATGCACGGAACGGCATGCAACGGTACGGAACAGAACGGAACAGGACGGATCGGAACACAGGTAACGGCAAGCAGTTAAGGCTATTTCGCAGTAAGACTTAAAGTTATCCAGAATGGTGGTCTCCGAATCCCTGCCTCTCCGCAGACAAGTCTGATTCTGCGCTTCGTGCTTTCTACCAGACGTCCTCTCTTAAAGCAGCAATCAAAAAAGTATGATATGTATCCCAATTTCCCTGCATATTCTGAAAGGATTGGATTAAATTCAACAGCAGGATAAAAAAAATAAACCCACCGCCTTGGAGAGCACAAGTTGTTCCAAATACACTATTCCCAATTATAGGCGCACAGCCTTGGCGGTCGCGAGTCTAACCCCTTACTCATTATCATGCAATAGGTTACAGAGACCAGACAGGCTCGAAGCGTGACCCTTCCTCCTAGCCGGACCATAATAAAATAGGAGAAATCATACGATTGCCGGGAACTATTTTTTCTCTTCACAGTTAAAGAAAATACTTTACAGATTTGTAATGTTTTTATATGATAAGCTAATGACAGCAATGATGTCGCTTTTATGTGATAAGATTACATCTTGACGATGGAGTCGCGTTTACGTGGTGAAAGGCAATGAGAATCTCATCGCTTGAAGAATATGGTCTCAGGTGCTTGGTGGCGCTGGCCCGAATAGGAACCAAGGGACAGATGTCAATCTCTGAAATTGCGGACATAGAAGGTCTGTCGATTCCCTATGCGGCCAAGCTGTTGTCCATTCTGCGCCGGGCCGGGCTGGTGACGGCGGTCCGCGGTCGTGGCGGTGGTTTTTGCATTACCCGTCACCCGCGCGAAGTGACCCTGTTTGAAGTAATCACCGCTCTGGGCGGTCCCTTGATTGCCCCGGACCACTGCACCCGATTTACCGGACAACTGGAGCGGTGCGTGCACACGGGTAACTGCTCCGTGCACGAGGTTCTCGACGGCCTGGCCGGGTATCTTGGCGAGTTGCTTTCCGGCACCACGCTCCAGGATTTGATTGACAGCGAGAAGGCTGGCGCCGGCAAGAGGAAAAGATCTCGTAGTTTGACAACCGCTCTGCTATACGATAAAATGCAACGCCAGACAGGAAATGGTGGTAGGCTGAAAGTGGCGAGTAGCAAAGAAAAGAATAGAAGAAAAGGATATGCGAGTAATGGCAGATAAGAAAGCACTGTTTGAGTTCAAAGAGATACATGTCGAAGTGGAAGGCAAGGAGGTTGTCCGGGGGGTCTCCATGCAGATACTTCCCGGTGAGATCCACGCTATCATGGGCCCCAACGGCTCGGGCAAGTCTTCCTTGTCCAACGCCCTCATGGGCCACCCCGACTATGCTATTACCAAAGGGACGGTTACTCTTGACGGTCAGAATTTGCTGAAGATGCGCGCCGATGAGCGTTCTCGCGCCGGGCTGTTTTTGGCTTTCCAGTACCCGCTGGCCATTCCGGGCGTGACGGTGGCCAACTTCATGCGGACGGCGTTGAAATCGCATCGCGGGAAAGAGGCCGACATGTCGGACTTCCGCAAGTTGTTCCTCAAGGAGATGGAGGCCCTCTCGATTGACCGTGCCTTTGCCACCAGGTACCTAAACGAGGGGTTTTCCGGTGGAGAAAAGAAGCGAGTTGAAATTCTGCAGATGGCGATGCTCAAGCCCAAGATAGCGCTGCTGGATGAGACGGACTCCGGGCTTGACATCGACGCTCTCAAGACCGTCTCCGACGGCATCAACCGATACCATAACGACACTAACGGCGTCCTTCTGGTCACCCACTACCAGCGGCTGCTCAATTACGTTAAGCCGCACCACGTCCACGTTATGATTCACGGCAAGTTCGTCAAAACCGGGGGACCGGAGCTTGCCTTACAGCTTGAAGAGAAGGGCTATGACTGGATAGAGCAGGAAACGCGTGAGAAGGTGGGGGCGTAGCTATGGCCGACTCGACCAAACAGAAGCACGAAAAACTGGCTTCACTCAATGCCGACTACGCCGCCAAGTATGGTTTCCGCGATCCGGTCGATTATTTTCACAAGGGCGCCAAGGGGATAAACCACGAAGTGGTTGAGATGATCTCCCGTATGAAAAACGAACCGAAGTGGATGTCCGAGCGTCGCCATGAAGCGATGGACATATTCTTCTCCAAACCGATGCCGCAGTGGGGAAACACTCAATTGCTTAACGAGATCGACTTTGCCAACATTTATTACTTCATGAAGCCGGTTGAAGAGCTGAGCAAAGACTGGGCGGACGTGCCGGAGTATATCAAAAAGACCTTTGATCGTCTCGGTATCCCCGAAGCGGAGAAGAGATTTCTCGGCGGCCTGTCGGCGCAGTACGAGTCGGAGGTTGTTTACCACTCAATGCGCGATGATCTCAAGAAGCAGGGCGTCATTTTCCTCGACATGGACAGCGGCCTTCGCGAACAGGAGGAAATTGTCCGGAAATACTTCGGCACGGTTATCCCTTCAACTGATAACAAATTTGCAGCCTTGAACACGGCTGTATGGTCAGGAGGTTCGTTTATCTATGTCCCGCCGGGATTGGACGTGAAAGTCCCTCTGCAGGCCTATTTCCGGATTAACGCTGAGAATATGGGGCAGTTTGAACGGACGCTCATTATTGCCGACAAAGGTTCACGGGTGCATTACATAGAAGGCTGCACGGCGCCGATTTATTCGACCAATTCGCTGCACTCGGCGGTGGTGGAGGTGATTGCCATGGAGGACGCGTATATCCGATATACTACGATTCAGAACTGGGCACGTAACATCTTCAATCTCGTCACCAAACGCGCCTCCGCTTACCGGAATGCCACCGTTGAATGGGTCGACGGCAACATCGGTTCTCGACTGAGCATGAAGTATCCCTGTATCCAACTTTTAGGTGAAGGGGCAAAGGCCGAAATTCTTTCGGTTGCCTTTGCCGGCATAGATCAGCATCAGGACGCCGGAGCCAAGGTCATCCATGCTGCGCCCAACACTTCGTCGCGCATCACCTCGAAGTCAATCTCAAAGGACAACGGCCGCGCCTCGTATCGCGGCCTGGTGAAGATCTATAAGAATGCCGTCAACTGCAAGGTTTCGGTCGAGTGTGACGCCCTGTTAATCGGCGAAGAGGCCCGCTCCGACACCTATCCCACGATGGAAATTGACAACGACCAGGTCAGGGTTGAACACGAGGCCCGCGTCTCCAAGGTGGCCGAGGAACAGTTGTTCTACCTTACCAGCCGTGGCCTGAGCGAGGATGAGGCCCGGCTTTTGATCGTAAACGGCTTCATGGAACCGTTTACCAAAGAGCTCCCGATGGAATACGCCGTGGAGCTAAATCGCTTGATAGAGCTTGAAATGGAAGGCTCAATAGGATAGCTATGAATCATTCAACGGCAACCAGCGCGACTGACTCAGTATATTTGATCGATGAGCTTGCTCCGGCGCTGGAGCGTGGACCACGCTGGCTGAGAGAGAAGAGACAGATCTCGCGCAAAGCGTTCAATCGCTTTCCCCTTCCTCGCCGAGGTCTGCACTTATGGCGCTATACCGATCCGGAAAAGTTCCTGATTCGGTACGGCACGGTCATAGACACACCTCTTGCGGATGATTATGACGCCGTTGAGAAAATAGCACTGTCTCATCTTAAGCAAGGTCACCTCTCCGGTCTGGTGACCGATCTTGGGGGAAGAGAAATCAAGGTTTTCGGCACTGAAGAGTTGGATGAAAAGGGCATTGTCGTCTTAACCTTATCAGAAGCGGTTGACAAACATCAGGAGATTGTTGAGAAATACCTCTACCAGTTGGTCAACGGCCGAACCGGCAAGTTCGAGGCGATGAACGGCGCTCTGTTCAACGATGGTATTTTCATCTACGTCCCCGATAGCGTCACGGTCGAAAAGCCGCTGCACTTGCTGCGTGAAACGGGACGGGAAAACTCGGCCCACTTCCCTCGCCTCTTAATCATCGTCGGCAAAAACGCCGAACTGACGATCATCGATGAGTATGGCGGCGGTTCGGTCGATATTGACCGGGGGGTGAGTAATACCAACAGCGCCGTGGAGATATTTGGTCTTGAAGAGAGCCGCGTGCGCTACGTTTCGTTGCAACGGCAGATGGCGGCGGCCCATTCGTACCTGATGCACCGGGCCAGAATAGAGCGCGGCGCCACCATGCTGACTGTCCCACTTGCCTTCGGCGCCTCGATATCAAAACAGAATTTCGGCGTCATCCTCGACGGTGAGGGAGCCGAAAGCAAGATGTATGGCCTGTTGTTCGGTTCGGAAGACCAGCATTTCGACAACCACACACTGCACCATCACGCTACCGGCAGGACGGTGTCAAACATTGACTTCAAGGTAGTGCTTCGAGACCGGGCGCTATCGGCTTACACCGGCTTGATTCGGATCGACCGAGCCTCCAAAACCTGCGAAGCTTACCAGGGAAACCGCAACCTGCTGTTGAACAAGGGAACCAAAGTCGAGACCATCCCGGAACTTGAGATTCTCAACGAGGACGTTAAATGCAGTCACGGCGCCACCATCGGGCCTATTGACCCTCTCTCCGTGTTCTATTTGACGTCGCGTGGTATTGATCGGGACGACGCAGTCAGGATGATTGTCTCCGGCTTCGTGGCGTCCACCCTCAAGCAGATCCCGGAAGATCTCCAGGAACGAATCAGCAACTTTGTCACGCAACGACTGGAGAACATATAAAACATGGCTGAATTCAAGAAGGTGGCATCGGTTAACGACATACCGGCCGGGAGCATGAAGGCCTTTGAAATCAGGCGCAACCGATTTGTGGTTTGTAATACCGGCGACGGCATATTCGCTGTCGCGGATGAATGCTCCCATGATTCCGCGCTGATCAGCGCCGGGGAATTGCGTGGTGACGAGGTAGTCTGCCCGCGTCACGGAGCGCGGTTCAGCGTCAAAGACGGCCGCGTCAAAGCACCGCCGGCGGTAGTACCCATTGACACTTACGATGTCAAGGTCGAAGGAGAGGACATTTTCGTTTTGCTTGATTAAGCTAAGTAGTGAGCAACAGGAAGGTACAGGTGGATGGAATCGAAAACGAAGAATAAACAGACGGCTGTTGATTTCGAAAGCTGTCGATTGGAACATGAAAACATCAAGGCGGACTTTCCCATCTTGAGTCAGACCATCAACGGCCACCCTTTAGTCTATCTGGACAACGCCGCCACCACGCAGAAGCCGCGAGTCGTCATCAACGCTCTTATTGAATACTACCGCAAAATGAATGCCAACATCCATCGCGGGTTGCACCACCTGGCGGAGCAGGCGACCGACGCCTACGAGCAAACCCGCGAGCACGTGGCGCGTTTTATCGGCGGCGTGGACGCCCACGAAGTCATCTTCACCAGAAGCACAACGGAATCGATGAACCTGGTGGCTTACTCGTGGGGTGAAGCGAATATCAAAGAGGGCGACGAGATTGTCATCACGGAGATGGAACATCACGCCAATCTGGTGCCGTGGGTGATCCTCGCTCAGAAGAAAAAGGCGGTCCTCAAGCGGATCCCGATTACGCTCTGCGGGCATCTTGATCTGAGCGACATTGACAACATCATAACGCCAAAAACAAAGCTGCTGGCGTTGACGCACATGTCGAACGTGCTGGGGACAATCAACCCGATTGCGGAACTTGCGGAGCTGGCGAAAAAACGCGGCGCTGTTGTGCTCGGCGACGGAGCGCAAGCGGTCCCTCATTTGCCGGTCGATGTGAAAGCTTTGGGCGTCGATTTCTATGCCTTCTCGGCTCACAAAATGCTCGGCCCGACCGGCGTCGGCGTGCTTTACGGACGGCGCGAACTGCTGGAAGCGATGCCGCCGTTTAACATGGGGGGAGAGATGATTCGCGAGGTTCGCTTTGACCGGATTACATGGGCCGATCTTCCCCACAAGTTCGAGGCCGGCACCCCCAATATCGCCGACGTCGTTGCCTTTGACGCCGCGCTGACCTACCTTGAAGAGATAGGCATGGACAACGTGCGCCAGCACGAGATAAATCTTTTGCGATATGCCATTGAACGATTGTCGGAGCTTGACGGGATCGAAATCCAGGGCCCGCAGGAATATGCCCAGCGCGGCGGCGCCATATCGTTTACCGACACCGAGATTCACCCGCACGATATCAGCACCTTTCTTGATTCCAAGGGTATCGCTATCAGGGCCGGTCACCACTGTGCCCAGCCTCTGATGCGCGTTTTGGGCAAGGTTGCCACCGCGCGGGCGTCCTTGTATATTTATAATGATCAGGCCGATATTGACGCGCTGGTGGAGGCGCTCAAAGAAATGAGGAGATATTTTGGAATATGAGTGAGCCGCTCGACGACATGTACCGCGACATCATCCTGGATCACTATCGCTCACCGCGAGGCAGGAAGCCGCTGGAGAAAGCGGACGTCACTTCCGATGGCTCCAACCCTTCCTGCGGCGATGAAATTTTCCTGCAGGTGGAACTCGATAACGGCACCGTCAAGGATATACATGTCGACTGCCGTGGCTGCGCTATCTCGGTCGCGTCTGCTTCCATGCTGGCCGAGGTCATCAAGGGCAAGTCGATAGAACATGCCAAGAAAATTGCGGAAGTAGTAAGGAAAATGCTCAAAGGGGAAGGGACCGACATCTCTGACGACCTTGGCGACCTCGATGCCTTGCAGGGTGTGCGCAACTTCCCCGTTCGTATAAAGTGCGCTCTCCTGGCGTGGGTGACCTTCATGGAGGGACTCAAGAACCACGAGAAAGGCCACGGCGATGTTCATACCCGCGTGTCGACCGAGGACGATGAGTAACCGCCGGTGTTCGTCATGGTTCGACTCCGATCACCATGACAGTGGCAAGCCATTCATATCTTTGTTTACAATAATGGCGGCAATAATGCGACCAACGGCCGTCACCCTGAGCGGAGTCGAAGGGTGATGCAAGTATAGAAACGCGGCTTCTGTGACAGATTATGCCGGCGCCGACAAAAGAAGCAATCATCGCAGCATTGAAGCTTGTCCAGGACCCTGAGATCCACCTCAGTATCATCGACCTCGGGTTAGTCTACGATATCCACGTTGAACCGGAGGGGAAAGTCCAGATCAAGATGACTCTCACTACCCCGGCCTGCCCCTACGGCGAAATCCTCGTGGGACAGGCGCATCGCGCTGTGGCAGAGTTAGAGGGTGTCAAGGAAGTAGAAATCAACCTTGTCTGGGATCCGCCCTGGGACCCGAAAGAGATGTGCTCCGATACCGCCAAGGATGTTCTCGGCATCTGGTAGCTTGGTGGATGTGTAGTTCTGTGGCGTGGTGATCTTCAGATCGCCCTGGTGACAAAAAGAGTACAAAGCTCCTAGCCTACAACCCCCTGCGCCGGTGCAACGGCCAGCATTTTTTGCAGGAGTTTAAAAACTCCTTCTTTGCCCCCTTCGCCGACTTCCAGAGGTGGGCCGACACAGGTGGGACAGCCGCCTTCGCATGGGCAGTTCTTGACATGTTCAAAGCAGGACTCAAAAAGGCGGATATGTTCCGTGTAAAGCTTTTCAGAAAGGCCGACGCCGCCGGGGATGTTTTCATAGATATACACCGTCGGCCGCTCGGTGAACGGCGCCCGTACCTGTGAGATGGAGCGCAGATCGCGCTGGTCGCACATCACCCAGAGAGGCGCAATCTTACCCAGGATGTTAGCCAGCCCTCTTAACGACCCGCCAAACTGCGAGCCATCGAGATCGAGCTCAAGCGCAATATCACCCGGGAACGAATACCAGAAGGCGTTAGTGTGCATCTCCAGTTCGGGCAGAGTAAGGTCACCCGAGCCGACGTTTTCGTGGGTGTGAAACTTGACCTTCTTGAACATTACGGTGACGTTGGTAACCGAAACCTCGCCGCAGGCCGTTTCGGCCTCGCCAAAAGCAGTGCTTTTGTTAACCTCCAGGACCTTCAGGTCGGTTTTTGTTTCGGCGTCGGTGTAATAGTCGACATCAACCTCTTTTACATACGCCCTCTTGCCTTCCCAGTCAAGGCGCTTGACCTGATACTGCTGGGCGCGGTGCAGATAGATTGCCTCCGGATGCAGAAAGATCGGGGCCGAGAAGTAATCTACCTCGCCGATTACCTCGGAGTTGTTGCTTTCGTTGAGAATGACAAAGTTGTTCGGCGAGGCCGAGCGCAGCGAAATCTGCCCGGCCGGATAAATCTCGGACGACCAGTGGTAGCGGTTGCTGGTTTTGCGCAAGACCTTAGCGTCTTCGAGGTAGTCGAGTATTTCATGGGTTCCATCGGCCGAATAGTACTCGGTTTCATCGAAGGGCAGTTCAAAGGCGGCGCACTTGATATGATTGGTCCTGATGATCAGGTTGTCGGGATCGATAATTCCAGCCTCCGGCGTCCTGCCGAAAATGTACTTCGGTTCAGCGCAGAGGAACTGGTTGATAGGCGTGGAGCTGGCGATCATGATTGTCAACGAGGTCGTATTGCTTCGTCCCGCTCTTCCCGCCTGCTGCCAGAGGGAGGCGATGGAACCGGGATAGCCGATAATAATCGACACATCCAGACTACCGATGTCTATCCCCAATTCCAGCGCGTTGGTGGAAACGACGCCGGTGATGGTGCCGTCGCGAAGGCCGGCTTCGATCCGGCGGCGCTCATTGGGAAGATAGCCGCCCCTGTAGCCGGCAATGTTTATCCCGCGGCCAAATGCCCCCTTGAGTTCACGCTGGAGGTAGGTCAGCAGCACCTCGACGTTCAGCCTGAAGTGAGCAAACACGATCGTCTGAATCTTGTGTCTCAAGAACCCGGCGGCCAGTCGAGCGGCCTCGTTGATGGCGGATTTGCGGATGCCAAGCTGCTTGTTGATGACCGGTGGGTTGTAAATGAGGAAATGTTTCTCGCCTGACGGAGCGCCATTGCTGTCAATACAGGTTACTGGCTTGTCTATGATCTTTTGTGTCAGTTCGTCAGGATTGGCGATTGTCGCCGAGCAGCAGATAAAGATCGGATCTGAGCCGTAAAACCTGCAAATCCGCCTGAGCCTGCGGATGACGTTGGCCAGGTGCGAACCGAACACTCCGCGATAGTGATGCACCTCGTCGATAACGACGTACTTGAGGTTTTCGAACAGTTTGATCCACTTGGTGTGATGAGGGAGAATGCCGGTATGGAGCATGTCGGGGTTGGTAATGACAATATGCCCCGCCGCGCGAATCAGCCGCCGCGCCGTCTGTGGTGTGTCGCCGTCGAAGGTGTACGTTTTTATATTGACGTCGAGCTTCTGAATCAACCCGTACAGTTCGCTCAACTGGTCCTGCGCGAGGGCCTTGGTGGGGAAGAGATACAGAGCTCTGGTTTCAGGTTCTTTGAGCACTTTGTCGAGAACGGGTATGTTGTAGCAGAGCGTCTTTCCCGACGCAGTGGGGGTGACGACAACGACGTTCTTGCCCTGCCTCACCGCCTTTACCGCCTCCCCCTGATGGGAATACAAGCGGGTAAACCCGCGCTCTTTGAGACAGGCAACCAGCCGGCCGTCCAGTTCTTCGGGATAGTCGACAAAGCGCGCCGGGCGCGGTGAGTACGTTTTCCAGTGAGTGATGTTTTTACCGACGCCGGTGTCGTTCTTGAGAAGGTCGATTATTTGGTCGAGGTTCATTGGAGCAACACCACTCTTGACCCGGTTTCAAACCGCCGTGGCTAAGCGTCGGCGGCAAACATCACAGAACTTTTCGCCTTTACTGTCAATATCCAGCATGACCTGGCTGTAATAGTTGACACATTTCGGATTGCGGCACTCCGAGAGCTGAAACAGATGCGCCACCCGGTGGACCGCCTCCTTGAACAGCCGGGGATAGACCTTGCTTTCGTCTTCGGGCAGTCCGTAAAACTCCTGGCGGATGTGGTACAACGATACTACTACCGCGCCGGCCAAAGTGTCAGTGTGTCCCAGTACATACGTGTCGTCGGGAAGGTACAAATCCTCTTCGCAAACAGCTATCACTTTTTCGCGGGTGTTGGCCTTGGTCCGTTCCAGCTTGGAGAGCACCACCTGGGCGTAGTACTGATTTCGTACCGCGTTGTGAGCCTCTTGGGGCAATTTCATTCCTTTGATGATGTCGACCGAACGATTAAACACCGGACCTAATTCAGCGGCCAACCGGTTAACCAGCATAAAGTCGACCTCCCCCAGCGGCACCACCACCAGCTTTGACTTCAACAACGGCATACTATCTCGTCTGCGACCATCAACCGGCAGTAAAAAAACGAGCGTCGGTCCCCAGCGGAGAGACCTTTACCTCCACCCTGACGGCGCACTTAGGGCACCAACCAACAAACGCCGTGCCTTTCTTATTCAAGTAGACTCGTGAGTACACGTTGCAACACTTAAAATGCATGCCCAAAAACGGCCGCCTGATCCTTGTCGCCTTCTCCACCATACAAACGTCGGAATAATACGTCAAATTCTCTGTGAAAGCAATCCAGGAATGGCAGTAAACGGGAACAGGTGTCCCTGACATCCACCGAAAGTGGACAGGAGTGAGGGACTCTTACCCTACGCTTGCTTGATTCGCTTGATTTTGTACGGGGAGTTTGGCATATCCTAAATCCTCGATAGACTCTAATTCAGGCTATTGACTGTCTTATCTGAAACGGTACCAACGAGTGAACAGATAACCCAGTCTTTCGGTGTAGACGTTAAGGGTCCGGAGAGAGAGATTCCTGATTCTGCAGCCGAATACAAATGCATCAATGATTGTCCTTCAATTTGAGCCACCTTAAATTGACCGACCGCCTCATGGAGTCATTTTAGATGATCTTCCATGGCTGCCCCTCAGTCAGAGATCCTTTCTTAAAAAAGATTCAAGTATTTCTTTGGGCAATTGCTGGAACTTATTGCGTGGAGGGCACTTAAATATCCAACCAGCAGGGTGATTATAGAACTTTTCAACCGATCGTTGAGTACCTGAAGGTGGCCATTTGAGTGGTGTTCAGACGTCAATTCAACTTAGGAGTCCGAGGCTTTCGTGTATTGCAGTTAGACAACGTGGGCTTTGAAACATTAATCAATACTGCCTGAAACACACAGGGGGGATTATGTTTCAGGCAAGGGGAACACCTTTCGCAAAGACCTCGAATTCATAGTACGAGACCTTCCTTCTCTGAGAACATGATTCTATTCGAACCTGGATAGTAAACTCGCAGGGATTTCACCTCGCATTTCAAATGATAGGGTCACGGCTGGTAGTTGGCTCACGAACTGAGGCTTCGTATTCCTGTCACGAGCCCACTCGCTCTCTTGCTATCCGAATCTGATTTCAGGCAGTTTTTGCAGAAACTGATAGAATCAACGGAGTGGATTTTCTAACGATTTTCTAACAGCGAAATGCACGGAACGGCACGCGACGATACGAAATAGAACGGAACACGGCAAGGCAGAACACGATTGATGACAAACAGTTAGGGTTATTACTCGAAAAGACTTGAGGTTAGCGAGAATGCCGGACTGCGAATCCCTGCCTCTCCGCTTTTTTGTCGGAGGTTCAGGATGGGTTTGCACGGGAGCAATGGGACAAAAGACACAGGTGACTGTTCGGACAGGTGCCCAGTTGATGAAATCGTCTTGTAGCTCCCGCCATAGACTCTGCTCCGGTTGATCCCGGGGCTATTCTTGTTTGGGTGACACAGGACTACTTCTTTTTCATTTTGGACAAGGGTCACATGCGGAACTCAATGGGCTGGCTCAGTCGGGGCATGTTTGGCTTGAGCGCGAGGCATTTACCCTTTGTAGCTAAGGTTTTCTCAGAGCTAAATCCCGTTCGATAATCGCTGGGATCTGAATCTTAAACTCCTTCACATCCTTTGGCACTTCGAAGAGCGTGTAGATGATCATTTCCTCCCCCGCCTTATATTCTATAATCATGCTGGCTTCAGGAAGATTCAACCAATACTCGTCCATCTCGCCAGATGGCATTTGATGCTTAGTGCCAATAGCGATAGACGAATGGATCCTGGGGACACCACGCCAATAGAGAACCAGGCTGAAAATTGAGGGATACAGCCCTATCTCACCGGTTTCCGGGGCACTCCCCACTAACTTGACTTCGATCAATTGTCCACCCCTGTGCGATCGCTTCAGGATCATACCCCTTTCTCCTATGACACTATCAACGACTTCTGCACCTTCAACGCTGAAGTTGCATTTGGCAACGTTCAGAAACGCCAAAGCAGTACCGTCATCATCACGTGCAAACAGGCTTCCAGAAACACATATTGAAAGCAATAAAGCCCAAAGCCATTGCCTGCAACTTTTGAAAATAACCATCACTGTTTTTCTCCTCAATGTAAAATATTATCAGATGCCCCCAAGATTATGCCATTCTTAATGACGAACTCAACACGCGAAATGTTGCGGATGTCTTCCGTCGGATCAGCTTGCCATCAATGTCTGAGGATGAGAGTTCGATATATGTCAAGTCGGCGACGTCGGGACCAACGTCATGTCTGTCGACGTCGCCGCGGAGAAGCGTTACAGCTGCCCGCTTGCAGTTGTCAAATGTAAGGGACTTAGTTCCTATATTTCCCACACTCAGTTGCAATGCTATAGAAACTGTACTGATGCTCACTTTGAGCTAAAAAAGAGTGCAGAGATTGATCTGTCTTTTATGATAGCTAAAAATCGGTAGGTATTTCAGCTTAGTTACCGAGGCTCAACTGTATACCCCCCGCGAGATGCCCGGCGATGCAGCTGCCACACCGCCGGGCAACCCTTCTCGGCCATACAGACAAGTAAAGCAGAGCCTCGTATCCCCCCTCGTCTACCTGAGGGTCACTTTCAACAAATCAGTAGACTCTTCAGGCGCCGAGGGCTTTTCGCGCGTTAAGAATCATGCCGCTTGCATGGTAATTCTATGCTCGCCTTCCCCAGGTATAACCAGCCCTTCGAGCATCGCTTGTGACAGTGCCACCAGGCTGGATACTTTTCATCACATAGATGCTCTGCAAAGCCTGTGCCGAATGAAGAGCGCGAAGCGAGCCCCCATAATTCGCTGAAAGACAATGTGTTGGGGCACAGGGAAAAATTATGCCTTACCGTCGGTGGGTCAGGAGTACCTGATTTTGTGCTGATCAGACGGGTAGGATTAACCCTGGTTAAGGCCCAGGTCTTTGATCATCTTGCGAAAATTGGACGGGTCAAGCGAAAGCTCACGCGCCGCGGCGCTGACATTGTTGTTATTGCGCGCCAGCGCCTGAATAATAAGAGTCCGCTTGAATTCGCGGATACGGTCATGAAAACTACCCTCACCAACATGGTGGTTGTTGCCATGGGCTAAGTAATTCTCAACTTCCTGACGGGTAATGAAAGATGAGATGGAGAGATCGATCAGGGACTGGACTGTATCCAGTAGCTGCCGGACATTCCCCGGCCAGTCATATTCAACGAGGAGATCTCGGGCAGCGGGCTCAAAAATCTTTATCCCGTCTCCTCCCTTGAGAGTGTAATCTTCGACAAAGAAATCGATCAGGTCAGGAATATCTTCTCGCCGCTGCTTGAGGGGAGGAATGGCAATAGTCACTCCTTTCAGGCGGTAGAAGAGGTCCTCCCGGAACTTGCTTTCATCAACCAGCTTCGCCAGATCGCGGTTAGAGGCACACACACATCGGACATTAACGTACGCGACCTCCGGCGAACCGATTCTCTGCATTTCTCCGGTCTCAATAACACGCAGCAGTTTAGCCTGGGTCGTTATATCGAGGTCGCTGACTTCATCCAGAAACAGCGTGCCGCCATCAGCGTATTCCAAAAGCCCCATGCGATCGGCAATAGCGCCGGTGAATGACCCGCGCAGATGCCCAAACAATTCAGATTCCACCAGATCCGGCGGCTTGTGATTGCAGTTAAGAATCACCAGACGCGCACCGGAGCGGCGGCTGCGCTTGTGAATGGCCTTGGCTACCAGCTCTTTGCCCGTGCCGGTTTGGCCAAGGATTATCACCTTGTTGTCCGTCGGAGCGATTTTCTCGATGGTCCGATAGATTTCCTGCATTGCTTTCGACTTACCGACCATCCCGAACTGTTGACGAGCGAATCTGACCAGGTTACCACTGTTGGTTTTCAAACGGTGAAACGACACGGCATTTTTCACTGCTCGCACTAACCGCTCAGGACGCTCGTTTTTGCCCACATAGTCGAATGGACGATGGTCCTTCTCGATCCGGCTTTCCGAGTACTCACCTGGGTAGCCGGTGTGAAAGATGATAGGCAGTTCGGGGTTGTTCTGCCTGATGAGGCGAGCCGTTTGAAGCCCGTCCATTTTGGCCATTCTGATGTCGAGGACGACGGTGTCCAGGTCATGGTCGCTTCTGACCACGGCTATGGCTTCCTCGCCGGTCGAAGCCGCCACAACCCGGTAATCATCCATAAAGGTCTGTTTGAGCGCTTCGAGCACCAGCGCATCATCATCGACAATAAGGACTGTTCCAAGTCTTTCCATACCAGCGTTGCGTTCCTAGCAAGACCTTCTTAGTGGAGCTACAATAATATAATGAATTTTGTCCCTTTGTCCAGTGAAGAATTGACTTCAATACTGCCGCTATAGAGCTCGACGATCTTTTTGGATACAGCCAGCCCCAGACCGGTTCCAGTTCTCGGCTTGGTGCTGAAGAAAGCGTCGAAGATTTTGTCGATGTTCTCAGGAGGAATTCCCACTCCCGAGTCGGAGAATTCGATGCTCAGGCGGCTGCCTTTTTTACACGCCAAGATGGAAATGTTTCTTTGTTTAACTTCAGCAAGGGCGTCGAGGGCATTCACCATCAGATTGTTAAACAGACTGTAAATATGCGGACGGTGGCACTTAAGGAGAAAATCGCCTGATACTTCAAGCTTTACTTTAACCTTCAACTCTTCGATCCGGGACTCGTTGGCCAACAGAATTTCCTGCAGTATCGCCTGCAAGGATACATCTTCGATCTTTCTATCAGACTCCAGCTTTGAGTACTCGGTAACCAGTTCCGTCATCTCAACAGCCCGCTGCACGGCATTTTCAACCACCTGAATGAGTTTCCTGTTGCGTGCTAACTCATCAGCCCGGTTCAGATCAAGTCTTTGGCTTAGTTTGTTAAGACAGCTGGTGGCGGGAAACAGGGCGTTGAATATTTCGTGAGAAACACCACCGGCAATTTCCTTGACCTGGTTGTAACGTTTCTGGCTGGCCACCTGGAGCTGCCTTTCCGCCTTTTTGCGCTCAGTAATATCCTGCCCCACTGCGATTGCTGTCAATTCGTCGGAATCATATGGGAAAAGGGCTGAATTAGACCATAAAATCGTCCTGAACTGACCGGATTTGGTCTTAAGCTGACCCTCATACATATCCCGTGGATGCTGCCTGACCCATTCGGCAAAATCCTTCAGACGGTGGTGATGGTGGTCTTCGGGGAGAAATATTTCCGGCCAACTCTTACCAATAACCTCCTCGCGTGTATACCCGGTTACCTTTTCGCACTCGTTATTGAAAACGGTAATTCTGGCCTGGTTGTCCAAACAGACAATCAGGCTGTTGGCGGTGTCCAGCAGGGAATGCACAAAATCCCGTTCGCTTCTGAGGGCTGCCTCCGCCCGTTTGCGGTCGGTAATATCTGTGATGGCGCCGAAAGCACCTCTGTACTTGTTGTTTCTGTCAAATCGAGGGGACATTGAGGCCAGGATAGTCTTGCGCTGATTTCTTGCGGTTACGATATCCAACTCATATTGCGAAGTTCTATGGCTTTTGCGTATTCTGATCTGAGATAAGACCAGATCTGTCTGGTCCTCGGGAACGTAATCAAAAAGGCTCCTGCCTATCAGATCATCCACCGAATCCTCCTCAAAGATCCGCGCGTAGGCAGGATTGCAGAACCGAATAATCAAATTTTCGTCAACTACTGCTATCCCTTCCTGCACAGAGTCGAACAGCTCCTGATAACGCGCTTCGGACTCCCTAAGCGCCTCCTCCGCCATCCTTCGCTCGGTGATGTCTTGATGACTCGCCATCACTGCAGTGACTATCCCTTCATCATCCACTACCCTTGATGCGGAGACCCTTATCGGAAAGAGTCCGCCATCTTTTCTCCTGGCAACCAGCTCTCCGGCCCAACCGCCCTCTATCGTCGCCTTGATTGCCTCTTTTAACTTTGCTATTTGATCCTCAGCGTAAAGGAACGCAATCTCCTTTCCTATTAGCTCTTCTCTCGAGTAGCCAAACATCTCAGTAAATACTTCATTGACATAAGTAATCCTGCTGTCGAGATCGCCCATGGCAATTCCGTCAATGGAACTGCTAAGAGCTAGCGAAAATGATTTTAGTTTCTCCTCGGCGCGCTTGCGCTCGGTGATGTCTCTCAAGATACCGACCGCATTCCATTTCCCTTTCAGTTTGATGGCAGACACGGAGAGTTCGATGGGGAATTCCGTGCCATCTTTCCGAACAGCCGCAAGCTCTAAGGTTTGCCCAACAGCAGCTCCTTCACCAGTTTCCCTGAATTGTCCAAATCCTTTCCGGTAGGCATCGTGAAACCGTTCTGCCCCCAGAGTTTCGTGAAGTGATTTCCCAAGAATCTCCTGAGCCTGGTAGCCGAAGACTTTCTCCGCCGCCTTGTTCCAGAAAGAAACGCAGCCCTCATTGTCCATCATAAGGATGGCATCCTGTGCGGAAGCGCTGACGTTTCGGAATCTCTCTTCACTCTCCAGCAGCGCCCTGTGCCCCTCGCGCAGTTTTTCAAGGGTAATGATCTCACGCACTTTCTGCGTCATTATGTCAACGACCTGCTCCAGAAACCTCACGATCTCTACGGTCGGTCTCTCCCCGTCGAAGGGGGTATCCACCGAAAGCCAGCCCTCATATTTATCATCATCGCCTATTATGGGAACGAAGAGTTCATCCCCCTCCCTCCACGATGAATCTTCTCTTTCGATAGAATCTGTTTGCGAGATGTACCTCGCTGTCCCTTTCAGACCCAGAGCGGCTTCTTCAGGTATGAAATAGGAATGGCTGATACGGTATTCTTCTTGTGTCATGCTCTTGGAGAGCTCTTCATCGGGAGCAGGAGCGTTTCGAGCCGCTTGCACCACACCTTCATCCAAGCCAACCTGCCCGAGATTGATAATTTCTTTTTTTTTATTATGCAGCGTAAGGACCGCACGTTTGAACAGTCCTGCTTCATAAATCGCTTTGCATCCGTGCTCAAGACAAACATCAATGTTTCGGGCGGTCCGTAAATCGTTCAGTAGCTGTAACCTGGCCTTTTCGCGGGCCTCTATCCTCTTGCGCTCGGTGATGTCTCTAACTATGCCCCTTGTTCCTATGGTCTTTTTGCATTTTATTATGGGAGATGAACTGAATTCAACATTGTGCAACTCTCCATTCTTATCAACCAGAACGGTTTCTCTAGTGAGTCGTTCACCGCTGAGAATCCGCTGAAAGGCTGCCATTGCTTCAGGTCTTTCCTCTTTCGGAATCAATGTAGCGAATTTTCTACCAATTACCTCCTTGGGCTGAAATCCCAATACGGTCTTTATAGCTTCATTTACCGAGGTTACAGTTCCCTCTGTATCCAAAGTATATATGACATCGACCATCTTTTCAGTAAGATCCCTGTATTTCTCCTCGCTCTCCCGCAGGGCTTCCTCTGCCTGCTTGTGCTCGGTGATGTCCCAAAAAATGCCCAGTACGCCGACGATATCCCCTTTCTCATCCTTGACCGGTGTTTTGACTGTATGTACCCAAAGATCTTGACCGTTCTGGATATATCTCTCTTCGATATCCTCTATCTTCCCCGATTCCACAATCCTCTTGTCGTCGGCCCTGTATTTTTCAGCCAATTCTTTAGGATAGAACTCATAATCCGTCTTCCCGGCTATTTCATCCGGCTTTATTCGTAGGTCACGAGCATAATTCTGATTACAGGAGACATAGGTCGAGTCTTTGTCTTTGAGAAATATTCTTTGGGGGAGGTTTTCAACCAGCGTTTTGTACCTGTTTTCGCTCGCCCGCAGCGCCTCCTGGGTTTCGTTGTATTCTTCGATGGCGATGAGCTTTTCCTGGGCGGCCCTGAGATCCTCCAGGGCAGTGTTCAATCTGTCTCTCTGTTGGGAAACATTCCTTTTCTGTTTTCTGGTCCGACGCCAATTAAACCAGATGAGAGCCACTACGAGGCTCATCGGCAAAAGAGCGGCAAGAAACGCCAACAGCGGATACCTGAAGAACACGGTGTTCCAGGGACTCTTGACAAGGCTGAGAAAGTAATTGACCTGACCACTGTTGCCGGCTACGATAAGGTCAAAACCTTGCTGTGATTGTCTCGCCTTGTAAACTGCCGATTTGCGGTAATGAAGGTCCTCACCCTCGCCGAACTGAGCCATCGGCTTGAAACCTTTGTCCAATAGCCACAGCTTGTTGTCCCTCGAAGCGATCAAGAGTTGATTGTTGCCGGTTCCTAAGAAGTCACGACAGTCCCATACGCCGGCGGCGGTATAGAATTTGGCCTTTCGAACGGGTTGCAATCTCTGGTCGTAGATAATGATGCTTGCATCGGACAACGAAACAAAAAGCTCTCTTAGGCCGTCTGAGTCGAAGTCAAGCAACCTGACTGAACTTATAATTCTCCCTACTCCATAATCAATGGAATCCAGCACACTACCGTACATATCATATATCTTGAACATGCCACCATGTTCCACGTCGGCTTCTCCAGCGGTCCTGGGGGCCTCATACCGGCACGTCGTGAGAACCTCGGTGGTACCGTTATTGTCGTAGTCGATAAGGATAGGCACACAACTGCTAAAAACCCCCCCCGTTTCCTTCTTCCATCGGAGCTTGCCGTTCTCATCCAGGACAATAAGATAGGAGTGCTGATCGTCCATATCGCCGGCCTTCGCGGCATTGCCCTTGGAACCAACGCCGAAAACAATGGATGGTTTATTCCCCTGGGCCAAAGGCTCTACATAGGTATGCTCGGAGTTGATAATACCGGCAATCTCATACTCCCACACGATTTGGTTGTTAAACCAGTCGACACACATCAGCTTTCTGGGGTAAAGATCATAACCCACGTCACAGTTGACCAGCAGTTCCACGTACCCGTCGTCGTTGAAGTCGTACACGCCACAGAAAGTGCCCGATCCATCCCAGAATCCGTTGCCGTCTCTATCCTGGCCTACCACGAGGGGTCGTCGATATATTCTTCTTTGATGAGGATCGATAATGTCGAGCCAGAGAGTATCCCGCGTCGTATACGTGACCGCCACTTCAATCACATTGTCGCCGTTAAAATCATAGGGGAAGTGAGACGCGATGTGAGTCGTATTGACGTTTATCTGAGATAGAGTATTCTTTTCTTCGATATCGGCATAAAACAAGATGGCGGTCAGGCTGTCGGCTGGTCGCCAGTTATCACAGATGAGATACATGCCGGTGATGCCGCTGCCGTAAATGTCCACCGGAACATACTGCTGTAAAATCAGGTCTCTGGACGATCCCAGGGCAACTTTCTTTTTCCATATCGTGAACTTATAGGGAAGCATGAGGGGGTCGTCAACCGATGCAACCTGATAGTACCCCTCGGAGTCCATATTGGCCGAACAACCAACAATCAAGACGGTGAGGATGATGAATATGACGGCCGAACGTATCATTTCCACGCAATGCTCTTAGAAGTTTAATGTCAACAACTAATATAAGGGATGATACCAGCGAGTCAAGGCGCAGGCAGGGGCAAAAGTGAAACCACGCGGCTAAGTAGAGGGCACCGATCTGTACCGCAGTGGATGTAGGGCAGGAGTCCCTGACTCCTGCCAATTAGTGGCAGGTCTCGGAGAGACCTGCCCTACAAATATGCCATTACTCAATTAGAATCTGTTGTCAGTCCGGAGCGCGTACAAATGGCACCACGTGCTCTGAGCGGAGTCGAAGGCCGATAGATGCTGAGGTACGTCAGCCTGCAAAGTACGTCAACACAAGAAGGGGGGATCAGTCCTCTCCAGCCTTGATTTTGTTCAGGGCGTCAAGAACTTCGTCAAGCTGGTCGCGCCGGAATGTGACGCCTTTCTTCGTGGGGAGCCACTCCTCTTCATTCGAGAGAAAGTATATTCGCAACGTTACCAGGTCGTGTCCTTTGTACTCGCTGTTCTCAATTACAAGTTTTTCTGTCGGTGATCTCTCCAGTTCAAAACGCATGATGCATCCTTCAAACTAATCCGTGGTTTATCTTTTGTATCCGATAGTGCGCAGGAATTCGTTTCGTTCTTTCTTGTCTTCGTCGGTCTCAATACCCAACGGTGTAAACCCATCGATAATCGCCAGGACGCCCCGCCCCAGCTTGGTCTCGGCTACGATAACCTCCAGAGGGTTGGCGGTGGCGCAAAAAATTCGACATACCTCACTGAGGTTCTTTATGCGATTCAAAACGTTTACCGGAAAGCCCTCCTTCATGTAGATGAAGAAGGTATGCCCGCAGGCGACGTCAAAAGCCGCTTTGGTCGCCCGTTCAATGAGGTCCTCGTTGTTGCCGTCGGTGCGGATCAGGCGCTTCTGGGAAGCCTCACAAAAAGCAATCCCGAACTTTATTCCAGGGGAAGCTTCCACCAGCGTTTCATAGAGGTCCTCGACCGTCTTGATAAAGTGCGAGTGACCAAAGATTATATTACCATCGGGTGGTATCTCTACCTTGACAACCTTGGTTTTGAAATTGCCGTCAGTCATTGTTATCCTCAAAAACTTTGGCTTGTATGCCGGTATTTACTTGTGGGTTGCTGTAATACTCGGTGGCCGCGAACCTGACACCTATAAAAAACGCCCTCTTGCCCTTGCCTTCGACATCAAACCGGCGCGGGAGCCACCACCCTTCAGGCGTCGGTCGGTACCATATCGACATGTTCAGCTGGTTAAGTTTGAACATGGTTTTCCTGACAAGTTTTGCCGGGGAAAAATCAACCTTCACCAGATGAAACGACTCCGCCTCGAAATAGTAGTTGCCTTTAATGTAGTCGCTTTCTGCTTCTTTGGAGTTCACTCGGAAATGATGACAGACATAGTCGTCTATCCTGTCTGCGGCCACCCCCTCGTAGGTTATCTCATATCGGCCGCGTTGCTCAGGATAAAACGGACTCAGCATGGGAAATGAGATGTCACAGGTTTTACGCTTTCTCTTCTTTTCGATCTGCTTGGCATCTTCCTTGTCGAGCTCTTCGGGTTTCTGTAGTTCACCATTCTTATAGTACTCGAGGTATTCTTCTTGGTACCAGGTAGTGTCAGGCAGATTCTTCATGTAGATCTTTTTGACGAAGCGCTTTTCTTCAGTGAGACTACCGTCACGCTCCCTTTTACCCTGAACGCTTTCTGCGTCAAGGATAACATCCATTATTTCAGAGCGCTGCTTTGCCTCTACCGCTAAAATTCGTTCGATCAACGCCTCCGGGTCGATCCCCGAGGCCTGCGGAGCCGGTAGGGCGTTTACAGCAAAAAGAGCTACCAGCAAAAAGACAAATATGAACAATCTTACAGCATTCATAGTCAGTCCTCATGAATAAGAATTGTTTCAATCAGGTCGCCGACTATGACCTGGTCGACCACCTCCATTCCGGATAGGACCTGCCCAAACGCGGTGTAGCGTCCCTCCAGGTGCGGCTGCGGAGATAGGGTGATGAAAAACTGCGACCCGCCGGTGTCCTTGCCGGAGGTGGCCATCCCAATCGTCCCGCGCTGGTACGGTTCGTCAGAGTATTCACACCTGAGATAATATGGTGGCCCGCCCCAGCCATCGCCGCGCGGGTCTCCTCCCTGGACAACAAAATTGGGCACGACTCGATGGAAAGTCAAACCATTGTAAAAGCCGTCTCTGGCAAGCTCGATGAAGTTCAGCACCGTAAGGGGGGCAACGTCAAAGTACAGCGCCACCTCGATTTCCCCCTTGCCGGTAACGATCGTTGCCTGCGGATTGGTCTGGAACCGGTCGATTGCTCTGGCCATCCTCCTTTTGCTGATTCTTGTGTCGGGTGGCTGCAGGGCAGCAAATTTGTCCTCGCCCAGCAGGTCGCGGAACAGAGTGGCCGCCTGCCGGCGGACTACGTACTCCGGGTCAAGCAGACCGGCATACATTATTTCCAACGCGGTGGTGTCGTGCTGATCTTCAGCCAAAAACAGCTGCACGCCATCAAGGAGCGTCCGACGCACTTGAACGTCAACCTCTGCTCCACGTGTCATCATAGTGTTCATCACCGGCAGGTACTGCTTGAGCTTGCGCTTTCCTATCTGTTTGAGAGCGGCAACTACAAGCACGTAGTCAGGATCGGCCAGTGCTTTCCTGAGGTAGAAGTCGGCGTTGCCCGAATCCACTTTCATCAAGGCTTCAAAGGCATGATAGCGGACCATCGGGTCTTCATCGTTGAAAAGCACCGCCATACGTGGCACAACGTTCTTGCCGCCAACCAATCCAAACGCCTTGGTACAGGCTGCCATCACGTAAGGATCACCTTTGGCAACCAGCGAATCGATCAAATTAACGGCCCTACCTTTTCGGATAGAAGCAATGTATTTCACACCGGCAGCCACAATGTTTGAAGGAGGTTCGGTCTGCAGGATTGACAGCGCCGCTTCTACCCCACTATCATTTTTCTGTCGCCGTAAGGCATTGAGCAAGGCTACAACAAGCTTCTCGTCTTTTTCTTTCTCCAGTTTCCTGGCAAGCTGCGAGAAGGCTTCTTCGCCTTTTTTCTTTGCCAATCCCGCAATCGCCTCTGCTACCACGCCCTTATCGGCATCATTAAGAGAAATGGCAAGGAAGTGAACTGCCTCATCAGATTGTACGCTGCTCAGGCCCCGTACCGCCAGCGACCTGATAAACGGGTCTGAATCTGCTAGAAAATCCACAAACACCTGTGCCGCCTCATTGACTCCGAGCCTGGCCAGAGCGTATAGAGCGGCCTTCCGCACCAACTCATCCGGCTCATTTTCTATAAAGGTTACGATATCACCCCCTTTGGATTTGGCGCCCGCCCGGTAGAGGGCCATGCAAGCAGCTTCGCGAACATCCGGCGAGGGATGGGAAAAGTACTTAACCAGTGCATCTGCTACCCCGATCATGCTGCTGTCAGCCAGACGGCCGGCTGCTTCTACGGCCTCAGCCCCGACTGCTGAAGGCAGATCAAAGGCGACATCCAGGAGCCGGGCGGCGAACTCTTTTTCTCCGGTGAGACCCAGGGCGAAGGCTGACATTACGGCCACGTCAATAGCGCTGTCCGACAGCATGGCAAACAGCAGCTTACCGCTTCCTTCACCCTCTATGCGGCCGACTGCCAGCGCGGCCCGGGCACGGATATCCATGTCGTTGTCATGTAAATACCTCTTCAACTGATCGGAGAGCAGTCGCTGGTCCTCCAGATGGATGATCTCGGCCATCATTTCGGTTTGCGAGGGTGGCTTCAGGGCATCATATAAGTAGAAGATGGCGACGGCTGCCAGAAGTATCAGCGCCAAAGCCGCATATATTTTCAATTTCCTTTTCATTTAGTGGGAAAATCTAAGCCTGCAAGCTGAGGGCGTCAACCTATTTAATATGGAGAATTGTGCCAAAAAGGTCAGTAAAGAATGAACCTGCCCAAAAAAGTGGTCACGCCGCAAAAAATGACCCCTGGTGGTGAGACAGGGGTCTGGTCTAACACACATGGTGTGGTTTACAATACGTGGCTTGGTTCGCACCAAACTTACGTCTACGAGGATTACAGCAAAGTCTGTGCCCGGGGCCTGATGAGCGGTAACTTATTCCACCTCAACACAATGCCACTGATAGAGGCTATGATATGGGCCGCTGCACTGGCAGGTTGGCTATCCTGTTCAATAATTGAACGGACTGCGTCGTTTTCTGGCGAAAGCAATTGTTACCAAATCTGCAAGAATTTGACATCATGACGCAGCCGGCAGCGGGTGTACTTACTAAGGGGAGCGGATAATATATGACACTCTATGGTAACTCTTTCGACGATGGCGAGCGCTTTCAATGTGTCAAATATTTGTTGCTCTCCTTAGTAAGTCCCAACCACTATGCTCATGTTCACGGATGAATAATGATTATTGGCATCGCCGAGGCATAACAAAAATCTTTTTTGCCACTGCAATAGACAGCATAGGGATAGGGTTCTTTCCGCACAGTGCCGGTTTTCACTTGTTTTGCCACCGGATTGGAGTCAACCGGTAACTCGCTTAACCCAAAAGGCTTCCCTTCCGGAAACCATATGGTTATGGGGGTCTTGGTCTGATTGTCAAAGGTTACCTGTTCCCCTTCCTTCAACTCTACTTTGGGAGTAACCTTGCGGCAACCTTCGACATCAATCTCGATTGTTACCGTTGGGTTTTGAGTGTTCGCGGCTGCCATGTGATTATCCTCCTTCTCTGTTGTGGGCAATGTGCCCTTCTGTTAATGGTTCTCGGTTCACAGTCATATTCTTCGTGTTCTTTCTTTGTCAAGTTACTGTTCTGACCCTGTATCCTCACCGGGTTTGTCGCTACTATCGTGGCGTAGACCCTCAAAGCGAGGATCGGCGAGCAATTGCTGCAAATCCGGGAGGCTCTTAATTTGAGCGATCGGGAAGCCGTGCTTGAGCGCCTTTCCGATACATTCCAGAGCTGCGTCGCGCTCGCCCAACTGCTCATAGACAAGACCGGCGCGGACCATGATTTCGATATTGTCCGGCGCCAGAGCTAAGGCCTGTTGAACCAGTGACAGCGCACTGGACCGCTCCCCTATCGTCGCATAGCATTCGGCTAAATGTGAGAGCACCATTGGGTCGCGTGGGTTTACCTTTCTTTTCTCTTCGGCCATTTGGATAGCGCGCTGGTAAGCAGCCAGCGCCTTCTCGCGCTCGCCAGGCATCTGGTCGTATGCCGAGGCCAGGTTTACCCAGACCTGATAATCACGCTCATCTAACAGGAGGGCTTTCTCGTACATGCGTGCCGCATCGGCGTAGCACTTTTCCCTGTGATGAAAGGCTCCCAGGTTCGAGTAGGCCCTATAGTTTGGGTATATTTCAAGCGAGCGTTCCCACGCCGTACGAGCATCTCCCCACTGATCAAGATAATAGTATAACGCGCCCAGATTATTCCAAGCAACAAAGCCCTCGGGCTCGAGCTTTACCACTTTGTGTAACTGCTTGAGTGCATCCTCGTGGCGACCCTGATAAACATAGAAAAGTCCCAGATCAAAATAGCCGGCCCAGTAGTCCGGCTTCAATATGATGACTTTCTGGTAAGTAGATTCTGCTTGTCCGATCTTATTGAGAGCCTCATAGGAACCTGCCAGCCCCCGGTAGGCATCGTGGTTAACCGAATCGAGCTTCAGCGCTAGCTGAAACTCCTGTACCGCCTCTTCGTACCGCCCGGTTCCTTTATGAATCAGGCCTATGGTAACATGCACAGGCGCCAGTCGGTCATTCAACTCAACTGCGCGCTGGCTGTTCTCTATGGCGTTTTCTACCCATTGAGGCTCATTACTGACCTTGTACTTACTCCAGTAAGCTTCTCCCAGTCCAGCATAAGCTAACGCGTAACGGGGGTCTTCGTCAAGCGCTTGCTGGAACAATCCAATGGCGGTGTCGATATTTTCCACCCTCTCAAGGCGCTGGAGGTAGCCGCGACCCTGCAGATAAAAGTCATAAGCGCCACCTACAGTAGTACCACCCGCCATCAAGAGGCGTTGCTGTTCTGGTTGCAGCTCTACCTCTAGCATCCCTGCCAGTTTGATGACGGTTGAATCTTGCAAGGCAAAAGGATTTGCCAGGGAAGCCTCGACCACTAAGGATCGCAACTGCCGCTCTTGCTGAGCATCGACCAGGTTCAGAGTCATGCGGACCTTCTCGGCAATGCGTTGTACGCTGCCGGTAACCGCGAGTGTTACTCCAAATGCTCGCCGGGCCTGTCTGGTGCTGGCAATTCCCCGTTCACGAACCTCGCTGGCCGGTACTACCCATAGCGCACCCTGGAACTGCTCCAGTTGGGAGAGTTTGCTGGTCAAAGTTTCCATCAGACCGTCACAGAAAGCCTGATTGCTCACGACTTCCCCCACGTTGATGAAAGGAAGCACAACCAGGTGCTTTTGGGCAGGTACTTTATCAGGCATCAACAGCAACGCCAACGCCGCTATGACCACCACCGCAAGTATGCCAACAAGCCAGGGATACAGCCGCCGCTGAGGTGGAGGTGGGGAAGCCGGTTTCATATCGCGCTTTACACGCTTCAAATCGGCCAGGAGGTCATCGATATGCTGGTAGCGCGTCTCCTGGTTCTTCTCAAGCGCCTTATCAACAATTTGCTGCACTCCCTCCGGCACGTCCGCCTTATATCGCGCCACCGGCTCGGGAGTTTTTTCTGTGGTAGCACGTAAAGATGCAGCATTGCTGTCTTTGCGGAACGGTTGCCGGCCTGTCAACATTTCATATAGGACAACACCGACTGAGAAGATGTCGCTGCGCTGATCCGCTTCCTTGCCTTCTACCTGTTCCGGCGCCATGTAGCCGATAGTACCCAGAGTGGATCCGGTTTTAGTTAATTTGTCTTCTCCCTCTATTCTGGCCAAGCCGAAATCGACCACTAGTACTCGGCCTTTTTTATCGGTGAGAATGTTGGACGGTTTGATGTCCCGGTGCACGACCCCTGCCTCGTGGGCTTCGCTCAGCCCTTCGCAAACCTGGGCGGCCACGTCCAGAACCTGGTGGAGCGAAAGCTCCTCGCTGTGAATTATGTCGCGCAACGACCGCCCTTCGACCAGCTCCATAGCAAAAAAAGGCCGTCCCTGATATTCCAATACTTCATAGATATGAATGATATTGGGATGACTCAACGCTGCCGCCGCCTGCGCCTCGCGTTTGAAACGGGTCTTGAAGCTCTCGTCTGAAGCATATTGTAAAGGTAAGAACTTCAGAGCAACTTTACGCTTAAGCTCGCTATCTTCAGCCAGGTATACCTCGCCCATACCGCCCGAACCGATCTTTTCGATGATCTTGTAGCGAGATATCAAAGTCCCGGCAGGAAGAACCGTGTAATCCCAGGTTCTATCGTTGTCAGAATCGAAAGCTGTCAATCATGTCTCCCTTTGAAAAGCGAACAGACCCCACTTAGGTCCGATCCCGCCACTACAACAATATAAAGTCCACTTTCAAAAAAGTCAACAAATATGTCAAGGTGGTACGCCGCCGGTTTGTTCGCACCAGATATCGCCTCGGATTTGCCTTTTACATGTGCCTATCCCGAAAGCGCCTGCATGAGAACGCCTAATTCGGCCTATGTGAGACTTGGAATCGGGCATCCAGGTTAAGAACTGTTTTGACGCAGGCTCAAGCCTGAGTCGAGTCCGTTGGCCGCTTACTCCTTTCCAGTCTCCTTTTTTTCCTCTTCTCCCGGCATCTTGAAAACGGAATCGTCGATATCAACGTTCAGTTCAATCTTTTCCATAATCATTTGGGATACTGTCTGGCCGCCCATTTTTGACTCGATTGAGTGCGGCATCATCAGTCCACCGACTTCTTTGTAGTCGCTCAGATAGGTATCGACCTTGAAGGAGTTCCCTGCTATGTTGCCTTCTATTGTCATCTTGATTTCAAGGAAGGACTCGGCATTGAGATAGATATGGGTGGTTAAGTTACCAGCGGCGACTCGAAGGGAATCGTCCGCAATAGTCTGCTTCAGGTGATAGACTTCGCTGCCTTCTATGTTCTCCTTGCCGACCAGTTCGGTGACGAATCCCATATCTTTGCAGCCGAGGAGAGGACCGTCAAAATCGGCCTGATTTCTAAAAGCCGTTGCCTGTCCGGACGCCATCTTCTGGGGCTCGCCGCTGGCTGGATTGATCTGCCACGCTGTCTCGCCGTCATGCGCTTGAACCATCGTCATTCCCTGGATGGTGGTTTCGATTTTGAAGAAGCTCGGTCGTTTTTGATGAATCGTGAACGGGAATTCCACACCCCGCACAAGAGTCTTTCCGGTTGTTATCTTCGACTTTACCGCTTCCATTTTCTCCATTCCGCCCTTGGCCCGGATGTTTTTCTCAATGATCTCATCCACGGTGAGAGCGAAAGACGGCACGCACAGCATAGCCACAAGCGTCACGATCAACAGTAGACATCTTCTTTTCATTGGAATTCCTCCTGGTCTTTAGGTACCAACGCTTCTCGTTACAAACTCACGATCTGATTAGAGATCATCTAAGTCCACAGTAGTATGTGTCTGCTGCCTCCGTTTGTCAAGCAGCTTGATTGTTATCTCCACTAAACACCGGTGGTGAATCCCCCGTGCTTTTCGTCAAGAGTTTTTCACTCAGTCTACCTGGCCCTTCCAGCACAAAAAAAGCGCCCGGGGAGGACGCCTTAAATGTGCCTGTACGTCTTGTGCCCGGCGGGTCTTTAGACCTGACGGGAAAGCCATTGTCACGCGGGGCGATCTGAAGATTACCCCGCCACAGAATAGGCAGGTTATTCATGGGACGATAACACTACCCCGCACTATTCATAAACACAGGTATGTCTGGTAACAGTCTGTCAACCCGTCATCACGAGCGACCGGAGGGTGGGTGGTGATCTCAGTTGTTCAACTGTTTCCAAAACACGAGTTTGCCACGTCGTCCGGCGGCTGCCGGACTCCTCGCAAAGACGTGGCCGAAAAACTTGTGAATAATTCGGGCACCTTAAATGGGTATAGGAGATATGAGATTCGCTCAGTTCAGCTCTGCTTTTTTCTGTCCTTTGGAAATCAACTTGGCGTATTCGTCGGGTGAACTGAGAATTTCTAACGCTCTTTTAATAGCCTTATCGGTCTTGAGCACCACCTCTTCATAGACGCCTCGCTGCCCGGCGATCGCGGCAACGACTTCGCGCTTTATTGTCTTTTTGATATAGTCGAGGGAGCCATCGAAATCTTGTGCTTTCTCCAGTTCTACAAGTGCTTCCAGACTGTCAATCATGCCACTGAAGAGGCTGTCCTTTTCTTCTGAGGTGATGGTTTCCCGCAATTTTTCCAGACCTGTCTCGAGTGTCGACTTGTAATCAAAATCTCTCTCTTTGACATACTCCCGGAATTGCTCGACGATCTCATCGGTGACCTCGAAGTTCGGTTTGACTTCAGGATGTCCGGCGACATATTTCACGGCGAAATCGAAAAACATCGATTGGCGATAGAGGTTAATCTCGATCGGTCGCCAGGTCTCGCGTTCAATCTCTATATCCGGTACAATCCCACCGCCGCCATAGACAGCCCGCCCGCCATTGGTATAAAAGACCTCCTTTTCGGTCACAGTGAGGGTGTCGCTCTCTTCGGCGTCATCCTCGGTCTCCTGTGGGGAAGTCTTCTTCTTTTTGTCTTGCTTTTCCGGCTTCTGGATACAGCGTCCGGAGGGGACATAGTACTTGGCGGTGGTGAGTTTCAGAGCCAGGCTACCGTCGCTGGAGAGCGGGAATATCTGCTGAACGAGACCCTTGCCGTAGGTGGTGGTGCCGAGAATTAGGCCCCGGTCCCAATCCTGTATCGCCCCGGCAACGATCTCCGAGGCTGAGGCCGTGCCTTCATCAACCAGAATAATCAACGGCTTGTCCGGGAACAGGGGAGGGCGCTCAGACTCGAAATGACGTTCGCTGTTCTCCCAACGGCCTCTGGTGTAAACAATTTCACGGCCCTTTTCCAAAAACAGTTCTGCTGTCTCCTTGGCCTGGTCCAAAAGCCCGCCGCCGTTGGAGCGAAGGTCAAAAATCAGGGCCGACACGTTCTTCTCATTGAGGGAACCGATAGCTTCGCGCAGCTCGTGGCTGGTCTCCTCGGCAAAGTGGGAGAGGCGGATATAGCCAATATCCGTTTCCGGTATAACCCCGGCATAATTGACCGATTTTAACTCAATGACGGCCCGCTCAATTTCATATTCCAGCGGCTCAGCAATACCGGTTCTTTTAATCATAAGAGTTACGGAGGTGCCTGCTTTGCCGCGCATCAGCTTGGACGCGTCCGAGGCCGTCATCCCTTCAGTTGACTGGCCGTCAATCTCCCAGACAACGTCGCCAGCCCTGAGACCCTTGCGATAAGCAGGGGTACCTTCGATAGGAGCAATAATACGAATGCGGTCATCACGGGCGTCAATCTGCATTCCCAGCCCTTCATACTTGCCGTGGGTTGATTCCATTAGAGCATCGTAAGAGGACTTCTCCATCAGTACCGAGAACCGATCAAGATCGCCCAGCATACCCTTAACACCAGCCTTGATGATCTCCTTGGTGTCAACCTCCTCCATGTACTGGTTCCTGATGTTGAAGGCGGTTTGCGTCAGTTTCTTGACATCTCGTAGAAATGAGTCCCGCTTCTTGGCTCGTTCATCCTGTTCTGATGAACCTTCATCAAGATTTATATGAACGGTGTCGGCCCAAAGCACCGGTTCGTCTGAGCCGGAACTCTGCACAGCTTCACCCGAGCCGACAAACCAGATTGTCGCCAGCGCAAAGACAGTAATACCAAAGAGCTGAACTGTGTAACGAACCACTAAAGCCTCCAATTCCCTAAGGGTCAGACTGAGCCTGCTACTAATGTAACTGTTATTCTCATCATGTCAAGTTCGGCAGGGTCTGAACCTTCAGGCGTATCCGCTTGCAGATTATACGTTTATCATAATCATTTAGTTGCCGCTAAAACGGGTGGAACAATAAAATAATCAATAACTCATTATGCATTTTGTAGTTAGACCATTATTATTATTGTTCCCCGTAACTTTTTTGACGCCGAGGGCGTTACCTAAGTTGGGACAATGATGTTAACCTGTTCGATTACATCGAGATGGTTTCGTAAACCCACCACTTGGGTGGAGGAAATAGTACGTTTTTTGAACAGGGGCTGCTTGTGTCCAGGATAGACGGCCGGTCATTGCTTTACAACATCCTGCTGCATCTCCTTCTGCCCGGGTTGGGACACCTGCTTTGGCGTGAGTATCTGTTTGGCATTTTCGTCTTCCTGGTAACGCTGCTGGCCTCAATTCTGTTCATTGTTTCCCTCTTTGTGTACCTCCCGCCTGCCGCCGCGCTGGCTCTGTACGCCCTGCCTCTTCTGTTTTATGCTTTTACCTTTGTCGATCTGGCGCGCACTGTGAAGGCAAAGCGTGAGAAGATCCCGCCCGGCCGGAAAGCCACCGTCATTTTCCTGCTGGTGGGAGTAATCTACCAGTTATTATCCCCAATTGCGCCCGTCAACTTTTCTCTGAGAAACCTTCCAGAGATATTCATTCAGGAAGACAATCGCCTGAACCCCTTATACTCCGAGGGAGATCTGCTGAAGGCCAGTCGGCTTTCATACGTGGTTGACGTGTTTATTGTCAACAGACCGATCCTGCACGCCCTGCCCCAGAGGTATGACATCGTGCGGTTCATCGATAGTTCCGGCAGACATATCAACGGCATCGTGGTCGGCCTTCCGGGGGAAGAGATTGAAATCGCCGATGGCGTTATTGTCGCCAACGGCTTGCCTGATATCGGGGATGCGCCGGGGGGGATCATTTTGTCGGGTGAGTGGCCGTTGACTTCGGTGGGCGGATATTCTATTTTGGCAGCAACGTTAAACTTAGGCAGAATAGACGCGGTCCATAAGGTCCCTCTAACCGAGCTGGTCGGGAAAGTGGGTAGGCTCTTTTGACGAATATAAAATATTTGATCTTTGATCTCGACGGGACATTGATAGACTCGTCGCATGGGGTGGTCGAGGCGGTGAATTATTCCCTGAGACAGATGGGCCAGCCCGAGCAAAAACCAGAGGTGATTAAGGCGTTTATTGGCTATCCTCTGGAGAAGATGTATCCCCACTTTACCGACGCCCCCCCAAAAGAGCTTTACGCGCACTTTCGGGTGAAGGCAGCAGAAACGGTGGTAGCTTCAACGGAGATTTTACCCGGTGTCGCACAGACGCTTCACCGGCTCGATGAACGAGGGTACCGTATGGCCATAGCCACGACCAAGATCAGGGCGAATGTCAACGGGATTCTTGAGAAGCTGGGGTGGCAGAAACTCTTTCGCGCGACAACAGCCGGGGATGAAGTAAATAAAGTCAAACCTGACCCGTCGATTTTGAGGTTGACCCTGAAGCGTCTCAAAGCCAAGCCATCGGAGACCATTGTTGTCGGCGATACCATCAATGACATTCTCGCTGCGAGGGGGGTGCCGATGAAAGTGGTCGCCGTGGCCTCGCCTTTTGGAGGTCAGGAAAAAGTGATTGCGGCCAGCCCTGATTTCTTTATAGAATCTATAACTGAACTTTTGGATTTATTAGAACGGCACAACAGCCGAGTATTGAGGAACATATGAAAAAACTCTTTCTTCATTCGTTTTCTACCAGGATTGGCACCATTCGCACCGCGGCGACTGAGAAAGGCTTAGTTCTCATATCTCTGCCCCGAGAGCCCCGAAAGTACTTCGAAGGAAAGACTGAGAGGCTGTTCTCCGGATATGAGATTTCTTCCGGGGGAAAGGTAAACAAACAAGCTGAAAAGCAACTTGCCGCCTATCTGGATGGCCGGCTGAAAAAGTTTACCCTGAAACTGGATATTCACGCCTCCCCTTTTCAGAAGAAGGTTCTCAAGCGGGTGGCAAGAATTCCCTATGGGAGAACTATGACATACGGGGAAGTTGCACGCGCCGTCGGGAGTCCGAAGGCATGCCGGGCTGTCGGTACCGCCAACGCACAAAACAACCTGCCGCTGGTTATCCCTTGTCATCGGGTAGTGGCATCATCCGGCCTGGGTGGGTACGGCGGGAATGTTGAGATGAAAAAGAGGCTGCTGCGACTGGAGGGAGCGCTGTAATCATTTCCTTCTTGTAGAGGTTAGGCTTGAAAAGTAGGTCGGGTTCCTTGGTCGTCCACCTGAGGCTAACTCCCTCGGAACGCCGACCTACGGGCCAACTTGCAGTCAATATGACACTACTGAACTCCTCGACAAAAAAACCCGGGCTGCTAAACCCGGGCTGGACGCTTTAGCTGGACGGATGGCACCTATACCTCCATCACATCTTTTTCCTTCTTTACCAGCAGGTCGTCAACCTCTTTGATATGTTCATCGGTGATCTTTTGGACCCTATCAAGGGCGTCGGTCTGTTGGTCCTCTGAAATGGTTTTATCCTTTTGCGCTTTCTTGATGTGCTCATTGGCGTCACGGCGGATATTGCGAACAGCCACCCGACCTTCCTCAGCGAGAGTCTTGCAATGACGCACCAACTCTTTGCGGCGTTCCTCGTTAAGGGCCGGAACCGGCAGCCGAATGATCTGACCGTCCACCTGCGGGTTCAGCCCGAGGTCGGCCAACTGAATTCCTTTGACGATGTCACCGACGGTGCTCTTGTCAAAGGCCTGCACAACCAACAGGCGCGGTTCCGGAGCCGACACCGTGGCCAACTGGTTCAACGACATCTTGGCACCATACGCTTCAACCTTTACCGTGTCCAACAGATGCACTGAGGCCTTACCGGTGCGCACGGTGGCAAACTCTCGCGACACGGCTTCAAGGGTCTTATGCATCCTCTCCTCGGTTTCCTTGTACAACTTATCCAACATACCAACTCCTTCTGATCTTAGACAAATCCCGTTTACGCCTCAGGATATCAGCGTACCGATATCCTCTCCCAGGACCACCCGTTTCAAATTGCCGGGCTGATTGAGATCCACCACCCGCACCGGAATGTTGGTGTCCTTCAAAAGGGAGATGGCCGTCAGGTCCATCACCTTCAGCTCCTTGGTCAAGACCTCCATATAATTCAATTTGGGATATAAAACCGCATCCTCGTGCTTTTTTGGATCCGCCGAGTAGACGCCGTCAACGTTGGTCGCTTTTATGAGCACCTCGGCTCCGACCTCAACCGCGCGCAAAGAAGCGGCTGTGTCGGTGCTAAAATAGGGGTTGCCGGTGCCGGCCGCGAAAATAACGACCCGCCCCTTCTCCATATGTCTGACTGCTCGCCGACGGATATAAGGCTCGGCAAACGCCTCGAGTTTAACGGCCGACATCACTCGGGTGTGGACGCCCATATTTTCAAGGGTATCCATCATAGCCAGCGAGTTGATGACAGTGGCCAGCATCCCCATGTTGTCGGCGGTAACCCGATCTATCCCCCTTTCAGCGGCGTTGAGACCGCGGAAGATGTTGCCCCCGCCGATAACAACGCCGGTCTCTATTCCAAGCTGTTTGATTTCACGAATCTGACGGCATACCGACTCCACCGTGGGCGCGTCGATCCCGAATTCATGAGCACCCATAAGAGCCTCTCCTGATATTTTGACCAGGACCCTCTTGAAAACAGGTCTCTCGCTTTCAGGCTCCACGTCATTCACCCAGGCGAAACCGGGCAAACCGGCTGATATTGATGTTTTCGCCAAGAGTGGCGATCATATCTTTCACAAAATCGGCGATGGTTTTATCGTTGTCCTTTACGTATGGCTGTTCCATCAAGACGACTTCGGAATAATACTTCTCCAGGCGCCCCTCGATTATTTTGTCGACGATCTTTTCCGGCTTGCCCTCATTGAGTGCCTGCTGACGATATATCTTCCGTTCGCCGTCAACCAGGGACGAATCAATGTCTTCTCTCCGCAGACACAAGGGAGAGCTGGCCGCAATGTGCATGGCGACGTCGCGGGCGAAGGTCTTGAACTTGTCGGTGCGGGCGACAAAATCCGTTTCACAGTTTATCTCCACCATTACCCCCAGCTTGTCGCCGGTGTGCACGTAGGTAGCAATGACACCCTCGGCAGTTGTCCGACCCACTTTGGAGGCGGCTTTGGCTATTCCTTTTTCGCGCAGCACGAAAGTCGCCTTATCGGAATCACCGCCAGCCTCAACGAGAGCCTTCTTGCAGTCCATCATTCCCGCCCCCGTTTTTTCCCGGAGCTCTTTAACCATTTGTGCCGTTATGTTCATTGCTGTTACCTTCTTACTTTCCCTTTTTCACCTGGTTCTTTAGATGTATAAGTGGCCGGGGTTCTCTGTGGCTCCTCGGTGGAGGCTTCAATCATTTCTTCGGTAAGGCCGGTTTTCGCCTCCATCGCAGCTTCCACTAGAGCTCGGACAAGTACCCGAATGGACTTGATGGCGTCGTCATTCCCGGCAATAGGGAAGTCGATGGGATCCGGGTCGGCATTGGTATCGATTATGGCTATGATCGGGATACCAAGTTTTGAGGCTTCCGCCACGGCGATCTTTTCCTTCCTGGCATCCACCACGATGACAAGGCCGGGCAGGAAGTTCATGTCCTTGATACCGCCCAGGACTTTCTCAAGCTTTTCGGCTTCATGTTCAATTTTGGCACGTTCCTTTTTGGTGAACTTTTCCAGCGTGCCGTCCTGTCCCATGCGCTCTATGTCTTTGAGCTTTTTGATGGAGTTCTTGATGGTACTAAAATTGGTCAGCATGCCGCCCAACCACCGATCAGTGACATAGAAACCGCCGCAGCGGACTGCTTCCTCGACGATAACTTCTTTGGCCTGCTTTTTTGTTCCGACAAACAGGATTGACTTGCCGCGAGTCACCACCTCGCGGACTTTCAT
>Ga0209986_10000134_pt1 | contig 65602 bp, 85 predicted proteins | sample BlataG_FD_183168 | JGI IMG/M metagenome (GOLD analysis project Ga0209986, IMG submission 183168) | Deep subsurface microbial communities from Black Sea to uncover new lineages of life (NeLLi) - Black_00105 metaG (SPAdes) (version 2) | ecosystem: Environmental > Aquatic > Marine > Oceanic >... | reverse complement strand
ACTTTTCCTTTTTGCAATTCTTTAAATTGTGTTCATATCTCTCACAACAAATCTTCTATCTTTTTCTTACGGTCGTTTCTGAATTATTGTATAATAATCTTTTTAATTTATCTACCAGGTTACTTCCAATGAACCCCGCTCCTCCTGTAACTAAGATTTTCATTCTTTACATCTCAATAATTAAGGCTTGATTCTTTATATTTTCACGGTTTCCAGACTTTAATCCATTCGACTCTTTCAAAGTCTTTATCGTTTGTTGCCATATTTGTTATTCCGTATATCTTCATTGTAGCAAGATGAGTCGCATCATTTGACAATAAGCCATATCTTTTAGAGTATCTCAAAGCAGTATCAAAGATATTCCTATCCACTCCAATAATCTTCAGGTTCTCCATTTGCTTAATAACATCTACCGTGGTCCATGCTTTATTTAGTTCCTTTATAACATTCCAATTATTCTTTAAATAACTAACCACCGATTTCGGCTCTATTCCGTATTTTTCAACGATTTCAGCGACCATTACTCTGTGAAAAACTTCATTACAGACCAAAATAGAAGTTACACCATTGTATTTGCCATTATTTACTTCCTCTAAAAAAACTTTGCATATCCTCCCATACTTCCAGTGATCTAAGATCCCGTAGAGGAAAATGTTAGCATCTATGAAGATTCTCGTTTCCGGTTCTACCTCATTCGGCATTAAATCGGCTCCAAATCTGGGCTCTCTATAATCTCATCAATCCATTTCTTATTAGAAATTTTTATTATACCTACTAATTTATTAACAGAGTTCTTTTTTACCTCTATCTCTACCTCCTCACCTTCTTTCAACGCCAATTTTTCTAAAGGCTTCAAAACATTATTTTCATATATAGCTTTTATCCCCATATATATCGCCAATATTAGATTAGTTTTTAAACTTAAAAATCTTTGCACGATTTTCTATCAATGTTGAGTATGATTATTCAGCCAAAACTATCGTCGGGATAAATATAGTTGATTCTCCTTTTTCTGCTGATTTGAACAACATTCCGTAATAAAAACCTATCTTTCCTCATAGTTATGAGTTCTTCTGTAAATGACTCCCTATGAATCCTGCTCCTCCTGTAACTAAGATTTTCATTTGATCACCAAAAATGACACTTATTAGAAAATGAAAATTTAGAGTTCTAAAAGTCCCAGTATCTCTTTTGTAGTATAAACTCTCACCAAATCCTGCTGTTTAAAATGTCTATCGTTTGACCATAATGGGGATTTTAATGCCAATGATAGAGCGAGAAATGGAGAATTTGTTACGTCTATCTCTTTCATTGTTTCTTCTGCCAGGGGAAATTTATTCTGATAATTCTCCTTTTTAACTATTTCTACATGTTTCTGGAACAATGTCAGTAATGCAATGAAATTTTCCTTGCTAATCTTTGCCCTTTCCAAAATCATGCCTTCATGCTTATTTATCTCCTCAAACAGGCACTCAGGAACATGTAACTTAAAAACATCACTGAGGATTATGTTTCTTGTAATAGATTTTTTGATCATTGCGGAGAACAGAATATTTGTATCTATGACAAACCTCATTCCATTCATCTTACCCTTTCAAGCAATCCTTCTTTTATGAGGTGATCTAGGTGATCTATGTCTCCTTTCTTTAACTCACTTTTCTCTGTCAGCAGATCTCCTAACTTTATCTCACATAATCTTTGAATTAACACAGATTCTAAAAACTTCAAGTTCTCTTTTTTTTCGAGTACCCATCTAAGGTCTTCCGGTAGTTTCAATGAAATTTCAACCATTTTTCTCATACTCCTTTTAGTTTTTTCTCTTTAAATACTTTGTGAAATTTGTAAATGTCAGATTGCTCCAGATGAACTCTGCTCCCCCTGTAACTAATACTTGACTCATTTTATCATTCCTTCTTTTCAAGATATCTTGCTATGTGCTTTGCAAATTCATCAAAGTCTCCAAGATTGTTTTGCAGTATTTCATGAACCAATTCCACATCAATCTCCGCGTACATGTGAACTAAAACGTTTCTAAACTTTGCAGCTTCAGCAAATCTTTCTGCGAATTCCTCTGGAAGAATTCCCTCCTCTCCGAGGATCTCTATAACTTCTTTATAAGTTTCTGGTTTTCTCAGACCCATAGATGAAATTATTATCTCTCCTATATCAATGCAGCATTCCAATGACAATTGCAGGTATCTTTCTATTGCACCTCTCAGTGTGAAATCTTCGTTTATATCTTGGAAGCTATATTTTTTATAAGAATTCAACATTTTTATGTACTTTTGCAATCTTTCCAGCTTATTCAAGACTTCATTCTTCATATTAATCCCATCTTTGCAATTCTTTTAATTGCTAAATTTGTATGCCTATCTATGTAATATTTCATGTCAAGGTAATCTGATAAAATCCTACTCTCAATCCTAATCTTTGTTTCTATGTCATCTTTCAAAATCTTTCCATGTTTGATTATGTTGTAATTCAAGAGTAAAGGAGCGTCATTCATAACTGTTATATCTACCTTATCCGTCCTTAGAATTGAAGTCATTTCACTCATCAATTTTAATTGCAGATTAAACCTTTCCTTCTTGCTCATGAATTCATCAAAGAAAACGGCAATATCAAAATCGCTCAGCTTCCCTTCCTTCCCTTCAGCTACTGAGCCGAAGAGATATGCAAGTTTAACATGCTCTTGCTCACTTAGAAATTCTAAAAGTCTCTTATCCTGTTCTGCTATTCCAGTTATTAGTGTCCTTTTCATATTATTCCCTCATTGGTGTACACACCCTCTTTTATTTTTCGTTTTTAAATATTTTGCCTTTCTTTTTGTACATTTCCAATTTATAATCCGGAAGGATCATCAATGACTTTTTATAAACCCTGCTCCTCCTGTAACTAGAATTTTCATTCTTTGCACCTTATATCAGCCAGTTCTCTACGGGTAGATTGTCTATTCTTCTGAAGTGATTTTCATTGTTTGTTATGAGGGTCATATCCCTAACCAAACAGGAGGCAGCTATCAGTATATCGGCATCCCCAATCAGTTCCCCTCTTCTTTTTAACGTTGAATAGATCTCCATGCCTTAATCATAATAGTTCTGTTAAGTGTTACTATCTCACTTTTGTCCATTAATTTTTCAAAATCTGTTATTCTCCTTTTGTTTCCCAGATATTTTAATCCTCGAAGAATTTCATAATACGATATGATACTGAGTCCATTAAATTCCTGAAGGTACTCTTCAACTTTGGTAAAAACTTTCTTTTCTCCTTTAAGGAAAGCAATGAGTATACTTGTGTCCAGAAGAGATTTTCTCATATTTTCAACGTCCTCTCAAAAATTTTCCTTCTTTTCGTTGTTTCTTCAAATAATTTTCCTTCCTTTTCATTTAGATTTTTTAAAATTCCTGCATATTTTAAAATGTTTTTTTTACTACTTATCCCTTTTTTCTTTACCTCTATCTCTACCTCCTCACCTTCTTTCAAATCTATCTTCTTCAATAGTTTCAGCGTTCCCTTCTCATATATCGCCTTTGTTTTCATGCACATCACTAACTTAATTATTCCTTAAACTTAAAAATCTTTGCATAATCGTACTCAACATTAATGATTTATCCTTCGCAATTCTCTTAACGGCAATGAGAGTCTTCGAATTTTTGCATTAAGCAACTGACAATCTGAGAGTAACAGCAAATCTATATTTATTTCATTTCTTCTATCGCTCTTTTAATTCTCTCTAAAAATCTCTTTGCATCTTCTACAATGGATTCTGCTTCTTCTTTTGAAATCTCAACAATGACATCATAATCTGCTATCTCCCGAACATCTTTACCTTTTGCCAGTGCTTTAGAATAGTACTTCTCAATTAAATCTTTTTTTATAAATTCAAGTCCAAATTCTTGTATAACTCCTCTGTGTGTCTTTGGTGATATATCTTTTGTCAATAAGAGTGCTTTTGCTGCGTGATACATTGAATAATAAGCTCTGCTCACGGAATCCTTGCAAAAACCTTCCTTGAGTAATAATCTTGCGGCAGCCAGTTTATGTGTTGCCTCTTCAATATGGTATCCAATGTTATCCAAGAACAACGCCCTCTCTTTCTATATTTTTGATAAATGGAGTGCTCATCTTCATCATTCCAGTATATTCCTCGGGATATAATGTTTTAATCGAAATGTATTGATTATATTTTAGCAATATATCTACGGCTGCCTCTTCAAGTACGTCCCATCCTTCCAATTTACTACCCTTCCATATAACTAAAATATCAATATCAGCATCTTCTTTCGCCTCTCCTCTTGCAACAGAGCCAAATAAAATGATACTATCTACCCTATCCTTATACTTCTCAAGCACTCTTCTCACAAATTCATCCACTGCCTTTTGGTATCTCTTTTGAATCTGCATATTACCTCACTTTTTGTTATATACTTAAACCTTTTTATACTAAATACCTTACTAATGACATCGAGAACAGGCAACACTTTCATGTTTATAGTTATTCCTTTACCAAATATCCCTATGAATCCCGCTTCTCCTGTAACTAACACTTGACTCATTTTACCACTTTTACTATTCTTGTATTATTATCAAAACTCTCTTCATATTAACCCTTCTTGATTTTTGTTCCTTCCCTCACTATACAATTTTCAATTGTAGCTCCTTCTATTTCTGAATCTCTATCGATTATACATCCTTTTATATGGGAATCTATTATTTTTGAATTTTCGAGAATCACGGAATTTTCAATTTTGGAGTTTATTGACACGGAATTTTCTCCCATATAGACTTTTCCAAAATAATCCATGTTGGCTTTTATATATGACTCTCTATCTCCTATATCATACCATTTTCCACAAAAAGTAACCGCATTTATCTCTTTTCTTTCACACAGCCGTTCATTGAAATATCCTGGAGCGTCTTTTTTCTTTTCATTATTTTTGAGAAAATCGGAAAAAAGTGACAGAATATCTCGGGGATATATGTAGCATCCTATACTCACTAATGTTGATTCTGGATTCTGTGGTTTTTCCTGAAATCCTATAACTCTGTTTTTTTCGACGATGGCGACGCCATACTTTCCTCTAACTTTATCTCTGTCTTTCATATCATACAAAGCGATCAGTGGATTACCTTTATACGATTTTATGAATTCATCTAAATTAAATTCGAATATATTATCGCCTGCAATTACCCACAGATCCTCATCTATTTTCTTCTTTTTAACGAAATAATCTATGGCAGCAATTGCCCCGAGTTTTTCCTCTTCTTTTCTTGTTTTTTCTATGAAGATCTCTATATCTTTATCCATTGTAGATTTCCAGACTTCAAATTCTTTTCTAAATTTTTCATTTGTTGAGATAGTTATCTCATTATATGGAATTTTTTCTATTATATAATTTATTATCGGCTTCCCTGCTACTGGTAGCAGAGATTTTGCCCTCTTTTCTGTTAAAGGCATCAATCTTGTAGCATACCCACCTGCAATTATCAGTATTTTCACTTACTTCCACCAAAGATCATTCTCTTATACCTTAAGTTCTTTCTTTTGTTTTTCAACTGTGAAATTGATAAGGTCAAAAGTATCCAAGTCAATTCTTTTGCTAGCATCCAGTATCTCAATAGAAACAATGTCTCTGTCCTTCGAATAATCAATTATTATGCCCTCTTCGAGCTCTACACTTTCTTCAATTCTTTTGTCCAGAAACTTGATGTTTATAACATCATAACCAGGAGAATACTCAATCTTCATTTTTTTGCCTCCTGTATTTTTCTATTTGGGAAGTAAGATAGGAAGTTATTACTACAACTTCTTTGTCTTCTTCCATGTATATAACTCTTAACAGCATATCTTTATTACTCTTTCTATATATTTTTTGTGCAATTTTCCTGCCATAATGTCCTTTGATAACATCTTCTGAAACATAACTATCAATGGATAGTTAGGGACTTCACAGCCTCTCGCCTGTGAAGTTTTTCCAGTGTTTCTTTAACCCATTCTACTGTGTTTGATCTTTTTCTTGGTAAATTCAATTATTTTGATTTTTATTAATTTTTTCTTTTTCCTTTAATATCTCTTGTAATTTCTTCAATACTCTGATCCAACCATTGAGAACGCTCTTTAGTATAGTCTCCTTTACCCAAATCAAAACTCTGAATAAATCTAACCATCTCAACTGGCCCTAAAGCTCTTGCAAGAGCTTCTATTCCAATTTTCCGTATTTCATTTAGAGTCTTAACTTCATTCATTTCCAAACACCTCCGTCAACAATTTGACGGGGTTTTCAATCTCAACTTTAACTTTGTCTCTGACCTTTTTAATTATTTCGTCATCTGTGGTTATCATAACATCTGCAGATTTCTCTGCACATGCTACGTGCAAGGCATCTATAGCCCTTAAGCCAATTTTTTCGAGTTTAATTGCTCTTTTTACGATTTCTTCATCGATAGATATTTTTTTCTTCGAAATCGACATGAGAATGCTTACTTTCTTTTTTCTCTCACAGTCCAGGATTTTTGAGATTTCATAATCAATAACTTCGCTTCCAACAAGTATCCAATCATCGAGACAACGATTTAAAATTATCAGGACGGCTTCGGACTCGATTCTGATTATATCCTTTGTTTGATCATCGAATGGCCTATTTAGACAACAAACATCCATATATATACTCTTGCCTCTTTTTGATCTCTTCATTTTCTTGCCTCCTGTACTTCTCCTTTATTGAAAGTTACTGCAACGATCTCTTCTCCTTTTATATTATACTCTCTTCGATATCATAATCTGCGACTCCTCTTCATCCTTCGCATGAGATAATGCATGACTATAAAATCCTTCCTCACAAATTCATCCACTGCCTTTTGGTATCTCTTTTGGATTTGTATATCCCTATTACCTCACCTTTTGTTATATATTTAAATCTTTTTGTACATAAATATCCTACTAATTACACCAAGAACAGCAATACTTTCATATTCATAATTATTTCTTTACCAAATATCCCGCTCCCAATAAAACCTGCTCCTCCTGTAACTAAAACCTTTCTATTTTTCATAAGACCTCAGATATCATAGACGTTATCTCAATAGTTTTTTTATTCCCTCTTTGAGACCAATAGTTGCCTTGAAATTTAATAATCTTTTTGATTTTGATATATCTGCCAATGTTTCAAAAATGTATCCTTTAATCGTGTTCTCAACATATGTAGGTGTGATCTCTGTCTCTTGAATTTCGTTTATAATTTCAACGAGTTCATTCAAGCTGTATGATTTACCTGTTCCCAAGTTTAGAATGTCATATTCTATATTCGAGTCCAGAGCTAAGAGGAGACCTCTCGTTACATCATCTACATGTATAAAATCTCTTCTCTGTGTACCGTTGCCGTACAACGCGGGAGATTTTCCTTCTGTCATGCGCCATAAAAATTGAGAAACTAAGTTCGCATATTTTCCCTTTGCTTCTTCTTTTTTTCCATAAACGGAAAAGAATCTTATTCCAAGAGTCTTTGTTCCATACCAGTCATAATGGAGTTTGGCAAGCCTTTCCATGCAGTATCGAGCTTCTGTGTAGTAATCTTTAACATGGATAGGCATATCTTCCTTCCAGGGAGTTGGATTCCCGTTGTATATCGAGGAAGAAGATGCCCATACCATTTTTACGTTAGTATCTCCTGCAATTTTTAACATATTTAAAAAATCGTTTACAGCATTTCCAACAAGAATGGGATTTTCTTTGTACATCGGAGAGGAGGAATATATCCCTAAATGAAATATGCCGTCTATATCTTCAATGGATGTTATTTCTCCACAGTTTTTGTTAATGAACTCTATTTTGTCCTTGAACTCTTTTAAATTTTCAAGCGACCCCGTGTGGAGATTGTCAACTACTATTACATCATTTCCTTTTTTTAGGAGCAGTTCTACTAGGTTACTTCCTATAAACCCTGCCCCTCCTGTAACTAAAACTTTCATTTGATTACCTCTTCAGGATCTATTTTTTTATTTTTCTATAAACTTGTGCATTCTCTCCGACTATAGAATTTTCAACTTCAGTGTTCTTTACACATGCATTATTTGCAATTATCGATTCTTTGATCTTGGCATTCTCTATAACAACATTATCAAGAATTACTGAATTTTCTATTAGAGAATCAAGAATTTTGACATTTTTTCCGGCTACATATTTAGAATTACTCAACATCAAATTCGCTTTTATATAATTTTCTGGAGTTCCAACATCAATCCAGAATCCTTCAAAGGGATAACCATATAATTTTTTATTTTCAGCAAGTCCGGGGAATATTTCTCTTTCTATGGAAATTTTTTTGTCTTTTTCAACGAAATCAAAAAAGCTTGGATCGATGGCATAAACACCGGCATTTATTAGATTATCGGAAGAATTTTTAGGTTTCTCTATGAATTCTAAAATTTTGTTTTCCTTAATTTTAACGACTCCATACATGGACGGATTTTCTACCGGATGAAGTGCTATAGATACAATGCCATCATTCTTTTTATGAAATTCCAATAATTTCTTTGTATCCAAAGACGAGATAACGTCTCCATTCAAAACTAAAAAAGTATCATCGAAAAATCTTTCAGCATTTTTTATTGCTCCTGCGGTGCCTAAAAAATTTTCTTCTTTATTTATGATAACATTCCCATAATCTCTATCAAGAATATATGTTTCTATTTTTTCTGTCAGGTAGTTAGTAGCTAAGACTATTTTCTCAAAGTTTTTTAATAGATCTAAGTGGTAACTCAAAATGCTTCTATTGTTCACGGGCAATAAAATCTTTGGCGTTGTATAGGTCAAAGGTCGTAACCTTGTACCTGGTCCCCCACAAAGGATCAAGGCTCGCAATTTAATCCCTCGAATAATAATCTTTTACTCTTGTCGTATCACTCAAATGGGGTGTAGACATCTCGTTAATTTTGGTATTTTCTAAGGCAACTATAGAATGAATTATATTTGGTTTTATCCTTACAGTATCATTGACCGAGAAATATTCTTTTCTATCTTCAAATTCGATGTAACCTCTGCCCTTTATAATGTACATCGTCTCGTCTTTTTTCTTATGTTTATGTAAAGATGTTCTGTAGCCCTCCTTTAAATATAACTCCTTTGTAAGATACTTTTCTGTATTAATAAGAATCTTTTCATATCCCCATGGTTTGTCTGTTTTGTTTCCGTACTCTTTCCTTATTTCTTCTACGTCTCTCAATGTATCTATAGCCCTCCAGAAAACATCCTCTTCATAATACCCGACAACTCCCTGTTTTACTAGTTCTGGAAACACTGTATTTCCTATATTTCCTTTATCATATACTTCGGGTAATTTAAAATTTTTTTTAAGAAAGTATATCCCTGCATTGATATCACGATTTAATACAGGTTTTTCTATAAAGCTCGTTACCCTTTCTGAATCTGTCTCAACTACACCGTAGGGACTAGGTAGTTTTGTAATAAAAATAGTGATAGGAAACTTTGAAGTTTTTGAACACCGAATAAACTTATCTAAATTTATATCGGTAACGATATCGCCATTTCTTATTACTATGTCCCCCTTAACTTCGTTCAGGACTTTTTTTAATGCAGGTAATGTTCCTTCAGGCTTTTCTTCTTCAATGTATCTAATTTTTACTCCTATGTACTCATTCCCATACCTATTTCTTATTTGTTCCCTCAGATAGGAGGTAACCAAAATCACTTCTTTAACGCCAGCATTTTTAAACTCAAAGAGCTGTTTATCTAAAATCGTATAGTCTTTTCTTATCTCTATTAACGCTGTAGGAATGTCATCTGTTAAAGGCTTTAAAGCTGCTCCATATCCTCCACATAAAACTACTCCTATTGTACTTTCCATTTCAATCACCTAATAAAAATTTAACTGCATCCAAAACTCCTTCTCCATACGCACTTCCTGAGATGTATCCTCCTCTTTTGCCAACAAGATCTTTTATTTTGTCATGTGCATTTGAGACTGTCACGGGAAACCCCGCCTCTTTAAGCATCTCATAGTCGTTTATACCATCACCAAATGCTACCGTTTTTTTGATATCCATATATCTATTTTTTTCAAGATATATAAGTGCATAGGCTTTATTAAGTCCTTTTTGAATAACATCTACAGCGTCTTTATGAGATAGAGTATAAAGACTAAGATTCTTCTTTTTTATTATTTCTTTTAAAAAATTTTCAAGAGGAAAAATTACCTTTTTATTTTTAGGGAATAGTGTAAATATTGTGGATTTTGGTTCTTCCCATAACACAGTATCTTCAAAAATAAGATCAGGACATTTCTCGTAGAAATTCTTCCTGATGACCTCAATATCTTTCATGTGTTTTGAATATAAATGTGTTCTTTTTTCTTTCGGAAAAAATACGTTTCCTCCGTTCTCTCCTATGACAATGGTATCGTTTCTTAAAAGACCTGAAAATCGTAGCCCACCGGTAGTGTACCAGGGATGTTTTCCAGAAGCATACAGGATTTTGATCTTTTTATCTTCAAGTTTTTTTAGTGCTTGGATACTGCTTTTCATTATATTTTTTCCTTCCTCACACAACACTCCATCAATATCGAAAACTGCATACTTAAATTTCATGTTTTACACCTGCGTCAATTTTACACGCATGAACAAAAGACGAACTTTTTCTTAAAGCTTCGGTGATATTTTTTTTATCCTTTTTATTTTTGCATAACGCTACTATGCATCCTCCGCATCCGGCTCCTGTGACTTTTGCTGCAAGAGCACCATTGTCAAGAGCTATTTTTATAAGTTTTTCATTCTCTTCGCTGGACCTGTTAAATTTCCTGATTATTTCTTGATTTTTATTCACGATCTCTGCCAGTAACTCTAGATCATTCCAGATGACAGCGTTTCGAGCATTTCTTGTTAATTTGTCTAATTCTCCAACTAGACCTACTATTTTTTTATTTCCTTCTCCGTACTCAGAATATAAACTCTCGTTTGATATACCTGAAGAGTGTTTTACTCCTGTATGAGCTACTACAAGATGAATATCCATAAGATCTCTCAGATTTTCTATAATGGCGAACGGTTCTTGATCTATCTCTAAATTGTTTTTGTTCTTAAAATCCATAAAAAGTATTCCACCAAAGGTCGCAACGTACCAATCCTGATAACCATTTCTCATTCCCAGCTCTAAACTTTCACATCTCCGGGCGTGTTCGGCGATCTGATAAGAGTTTAATCCCAGTTCAAATCTTTTGTTCAATGTTGTCAATGTAGCTACTGTAATTGATGCCGACCCCCCTAGACCTGAAAGTTCCGGGATCTCGGTGCGAATCTCAAGTTTAAAATTTTTTTCATAGAGTTTGAATCTCTTTATTGCAGCTTTAATTATATCAAATTTGGTCCCAAATTTCAATTCTTTAGAAATTTTTTCTGAACCAATTCCCTCGATTTCGATATAAGTTTCTTTACAATCTTCAATTTTTGTATGCGCTCTCAAATCTATGGCAACGGCTAAAGTAGAGAAACCAAACATATCTGCTGCTCCTCCAGATAAATCAACTCTTGCAGGTGCTGAAAAAGATATTTCACTGCTCATATGATCTCACTTTGATTTAGAGGTTTTGCTATTGGTACCATTTCTCCCCCTGTAACTAACACTTTCATTTTTACCTCAATAATTCCTTTACTTTTTCTACAAATTGCTTAATTAGATTTAATCTCTTAAATACATCGAAAACATCCTTCTCTGTTAGATCATAGTATTCGTGTGATAGCACGTTTCTGTAAAAAACCAGATGAGATAATTCTTTCTCTAAGGCTTTATCGATAAATCCATTTTTGCCTAGCAATCCAAAAATATCTCTATAAGTGGAAGGCATGCCAAGATTATTTGCTATTACTATCTCACTCCCCAGATCTATTGTTCTGTTGAGAATGGAAAACAGAGCCATTGATAGAGCATAAAAGTTTCTTTTATCCTCCAAATCCTCTATCTTTTCTATTTTTAGTTCTCCTAAATCTCTAAAATATTTTTCAATATCGCTTATTATTTTTCCTATTCGTTCCATATCATACATTTCGTTCACCTATAATGCGAGAGCAATGTTTCTTTATCATCGGTCGAAAATCTGAATAGGTTTTGAATGTATCTATTTTAATCCTTTGTAATTTTAGATCATCTTTTTTATACAAAAGCTTGCCTTCTTTTATAACTCTGAATCGCATAACGGGAGGAAGATCCCAGAACATGGAAATGTCTATTTTTTTAGATGAATTACTCAATATTTCTTCCTTTACTTGTTTTGAGATATTTCTTTCAGTAATTATACAGATGTCTATATCAGAAAATGGCTTTACATTTCCTTTGACATAAGAACCAAAAAGACATATCGCTTCAACCTTCTTATTTTTCTTTAATTCATCTATTATTTCATCAATTTTATTCCAATCTTGTTTAATTATCAAAGTTCTTTTCATATTATTCCCTCAATTGGTGTACACACCCTCTTTTATTTTTGTATCTGTTTTTTGAATGTTTTGGTATATAATACACGATAGATCACTTCAAAAACAGCTCCTTTAAATCCTCTCTCGTTTTTATTTCAGAAACTTTCCCTTCTTCGATATCTCTTTCACTTTCTTTTATTTGTTCAACTAAATTTTTGTCACTCAATACCTCTACTGTTTCTATTAAAGATTTTATTTCGCTTATCAACTCGTCAAAATCCTCTTTGGTCATCACTACATTTCCTTTGATTTCTTTCATTTTTATGAGATTCATATAATCACCTTGTATGCTACTTTCGTTCTTAATCTTCTTAAGTATTTCGCTTTTTACTCATGTAGAGTTAGAATTGAAAATCCAGATCACTATATATCTCTCAAAATTCAAAAAACTCCAATAATGGTTTTTATGTTCTTTTATTTTTTATGAAACCTGCTCCACCAGTAACTAGACTTCTCATATTTTATACCTCAACTTTTTCTATGTTCTTTGAATGATATTCATTTGACATAGTTCAATCTTCTTTCGATTTTTAGAATTAACGTATCAATAAATGCCTTCCACTCAGGCCTTAGATTTCTAGGGATGAAGTGATTAGCCGAGTTTCCTATGTAATAACTATTTTTTCTCGCATCTTTTAATTTCAGCAAGAGATCGTTCATAAAAGTTGATTGATTCATCTTGCAAAAGTTTAGCATAAGATTTAACGCTTTAAACAAATTTCCCTTATCGAAATCCAAATCTAGGCAGTAAAATAGATCGTAAATGTCCTTTCCTTCCATCCTATTGTATAAAGTAATGAGCTTCCTTGCCATCAGATCTTCCAGGGAATAAACCTTGAAAATGATTGGATGTGTCTCTATAAAAGGAGATTTTACCAGGATATCCTCTACCTTTAGGGATTCAGTTTTGGTAAGATAAAACTCTATTCTTACTCGATCTTTTTCATCGAACTCGTTCATGTAGTAACAATCAAATCTTAAAGTTCTGTGAAGGATTCTTGGACCTTCTATATCAAAACCTTTTATTCTCTCAATCTTCTCTTTGATCGTAGAGATTTTTCCATTCAGAGCTTCATTTGATATAAAATCTAAGTCTATGTCTTCTGAAAATCTGTTTACTCCTGATTTCGCTAAGTATACTCTGCTTAAAGCAGTTCCTCCTTTCAAGATCACCTCTGGAAATAAATTTCTTAGTTGCTCTAGAAGAATCGAAATCTTCTCATCTTTTGATAGATACTTCAGACCCAGACCTGTTTTTAAGGCTAAATATCTCAAAATTTCTGGGTCAGCCATGATACCACCACGAGAGTATATTTTCTTTTCCAAGATTGTCCGATACTTTCCATTCTTTTGTGTACTTTCCCATAGATCTTCCAGAAGGTAATAACTTTGTATTATTTTTTACTCTTTTTCTGAAGTAATGTAAAACGTATTCTGGAATTTTATCTGTTTCATTTCTCAATAACTCCAGGACATATCCAGTTCTCTGACATAAAGAACTTGATGCAAGCTCAAAATATTTTACAAACTCGTTCCAATCCAACTTAGCATCATATAATGCTCTTGTTATTGTTGAATAACCCCCACTATACTGGGGCTTATAAAAGCAATCAAAGAAAGTCTTTGATATTGTAGAGATATAAATGCCATTATAGTATGTTATTCCTGTGGTCCTCTTGCTCATTGCCACAGATTTGAATGTGTACTTCCCTATTCTTTTTTCCATAGATTTGTTCTTTGTCACGATGAATATGGTGAAGGGTTCGTAATCTAAGAGATCATAGATCCTCAGAGCTGAAGAAAAACCGATATATCCTTTAAACAGTGCTAAAGCAATTCTATAAGGATTTTTTATTACAGATATATCGGATGGCTTTTCCTGAACCAGATAGATTCCCTTTTTCAGCCTGTAAAGATAGCCTTTTGAAGAAAGACTGGAACAAATTTTGTTTATTTGGTAAGATTTTAGATTTGGAAAGAGATCTCCTATTTCACCAGTATGAACTATATCATTAGAAGATATCGTATGGAAGATCATCTGTTCTTGTTTGCTCAGATAGATATTTTTGTTCATATAATACTATATTAAGGTACTATCTTTATAAAATTTTCTATAAATGTAAGCAAAGTATTGTGTTCATAACTTAGAACTTCGAGGATTAAATAGTTATTTCCTGTCTGAATTACATGGAAAAGAATAATCACAACTACGAAAATCAAGTCCTCTTATCATCTTATATCAATTAAGGCTTGATTCCTTATATTTAGTTTAAGCTTTTTATGCTTGATCTAATTTCTAATCTTTTAAATCTTTTGTTATTATCAATTAAAAATTTTATATTGGCACTAGTTTGAAATTTATTAGATGGTGATTATAATAAAAAAATAAAGGAAAACCAGAGGATTTTATAAAAAAAGGTAGTGTTAGGTTAGCCATACAACTCGTAGTGTGTAGATGTTATTCGTGGATTAAAACGAGCAAAGATTTCATATATTGCTACCCTATAATTAGAACGTATGGTACTAAAAAGAGAACAATTTAACCTGGAGCGAATCGCAACAAAGAACGCGATAAAGGTATTAAGGTTTTTAACCACAAAACCACATCTAAGAAAATCGAGTCCTCTCATGAGAATCGATTAAGGCTTATTCTTCATGTTTATCCAAATATATACAAGACTTCCTCTTTGCTTAATTTTTGCCTGTGTTTCTGATCGTTCCAGAGTTTTCTGAAAAAATAAAAGTATTCATAGAGTTCGCAGATGTTCTTGGTATAGATTATTTTATGGTTTTCTATAACCTCCATTTTTAAATATAAAGGCATGAGCTCAAATATCTTAATATCATAATTTAAAGGAAGCGTTTCCTTAAAAATTTTAGAACTATCCTCATTCGGTGCTATTATACAAACATCTATGTCACTTCTTTCATTTTCCTCTCCTTTAGCTATAGAACCATAAACTACTATCCCCAAAACTTTGTTAAATAAGAATTCAAGATCTGTTTTTATTCTTTCAATCCCTGTCTTATCCATTTCTTAACACCTTCAATGAACTTCGAGATCTCTGGTAAAATCTCTTTCATGCTTTTAAATGCTAATAAGTCGTCCATAGTATTGTATCTGTGAACTATCCTATTTCTCAAGCCATTAGCTTCTATCAAGGTTTTTTCTGTATCATCAAAAGATATCTTAGTTTTTAAGATTTTTATATTAGTGTAATCGTCTTTAGGAGGAATCTTTAAATCTTTACATATCATCGCTACTACGTCCATGGACGCTTCAACTACCTCTTGAAACGCCTTATACGTTGCAAGTTTTGTTTTTTCGTCGTCAATAAAATCTTCAGAACGTATACCTGTCCATTTTCTTATTTCATCACTCCTCTTTGAGACCAGGTTAATTTTATCCCAATATCTTTTTAACCTATCTTCTTCCATTTTACATCCTCCTAAAATATTTTATCTAACTTTTAATATGATAATAAACTTTATAAATATTGTTTTGCTTCTACACATCCAGCTCTGAAAATTAGAATATTCATATAGATCCTTTTTATAAATCCTGCTCCTCCTGTAACTAAGATTTTCATATTTTACATCTCAACTTTTTCAATGTTCTTTTTAAAGGTTTCTCAAAACTAGTAAAAAATCACAACTACGAGAATCGAGTCCTCTTATCATTTTGAGATCAATTAAGGCTTGATTCTTTATATTTACTCTGTGATCTTTAAGTTTTTTATTTTGTGCTTGATCTAATTTCTAATCTTTTAAATCTTTTGTATTTGGCAATGGTTTGAAATTTATTATATCAGAAAGTGTTATGATTGGAGGTTATAGCAAAAGATATAAATATAAAAAAATAAAAAATATAGAAAAGGTGATAATATGAATAAAATAGTTTGGATATTAATAGGGATTGTTTTGGTGCTCTTAGGAATATATACCCTAATTCCTCAGGGTTTAGAATGGTGGAGAGAGTTAGTAGATGTTTTTAAAGGAGTTATAGGCATTATCTTGATAGCTATAGGTGCATTTTGCTTCTTTATTGCAAAAATGGATTAGAATGCTTATTCTTTTTTTTATTTTTCTTGTAATTTTTTTATGAAATAAATATCTCTTCATTTTGAGTCTATGCAAGAAATTTTTAAAGTAATTTATGCAAATAAAGGAAGCATTAAAATTGGATATATAATATAAAGGAAAAAGTTGATAGATGCGTGAATAGTGCTCACAATAATCAAATTTTTTGTTTTCAGATATATGAAGCTAAATAATAGTCCTATAAGAAAGACAAAGGCTATTTCCATATAGCTACCCCAAACTAAGTGCATGGTGGCAAAAATAATGTTAGTATATAAAATATAGCTTCTTTTGAAGATATTTTTCGAAAAGTTTTGTATCAATCCTCTGAACATAAACTCCTCAATAAACCCTGTTATAATAGCAATATTCACAGTTCCAATAAATATATTCTCAAATGTAAACTCATCTACTATTCTTTCTGGTGCCAATATATGGTATTCAATAAATCCTAGAATAGCACCAAAGATTATAGCGAACGGTAAGAGATACAATCCCTTTTTTCTTATTCCTATTCGAAATGAATCCAGATCGGAATAGTAAAAAACGATAAGGACAGGAATAAAAAACGTTAGATAAACAATAGGTACTCTCAAAAAAGGACTTAGTTCTCTGATGGGCATACAGGATCCAACAAATCTAATCATAGGTAAGATCATTATTGCTTGGAGTAATTGATTTACATCTCTACTCTGATCAGTGAATATAAGAGATATAATTATTACTCCAACAACAAGCCCATAACAATAAAGACCAAAAGATATATCAATCATGGTGTAGGAAATTTCAGAAACAAGTAGTATTAATGCAATTAAAATTAAGCTTATTTTTTCCATTTCCATAGCTGTTATAATTGTTATGTATTTTAAAAGTTTTGTGTTTTATATAATAATAAATTTATCTACTTTTTCATTCCTATTTTTTATTCTCCACCGTAAGTTTTATAAAGGAAAGTCATTTTAATATAAATAATAAAGGTGAATAAATAATGATGTCAAGTATGTTGCTCTCCAGTGCTCTCATGGTAGGAAGTGGATCTGCATTGGCTGCAATTCTCTTAATAGTATATTTAATAATGAATGAACTGATCGAAACAAGCAAAACAAAGGAAGAGATAAAGCATATATTTGCTCCTATTACCATCCCTTTGATAATTGTGTTTTCTGCGTCTGTAATTTTCAAGATTTCTCAGATACTGTAGATATAACAAAATTAAGTGGGTATAATGGAGATTTCAATAGAATTTACATCTAGCATTTTAACTCTTTTTGTTTTAGTTTTTGCGAGTGGAATTGTTTTTCATCTCAAAAATAAGAAACAAGAAGATATTTCATCCAACTTGAAAATAGAGAGTGATAAAATTATATTTGTAACTCCCGATAGATCTGCTGAATTTTATTTAAAAATTACAAACGAATCTAACTATGATAAGGATCTATACATCCTTGTAGATGAAGAAACTGTACCAAAAGGGTGGATCATATACTTTTCAGAAACAAATTTATCATTGGAGCCAAAACAAAGTATAAAAATAGAAGGATATCTTGGTGTGAGCGAAAAAATAGTAGATGTCCACGAAGAAAATATCAAACTTTACATATATTCCATAGATCCTGAAAGTAGAATAGATAAAACAATTCTCGTGAGAACATCTACACACAGCATAGAGGGATTGGAAAAGTGGAGAACTGGATGGGAGGATCTTATTGAGTATATCAATAACTTCTATGAAAATCTCGACCAGAAAATTTCAAAGAATATTTTTGGTGCTTATAGAGTTTGTAAAAATTTTGTAGACATCTATCAAGAGTTTTCATCTGAATACAGTGATGTAATGCTTGAGGAAGAAAAAGAGGAGTTCGTGAAGAAACTTAAACATTGTTGTTCTGCCATAGATGAGCATATCAAAACTTCTGAACATTCTCCAAGTTCTCACAATTAGACTCTCGTCTAATTATTAAAAATTTAGGCGCATGGGGAAATTCAACCAAAAACTTTATATACGGTATTATAGAAACTATAGCAGGTGATCGAATGAAAAAGATAAGAAGTTTGATAATGGCAACAGTGCTTTTAGTCTCTTTGTTGGGGATAGGTTCCATAGGTGCAGTAGCAAATGGACTGCCACCGCTACTTCCATTTTTTCCAGCGGGTGTTGCAGGATTTTCAGCAGTTTCGAACTACCATCTTTCGCAGGTGAATACACTCCTAGCAGATATAGAAGAACTATTGCCAGATGAAGTACCAGAAGACATTCAAGCACTGTTAGACGAAGCACAGGCACATATAGACAATGCAAACACAACAGGTAACTCTATATACGCCAATAACGAACTTTTAAAAGCTTTGAAAATTTTAGAAGGAGTTTTAGCTTCACTTTAATCTTTTTCTTTTTTTTTAACTCTTTTTTACTATAAACTGCGTTCCCGATTCCATGTGAACGAACTTAACAGCATTAATGTTTGCAAGATTATCTAAAGGAGTTGTAGTATCTCTATTAAAGAATACTGCTACTTCGTTATGGTTCCAGACATCGTCATCTTCCTGTAAGAGGATCCCAAACTCATTATCGTCATGCCCCGCGTCTTCATCGTCAAAAACACCCATTACTCCGTCTACATAAACATCAAAAAAATCTCCCGGGTAATCCACATCAAGATTTCCTGAAGTTTCCATTTTTATATCCTTTCCTGTATTCCTGATATAACAGATCCATCCATCCCATGTCAATGAACCATTACCATAGTAATCGATGATGTCCTCTCCACACTACCATTGAGACTCTACAAGAAAAGTATAATCCCCTATATTGCTTTTTGTTCCTGTTTTCTCAGATACGAACCCAGAACTCCAAACATAGACCATAAGTGATACTGTTACAACGACCACAATAAGCAGTACAACGGCAATTACAGGCGTTATACATTTTTTATAAGACATCATAATTTATATTTTGGATGTCTAAGTTTTTAAGTTTTTGGACGAGGTAAATTCCTTTTATAAATAGATCTCTTCTATCTCTTTTTCATCCCTATAGCTATCAGAATAACGATTCCTATCACGGCACCGATAATGTAATAAGTTTTATTGTTTGTTTCTTCTTTCTTTTCTCCGAGACAGTAAAGTTTCGATCCTGCTGGAACGAAAACATACCCATCCGATACCCCTGGTGAACTAAGAATTTTTCCGAGCTTAAAATCTCCGAGAATATTTCCGTCACTATCAAGACGGTAAAAATGACCATCCATGCATCCAATATATACCATACCATCAGCTATTGCAGGAGATGAAATTGTCTTATCTCCCGTGAGACAGGACCATATCTCACTTCCTGTATCTGCATCCAGACAGTACACAGTATTGTTCCACGATCCGAAATACACCCTATCGTAGGCAGCTGCCAGCGTCGAGATTATTCTATCCTCACCAGTTGCGTATTTTTTCATCCATTTCGTTTCTTTGGTTTTAAACTCCCAGATCAGTTCACCAGTTTCACAGTTCAAGCAGTATACCTTCTTCTCCCCAGAACCGAAATACACTCTGTCTTTGTATATCGTTGGAGAAGATGTCACAAACTGTGTTCTCCTCATGCTTATCGGGGGAATACAGACTCCTTCAGGAACATCACATGTCTTATACTTCCAGATTAAATCTCCACCGAGATCAAAGCAGTACAACTCGTCTGCGTATATATCATTCTGAAAAACAATATAGATTCTATCATTCCATGCTGAGGCAGAGGTTTTTATAGGCGAGATTGTTTCATATTTCCATTGAATTTCTCCAGTCTTAACATCGATGCAGTAAAAGTTTGGATTCAAGGCACCTGTGCCGATAAAGACTCTGTCTTTGTAAACTAATGGAGAACCTCTTATCTCCTTTCCAAGTTCACGATCCCAGATGATCTTTCCATCTTTGTTCAAACAGTAAACATAACCATCCCACGTACCAACGTATATATTGTCGAGAACGGTAGGTGAAGACCAGAGGACATTCATCTCTTTTTTCCACAGCAAGTTTCCATTGAGATCGAGAGCGTATAGATACTTTTCAGAACCGATGTATATGATGTTCTCTACTATCATGGGAGAGGAACATACTTGTCCCTCCAGATCAACACTCCATATCTCAGCATTGATATCCTGCATCTCTATGTCATTGAATCCTGTATGCTCTTCATCATGCATAAACATATTCCACTCTGCACATGTTAACGGTATTAGAATCAAGCCAATAACAAAGGGTAGTATTTTTTTCATGGGATCACCTTTTCCATAAAAACATGATATCATATATAATAAAAACTTTTCTCACTGCTATTAAAGTCTCAATCTTTTTGTCACATCATATCCAAAAGTTTATTAAGTTAGGAAATAACTTAAAATTATGAGAATAAAAGCGATATACAAAAATAATGTTTTAAAACCGTTAGAAAAATTGGATTTGAAAGAGGGTGAAGAGGTAGAGATAGAGGTAAAAAAATCAAATGTAGATCGAATAGTTGGTCTTTTGAAGGATGTTGAGCCGAATTCCTTAGAGTTACAACACAAAACGAAAGAAATTTGGGGGAAAAAGAGTGTATCTCATTGATACTAACATCTTCTTAGAAGTTCTGTTAGGAAGAAAAAACAAAGATGAATGTATATCTTTGTTTAAAATGATTGAAAGAGGAGAGGTAAAAGCCTTTACAACTTCCTTTGTGATTCACTCCATAGAGGTAATAATGGATAACTTTAAGAAGATAAATGAGCTTAGAATATTTCTAGAAGTTATCGCTGAGTTTAAAGGGCTTGAAATCTATTCTACAGATATAAAAGATGAAATATCGGCTATAGATATGATGAAAGAAGGGTTGGACTTTGATGATGCACTTCAATCTTATATAGCAACAAAGCTTGGAGCAAAGATTGTCAGCTTTGATAAACACTTCGATAAAGTTAGAGGATTAGAGAGATTAATACCTAAAAATATTGTAGAAAATTCAAACGAACTATAGAAACGGGGAAAAGATTGGTTGATGTGATAAATTACCTGAATCTATCACATCATATTTAAACTTGGAGAGATACTAAAAAGCAATGATCTCCTTAGGAATAGAAAGCACTGCGCACACACTTGGTGTTGGTATTGTGAACGAAAAAGAAGTTCTGGCTAATGAATCTTCCGTTTACACGGGGGAAGGAATCCATCCACGAAAGGCGGCGGATCATCACGCCGATGTTCTAAAAAACGTCCTTGACTCTGCGTTAAAAAAGAGTGATATCTTATTAAAAGATGTAGATCTGATCAGTTTTTCGCAGGGACCGGGAATAGGACCATGTTTGAGAATAGGAGCCACAGCAGCAAGAACTCTTTCTCTAAGACTTAAGATACCGATTATAGGAGTCAATCACTGTGTGAGCCACATAGAGATAGGAAAGTTTGCAACAGAGGCGAAGGATCCGGTAACGTTGTACGTCTCTGGAGGAAACACCCAGATAATAGCATACGTTGCCAAAAGATACAGGATTTTTGGAGAAACGCTGGATATAGGTATAGGGAATATGCAGGATATCTTTGGAAGGATATTGGGGTTACAATTTCCGTGTGGAAAAGAGATCGATGCACTGGTCTCACAGGGAAAAAAATATTTACACCTTCCTTATACAATAAAGGGGATGGATTTTTCTTTTACTGGTGTATTGACAGAGGCATTGAAATATATAGAAAAAGAGAAAAAGGAAGATATTGCGTTTTCGCTTATGGAAACTGCCTTTTCTACGGTAGTGGAGGCTTCAGAAAGAGCTTTAGCACATACAGGAAAAAAAGAGTTGCTTTTAACAGGAGGTATAGCTGCTTCACCAAGACTCAGAGAAATGTGTGAAATAATGTGCGACGAAAGAGAAAATAAATTTTATGTGCCGCCATTTGATCTGTGCAGAGACAACGGAGCCATGATTGCGTATCATGGTTTGATAGAGTATAAGAGTGGAAAAAGAATGAAACTCGAAGATACAGTAGTAAAACAAAAATGGAGAACGGATGAGGTGGAGGTCACATGGTTATCATAGGAAGGGGTGCAGAAGCTATTCTCGAGATGAAGGATTTTAAAGATCTCTATTTTCCCAGCAAAGATCTGAAAATAGAAATTGTAATCAAAAAAAGAATTAAGAAAGGATATCGCATCAAAGAAATAGATCTCCATCTGCGAAGATCCAGAACTATCTTGGAATCAAGACTTATGCATGAGGCCAAAAAATATGTGAGAACTCCTACCCTCTTCGAGATAGATCCTGATGAATGCTATATTGTTATGGAGTACATAGAAGGGGATAGGGTAAAAGAACTTCTTGAAAAGGTTAATTCTGAAAAAAGAGAGAATGTATGCTTCAAAATAGGAAACATGGTCGGAAAATTGCATAAAAATGGCATTATTCACGGAGATCTGACTACCTCCAATATGATCTATAAATTTAACGAGATATATCTTATAGATTTCGGGCTTGGAGAGTTTTCCAGGGAGATAGAAAAGCAGGGAGTAGATATGCACCTATTGAAAGAAGCTCTACAATCTACACATTACAAATATTTTTTGGAGGATTTTGAAACTGTGATGGAAGGATATGCATATATTGTCGGAAACGAAAAAAAGAAGGAGATTCTAAAGAGGATAAATGAGATAGAAAAGAGGGGGAGATATGTCAGAAGAGATAGTCTTTATAACAAGCAATGAAAACAAGTTCAGGGAAGCAGAAAATCTTATAAATCCATTGGGATTTAAGCTAATCCAGAAAAATCCAGGATACCCAGAGATACAGACCTCTTCTTTAGAAGAAGTGGTTAGATATGGAATAAAATACTTGAAGGATAGATTAGATATCTTTTTTATGGAAGATTCTGGTTTATTTATAAAAAGTCTGAACAATTTTCCAGGAGTTTACTCTAAATTTGTATTCGCCACAATAGGAAACGAGGGTATTTTAAAGCTCATGGAAAAAACTGAGAATAGAAATGCTGTTTTTAGAACGGTGGTAGGATTCTATGATGGCAAAGCAAAAATTTTTAAAGGGAAATGTGAAGGGATGATAGCTAACGAAACTAAAGGCGATCATGGATTTGGATACGATCCAATATTCATTCCTCATGGCAGCAAGAAAACATTTGGAGAAATGAAAACTGAAGAAAAGAATCAGTATTCTCACAGAGGAAAAGCCTTAAAAAGTTTCATTCAGTATTTAAAACAGAGGTGAAAAAATGGCAAGAATGCACTCAAGAAAGAAAGGAAAGTCAGGATCAAAGCATCCTCCAAAAATGTTTCCTCCCACATGGCTGGAATACAGTAAAGAGGAGATAGAGGCATTAGTTGTCAAATTAGGGAAGAAAGGAGTTTCTCCAGGCCTTATAGGTATAACATTGAGAGACCAGTATGGGATCCCCGATGTAGAGCTCATCACTGGTAAAAAGGTGACAGATATCCTGGAAGAGAATGGCATGAAACCTAAATATCCTGAAGACCTTTTAAATTTGATAAAAAAAGCTGTTGAGATAAGAAAACATCTAGAAGAAAACAAAAAAGATTATCATTCCAAAAGAGGTCTAGAACTGACAGAGTCTAAGATAAGGAGGCTTGTAAAATATTATAGAAGAACAAAAAAACTTCCAGAAGATTGGAGATACGATCCAGAGCAGGCTGTGCTCATTGTAAGGTGATTTATTGGTAAGTATTCAGAGAAAAGCAGCTGAAATTGCCTCTTTTTTTTTAAATAATCTCTCCAAGTTCGATAAGGTGTATATAGTTTCTCATAAGGATACGGATGGGATTACTGCATGTGCCTTGCTGTACCTTACGCTAACCCGTTTTAAGAAAGTGGAGACAAAAATAATATCTCAGATATACTTAAAAACTTTAGATGAAATAAAAAATGAAGTAGGCGATAATTTAGTCGTGTTTTCCGATCTAGGAAGTAGTTTCTGTAGAGAAATCTCTGAAAAATTCAGGTATTATATTATTCTGGATCATCATCCTGTAAAAGATTGTAAAGAGAATATTCTTAACCCCCATCTTTTTGGATACAACGGCGCATACGATCTTTCTGGTGCTGGAGCTGCTTACTTCTTTTGCAAAAATCTTTACCCCGAGATAAAAAAATACAGTTACCTCGCGATCGTCGGCGCGATAGGTGACAAACAGAACGATCCATTCCAGAACTTAAACTTAGAGATAATCAAAGAAGGAAAAGGGGTCTTTGAGAAATATGGAAAAAATATTTTCATTGAAAATATTGAGGACGATCTCAGAGATGGAGAGTACTTCTCTTCCTTAGTAAACGCCTGCGGAACGCTAAACAAAGCAGATTTAGGGCTTCAAGTCTGTATCCAGAACAAAGAAGCCATAAAAAAGGCTAAAGAGATATTCAAAAAGTATGACGAGGAATTGAATACAGCTTTAAAGCACTTCCTGGAAAACAAAGACAAAATAATCGAAGAAAATAAGGAAAGATCTGTATATTTCATAGTTTCTGATATGAAAAGAAGTCTAACTGGTCCACTTTCTACACTTTTGATTAAAGTTTTTAACGATAAGCCTGTAATTGTTATATCAAAAAGAAATAATCTAAAAATATCTGCTAGAGGAACAAAAAAACTTGTATCTCAAGGATTACATTTAGGAGAAGCTTTAAAAATAGCAGTGGGTAGAAAAGGAGAAGGAGGGGGTCACGATATCGCTTCTGGAGCTGTTTACAATGGAGAGATCGGAGAATTCATGGAGAAAGTGGATTTTGAAATAAAGAAACAGTTTAAGAAAAGGTTTTTGATAGAAGGAGAGATTATAATCAATTACGAAGATGAGGAAACCGCTGCATCAACAGCAGAAGCTGTAAATGTAGACAATGAGAAACCTTTAAAAGCCACTCTGATAGAAAGTTATAATAACAAGAACGAATTTATAACTCTGATAAAATCAGAGAATATAGGTACCTTTAAAAATGTGATTGATGATATGCTCGTCTGCATTAAATCTTCTGAAATAATGAAGGAGTGAAAAATATGGCAAAAAGAACTGTAAGAAAAAAAGATCCATGGAAATTGAAGAAATGGTATAGTGTTTATGCTCCACAGATATTTGGAAATCAAAAAATAGCGGATATACCTGCTACAGAGCCTGAACAGATACTTGGCAGAGTAATAGAGATCACATTGAGAGATCTCACAGGTGATTTCACTAAAAACCATGTAAAATTGTTTTTTAAGATAAAAGAAGTTAAGGGAAACAATGCATACACAGAATTGAAAAAACAGGAACTTCTGAGATCCTACATGAGATCACAGGTCAGGAGAAACACAACAAAAGTGGAAAATATTATGAATATAGAGACAAAGGACGGTAGAAAAGCGAGAGTCCAGGTAACTGCTATCACTGCTAAAAGGATCCAGCAATCTCAGGAAAGAGAGATCAGGAGCATACTGGAAAAGATCGTTACCCGAGAAGCTGGTGCCAAGGATCTCGAACAATTCGTTCTAGAACTTGTGCTCGGAAAAATAGCATCTGCAGCTTACAGGGAAGCTAAGAATGTCTATCCGCTGAAAAGAGTGGAGATCTCAAAGACAAAAATATTTGCTTAGGGCCCGTGACCTAGCTGGATAGGGTGTCGGCCTTCTAAGCCGAAAGTCGCGGGTTCGAATCCCGCCGGGCTCACTCACTTCGTTCGCGTCCCCATCGGGGATGAACCTTCCCAACGTCAGGTCCATTTCCCGCCGGGTCCGCTCATTACATTCGCGTCCTCGTCGAGGATGATCCTTCGTTAACTCAGGCTCATTTCCCGCCGGGTCCGCTAACCAACCCTTTTCTTTTAAAAAAAGAAAAGCGTTCTGGAAAAGAAAAAACTATTATTTATTAAAAAAGGGGAATATAGGGAAAAAAAACAGTTATCCAAAAGAAAAAATAATTATTTAAAGAGGGAGTATAGGAAGAGGGTGAAACAAATGGATGTAGTTTTGAAGGAACTACATCAAAGTGTGATGACGAAAACCTTTTTAAATTTTTAACAGTAAATCGTTTCATGATAATTACCGATAATCACATGCATTTAGATCCAAAAGGATTGGGAGTTGAAGCAGCTAAGAAGTTTTCAAGAGCTGGAGGCACGCATTTGTTCATTGTTTACAAATACGCAAAAGATTATGGGATAGACGTTAAAAATGAAAAGGATTTTGAAAAAGCTTACGATATTGTCATAGAACTTTGTAGGGAAGTAAACGAAAAGACTGATCTTAAGGCTTACTGTATTGTTGGCATACATCCCGCGGAGATTGTGGAGCTTTACAAAAAATTCGGAGATGGGAAAACATGGGATCTCTGTACAAAAACGTTTGATATTATCGCTAAGAAATATGAAGAAAAAGAAATAATGGGGATAGGTGAGATAGGAAGACCTCATTTTCCTGTTTCTAACGAAATTTTGGGTTTCTGTCAAAAGGTAATGAATGAAGGTTTAGAATTAAGCAAAGATCTTGATTGTGCGATTCAGTTGCATCTTGAGTCTTTTGAAAATAAAGAGAAGTTCTATGAACTGGAGAAAACAGTGAAAAAATATGGAAGAAAAGAGAGGGTGATAAAACACTTTGCACCTCCAAATGTAAAGATTTTTGGGGAAATAGGGATAATGCCCTCTATAATAGCTTCTGAGAAGAATATAAAAGAAGCTATAAAGGGAGGTAACAGATTTTTGATGGAAACGGATTATATAGACGATCTCACGAGGCCTGGGGCCGTTATGGGACCAAAAACAGTACCAAGAACAACTTTAAAACTTCTTAATTCGCGCATACTCAGTGAAGACGATATCTACAAAATCCACAAAGAGAATATCGAAAAACTTTACAAGATCACTCTGGAACAAGATCGTAACATTTATTAAGAAGTAATGGATGAGAATTAATAAGTAATACTCTAAAACTACTCTGGAGGGCTTAAGATCGAAACAGATGACCTGAAAACAATAGAGAAGGAGGCGCTTAAGGAAGTAGATCTCAAAGAGGTACTGAAGACAGTCGGTATCTCAAAAAAAGCACTAGATAAAGCTAAAAGTTTAAAGAGAGCTAGAGATTTGAAAAGATATGTATCTGAGTTTAGAGAAAAAGCAAAAATTTTTAAAGAAGAGGTTAAAAGATACGAAGAAACTGGTAAAAGTGTGAATAACGAAGAGTTCAAGAATAAATTGAAGGAAGCTGAACTTTTAAGAATTACCTTAAAGGGTAGAAAGATCAAAAAGAGATTCTTGAAAGATAAGCTGGAAAGTTTGAGGGAAGAGGAAGCTAAACTTGAAAAAGAAGCTAAAACATTGAACCTAAAGTTTAAAAAAGAGCTTAAGGATATAAAGATCGAATGATAGAATCTATAAATGTGACTAAGAAGTTTGGGGATCTTACAGCTCTCAATGATCTAAGTTTAAAGATAAATAAAAACGAAATTTTTGGCATCGTTGGGCCAAACGGTGCGGGGAAAACTACCTTTATAAGAATTGTTTGTGGTATACTCAGCCCTACATCTGGGACCGTTTATATAGATGGCAACGATATTCAAAAAGATGCCGTTGATTTAAAAAGGAGGATAGGTTATCTTCCAGAAGAACCGAACCTCTACATGAGACCTACAGCTTACGAGCTTGTAAAGTATTTTGCAGATCTCTATGGAGTACCAAAAGATCTTTTTAAAGAAAGAGCCGAAGGACTTTTTAGACTTGTAGGATTATATGATAGACGCAAGTCAAAAGTGGAGTCATTTTCAAAAGGCATGAGGCAGAAACTTGCTTTCGTGAGGGCTTTAATCCATGATCCAGATATACTTATATTCGACGAGCCAACAATGGGTCTTGATCCAGCAACGTCCAAGAACATCCGGGACTTTATCCTGGAATACAGCAAAGATAAGACTGTTGTAGTTTGTACGCATTATATGGAAGAAGCTGATTACCTCTGCGATAAGATAGGAGTACTCAACAACGGAAGACTCGTGACTTCCGGAACACCAGGAGAGTTAAAAACTCTTATTAAAAAGGAAAATATATTTGAGATAGAAGTCGAAAATCCAGAGAAAGTCATTGAAAATTTGAAAGACATTAAAATAATAAAGTCCAAAGGAAATAAGATCATCGTTTCTTGTACATATAAAGAATTAGGAGAGTTACTCGAGAGTTCTGAAGGTATAATAGGCATACACTCAAAGATTCCCACACTGGAGGATGTCTTTATAGAACTTACCAAGTGATAAAATGATGAAAAAGATAATAAAATGGGAGTTAAAGAGAATATTCTCTTCAAAAAAGTTTACAGCCGCATTTATACTCCAGTTTTTTCTGATAATTCTGATCATACCTATGTTTACAGTTTATCTGGAGACACTTCAGAGCGGTAAGTTTTTCTCGACAACTCCAGGAATGAACGAGTTTATACCTATAGGAATGAATAGAAAATGCAAACTCTCTGAAATAATAGAGGAGTACGATCAATTTAGTTTAACTATTCTGGAAAAAAATGATGGCATGAAAATGCTGCAAAAGGGCAACATAGTTGCGTATATACTTGTTGACGATGATTTCGACCAGAAAATGCTTAAACTGGAAAATATCACTCTCCTGATCTATTACAATAACTCTGATAAGAGTTATGTTGCAAAATCTTATCTGGATTCTATTGTCAATGGTTTTTCAGATGGTTTAAGGAGAGCTAGAATAAGAGAATATGATATACCCTCCGTCCTCATAGAAAAAAAAGATAGAAAGGATTTTGTTGCAGAAACAGAGAAACCTAAGACTGTGGAGGAAAAGAAAGAGACTGTGCCGAAAGAGACTACCCCTATAGAAAAAGAGATGGTAGATATAAAGAGGCTAAAGTTCTCTTTAAACAGGGAGTATATACTACTTCTGGTAATGCTTCTGCCTCTTTTCATGTCTGGAGGATTATTAACGGATTCTATTGTTTCCGAAAAGGAAAAGAAAACAGGAGAGATGCTTTTGGTACTTCCAACTAAAAGAAGAAATATTATTCTCGGGAAGATGCTCGCCATATTTTTGATTACAGTAGTGCAGATAATTTTATGGATATTTATCCTTTATGGAGTTGGAAAGATTAGTAACATTTATACGATCTTTCCTTTAATACTTGCTGCTTTTTTAGTGATAAATCTCAGCCTTCTTATCTCTGTTTACTCTCAGAACTACAAGGAATCTGCACTTTTAGTCACTGTTATTTATATCCTCGTTTTTGCATTTATGTTTGGAACGTCCATACTCTATATATCCGAGTTGAAGACGTTGTCTCTTCTTTCGCCTCTGTCTATGGTTATAGGTCTGGAAGAAGGAAGTTTGACTACTTTGGATACTATTTACGGAGTTTTACCGGCTCTTTCTTTTTCTTTTATATCTCTAGCATTGTCGGTATATCTTTTCAGCAAAGATTCATTTTATTTTGGACCAAGACCAAAATTGCTGGATTTGATACCAGATATATTTTCAAAGATAGGAAAAGGCAATTTTGCATCCTTCTTCCTTGGATGTCTCAGTGTTTTTGGAGCAATAATACTGGAGATTGCTGCTGGGGTCTTAATGTATTTCTTTCTGAACTTGGATGTAGGATTTGTTATATTTTTACTATCTATAGTTTTCATTGAGGAATATCTTAAATATTTAGCTATGTTGCCAAATAAAAGTAAATTCTCTGGCGTATTCGTAGGATTTGGCTTCGGATTTTTTGAAAATCTTCTCTCAGGATTTGTACTTTTTACAATGTTCTTTCCCGTGGAAATGATTCTTTTCAGAATAATTCCTCTTCTCATACATATGAGTTCCTCCGGTATTCTAGGATATTTCAGGTACAAAAAAAAGACAAAATTAGGCTTTATTATTGCATTTATAATCCATTTGGTCTATAACACAATTATACTGGTGAGTATATGAAGATAATGGCTTTGGCTTATAAAGAATTGAAAGATATCCTCTCAGAAAAGATATACATATTCGGCTTTTTACTCCAACTCTTTATAGTCATGGGTATTGTTCTTATAGGTTTTTCGTATAGCTATATTGCGCAGATAGAGAATAGGACGAGTGTAGCCACAAACGATACTGAATTCGCAAAGTTTTTGGCACAAGATGGGGAGATACTCTGTTTCCACAGTAAAAATTTCTTTGGTGATGCGTACGTACAGAATATAGAAAATGTTTTTTATGTTTATACAGAAGATGAGGATCTTTTTGATACTCTAAAAACAAAGATCGAAGAATATTATTTCAGATATGAGGACCCTTTAAGAAGCCCTATCTTAAAGGTAGATTTCATAAAAGAAAAGAGAGTTGTACCGGAGTTTATAGAGGTCATGTACAGTCTTTTGGTACCTATCGTACTTCTTTTACCTGTATTTCTGTCCATGAACATGCTTTCAGATTCCATTGTTGGCGAAAAAGAAAGAAAGACATTTGAGATTCTTTTAGCCTCTCCTTTGACGAGATTTGAGATAATACTCGGAAAACTTGCCCCAGTAATATTCTTAGGTTTTTTTCAGGTTAGTCTCTGGCTCTTCGTTATAAGCAGAAAGAATGTGTATATAAAAAATATATTTGCATTGTATATATTTCTTTTAATCTTGATGATATTATTTTTCTCAGTGTCCGTGATATTCTCTATGCTTTCTTCGAACATAAGGGAAGTAAACATATATCTAACACTTTTTATGATGTTCCTAGCTTTTTCAATGTTCATTCCATTACCTTCCTTAGGGTTTTTTAGCAACGTGATTAAATACTCTCCCGTAGTGGGTATTGTTAAGATTACAACAAATGTGCTTGATATATCCATACTCAAATATTTCATTATTTATCTTGTATCAGCTGTGATAGCGATCTTTATTGCGAAAAATGTATTAGAAAAAGATGAAAGTCTAAGACTGTGATTATATGAGAAGATATGTAGATCTCCCCCTCCATGGTGGAAAAGCTCCTTACTGGCTTGTGAAAAGGATGAAAGGGTTAGCCGCAGAGATATTTAAAATAATGATCAACGATTTCGGCACCGAAGAGAGCTTAAGAAGAATAGCAGATCCCTACTGGTTTCAGGCTTTATCATGCGTTCTCGGATTCGACTGGCACTCGTCAGGCACTACAACAGTAGTTTGCGGCGTTCTCAGTGATGTTTTTTCTTCGGAACTTGGAATCCAGGGAGCCGGGGGTAAAGGCAGGGGAAGAAAGACTTTAAAGGAAATAGAAACAAAATCTGATTCTTTCGGATTGTCGGAAAACAAGATGAAGACTCTTAAGTATGCAAGTAGAATGACAGCAAAAGTAGATTCTTCGTGCATCCAGGATTTTTACGCCATATACCATCATGCCATATACTTTGACGAAAAAGGAAGATGGTGCGTTGTGCAACAGGGCATGAATCCCAAGAGAGGATACGCAAGAAGGTACCAGTGGTACTGTACATCCAATTTTGTTGACGATCCCGAAAACAAAGTATCAGGTATAAAAGAAAAAGACGTTCTCAATCTCGTTGACAAGGACAGTGAAAAAGTGAGGAAAACGAACCTTGACTTAGTTAAAACAGATATAAACAAGATAAAATCAGAGATCGAAAGATTATCCGTACCAAAAAATCAGAAGACTCTGGACATATGGACAGGGGAAAAAAGAGAGAGATACAACTCAATGCCCCTCTACATTCTGCCAAAAAAGGTGAATTGGAATGCTTTAAAAAAAGCGTATGAGCACGACCCAAAAAGCTTTGAGGAGCTTCTCTCGTTGGAAGGAATAGGAGGTGCGACATTGAGAGGATTGACATTAGTTTCCGATCTCATCTATGGTGAAGAGCCTTCATGGAAAGACCCTGTAAAGTACAGTTTTGCATATGGAGGAAAAGATGGAGTGCCCTATCCTGTCAATAGAGAAGCTATGGACAAATCGATAAATTTTCTCCACGATATTGTTGGGAATATAGAGAACAAGGAGAAAAAGAAAGCTCTTAAGAGATTGAAAGATTTTGGTGTTAGAAAGAAGTAGTTCCTTCTTTTTGTAGAATAAAAAAATCATATAAACAAGAAAGATCAATAAAATATATGTATAACAATACGATTTCGTGGCTTCTTGTGGATGAGAATCCTTCTGTGAAATATTTTACTTTAAAGGATCTTTTGAATAAAGAAAAAGAAGCAAAGGAGGTAAAGAAGGAAATTCCACAATCGAAAATAATAAAAAAGATATTTTCAAAACAGAATGAAGAGGGTTTCTGGGAGTCCAAAGAAACTCCATATATCCCAAAATACAAAGCTACATACTGGCAGATAATGCTCCTGGGGTATCTGGGGATGGACAAGAATGACGAAAGGGTCAGGAAAGCCTGCAAGTATATTTTCGCATTCCAGCAAAAAGAAGGAGGATTTTCGGAAGCTGGGATAGAAAAAGCAAAAAAAGAGTACCAATATATAAGGGAGAGATACGTAAAAAGAGGAAAAAACCCGCCAGATGAAACAGAATTTGTAGACGATCTAATTCATCAGATGGAACTCTCTTGTCTGACAGGAAATACTGTTTCTGCACTGATTCGCATGGGATATGAAAATGACAAGAGAATTTTAAAGGCGTTAAAATGGCTGGCAGATATACAGAACGAGGACGGAGGATGGCTGTGCCCGTACTGGAAAGCGCATATAAAAGATACTCATTCATGTTTCTACGGAACTATATGTGCGTTGGAAGCTTTTTCCGAAGTAAAAAATGTTTTTAAAGAAACCATAAAAAGAGGCGCCGAGTTCCTGCTTATGCACAGATTGTACAGGGCAGATCATCATAATTTTGAAGTAATAAATAAAAAGTGGCTTGAATTATCATTTCCGTGGTTTTATAGATATGATATTTTGAGAGGTTTATATGTTCTGACAAAACTTGGGATAAAGGATGAAAGAATGAAAGATGCTGTCAAAATCATAAAATCCAAGGAAAAAGAAGGAAAATGGATCCTCGAAAAAACTCCAAACGGAAGAATGCACACAAATATTGAAAAGAAAGGCAGAGAAAGTAAATGGATAACTTTAAATGTTTTGAGAGTTTTGAAGAGCATGGAGGTTTAGTATGAAAAAGATACACATTGGGATACTATCGTCCATAATCGTGATATGTATCGGAATAAGCTTCTTCTCTATTTTGACAGACCAAGCTATAAAAGAGGAATCCTCTTCAATAGAGAGAATAAAACTACCTCATCCAGAGTATAGTAGCAATATTTCGATCGAGAATGCTCTGCTTGAGAGAAGATCAATAAGAAATTATAAAGATGAGCCTTTAACACTCGCTGAGGTTTCACAGCTTCTGTGGGCTGCTCAGGGGATTACTGACGAAAGAGGTTTTAGAACATCTCCCTCTGCGGGTGCACTATACCCATTAGAGTTGTATGTTGTCATCGGAAATGTGGAGGGGATATCTGAAGGTATTTACAGATACAATCCCGAGGAACATGAACTGATAAAGATTGTAAATGGAGACAAAAGAGCTGAACTATGCGATGCCGCTCTCGGGCAGTCCTGGATCAAAGAAGGTGCCATAAGTATTGTATTTTCCGCAGTTTATGAAAGAACAACCAAAAAGTATGGGGAGAGGGGTATAAGATATGTTCATATGGAAGTGGGTCATGCAGCTCAAAACGTGTATCTTCAGGCTGTTTCTCTGAATCTCGGAACGACTGTTGTCGGAGCTTTTAATGACGATGAGGTGAAGAAAATTATAAAAATGGCAGACGAGGAACATCCCCTTTATATTATGCCTGTAGGAAAGAAGTAGAGGGCAAGAAATGATAACGATCGTTCATGCTGGAGAAGAATATATCGGATACATTCGGCAATTGTTTACAGAATACGCTGTTTCACTTGGATTTAAACCTATCAATTCATATCATACAATCCTATAGAAGGAGCAGTATTCATGGAACTGAGATTATGAGTGTATTTGTGTTCTGCGCAACTAAAAACATAGATATTTAAATTCTCACAAAAAAATAAAAACATGGAAAAAATAATAGGTTTTTGTGGATTGATCTGTAGTGAATGCCCCGCGTATTTAGCAACACAGAAAGACGACGATAACGAAAGGAAAAAAGTCGCTGAGATGTGGTCAAAAGAGTTTAATGCCAACATGAAACCAGAAGATATTAACTGCGACGGATGTTTAGTCACAGAAGGGAAACTTTTCAGTCATTGTAAAGTTTGCGAAATAAGGAAGTGTGGATTGGAAAAAAATCTCAAAAATTGTGCTTATTGTGAAGATTTTGCATGTGAGAGGCTTAGTAAATTCTTTGAAATGGCTTCTGAAGCAAAAACGACTCTTGAAAAAATAAGAAAGGATATGTAAAAGAATAAAGTGTGAACTCTGGACACAGAAAATGTATTTACCTTTTTACACCACTCTATCATTAACTTTAAATACCCTTAAATGAAAAATGTTCCGTGATACGATGGATGCAAAACAAAATGAGCGATTACTTTTAATGATCCCAGGACCTACGATAGTGGATCCGAAAGTTTTAAGAGCAATGTCAAAACCTATAATGCCGCACAGGGGAAAAGAATTCTCTGAGATGTTTTTAGAGCAGGCAGAAAGGATGAAACAGATTTTTAGAACTAAAAATGATCTCTTTTTACTGGCTGGAAGTGGTACTGCTGCAATGGATGCGGCTGTTTCCAACACAATAAAACTCGGAGAAAAGGTACTGTGTATAATTTCAGGGAAATTTTCGGAAAGATTCACTGAAATAGTACAGCATTATGGGGGAGAAGCTTTAGAACTGAGCTTTGAATGGGGTAAAAAGATAGATGTTAATAAAGTAAAAGAAGCATTAGATGGAAATAATGATATTAAAGAGGTTACTGTCGTTCATAACGAAACATCTACAGGTGTCAAGAATCCCATAAAAGAAATAGGAGAGATAGTCAAAGAGACGAATGCCCTCCTGATCGTGGATACGATCTCCTCACTGGGTGGCGATGATATTAACGTAGATGAATGGAACATCGATCTCTGCGCAACAGGATCCCAGAAATGTCTTGCTATACCTCCAGGAATAGCTGCTATCTCTGTATCCGAAAAAGCATGGAGCATTATCGAAAAAACCGATGGACACTCGTATTATCTGAATTTAAAAAAATACAAAAAACATAAGCATCACGCTCCGTATACCCAGCCTGTATCGATGGTATATGGTTTGAAAGTTGCTCTTGACATGATATTTGAAGAAGGACTAGAGAATAGGATAGAAAGACATAGAAGACTTGCAAAAGCCACGAGAGAAGGTATTAAGGGCATGGGACTGAAGCTTTTCCCGGAAAAAGAGGAGATATGCTCGAATACGGTAACATCTCTGCGTGTTCCTGAAGGTGTGGATGATAAGAAAATAAGAGGAATAATGAAAGATAAGTACAATATAGTCATTGCTGGAGGGCAGGCTCATTTGAAAGGTAAGATAATGAGGATTGGACATATGGGAAATGTCAGCAAAAGAGATATCCTCTGCACTCTGGCATGTTTGGAGTTAGCTTTAAAAGAAGTAGGATTTAAAATAGAATTAGGAAGTGGGGTAAGAAAGGCTCAAGAAACTATGGATGATGAGTAAATGGAAGAAAAAATAGCAAATCCAGCTCCATTAGGACTGGCAGCATTTGGTTTAACTACGTTGGTTTTGAACATAGTAAACGCAGGAATAGTCCCTGCAGATAGCATAGGTATGGTACTGCCTCTTGGAATGTTTTACGGAGGAATTGCACAGTTTGCGGCAGGAATGTGGGAGTTCAAGAAGGGAAATACCTTTGGATCCACGGCATTCACTTCATTCGCTGCATTCTGGATAGCTTTGAGCACAATGATTCTGCTGGAAAATACAGGAATAATTGCATCGGTGCCAAAAGGAGGAATGGCTGTCTTTCTAATAGCATGGGGAATATTCGCAGGGTATATGTTCATCTGTACATTGAAACTGACGAGGACACTGCAGATAGCATTTATAACACTGACAATCCTGTTCTTCCTGCTCGCTGCAGGAGAATTTAACCCAACAATACATAAAATAGCAGGATATGAAGGGATCATCTGTGCTCTTTCAGCACTATATGGATCTGCTGCTATTGTAATAAATGAAACATGGGGCAGAGATGTATTGCCTCTCTAATTTTTTTATTCTTCCACAACTCGTTTCGCTTTTCCGGTAGACCGTGGTATATCTCCTATGTTTACTATATCTACACCTACGGTGAGATTCAAAATCCCATAGATCTCTTGCTGAATCTTCTTTGCCAGAAGATTTTTGTCTCCTTTAAAGCCAGGGTCCGGCTCTACTCTCACCTTTAGCCGAGTCATCACGCCCGATTTGTATTTCACGATCTGGTAATTCTCACTCACGCCTTCTGTTTTCATTATCGCTTCTTCTATCTGTTTCGGAAATACAATGACTCCTCTCACCTTCATCATATCATCGGATCTCCCTAGGATTCTCACGTGCCTTGGGAGCGTTCTTCCGCAATCACATTCCTCTTCTATGAGTATAGAAAGATCTTTTGTTCTGAACCGTATTGACGGAAAAGCCTCTTTTGTGAGTGTTGTGAAGACGAGTTCTCCTTTTTCTCCGGGTTCCAGGACTTCACCTGTTTTCGGATCAATGATCTCGACATAAAAATGATCAGCATTTATATGAAGGCCATCATGTTCCTCACACTCTGCGGATACTCCAGGTCCTATGATCTCTGTAAGACCGTAGTTATCGAAGGCTGAGATACTCCATTTATCCTCTATCTTTTTTCTCATCTCGTTTGACCACGCTTCAGCTCCGCACATTCCTATCTTGAGTTTGAAATCTTTTTCTATATCGTATCCTTCTTTTTCTGCTACCTCGGCCATATATGCCAGATAGCTTGGGGTACATCCTATGGCAGTCGTCTCGAAGTCTTTCATTAACTGCAACTGTCTCAGCGTATTCCCACTGGACATTGGGACTACAAGAGCCCCGATTTTCTGTGCCCCTTTCTCAAATCCGTGAGCCCCTGTAAATAAACCGTACCCAAAAGAATTCTGGTATCTGTCCTCTTTTCTTACCCCTGCCGTATACATTATTCGAGCCATTACCTCGCTCCACACATCGAGATCATTTTTTGTGTACGTCCCGACGACAGGTTTTCCTGTAGTTCCCGAAGAGGCGTGTAACTCTACTACCTCACTCATCGGGACGCATACCAAACCAAAGGGGTAATATTTCCTCAGTTCGTCTTTTGCCAGGAATGGAACTTTTTTAAGATCATCTAATGTTTTTATATCTCCAGGCTTCAATCCTGCGTCTTTAAACCTCTTATGGTATACAGCATTATTTTCATAAACTCTTTTTATAACCTCTTTCAATCTCTTTAACTGAAGTTTCTTCAATTCCTCAAGTTTCATTGTCTCTATTTTCGAATCCCAGTACTTACTTTCCATGTCAATGCCTCCTATTTATTAAGAATTTGAAGCAAAGTTTTTAAAGTTTCTTGTCGTATTTATATTACTCTTGGGCGAGGACTGATTTGATCCGTGATAATCAGAGCAAACCGAGAGTAACACTGTACCGCGATCCCGCTGTACGATTGGTGACTACAGAAAAGCGTGGAACAGAAAAGCCCCACACGAGAGTAGCAGGTTGAGAGAGGGTTCCCTAACTATGATGTTCTGTGTTAGTGTGATGGGCAAAATTTTATTTGCGGACAAGCTATTTAAACAAAACTGCCTATGTGTAAATAGCGTTTTTATTTTCTCTAAGAGTGATTAAATGAAGGCTTTAATTATTGCTGCTGGAGGTAGCACAAGGTTAAAACCGTTGACGTCCAAATGTCCCAAAACATTGTTGGATGTTGGAGAAAAGAAGATAATAGATTTTATTCTCGATCCTCTCATATATCTCAATCTTGAAATCCTTATCGTTACTGGATATTATGGTGAAAAAATAAAGAGATATGTAAAAAAGAATTATAATTGGGACATATCTTTTATTCGCAATCCTCAATGGAAAGAAGAAAATGGTATATCTGTTCTTAAATCTGAAAAATATTTAAAAAATGAGGATAAATTTTTACTTTTAATGAGCGATCATATATTTAATCCCAGTTTTTTAGACGATCTTATAGAAAAAGATCCACAGGAGTGTTATTTATGCGTGGATACGAACGTAAATAATGTTTTTGGATTGAAAGAAGCTACAAAAGTTCATGTAGAAAAAGACAGGATTTTGGACATAGGTAAAAATATTTCATATTATAACGGTGTAGACTGCGGAATATTCCTCACAACACCATATATTTTTGATGTACTGAAAGAAAATGTAAATATAGAAAATACTTTGAATAACGCTATGAAAAGACTCTCTACAGAAGAAAACCTTTATACATATGATATAACAGGAAATTTCTGGATTGATATTGACACAGAAGAAGATTTAAGGGTGTTTTATGAATTCTTCAAAACCTACGGATGGGATAATCTCCGGACATATAAATAGAAAAATATCCATAAGAATCTCAAAGATTCTTTTAAAGACAGGGATAACACCTAATCATGTTTCTATCATCACTTTTCTTATAGCATTGTCGGCTGCATTCATGTTTTTACGGGGAAATATTATTTTGGGAGGTATTTTAACACAACTAACGTCTATAATAGATGGTGTTGATGGAGAGATAGCAAGAATGAAAAATATGCAAACAAATTTTGGGGCATATTTTGATTCCATACTTGATAGATATGCCGATGCCCTGATTTTAAGCTCTATAACCATATCTCTGTATTTGGATCAGGAGGATTTCATAATAATATTGGTAGGTTTATTCGCGCTTATGGGAAGCCCGATGTCCATGCTTGGAAGAGAAAAATTTAAAGCATTGACAGGAAAAGAATACAGTTTTGAAAACGAAGGATTTTTGAGATACATCCCAATGACAAGGGATTTCAGATTGTTTATAATCTTTTTGTTCAGTTTAATAAACAGAGTTTATTATTCTTTGATAATAATAGCTGTTCTGACAAATTTAAAGACGATTTTGAGATTATTTATAGTAAAGAGGGCATTGAAATGATCGGGGCAAGCACATTGATCGATCTTCCTTTAAATAAATCCCTGGGAGGATTCAAAAAATTAGGGCTAGATTTTGCCGAGATAAGATCAGATCTAATTGGAGAAGAGATAAAATCTGAGTTTGAGTTTACTGTTGTGCATTCACCTATCTTTGACATCAATTTAGCATCTTTAAATGATTTCATAAGAGAAGCGAGTCTGAAAACTCTAAAAAAAACATTGGATCTTGTGTATAAACAGGATATTGGAGTAAAAGTCTTTGTAGTGCACTGCGGTCATTTAACGCACGATCTTAACGAAAGTTATCTCAAAAGGGCACGGGTTTCTCTAAAAGACTCTCTTCAAGAATTGATAGCAAAAGGAGAAGATTATGGAATATTAATCGGGATTGAGAACTCGCAGAAAAAAAGAGATAGGGTTTTGATTAAACATCCTGAGGATTGTATTAAACTAAAAGAAGAGATAAATTCTGATTTTTTGAAGTATGTATTTGATCTTGGGCATGCAAATACACAGGGAATTGATTTAAAAAGGGCTATAGATATCTTAGGAAAAGACCTGGTCCTTCTTCATCTTCATGATAATTTTGGAGATGCAGACTCGCACTTGCCATTAGGAAAAGGGAATATAGAGTTCAGTATTATCAAAAATGAAAAAAGACCTATGACATTAGAAATGAAATCTTTCGAGGATTTAAAGATCAGCCTCAGATATTTAAATCTTTTAAGAGATACGTCTCCTTAGCTTCTTCAAGGGTGTCGCACACCTTCAGGATAACTCTATTTTCCTTAGACTCATCTGGGAACAGAACTGCTTCTTTTTTTGTTGTGAAGTGCATCCCGTGTTTTCCGAAAGACATGGCAGTAATATCTCCTACACAGGTAATGAAGCGATCTTTGTCCTCTACACACGCCCAGTCTGTTTTTATCCAAAACTCGAAAAGTGTACTTTTCCTGTTTTTTATCCCATTGTCCATATACCACAGTTTCGGATTCTGCACATTTAAAAAGATGCCGAACCCAAAGTAAACTTTTTGGGGATATGAAGCGTTATTTTTCAGTATAAACTTTGGGATTAATACGTCTCCTTTTTTTATATAAAAGCATTCTAAAGAGAGATTTTTTAACTTTTTAGTATTAACATTCGTGGAAAGCTTGTATCTATCCTTTATTTTTTCCATTTTAAATTTTTCTTTTCTTAAAGGAAGTATTGGCCATTCTTTTTTAGATACTGTTGGAAATATTCCTCCATAGAATGGATTAAACCATATAAACTCTTTTGGAGTAGGGTATGTAGAGAATAATACTTCTTTTCCATCTTTCTTTAGACTGTAAACAGAACCAGCATATTCTGGCGATACTTTGAAATCTATATCTCCATCAAACTTTGTCAGAACGATATCTTTTTCAAGGTCAAACTTATCTGTAGAGATCTTTATTTTCTTTCTTTGCAGTTTTTCAGGAGTTTCAAAGAATTTTTTCTTAAATTCCTCATTGTATCCTAAAACAAAGTTGTGTTCTCCATTGTATATTAATTTTCCTTCAATCTTTTTGTTTATCAGATTTTTTATCGATACTTCAAAATCAGTTTCTATAACTTTGGGATTTATCCCTATATCGAGCCAGTCTTTAAGATCAGGACTCTCTCTCTTTAAATGAGAGAGAGTCACAGTGTTATCTTTTTCAAAAAGAATCTCGGATCGCCATCCAGATGTTTGAACTTTTTTAGAATTTTCCCATTCTATATGGAGAGTCTCATTCTTGTTTTTATACTGTATCCAGTTCTCCTTTAATTTTTTAAAGGCTCCAAAATCGACTTCTGCACTGTTTACTTCTACTATTTTTTCAGCAGGTAATACCATCTTTTCAAAACTCTTTGGATTTATCCTGAATTTTATGGGAATATCTGTTTTATATCCTATTTTTAAACAATCTTCAAGCTCAATTTCTTTTGAAAACTCTTCTATGTAAAATTTTACTTTTTTTCCTTCTATTGCATAGTTAAATTTTGAATTTTTTATTTTTGAAGGAGGATATCCTATTATTCTTTCCTCTATTTCAAAAACTTTCTCATTATCATAAAAAGTTAGTTTTCCTCCTTTAAGATCCATTTTGCAGGAGAATTTGCTATTATCGATATAAAATTTTTCATTCTCTCCGTGAACAAGAGAATCTTCAACATATCTCAGATATAATGTCTTTTCATCTATCTTTACAGGGTATATGCCTCCTTTTGGAAACTCTACGTCTATTTTAACTCCTTTTTTCTCTCCCTTTTTAACACGAATTTTTTTCGAAAAAAGCTCTGATTCTATATTTATCTCTGAATCTTCTTTCTTATTTTCGATTATGATATAAAGCTCCGATTTTTTCTTATTGAAATAGAGATTCTCAGGATACGAAGAAACATTGATCTCTTTTTTAACAACTTTGCATTCTAATTTCATTGATTCTCCATTAGAAATTATGTACACGTATTCTTTCTCTTTTTTACTTTCTTTCTCAATATTTTTCTTTTCATCGATCTCTATTTTTTCGTCATCAAGAATTATGTGTCCCTTAAAATCAAGATCAAGAATTATCTTGGAGTCTTTTGAGTACATCAAAGCCTTGAAATTCTTTTTTTCGATGCCGCAAATGGATGAATTCTCAGAGTCTATATAAACTTTAAAGTCTTTGAATTTGTAACTCCAGATTTTTTTCCCAAACTTTTCATATTCATCCTTTTTAACTTCTATCTTTTTCTGAAGCGAGTTGTACCAGTCCTTTTCTAGTTTTGCGACGAGAGGTATAAAACTGACCATGTCCACATCTGTATCCGGGATCCAGAAGAAACCACATTTCTTGTATACAGGAACAGCTTTCATGTTTCCTGCCCATGTTCCCAGAGTTACTTTCTTGTATCCGAGTTCTATACTTTTTTCCACGCATTTTTTTACTAACTCTTTTCCAAATCCGCGTCCGTGATATAACGGATCAACATTCAGAAATCCAAGATACACAGTATCCTTGTCGTTTTCAATAAAAGTACAGATTCCAACTATTTTATCATCTTCCTCTGCTAAATACCATTCTATGTATTTCGATTCATGATACCAGTCTAATATGTCTCTTTCATCTATGATTACTTCGTCTAAGCCAGTGGGCCATCCTTCCTGGCTTCTCTTAAACATATCAACAACTTTTTTTGCATAATCATCAGTAAAGGAAATTAATTTCATAGAAAAAGGGTAAGGAAACTTCTTTTATAAATGTTTTGTTTGAACATAAAAGTTTAAAAATAATGGAGATATATACTCATGTGAGTACCAGGAACTTAAGCAGGATTAAAAGTCAACTGTATAATTTTGGAGTTAGAACCAAGAAGGAGTAGGTATAAAAATGGTGAAGAAGTCAAACTATAAGGATGTATATCCCAACCAAGTTCATATATACCTCCAATATGGCAGAATATCCGAACCCATTTCGGATATGAACGAGTTAAATGCGATTTTCGTCCCGAAAAGCTGGGTGATAGAGAAGCGATGGCTGCTGAATAAAGAGGCGATGAAATGAGCGTGAAGTTTATGGCTGATAAAACGGTAAGCTCTCCAGTTGAAATTATTGACGTGACTGAAGATCCTGAATACGAGCGATTCCTCTACAGATGTATCCTTCATAGTAAGAACGCCTGGACACGCGTATCTTACAGGAAGCATAAGCTACGCCGCGAGTATTTAGAGTTTGTGATCCCCAGGGGTTTTCGCAAGAAGGTTCTGTTCTATAAGGGGGATCATGTCGGCATGATCGAGTATGTGCCCGCGGAAGTCTCCGACTGTCCTATTATCGGTGATAATGTTATTGTGATGAATTGTATTTGGGTTCATAAGAGGGGTCAGGGGCACAACTTTGGAAAACGATTAATCGCACATATGATGGAGGATAAGAAGGAGGCTGCTGGTTTTGCCACTTTAGGTTTAGAAAATCATTGGACTGCGTGGATGAAGAAAAGAGAGATGGAGTGGCTAGGTTTCAAATCCGTGAAGTCAGTTAAATTGATGCACAAGAGGAAACATAAGGGAAGACGCTTCACGATACACCTCATGTGGATGCCAGCAAATGAAAATACAAAGCCGCCTACATGGGACGAATCCAAACTTTTGGAAGGTACGCACTTTTGTGAATATCACCCGCTCTATCATGGGAGATATGGTTGTGAGGAACTGAAGGAAATCTTTGAAAAGTGAATGGCGAAAACTGTATTTAACAGCGTATTTGCAACGCTTCGCTAAATGTCTATGGCACTTCACAAACACGCAAAACGTTATATGAAATTTAGACCGTCACTGAGACAAAAAGATATAATAATAAACATTTTATCTACTTATTGCATGAGGAGATAAAGAATGAAAAAAACTAAACATATCGGGATAGTTGCATGTAGCGCAGAAGGAGCAGCTCTCTGTTATCGAACAATCTGCATGGAAGGAGCACATTTCATGGGGAGACATGCACATCCTGAAGTTACCATGCATACTTTCCCCCTGAGTAAATATATGAGATACATAGATGTCGGCGATTGGAAAGGTGTAGCTGATTTAATGTTGTCTTCAGCAGCCAAAGTGGCAAAAGTTGGAGCAGATTTCGCGATATGTCCTGACAATACAATCCATCAGGCATTTGACCTTGTTGTCAAGAAATCACCAATTCCATGGCTTCATATTGCTGAGGAAGTTGTAGCTGAGGCAAAACGTCGAGACTATAAATGTCTTGGAGTTTTAGGCACGCGTTTTTTGATGGAGAGTTCGGTGTATCCCAATAAACTTGCTGCCGTTGATATTGAGTACGAGATCCCCGAGGCAAAGGATCGAAAGCGTATTAATACTATTATTTTCAATGAACTTGTTTATGGCAATTTTACCCCGGAAGCTCGTTCATATTTTAAGGAGGTAATCGATAGATTAAAAAACCAGGGCTGTGATGCCGTTGTTCTCGGCTGTACTGAGATACCATTGTTAGTAACTCAGGAAGATTCACCCCTGCCGATACTGGATTCCACACGATTGCTGGCAAGGGCTGCCCTGAGAAGAGCAGTCGAGACAGTGACTCAATAAGAATATGCGCTACACATCCAAATGAGAAACTTCAGATAATCGTATATTTTATTAACATCAAAAAGATAATGCAAATCATCTCATGGAAAGCCATCCCTTGCTTTTATATTTTTCCTGCAGTTTGGAAAGCAGTTCCTTTTCATGATTATTTATTACTCCCTTTTCAAGATCGAATTTTGAAGAAAATCCAAATTCCAGAGCTTCTATAACTTCTTTTTCAGATATTTTTCTATTTAAAGCCTTTTCAAGAGTTATTACTCTCTCTTCAGTATTTTTAAGCATTTTATCTCTTATTTTCTCGTCAGATATCTTCAAAACAGAAAAAAGAGTTTTCAGGCTTGTAGAGTACATGAATGTACCGTGCTGCAAGATCACTCCTTTTTTTCGGGTCTGTGCAGAGCCCGATATCTTTTTTCCATTTATAAGAACATCATTTATAGGTGAGAATCTTCCTTCCATTCCAAAATATTCAAGAGATTTTACCAAACAGGAACATATCTCTTCGTAGCTTTTTTCTATACTATGCCTGAAATCTTCTTCTTTTAGAATGATAGAGTACGTAATTTCTCCAGTATAATCGTGAAAAACAGCGCCTCCCCCCGTTATCCTTCTTACACACTCTATCCTGTATTCTTTACATCTTTTTAGGTCAATTTCCTGTTCAGCTGACTGGAAATATCCTATTGAAACGCATGAAGGTTTGAACCTGTACAGTCTAAATGTATTTTCTCCTTTTCCATCAATTAGCGAGAGCATTATAGCTTCATCTAAGGACATCTGATAAGCGCCATCTCTTTCTATAACAGGGATGTACCTCAGTTTCATATAATAAAGTCTTCAGAGTATACTTTTAAGCCTTCTGGTGTGATTTCTATAGTTTTTGTCTTTGTAGAATGATCCACTCCTCTCATTTTTCGAATTTCTATGCCCCTGATTCTCGCTGCGCCCTTCTTTTTGTAGTATAAAGAGATTATCCCCTGAAATATGTATCCTCCAACTCCATAATCCGAGTTTTCCTCTTCTGCATCTGTGACTTCAGAAATTACTAAAGACGTACATTCTAACTCTCTCAGTAATGTTGAAAGCTTCAGGATCTTTTTTCTACTTTCTTTTTCTTTTAATCCAGCTGTAAGTACAGAAAGGGAGTCTATTACCATCCTTTTGGCATTTATATCCGAAACGGCCCTTTGAATTGTATTTATAAGATTGTCGATGTCGATATCTGCTTCTTCTATTTTCAGTGGGATCGGTGGAGTTATTGTCCTGAATTTGTTTTCCCTTTCAAACTTTTTTAGATCCCAGCCGAAATTCAGATAGTCCTCGTATAAATCTTCTGAATCTTCCTCTAGGCTTATGAGAATTCCATTTTCAGAGTTTTGTATGCCTTCCATCAAGAACTCAACACCCAATGTACTTTTACCAGTACCTGTAGCGCCTGTGATTAAAATTGTTCTTCCTTCAGGTATTCCGCCGTTCAGCATCTCGTCCAATCCAGGGATTCCTGTTTTTATGATATTCATTCCTTTATCCCCTCCAGAATATTCAAGCTAAGATCAAAATCTTTTATTAGTCCAGATACAAGCTTTTTATCTATAATGATTCTTGCCTTCATTTCACTGAAAGTAAAAACGCCTGGAGATGCAACAAAAAATGTATAAATTACTTCACTGTTATCCTTGATAATAACATCTGCCCCCTCATACCCGGGATACTCAAAAACAGACGTATTGTCGAATACATAAGCATTGGGGGCTCTTATCACCGTTTTAGCCTTCGTACTTTTTAGTTCATCCTTGTAAGCCCCTATAAAAGAATCAAGGTCAAAAACTGTGCATCTGAGATTTTTTGAATCCGCGATCAGAGTTTTTATATAAGAGGCAACGTTTATACTCCCGACCACCGTCCATGTTCCCATCTCTGCCATGTCTTCCTCAACGTTACTTTTGAATATAGGTTTTAACTCATCAGTGAGTTTTTTCTTCAAGTTTTTTCTTTTATCATTTTCATTTTCCTGTTCTTTTTTTATCTGCATCGTTCTTTTTTCCAGAGCCTTTTCAGGAGACATGGCCATGTGCATTCTGGGTTTTCCCGATACAGAGATTATAAACCCGAATCTTTCCAGATTTTGTAGTACTTGGTATATCTTTGTATATGGAATTCTTGTAACATCACTTATTATCCTTGCTGAAATTTTGCCTCGTTCCAGAAGTGCTAAGTAGGCTTTGGCTTCATACTCCCCTAAACCAAACTCTTTCAGTGTGTTTATAACTTCTTCTGGTTCCATAGAATTCGCTCCTTTTTATATAATATGTACTAACCCTATTATTAACTTTTCGGAGAATACAATATATAAAGTTTATGTAACTAATATTTTCTTTGCTATATATTATGAAAGATAATATCAAACTGTCACAAGAATCTCTTCTCTTTTTCTATGAATGTTTCAGATTCTGCAGTCAGAGAACATCTAAGGAAAAGTGAAAATAAAATTATTAATCTAATTCTTGGTAAAGATTAGATTGTTTACATTCGTTACAATAGACAGGTTTTTATATAGAGAGAGTTTAATAGTATAGGGATTGCAATGAGATCGGATATTATCGAGAAACTTGTAAGTGTGGGGCTTACCGAAGAAGAGATAAGAAAAAAGATAGAAGAGAAAAAAAGGGAAGTGGAAGGACTTTTGACAGAAGAGGGGATCCTCTCCATAATTGCCAGTGAATATGGAATAACGTTGGAAAATGAGGTAGAAGAGCTGAAAATAAAGGATATAGTGGATGGATTAAAAGATGTAAATATTACCGCTAAAGTTCTGGCCGTTTACCCTGTAAAAGAGTTAGAAGGCGACAAGAAGGTAGCTAATATTTCAATAGGCGACGAAACAGGGAAAATAAGGCTGACTTTGTGGAATGAACAGTGCGATTATCTTTCCGAAATTAAAAGAGAGGATGTTATAGATATCGTCGGAGCTATATCTAAAAAGGGGATGAAAGATACTGAGCTTTCTTTGGGGTATAAAGGAAAAATAATAGTTAATCCAGAAGGTAAAAAAATTACTTTAGAAAAAAAGGAGCCTTCAAGAAAAAGTATAAACGAGCTTAAAAAAGGGGACAGGTATACAGAGATAAGAGGTACAGTAGTAAAACTCTATAGATTGAGAATCTATGAGGGATGTCCCGATTGCTTCAGGAGGGTGGAGTTTAAAGATGAAAAGAAATACTGTAACTCGTGCAATAAGTTCGTGGAAAGTATTTACATACCAATATGCGAGATTGGTGTTGACGACTCTACGGGATATATAAAATGTATACTCTTTGGGAACGTAGCTGAGGAACTTTTGGGAAAAGAAGGAGGAGAACTCTATTCATCTCTAGCAGAACTTTCTAAAAAAACATACTCGTTAAAAAAAGCGGAAGAGGAGTTCATCTTCGAAAACTTTTATTATCTTCTAGGAAAGGAAGTTTTGATGAGCGGAAGAGTGGAGGATAATGAATTTCTTGGCTTGGAATTCAGGACGTATGCGTTAAAAAAGTTTGACGAGCTTAAGGAAGCATATAAGGTCTTGGAGGGTATGGAATGAGATATTATAGTATAGAAAAAGATATTGTTGATATAAAAGAAGATGACAAAAGAGTAAGTATCGTGGGAACTGTCGTGAGGAAAAATACTACAAAATACTCAATGATCGTAGACGACGGGACTGGTGAGATAGAAGTTTACACAGATACTCTTTTCGATATAGGAAACCTTGTCAGAGTTATAGGAAGGATCTTTAAGGATGATACTTCGAGGCTGTGTATAAATGCCGAGATAATTCAGGATTTTTCAGGTTTTGATGTCGCACTCTATCAAAAAGTTAGAATTATGGAGGGAAAACTATGAAAAAAAGAATGCCGTCAACAAGAACAAATCTGGAGGAGATAGTGAGGGGATATTACGTAAAAGACGAGGAAGACTTTGCCCCCAATTATCTGATAACAGAGAATTATAAGAAGATCTATAGGGCTAAAACCGTTGTGACCGTTTTCAACGATCCCTTTATCTCTGAAGACGAAAGTTACGGTAGAGTATTATTGGATGACACAAAAGAAACAATCTGGGCATATTTTTTCAGAGAAAACACAGCGATCCTTAAAAATATCTCAAAGGGGGATATAGTACAGGTAGTGGGAAAGATATATGAGTGGAGAAACGAAAAACAGTTAAGCGTGGAAGCTGCCTCCAAAATCTCTCCAAATTTCTGGATTTTACACAGGCTTGAACTGGTAAAATACAATAAACATCTAAAAGAACAGTTAAAAATAGCTGAAAAAATAAAGTCTGAAGAAAAGAATCTAAAAAAAGCGAAAGAAAAGGCAGAGTCTATAGGAATAAATCCAGAGATAATAGAGGCATTATACGAAAGAGATTACGTAAAAGAAAAAGATGTAGATACAACATTAATAAAAGATAAAGTCCTCTCTGTCATAGAGAGATTAGATGAAGGCGAAGGTGTGGAGTTAGACGATCTTATTCCAGAGATAGACGAGTTTTCGCCCGAGGAAATAGAAGCAGTTGTAAGAGATCTTCTTTCCCAGGGAGAGATATTCGAGCCAAAGATAAACAGGTATACGAAAGTTTAGTAAAGATGACAGGCGACATAGTGATTTTTTTCCACCTTTTTTAACTCAGGCTCCTGAGTTTCACAGATCTTACCTACCTTTTTAAAACATCTTTCATGGAACCTGCATCCAGACGGCGGATTGATGGGACTGGGAACATCTCCTTCCAGGAGTATCTCTTTGCTTTTTATTTTTGGATTCGCAACTGGAACTGCTGAGAGCAACGCTTCAGTATAAGGATGTTTCGGATTGTTAAAAAGTTCTTTTTTTGATGCCATCTCTACTATTTTTCCCACGTACATCACAGCCACCCTATCACAAATATGTTTTATTACACTGAGATCGTGAGTTATAAAAAGACAGGTAAACCCAAACTCCTTTTGAAGATCCTGCATTAAGTTCAAAATCTGGGCCTGTATAGATACATCCAAAGCTGAGACAGGCTCGTCAGCTACTATGAACTCCGGATTGACAGCCAATGTTCTTGCGATTCCTATTCTCTGTCTCTGACCTCCAGAAAACTCATGGGGGTATCTATTCATCTGCTCTGCAGTCAATCCTACCCTCTCCATAAGTTCAAGAACTTTTTCTTCTCTTTCTTTCTTCGGATACAGTTTATGAACCTCCATAGGCTCGGCGATAATTCCACCAACAGTCATTCTCGGATCCAAAGAACCAAATGGATCCTGATATATTATGCTCATCTGCTTTCTATATTTTCTCATTTCAGATCTATCTAGGTGTGTTATATCTTCTCCTCTATAGAGTATCTTTCCAGAATCAGGCTCATAGAGTTTTAAGATAGTTTTCCCGCATGTCGTCTTGCCGCATCCGCTTTCCCCTACAAGCCCCAACATTTCTCCTTCCTCTATGGTAAATGATACATTGTCCACAGCCTTGACTATATCAGGTTTCTTCATGAAACCGCCACCAATATTGAAATATTTTTTTAATTCTTTGATCTCAAGTATTGTCATGGTAACTCCTCCAGGTAGCATCTAGATAAGTGATTTCCCTCTCTTTTTTTTAGAGGAGGCTCTTCTTTTGCACATATATCCATTGCATACGGACATCTCGGATGGAACTTGCATCCAGGAGGCATTTCTATGAGATTTGGTACGGTTCCTTCAATTATCTGAAGTCTTTCAGTATCGATATCCAATCTGGGGATCGCTTTATTCAGTCCTACTGTGTACGGATGGAGAGGATTTTCAAAGATATCTTCTACTCTTCCGTACTCCACGATCTTGCCAGCATACATTACAGCTACATTTTTACATGTTTCAGCTATTACTCCAAGGTCATGAGTTATAAGAAGCACAGCAGCTGAAAAATCTTCTTTTAATTTATCTATAAGTCTCAGTATCTGAGCCTGGATTGTAACATCCAGAGCTGTTGTCGGCTCGTCAGCTATTAACAGCTGGGGATTACAGGAAAGTGCCATAGCGATCATCGCCCTCTGTCTCATTCCTCCCGATAGCTGATGAGGATACTCTTTTATCCTTTTTTCAGGCTCAGGGATGCCTACAATTCTGAGCATTTTTATAGCCTTTTTTCTTGCTTCTTTTTTATCCAGATCTTGATGGAGCTGTATAACTTCCATCAACTCACTGCCAATGGTGAAGACGGGATCTAAAGAAGTCATAGGTTCCTGGAATATCATAGATATCTTGTTTCCTCGTACCTTCTGCATCTCCTTTTCCGATTTTTTTACCAGATCTTCTCCTTCGAGATATATTTTTCCGTCTACAATTTTGCCAGGTGGATCTGGAATGAGTCTTATGACTGATAGCGCTGTCACTGATTTGCCGCATCCCGATTCGCCGACGAGACCGAAAGTCTCGCCTTCTTCAATAGAAAAGCTTACTCCATCAACAGCTTTTACTACACCGTCATCTGTAAAAAAATGAGTTTTAAGGTCTGAGACTTCAAGTAGTTTTTTGCTCATAGTTTTGCGCCTCCTTTTAGTCTAGGATCGAGTGCATCTCTCAAGCCATCGCCGAGGAGATTTAATGATATAACTGATAGTAATATGGCTACACCAGGAAATGTAGCAGCCCACCACGCACCTGTAACGAGGTATTTTCTGGCAATGGATAAACTTAACCCCCACTCGGGAGAAGGCGACTGTGCTCCCACGCCTAAGAAACCAAGAGCAGCAGCATCGAGTATAGCTGTTGCCAGCATTAGTGTTGAATACACGATTATGGGAGCCAGGGAATTGGGTAGCACGTGCTTAAAGATTATCCTTGATGTAGATGACCCTATGGCATGTTCTGCCTCTATGTACTCTGTCTCTTTAATGACAAGTACCGCTCCCCTCATCACTCGCGCCATCTGAGGAGTATATACCACTCCTATGGCAAGCATCGCCTTATCGATCCCTCTGCCAAGTGTACCTGCTATTACCAACGCGAGGAGAAGAGCAGGATATGCAAAGAGTATATCTACTATTCTCATGAGTATACTGTCTATCTTACCCCCAAAATACCCTGCTGACATACCCATAGATGTCCCTACGATTAGAGCAAATCCCAGAGCGACAAATCCAACACTGAGCGTAACTCTGCCTCCGTAAAGAATCCTTGAAAGTAGGTCTCTACCCAGGTAGTCAGTTCCTAGATAATATCCTGGTATACAATCATCGGACCAGAATCCGGGCTTGCTTCCACGATCGAGATCGGCATCATATGGGCCATGGGAAGCAAATATAGGTGCACCTATACAGAGGATGAATATTGCTAGAAGCATGGCAAGACCTACCATAGCTGTCTTGTTCTTTTTCAACTGCCTTATAGTGTCCTGCGTTCTTGTTCTACGTTTAAATTTCGTATCTTCCGTCATGATGATCACTTATACTTAATTCTTGGATCTATATACAGGTATAAAATATCTGTAGCTAGATTTACCAGCACAAATACTGTAGCAAAAATTAATGTAAATCCCTGGACTACAGGATAATCATAAGCAAGTATTGCATCAGCTATGTACTTACCAAGTCCTGGAAGAGAGAATATTGTTTCTGTAAGAACGGCACCACCCATAAGTATACCGATATTCATCCCGATTACAGTAACGATCGGAATCAAAGCATTTTTTATAGCATGTTTGTAAACAACCGTTCTTTCGGAAAGACCTTTTGCTCTTTCCGTTCTGATATAATCCTGCCTTAAAACTTCGAGCATGGAAGATCTCGTCATTCTTGCTATCGTCGCCATAGGTATGGTAGCCAGTGCTACCGACGGCAGAATAAGATGTTTAATACTGTCTACAAGTGCTGTCCCGTTAAGTGTTAAGATACTGTCAAGGATATACAGTCCTGTTATTCTTTCAAGTTCGATTCCTGCTGCTAACCTTCCCCCTACAGGTGTTATTCCAAGTTTGACACTGAAGATAAACATCAACATAAGCCCCAACCAGAATACAGGCATAGATATCCCAAAAAGAGCCCCAATCATAACACCATAATCAGCAGCTGAATATTGACGAACAGCAGATATTATACCTGCAATAATTCCAATAACAGAGGCTATTATCATAGCAATTAGAGACAGTTCCAGTGTCATAGGTGCCCTCTCCATGATTTCACGGGTAACAAACTCATGAGACTTTATTGACCTCCCAAAGTCTCCTTTTACAGCCATCTTGAGCCATATATAATATTGAACATAAATAGGATCGTTGAGATGATACTTCTCTCGTATTTCTTCGATTTTTTCAGCAGTTGCATGCTGACCTAAAAGGTTTACTGCGGGATCTCCGGGTGCTGCCCTAACTAATACGAATGTAATTAAAGATACTCCAAGCAATACAATAACGAGCATTGCCAACCTTTTTAGGATATATTCCTTCATAGATTTGCCTCAAAAAAGAAAAAAAAGAAAGAATTTACTCTTCTATCCATACTGGATAGAAGAACTTTCTGCTTGTTGGATGTATAATGTAGCCGTGCACCGTACTTAGGAAAGCGAGGTTCTGATTGGAGTGAGCTATGAACACGTGCGAACACTGTGCCGTAAGAAGTACATTTGCTTCTTCGTAATACGCAGCTCTCTCTGCCTGGTCGAACGTCAAAAGCGCTGCATCTAAGAGGTCCTGGAATTTTTCATTTCTCTTGAATGCGACGTTTCCAGCACTTCCCACAGTAGCTTTATCCTCTCCATAAAGGACATTCAGGAAGTTATCAGGATCACCGTTGTCACCTGACCAACCTAGCATGCACGCCTGATGCTCTCCCTCTTCAGTATCCCCGAGATACGTACCCCAGTCTTCTGTGAACAGTTCGACCTCAATTCCTACAGCAGCGAGGTCACTCTGTATTGCCTCGGCTATTTCAGTAGGCGTAGGGAAATACGGTCTTGAAACAGGCATGTACCACATTGTTACTTTGAATCCATCTGGATATCCGGCATCCGTTAAGAGCTGTTTTGCCTTCTCCGGATTGTATGGGTATCCCACGATATCGGCATTCCATCCGAACAATGAAGATGGCTGTCCCTGCGTTGCAACACTGGCTGCTCCCTTGTACAGGTTCCTTACAATAGATTCTTTATTAATTGCATATGCTATAGCCTGTCTTACACGAACGTCTTTAAACGGCTCAAAAGCTCCAGGTACATCAACTTCTTCACCCGCATCCCATTTTCCGTTTTTATTGGCGTCTACATAACCTTCTCCACAGTTCAGTGCTACGTATCCAACGTTCATTCCCGCCTGTGAAATTAATTGCAGATCAGCATCTGCTTCTATAATGGCGAGCTGCGATGGATCGACGTGCTCCATTCCCTGGATTTCTCCTGTCTGTAGTGACATAAGTCTTGCTGAAGGATCTGTTATGACTCTAAATATCAACTTGTCCAAGTAAGCTCTTCCATCCCAGTAGTCTTCAAAGGCTCTGAGAGTTATGTGGTCGTCTTTTACCCATTCTACAAACTCGAATGGTCCTGTACCAACGGGATTCTTGAAGTAATCGTCTCCATAGTCTTCAGCAGCTTTTTCACTGACAATACAAACAGTGAACATTGCAAGGCTGGTCATCATTGAAGAATTGGGGTTCTTCATGTGGATAGCAACTTTGTAGTCGTTTATCTTTTCTACACTTTCTATATCCATAAACATCCAGCCCCAGTATGACCAATTACCTTTATCGTAGTACCAGTTGTTTTCGTCGTACTGTCTTGCAAATGAGAACACAACGTCGTCTGCTGTCACTTCACCATAGTCGTGGTGGAATTTAACACCCTTCCTAAGATTGAATGTAATCGTTTTCTTGTCATCTGAAACAGTCCAGTCTGTAGCAAGACACGGTTTTATATTCGTTGTCCCGCTGTCATACTGCACAAGACCTTCGTGTATGTTGTCCATTCTCTGAATAGACTCACCGTCTGTAACATCTGCAGGATCAAGTCTTACAGCATCTCCGCTGGAACCAAAAACTAAGGTTCCGCCATATTTGCTCGGTGCTTTAGTAGGTGCAGGTGTTTCTTCTTTTTCACTTATGCATCCACTTAAAGTTGAAGCTAACATTACGGCCACTATTAAGAGGCCCATCCATTTCCATTCTTTTTTCATTTTTTTTACCTCCTTTTACTATTCATAAGTGATTGACATAAATCTATTTAAAGTTTTCGATTACATAGCGTAGAACTAAAAAGATTTGCCACTGAAATTTGTTTATCTCCTTAAGAAATTTCTCAGGACATCTTAGGGAAGGTATAAAAATGGGATAGAGAAAGTTTTTTCATGAGACTTAAAGTAAGACCTTTGGATCTGGATGCTGCTGGCAAAACTATCGTTATTCTGAATGAATTAGACGCCTTGGAATTAGGGCTTCATCCCTTAGATAGAGTTTGTATAAACGATAAACTGACAGCTATAGTGAACACCAGCTCTAAATTTGTAAAGAGGGGAGAAGCTGTCGTATATGAAGAGATCAGAGAGATTTTAAACTTAAAAGATAATCAAGAGATAGATATAAAGCCAATTACGACTTTTAAATCTAAGGAGCATATAAGAAATAAGATAGACGGAATAGAGTTAGAGGAAGAAGAGCTTAAAGAAATTGTAAGGGATGTTGTAGACAGAAACTTGAATGACCTGGAGTTAGCTGCATTTATTACAGCTTTGTATATAAGAGGTTTATCCAAGAAAGAAATAGAGGGATTAATAAAAGCTATGACGGAAACGGGTAACAGATTGGATATAAAAAGAGACATAATTGCAGATAAACACAGTATTGGGGGAGTTCCAGGAGATAAAACTACCATGCTTTTAGTCCCTGTAATTGCGTCCTCAGGACTTACTATTCCAAAGACATCTTCAAGAGCAATAACATCTCCCGCGGGGACTGCGGACAGAGTAGAGATACTTACCAATGTAGAGTTAGAAAAAGAAGAGATAGAGAAAGTGGTAGAAAAAACTAACGGTTGCATGGTCTGGGGAGGGGCATTGGATCTCGCACCTGCAGACGATCTTTTTATACAGATAGAACACCCTTTACATTTAGATCCCATGCTCATGCCCTCGATTTTAAGCAAGAAGAAAGCTGTAAATGCTACTCATGTAGTCATGGACATACCTGCTGGCATGGGTGCAAAAATACAAACTTTTTCAGATGCTAAAAAATTAGCCGACGATTTTATAAGCATCGGAAAAGACTTGGATATGATCATAGAGTGTGGAGTTACCTTTGGTGAACAGCCCATAGGTCATACGATAGGACCGGCACTGGAGGCCAGGGAAGCGTTAAATACGATAATGGGCAATTTTTCTCACGATCTTGTGGACAAAGTTACATCGTTAGCAGGAATACTATTAGAGATAACAAAAAAATCTGATAACGGAAAAGATTTAGCATTTAGACTTCTCAAAAACAAAGCGGAAGATAAATTAAGAGAGATAATAGAAGAACAGGGAGGAGATCCGAAAATAACACCAGGGGATATAGAAATAGGTGAAAAAACACTTACAATATACTCAAAGAGGCACGGGAAAGTTATAAAGGTGAGCAATGCCCAGCTTGCAAAACTGGCAAACACGTTAGGATGTCCGAAGGATAAAAAAGCGGGTGTCATAATCCATAAAAAGCTCGGAGAAACTGTCAAAGAAAATGATCGTTTACTAACGTTGTACGCTGAAAAAAATTACAAACTGGAAGCAGCCGAAAAGAAACTTGAAGACATGGAACCCATAGTTGTAGTTGATAACCTTGAGAAATACATGCTCACTAAAAAATTTCCAGAAGAGAGGGTATTGTTTTTGAGGACGTGAAGGTATAAAAACAACCATAACAATCCTAAATCATATGCTGAGTACTTTATTTTATCCAGAGAGTATAGCTGTTATAGGAGCTTCGGAGAAAGAAGGTAAAGAAGGAAATGTGATAATGAAAAACCTTCTTACCTTGGGGTATAATGGAAAAATTTATCCCGTAAATCCGAAATATGAAACTGTTTACAATATCAAATGCAAAAAGATTGAAGAACTCAGTGTTGATCTTGCTGTAATCGTTACTCCTCCAGAGACAGTAGTTGGGATAGTTAAAAGTTTAAAAGATCATGCAAAAACTGCGATCATAATAACGGCTGGCTTTTCTGAAGGAAATGAAGAGGGTAAAAAGAGAGAGAATGAACTAAAAAAAGTCATAAAAGAAACTGGAATAAGAGTTTTAGGGCCGAATACTGTCGGGATCTTAAATACCGAAAATAATTTAGCAACTACATTCGCAGAGCTAAAAGAACTAAAAAAGGGAGATATCAGTTTTATATCCCAGTCAGGTGTTGTTTTGGGAGTTATTCTTCTGAGGTGCATATCCCATAATTATGGAATCAACAAGGTAGCATGTTTTGGAAATAAGATAGACATCGATGAAGTCGAGTTTTTAAAATATTTCTTTGAAGATAAAAAGACCAGGGTCATAGGGATGTATCTGGAAGGGATAAAAGGCAGAAAAATGTTCGAATTTTTAAGGAAAGAAGGATCGAAAAAGCCTGTAGTTGTTTTAAAATCCGGGATGACAGATGCAGGGAAAAAGGCTGCAATATCTCATACTTCTTCCTTGACAGGAAACTATAAAGTGTTTGAAGGATTTGCAAAACAGATGAATCTCATAAAGGTAGAAACACTTCAGGAACTGGTAGATACTGCAAAAACTATTTCATTTTTAGGTATTCCAGAAGGAAAAAGACTGGGGATAGTTCATTATACAGGAGCAGGGTGTGTAATAGCCTCAGATTTTACTGCTAAATATGGTTTTGAGCTTCCAGAACTTTCTCAGAAAACGAAAGAAAAGATCATGGAGATAACGCCAAAATGGCACACGATAAGAAATCCAGTAGATATATGGCCAGCATTTGAAAGATATAAAGAAAAAGCTTATGAAACGGTGTATAGAGCTCTGCAGGAAGATAAAAATGTAGACAGCATAATACTTGCATTTCCCGCAATATATGGTTTTAAAATTCCAAAATTGGATGTTAACAAACCGACATTATGCTGCATAGAAGGAAATACACATGTCAAAGAAAAGATCAGAGAGGAGCTTGAGAGTAAAAATATACCATGTTTCGTCAGCGAAAAAGAGTGCATCGAGACGTTATATAGAATCACAAGATATAAAAATAAAACGTCTTAAGAGTATTTGGTGATTACATGGAGATAGATGTCATTGATATAGAAAAAGAAGAAGGAGTTGAATGTATTATAGGTCAGGGAAATTTCTCGATATTCACTGTAGATGATCTATCAACAAAACTTAAAACATCTGTACCCGGAATAAAATTTGGCATGGCGATGAATGAAGCAAAACCAAAACTCACGAGATGTGAGGGCAATGATGAAAAATTGAAAAAAATGGCTGCCAAGAACTGTTTAAAAATTGGTGCAGGTCATGTTTTTGTGGTCATGATAAAAAATGCTTTTCCTATAAATGTATTAAATACTGTAAAAGAGTATCCTGCCGTATGTTCTATTTATGGCGCCTCAGAGAATCCTTTACAGGTGTTTATCGGTAGAACTGAGCTTGGAAACTCTGTCATTGGCGTTGTAGATGGTACGGCAGCAAGCAAGATAGAAAATGAGCAGGAGAGAAAAGAAAGAAAAGATTTACTGCATAAAATAGGATATTAGGGGATATTATGAAAAAGGAATTGTTAATGGGTAATGAAGCCATAGCATGGGGAGCTGTTGAAGCAGGAGTTTCTTCTGTCAGTGCTTATCCAGGAACTCCATCTTCCGAAATTCCAGCAACGATTGCAAAAATCGCAGATAAATATGGAATCTATATGGAGTATTCGACAAACGAAAAGGTGGCGTTTGAAGTGGCTATAGGTGCATCATGGTCCAATCTCAGAGCTATGGTAACTATGAAGCATGTTGGTGTAAATGTAGCAGCAGATCCGTTAGTGACGTTGGCATATGCAGGAACAGAAGGAGGCTTTGTTCTTGTCTCTGCAGATGATCCTTCAATGCATTCTTCACAGAACGAGCAGGATAATCGTTATTATGCGAAATTAGCAAACATACCATGTTTGGAGCCTGCTTCTCCACAGGAAGCCAAGGATATGACTATAAAAGCCTTTGAAATATCGGAAAAGTTTAAACTGCCTGTTATTTTAAGACCCACTACAAGGATTTCTCATTCGCGGGGAGGTGTTGTTTTAAAAGATATAAGGGAAAAGAATAAACCTAAATGGAAAAGAAATCCTAAAAGAAAGGTTACTCTTCCGGCAAATGCGAGAGTACTGCACGTAGAGCTTCTGAAAAAGATAAAAGAAGTTGAGAAGTATTTTGAGGATTCAGAGTTCAACTGGATAGAAGGCAGGGGGGAACTTGGCATAATAGCTTCGGGTGTGTCATACAACTATGTAAAAGAAGCTTTAAATTATTTAGACATGAAAGCTGAGGTATTGAAACTGGGAACAATGCATCCGATTCCGCGGAAAACAGTTCTCGATTTCATGGAAAAACATAAAGAAGTCATTGTCGTTGAAGAGATGGAACCCATTGTAGAGACAGAAGCAAAAAGGATTGCTCAGGAAGAAAAATTGGGTATAAAAATCCATGGCAAAGATATTCTCCCTCTATATTACGAGTATTCGACTATGAAAGTTGCGAAGGCGATAGGAAAAGACGTAGAGATAAATGAGGTAGATGTGAGTAGTTATATGGTGCCTAGACCGCCTGTATTATGTCCCGGATGTCCTCATAGAGCATCTTACTACGCATTGAAAAAAGCTGTACCTGATGGCATATATCCCGGTGACATAGGATGTTATACTCTTGCTGCATTACCGCCTTTATCGGCAGTGGATACGTGTGTCTGCATGGGAGGAAGTATAGGTGTCTCATGTGGGCTTTCCAAAGCTTTGAAAGATAAAAAGATAATAGCAACTATAGGAGATTCAACATTTTTCCATACTGGAATACCGGGCATGGTAAACGCTGTCTACAACAAAGATGATTTCACCATATTCTTGCTTGATAATAGAACTACGGCAATGACAGGACACCAGCCCCATCCGGGCACAGGAAAAACTGCCACAGGTAAAGATACTGTTATGTTATATCCTGAAAAAATAGCTGAGAGTATGGGCGTATTTACTAAAGTAGTCGATCCATATAACTTGGATGAGACAATAAAAGCATTAAAAGAGGCGGTAAATCATAGAGGCGTATCCATGGTTGTGGCGAGAAGAGAGTGTGTTCTTTTAAAGAAGACCAAAGCAAAACCTTATTATATAGATGAAGAGAAATGTATAAAATGCTTCACGTGTGTGAACAAGTTAGGATGCCCCGCTATTGTTAAAGATGGGGATAGAGTATATATTGATGAAAAATTCTGCACGGGATGCGGAGTATGTACTCAGGTATGCCCGGTGCAGGCGATCAAGGTGATAAAATGAGTAAAGAAATACCTCCAAATGTGCAACACCAGATCCAGCAGTTCCAGCAGTTCCAGCAACAATACGAGATGATTGTTTCTCAAACCCAGAGGATATCTTTGGAAGAAAGAGAGATAGATCTTGCGTTAGCAGAGTTAGAGAAAAGCGATGAAGAAAAGGTTTACAAGAATGTAGGAAGTGTAATGATAAAAGCAGGCAGAGTAAAGGTTATAGAAGAACTGAAGTCAAGAAAAGAGGAGATAGGCATAAGAAAACAGTCTCTTGAGAGACAGGAAAAGAGAACAGGCGAAAAACTAAAAGAACTGCAGAGTAAACTCCAGAGTCTTTTGGCAGGAAAAACCTGATTTTTGAGTGAGCAGAGTGAATTTTAAATTTTTTAGAAAAAAAAGTGTAATAGATAAAATAAAGTCTGTTTTTGATAAAGAGGATAATTTTCTTATATTGACGCATAAAAATGCGGACGTAGATGCAGTGGGAAGTGCGTTGGCATTGAAATATTATCTCGAGGAAAAAAATAAGAAGGTCAGGATAGGGTGCGAATCTTTAAACAAACAGGCAAAAATAATTCTGGATAACCTAAAAGAAGAGATAGATTATTACCACTATACTGAGGAATTCAAAAATATAGTTGTTCTGGATACTTCTTCAATAAAAAAGCTTGGTATTTTTGAAGAAGCTGCAAAAAAAGCTGAAAATGTTGTAGTTATTGATCATCATGAGAAAAATGTGCACATGGAAAAATATTTGTATTACAATGAAAACTTGTCATCCAACTCTGAGATAATCTATAACTTCTTCCCTTCAAATAATAGAATCTATCTTAAAGCCATATTGGCAGGTATAATTGCAGACACGGGTCATTTTAAGTATGCCAATGTGCATACATTTGAGACAGTTCTCGATATCTTAAAAAAGGAAATAGATCTTCAGGGAGTTCTTTCCATACTGAAAGAGGATGTGAGCAGATCAAAAAAGATCGCTATTTTAAAAGCTTTTAAAAGAATGAAAATATACCCTATAAATAACTTGATAATAGCAACTACGAGGATAGGGGCATACGAAGCTATAGTCGCTAAATCCCTTCTCGACATAGGAGTAGATATAGCATTTGTGGCAAGTAAAGACAGAATAAGCTCAAGAGCAAAAAATGCTGTCATAGAAAAGGGGATAAATCTGGCAGAGATCATGCAGAAATTAGAAAATGGAGACGGCGGAGGTCATAAAGCTGCGGCAGGTGCCGAGGGTCTTGAAGACATAGAAAAAGCTTTGAAGACTTGTGTGTTATTGGTGAGGAAAAGGCTTGATAAAAATGGATCAGGAGATTAGAAACTTATTGAGAAAACAGAGATATAAAATAGTAGGAGAACACTCTGCGGTAAAATTATGCCACTGGCTGAAAAAAAGCCTGATGGAAAATAGAGTTTGTTATAAACAGAAATTTTATGGGATTAAGAGTCATAGATGTCTCCAGATGACTCCTTCTGTAATAAGTTGTACTCATAAATGTTTATTCTGCTGGAGACCCACGCAATATACTTTTTCCACGATAGAAAATCCAGATCCTCCGGAGTTTATCGTAGAAAAAAGTATAGAAGCCCAGAAGGAGCTTTTGTCAGGATACTGGGGAGTTCTTGACAGGGTAGATAAAGAAAAGCTCAAAGAAGCTACGGTACCCAACAATGTCGCTATATCGCTGGCGGGAGAGCCGACAATGTATCCATTGTTAAGCGATCTGATCGACGAATATAAAAAAAGGAACTTTACAACGTTCCTCGTTACGAACGGTACGAATCCGAAAGTTCTTGAGAACATGAGTTTGCCATGGAATCTCTATGTTACAATTCCCGCCCCGAATAAGAAAGTTTATAAAAAATTGTGCATCCCGCAGATACCTGATGGCTGGGAAAGGATCATGAAAACGCTTGAGCTCTTTCCCTCCCTAGATACTAGAAAGGTAACGAGGCTTACTCTGGTAAAAGATTACAATCTTAAAAATCCTGAAGAATATGCAAAATTAATAGAAAAAGCGTTACCAGACTACATAGAAGCCAAGGCTTACATGTTTGTCGGATTTTCAAGATTAAGACTTAATATAGAAAACATGCCATCTTTTTCAGAGATCATGCGTTTCGCGCAGCAATTAGAGGAAATGACAAACTATAAAATAGAAGACTCCTCTGAAGCTAGTAGAGTAGTTTTACTGGTGAAGAAATGATAAAGAACTTTGATATAAAAAGTGTAGAAGCAAGAAAATTTGTTAATGAGTATTCTTTACCAAACATGAGGATATCCAATAAGAGCATGATAACAAATATAACTAAATCTGGTAAGGATATAAAGGTAGATTTTGTTTTCATTGTGGAATACAATCCAAATCTAGCAAATATAAAAATAGAAGGAAGCTTAGTATACTCAGGAGAGGATTCTGATATTATTTTAAACTCATGGAAGGAAAAGAAGAATGAGAAAAGAATGCAGAAAATTCAGATGCCAATTGTACAAAAATGTTTGATAGAAAGCGTAATTCTGGCAAAAGAGATCAACATTATCCCCCCTATACCGTTACCTACCATGCAAGAAAAGAAGAAAGATTACGGAGCCATGTTTGGATAATCAGACTATTTTGTCAATCTGTGTATGGAAATCTCCTGAGATCTTGTCTTCGTGTATAATTCCATCAAAATATTCATCTTTAAGATCCTTTTCAAACATTATTTTTCTTAATATACTCTTGAAAGCTTCTTTTTTATCATCCATGCATACAAGCCTGTGAGCTTCTAATAGAGGATACGGATACCCGAAACAGAGGGGGTTTTTTGAGAAATAAGCTAACTTTGGAAAAACTTTTTCGTCTCCGTTCACGATATCTACTCTGAAATTTCTTCCTTTCTCGTGAAGTCTTGCTATGTAGACGTCCCCCATTACCATCTGTCCATATTTTTTCAGTTTTATATCTACTTTATAGTACCATTTTCCAGGATTTTTTATTACCATGGTGTCCGGGATGCCAGTTTCCAGAAGATTTACCTGTGTTTTTTTGCTTATTCCTACTATAGAACTTTCAAGACTCTTTATATTTTCTTTTATCTCTTTATAGGGAGTTATCAGTGCGCCATCATAGAGAACGAAATCGCATCTTTCAGAAGCTTTTTTTACCATCTCCATCTCGTATTTAGTCCTCAGGGGATCTATGTTCTCTGTAAGAACTGCTTTATTCTCGACAAAATAATCTTTTATTTTGTAGTTATCATAAATTACAAACCCGTATCTCAAGATGCCAATATTCTTTATTCCATTGCTCCATAATACAGAAGATCCTCCGTCCACCGCCGCGACTTCTCCTTCTTCTTCTCTCTCTATGTAAGAGACTTCAAACTCTTTTCTTTTTTGATAGAGTTTTTTAAGTTCAGAGATTATCCCTTCCATTTCTTCTTCAATCATCAGTTATTTATAGGAAAATGATAATAAAAGCATTGTGAAAATAGGATGCTGTTTGGATAAATTATCGGATGGTTTTGCAGAAAAAACTGTCACACAGGTGTATGGAGATTTCGCTACAGGTAAGACTACTATATGTCTTCAGTTATGCTCTCAAAGTTTTAAACTCGGAAAGAAATCCATATACATAGATACTGAAGGAAGTTTCTCGCCTGAAAGATTGCTCCAGATAAATCCCGAGTTGGATTTTAAAAAAATTCTAGTTTTCGAACCCTACTCTTTTGAAGAACAGTGTGAAGTTCTGGAAAAACTTGAAGAAAAAATGAATGAGGAGATAGGGTTTATAGCCGTGGACTCCATGGTATCTCTTTACAGATTAAAAGGAGGCACTTACGATGAGAAGCGAGATCTTAACAGGCTTCTCGGCAAGCAGCTCTTGAATCTATCAAAGATAGCGAGAAATTACAATATTCCCGTGGTGATCACGAATCAGATATACGAAGATTTTGACAATGGCATAACGCCTTTAGGGGGGAGCGTACTGCGATACTGGTCCAAAATAATAATTAAACTCGAGAAAGTTCCAGAAAAGACAGGATTGAGAAAGGCTACAATTATTAAACACAAATACAAAAAAGAAGGAGATTCCTGCGAGTTTTTATTAACGGATAAAGGGATTAAATGACCGTTTTCTTCCATCTTCCCGTCATGAAAAATGCCAGCGCAACTAAGCTTCCAAAAATATTACTCAAAGCCATTCCTATCCAGATGCCGCTCGCTCCTTTATCCAGCGTAAAGGCAAGGAGATAGCAGAAGGGGAGTCTCATCCCCCAGAGACGTATCATGCCAAACACCATCTGGTACTTTGTCTGTCCCGATCCCTGAAACGTCGAGCCCACCGTTTGAAAGACAGAGAAAAAGGGAAGTGAAAACACGAATATTCTGATGAAATTCATTCCCTCTGCGATGACTTCCGGATCGTTGACGAAAACCTTAAATGTCCACGTTCGCGTGAGATACAGGGCAATACTACATGCCATTAATATGGAGAATACGATGCCTATACTCGTCCATACACACTTTTCTGCCCTTTTTTCCTGCTGAGCTCCTAGATTTTGTCCTATCATCGTGGTATTTGCCCCTGTAATGCCGCCGGTAACGGTAAATATTATACTTACGATCCTGTTCCCGATGCCGTACGCGCCGATGGCAACGATGCCTATTGTGTTTACGAATCTCATTAAAACAACGAAACCGAAGGCGACGGTGCTTTGCCCTATTGAGGACGGCATGCCGATCGACAGGATTTTTTTAATAAACTCTTTTTCTGGTATCAGGTATTTTCTTTCCAGTTTTATTCCCACCCTCCCCGAAAATAGCAAATATACGGCGATGAGCCCGACAAAGGCTCGTGATATGAGGGTAGCCCATGCAGCACCCGCTACTTCCATTCGCGGGAAAACCCCGATCCCGAAAATCATCAGGGGATCAAGTATCATATTGAGAATGAGCGACGCACCAGTGATCTTTACCGCGGTGCGAGTGTCACCGAATCCCCGTAGAATAAAATCGAAAACGATAGTCATGAACATGAACGGTATCCCCAGAAAGATGATTCGTATATAACTCAATACGATGTCAAAGATCTCTGAAGGAACACTCATAAAACGCAATATATACGGCGAAAAAAAGAATCCAGAAAAACCTATCACTATAGAAATTAAGAACATAAAGACAAATACCTGTGTAGCCGCTTTGTTTGCCATCTCTTTTTTCTGCGCGCCAACATACTGGGATACCAATGCCACTGCGGCAATCCCCGCCCCCATTCCGAGAGATATCATTAACCACACGATGGGCCACGTGTTTGCCGGTGCGGTAATCGCTTCTTTCCCCAGCTTTCCCAG
>Ga0209986_10000132_pt1 | contig 66243 bp, 46 predicted proteins | sample BlataG_FD_183168 | JGI IMG/M metagenome (GOLD analysis project Ga0209986, IMG submission 183168) | Deep subsurface microbial communities from Black Sea to uncover new lineages of life (NeLLi) - Black_00105 metaG (SPAdes) (version 2) | ecosystem: Environmental > Aquatic > Marine > Oceanic >... | reverse complement strand
CAGCCGGCGAACCGCCATCGTCGCCAAATGGCTTTTGCCAACTCCGGCGGGGCCGATGACCAAAGCAAATCGTTGCCGTTCTTCAAAGAGCCATTCCAGCCGGGCCAGGACTTCGTCCTGAGGCTGGCCGCAGCAGAAGGCGGCTGGTGACAGGGTTGCCTCAAACGGAGTGGCGGTAAAGTTCCAAGGGTCGCGTACCATGGGCCAGAGCGTACGCCTTCCCCCACCGCAGCGTCAGCATCATTTTCCCAGGACAACCGGGGACCTTTTGTCGATGAGCCAGCGGTATTTCCTCACCACCCCCCCCTCCGGCAGCCGGGCCGTACTCGCAGGCGACGAGGCCCGCCATGTCGCCCGCGTCATGCGGGCTCGGGCAGGGGACGGGCTTGAAGTATTCGACGGCCAGGGCCAATGGTGGACCGCGACGGTCACCAGCGTCGAGCGGAGCGAGGTACGGCTGGAACTTGGCAAATGTTTCAGCGAGCCGGCCACCGCCGGACCGAGCCTGACCCTGGCAGTGGCCCTTCCGAAGGGTGAACGCCAGAAGTGGCTGATCGAAAAGCTGACCGAGCTGGGCGTTGCCAGGCTCGTTCCTCTGCAGACCGTTCACGGGGTGGCTGAGCCGACAACGGCGGCGATTGAACGGCTGCGGCGAAGCGTGATCGAGGCCTGCAAGCAGTGCGGCCGCTGCCGGTTGCTGGAGATCACTGACCCCAGTCCCCTCAGTGCCCTCACGAGCCTCGCGCCGACCGCCCTGCGGCTGCTTGCCGATCCCGGCGGTGTGCCCCCGGCAGCAGCAGCCACCCCGACCGGTGGCGACCTCCTTGTCGCCATCGGGCCCGAAGGGGGCTTTACGGCTGAGGAGGTCGCCACCGCCGAGGCGGCTGGCTTTAAGCGGGTGTCACTGGGCCCGCATATCCTGCGGATCGAGACTGCCGCCATCGCAATCGCCGCTGCCTACAGGCTGACCTGATCGCCGAAGCTGCGGGTGCCGAGGGCCTTGAACAACTCATACGAGATGTCGTCGGCCACAAAGTGGGTCGAGCCGTCGCAGAGCAGAAACACGACACCGCCGTAGTGGCTGCTGCTGAAGTGGACGATGTGGTTGGTGTGGTTGGGCGTCTTGCCCGCCATCATGCCACTCTGGCCGACATGACCGAGTACCAGTGAACCCGGCCCTTCGGTTTTCATTGGCATCATCGCCATGCCGGCGTTCCGGTTGACCCCCGGCACCGCGGCATGCCAGGTGGTGTTGGCGGCGTAGGGCCCCTGGTCGAAGAACGCATGGGTGTGCTTTCGCTCACCCACACAGATTGTCTTCGAGAGGCCGTCGGTGATGTGCTTGAAGCGAATCTGGCTGTTGCGGAAGAAGACGCCGTTGCCTTGGCCCGCCTCGGCGGTGACGTCGTTCCAGCCGAGGATGGCGGCATAGTTCGAACTCGGCAGGGTCACGGTGCCACCGTTGTTCACCTCGAAGGTTGCTGGCGGGGCGTCGGTCGGACAGCGATAGACATTGAGTGTCGCCGCAGCGGCGATCGCCTCATTCGCCGTGCCGGCCGCCTCCAGCGACTGGTCGATTGCGGCGAAGACGGTGTTCTCCTCGAGGTAGGGCAGGATCAACAGGCCCCAGGCATAGCCCTTTGAGGTTTCGCTCGAGGACGGGTCGGCAGCCGCCACGCCCGGCGAGACATAGCCGGCCGGCAGTTTCTGCTCGGCGTCGTGATGGCTGTGCATCGCCAGGCCAAGCTGCTTGAGGTTGTTGGTACAGGCCATCCGCCGGGCCGCCTCGCGGGCCTGCTGCACCGCCGGCAGCAGGAATCCGACCAGCACGCCGATGATGGCGATGACGACCAGCAGTTCAATCAAGGTAAAGGCAGAGCGGGTCCGTTGACAGGACATGAGAATCTCCTCGGAAAGATGGGGGCAACCACAGCCATGGCACCGATGGACAATCCACCAGTCAGCTCACGACCGGGCGAAGGGCTTCGACACGAAAACCTTCAGCCCACCCGAGGAGGAGGCGCAGCGGGCTCGGCCCGCTCGCCGGAAAACCTGGCATCAAGCAAGGGAAGCACTGCCGGCGGCCACACACCAGCGACCACGGCCGCCACGGCAGGCGGTGGCAGGCAGCTTGCCGCGGCCAGCCACTCGGTCAGCAGGCCGTTACACGCAAGCATCGATTTCAGCACCACGGTCTGCTCCGACACCGGCACCACGATGGCGTCAGCGGCTGCCTCAGCAGGCCCGGCGGCGGCCGCCTCCGGCTCATCGGCATGCTTGCCGGCTGCCGCCAGGTAGTCGTATTCAAAGCAGACCTCGCTGAGGTCCTCCGCAGCGGCGGCCGCACAGCAGCCGCCAGCTTCCGGTTCTGCCGGGCCGGCCACCCGCTGCTGGAGGGCCAGCAGCACATCGGCCGTGACGCCGTTAGCCCGGGCCCAGGCAAGCGTCTCTGCCGGGCTGCGGCAGCAGCAGTCGGTGAAGCACTGCCGGGCCGAGACGCAGCCGCAGGGGGTATCCATGCAAGGAAAGGGCGTTGAGCGATCCTTGCCGGCCAGCCGCTTGGCGGCGGCAGTTCCAGAGCCCACCATCGGCACGAAGCCTCCCAGCGGCAGCCCCGAAACAATCAGGGCATACGCCAGCACCGCGCACCAGGTGGCAAACCGCTGGAAAAAATGTCGCCGCTTCCGCATGGAAAAGATTGTAAATGCGGCCGCAACGACACTCAACGACCCGCGGATGAAAGCCGCGCAACCGCCGCTGCCAGCTCCGCGGCTGCCTCGCTGCGGCCCGTGGCGGTCGCCTCCAGGCCGACCCAGCCGCGGTAGCCCCGCTCCTCGAGTGTTGCCAGCACCGCCGGCAGGTCAACCTGGCCGGTCCCCAGCGGCACGGCCCGGCCGTGGCCGGCAAAGGCTCCGGGCATCGCGTCAGTGACATGGACGAACCCAAGGTCGGACGCCAGCGTGGCGGCAGCGGCAGCGGGGTCGTGACCATGCACCAGCAGGCCACCGGTGACCAGATCGAGTTGCAGGCTGCCGGCTGGCACGGCGGCCAGCACCCGTTGCAGATCCTCGGGCCCCGCCTGACCGGCTTCGGCACAAAAGCTTGCCCCGGCCTGCTGGCTGGCCCGGCCGATGTCGGCGAGCACGTCGATGAGCAACTGCCAGGCTGGGGTATCGGCCGGGGGAATCTCGCCGAGCCGGCCGAGCACCACCGTCGCGCCAAGTCGCCACGCCTTCGCCAGTGCCTGTTTCGTCGCCGCCACCCGGGCCTCCAGCCGGTCTTCATCGGCGTAGCCGCCCCGGGTCGGAAAGGCGACGGCTGCCACCCGCAGGCCGGCGTCGTCGAGCCATTTGCGCAGCTGCCGGATGCCGGTGTCGGTGAGGGTCAGCAGGTCGATGTCTTGCCGGCCGTCAATTTCGATGCCACCTGCACCAAGTTTGCGGACCATGTCGAGAGCCTGCCGAAAATCGGCGGCCAGTGGCATCAGCGGCAGGCAGATTCGTGACGGCTCCATAAGTCGATCATTCACCGGGGAAACGGCAGGCCGGCTTTACCCACCAGGCGGGCGGGTTTTTCCCAGACATGGCCGCAGCGACAGTGTATCCTGCCGGGTGATGCCGACACTTGTCGATGTGATTGCCGAACTTGAACAGCTGGCTCCGCCCCGGCTGGCAGCCGACTGGGATAATGTCGGTCTGCTTGTGGGTACCCGCCGTCCGGTGATCGGTCGGCTGATGACCTGCCTGACGCTGACGCCGGATGTGGCCCGGGAAGCCGTGGCCGAACAGGCAGACCTTGTGGTCAGCCACCATCCGCTGCCATTTCGGCCGGTCAAGCGGATCACCGGTGACACCGCGACCGGCAGTGTGCTGCTGGAATTGCTGACTGCGGGCATCGGTGTCTGGAGCGGCCACACCGCCTGGGACTCGGCCGCCGGGGGCATTAACACCCTGCTCGCGGAACAGCTGGGGCTGGAGCATGTCGGCCCGATTGAACCCAACGAGAACTCGCCCGACACCGGCTTCGGCCGGATGGGCTCGGCCCCGGCCGGCCGCACGGTGGCCGATCTGGCCCAGACCCTCGCCACCGCACTCGGCTGCCCGGGCTGCCATCTTGTCGGCGGTGCAGATCGTGCCGCCGGCAGGGTCGGCATCGTCTGCGGCAGCGGCGGTGAAAGCGTGGCTGCCCTGGCCGCAGCCGGCTGCCAGACCCTGGTGACCGGAGAAATCAAACTGCACGCCGCCCTCGAGGCGGTGGCCCATGACCTGGCCGTCATCGCGGTGGGTCACCATGCCAGCGAACGGTTTGCCATGGAGGTGCTGGCCGACCGGATCGCCGCCAGCCTGCCCGACCTGCACTGCTGGGCAAGCCGCACCGAAGCCGATCCGCTGGTCTGGCTGCCAGCTGCCCGCTGACCCTCAAGCCGGGCCCGAAGCCGGCGTCACGATCATGATGAGTCGCTTCCTGACGGCCCTGCCGGTCTACAACGAAAAAGAACACGTCGACGCAGTGCTCGACCAGGTCGTCCGCCACGCCACCGATGTGCTGGTGGTGGATGACGGATCGATCGACGGCACCTCCGATTTGCTTGCGGCACGACAGGCCGAGCAGGGCGACATTGTGGTCATCCGCCACGAGACCAATCGTGGCTACGGCGCGGCCCTGACCACCGCCTTTGCCACGGCGTTGGGGCCACGGACCGACGGCGGCCACTGGGCCGGTCTCGTGACAATCGACTGTGACGGGCAGCATCAGCCGCAGCTCATTTCCGCCTTCATCACGGCAGTGGGTGACCCCGACCAGCCAGCGGTCGACATCGTCAGCGGCAGTCGTTACCTCAGGCAGTTCCCCGGCGACAGCCAGCCCCCCGAGGGCCGCCGCCAGATCAATCGGCAGATCACGGACGAGATCAACCGCCGGCTCGGCCTGTCACTCACCGACGCCTTCTGTGGTTTCAAAGCCTATTCCCGGCGGGCCCTCCTCGCGCTGCCCGTCATCGAAACCGGTTACGCGATGCCGCTGGAGGTCTGGGTCCTGGCGGCGGCGGCCGGCCTGGTGATCGAGGAACTGCCGGTGCCGCTGGTCTACCTCGACGCCAGCCGCAGCTTCGGCGGGTCGCTCGACGACGGCGCGACCCGGCTGGCCCACTACCGGCTGGTTCTGGACCGTGCAGCACGGGCCGCGGCCGGCCGTGATGGCGAACGGGCAAAGCTCGGTTATGGTGGGAGGGCTGCCAACCCAAAGGTCGACGCGTGAGTAGCCCGCCCCGAACGTACCAACGCAAGCACCGCCCTCCTGAGGCATCCGGCGCGCGGCTGTTTGACCCACCCCCGGTGGCCACCCCGGAAAATCCCGCCGTTGCCATCGACCATCTGGTCGACAACAACCGGCTGCTGCGGGCAGCCTTCGACACGCGGGTGGGCGATCTGAAACTCTGGGAACTGATTGCCGCCACCCGGCGGGAACTGCTGACGGTGGCCTTTGAATACACGTCCAGTTACCGCGACGCCCACCGCCCTGCAAGCACGGCCGATTGGATCACTGCCCCGATCATCATGGGCGGCCACCAGCCCGACCTGTTCCATCCTGGGGTCTGGCTGAAAAACTTCGCACTCGATACCTACGCCCGGCGACTCGGCGGCACGGCAGTGAACCTGGTGGTCGACACCGACCGCTGCAGCGGCACCAGCGTCGGAGTGCCGGTGGGAACCCCGGCCGCCGCCCAGCTTGAACAGGTAGCCTTCGATTGCCCCGCGCCGGCCATCGCCTGGGAGGAACGGGGGATTGTGGACCAGGAGTGCTTTCAGAGTTTTGGCCGGCGGGCCAGCGAACTGCTCGCCCCGCTGGTGCCCGACTGCATCCTCAGACGATGGTGGCCGCTGGTCACTGAACGAGCCGGCGAATGCCACCGCCTGGGCCTGGCACTGGCTCAGGCCCGCCACCAACTTGAGGATCGCTGGGGGCTTGAGACGCTGGAACTGCCGGTCAGCGAGCTGATGCGGCTGCCAACGGTGATGGTGCTCATGGCCTGGCTGTTGGCCCGCAGCCGCGAACTGCACGACGCCTACAACGCCGCCTTGGCCAGCTATCGCCGGCGGCATCGGCAGCGGGGCCGAGCCCGACCGATGCCCGATCTGGCCGAGCGAATCGTCGACTCGGCGGAAGGACCATGGATTGAGGTGCCCTGGTGGATCTGGTCGGAGGACGACCTCAGGCGGCGGCGGGTCTTCGCCAACACCACGACACCTGGCGTGCTGGTGCTTTCCGACATGGAGACACTCCGGGTTGAACTGCCAATCTCACTCAACACGTCACCGTCGAAATGGGTCGACGCCCTCTCGCGGATGGAAGAACATGCCCTGCGGCTGCGGCCGCGGGCGATCGTCACCACGCTCATCGCCCGGCTGCTGGTCGCGGATGTGTTTGTCCATGGCATCGGTGGGGCGGCCTACGATGAAATTACCGATGATGTCATCCGCAGCCTGACTGGCTGCGATCCGCCCCGGCATGCCGTCGTCTCCGGCACCCTGCGGCTCCCACTGGATGAGCGGTTTCCGGAATTGCGCAGCCGCCAGCCGGCAGCGGAGTTGGCGGAGGTTCACCGGACACTCCGTGACCTGGAGTTTCATTCGGAGCGGTACCTCGAACCGCTCGCGGACCAGTCAGAGACGATCCGTGACCTGGTCTCGGCCAAACGCCGTTGGATCGAGACCCACCCCACACCGACGCTGTCCCGGCGACGCTGCCATGAGATTCGCGGCATGAACCGCCAACTGGCGGGCCACACCCGGCGGTTGCAGCAACATCTGCTCGATAGTGTCGGACCGCTGGATCGGGCCCGACACGCCCAGCAAATCCTTACCAGCCGCGACGTTCCCTGGTGTTTTTTCCCCGAAAAAAAACTACGGGAATTCCTGCTACTGGAAATTGATTGAGTTTCGGCATATCGTGACGACCAACGGAATGAGTTTGGACCTCCTAGGGACAGGAGACGATATGCTGCCGGCTCGATCGCCTCGTACACAGCCGACTCGCATTTCTCGACGATCGCGACCACTGCGGCGTCAAGCACCCCGGCGCGACAGCCGCCCAGCGGCTACCAAGAGCCGGCCGGCGGTGAAAAAGAAAACCGGCAGCCGCTCCCGCAGCAGCAGTGACGCGCGGGCCGTTGCCATTGCGGCTCCGAAGAAAAAGCCCCGGGCCATACCGTCGGCCGGTCGCCACAGTCGCTCCGGCGCCGTCAGCACCATCGAAATCCGGCCCTCGGGCACCGTCTTCAGCCGCCGTTCCGGAAAGAAGCGGCAGGCGGTTCACCATTTGCCTGAGCACCCGCCGGTCGATCTCACCCCACCAGCCTGGATGTCGGAAGAGTGCCGGGTGACCCCCGCCCGGGCCGGCGACCAGACTGAAATTTTGCAGCTCCTTTCGGGCCTGCCGACACCACCGTCGCGGGCCGAGTTTCACGCGGCGGTGGATCATCCCGAGCACGACTCAGCCAACCGGCTGGTTGCGCGATTGGCTGGCCGCATTGTCGGCCACATTGAGATCGCTCCCCGCACCGTCATGGTGGGTGACGTAGCGGTCAAGGCCGCGGTACTCGACCGCGTGGCAATCCTGCCGGAGTGCCGCGGTGCCGGTCACGGCCAGCGGCTCGTGCAGGCGGCCGAGCAGCGGATGCGGGAACTGGGCATCGTGATGGCCTTCTCGCGGACCCGGATTGCCGCGTCCTTCAATGAGCTCGGCTGGAGCGTCCTGGGCCGCGACTGTGCCACGCCGGGCCGGCCAACCGACATTCTCGCCCGGCTGCTCGACCTGCCCCAGCGACAGGGGCCCGAGGTGACGATGCGGCAGTGGCGGCATGTCGAACTGCCGGCGATCCTCCGAATCTATCAACAGAACGCTGGCCGCTTTGTCGGGCCGCTGGCCCGAGGTGAGGCCTATGCCCGCTGGCTGATCAGCCGCGGAGCATTTGATTCGATCATCGTCGCCCTGCAGGGGAACGACCGCTATGACCTGCATGAGACGACGGCCAAAATCGTTGGCTATTGCATCCAGTCGGGCAACCGGGTCCTTGAGGTGATGGCCGACCCGGACTACCGCGGGCTGGAGCAGGAGATTCTTGCCCGCGTCTGTGCCGAGGCGATCGAGAACGACAGGCAGGAACTGGTCTATGAGTCGAGCCCAACCGACCCCCTGCACCAGGCAGTGGTTGGGCCAGTCGCTGACGAGCAGCCCGGGTGCCGGACCGTGCCACAGGATCGGATGATTGTCGCGAAGGTCTTCGACCCACAGGAACTACTCACCACACTGGCCCCGACCGTGGCCCGTCGAGTGGCAGCAGCCGGCATCCGCGAAGCCGTTGAACTGGGCTTTGACAACGACCAGTTCCGGGGATCGATTACCGTCACAGGAGGTCAGGAACCCCGGGCTGCTGCGGTCCATCCTGGCCGTGTTGGCCGCAGCTACCTGAAGATCGCCGACGACGAGTTCGCACGGCTCCTGCTGGGCCAGTGTGACCCGCTGGAAGCCACCACGGCCGGCCGCCTTGAGGCTTCGACCCAGATGGCCCAGAAGCTGGCGGAACAACTCTTTCCCCGACTGCCCCTCTGGTGCCCGATGTGGGATGACCTGCCGGCGTAGATCTGTTTATCCAGCTGCGGTCGCCAGCCACTCATCAGCCCAGCCCCGGACACCGTCGAGTCCCTTGCGGTGGCAGAAGTCACCCAGGGTTTCACCGCTTTCGCGTTCAGCCTTGAAGCAGGCCAGCACGGCAGTGATCTCGCGGGTGAGTTCCTCGAAGGGGACGACATCCTTGTATTTTTCGTTCAGCCGGTCCCCGAGCAACCGGCCGCCGAGAAACACCGTGTATTTGCCGGCGGTGCGGCCGACGATGCCGATGTCGGCGTTGTAGGGCCGGGCACAGGCGTTGGGGCAGCCGGTCATCCGGAGGGTGAAGGCCTCGCTGGCCAACCCCAGCTTGGCTACCTCGGGCTCGAGTTCGTCGATCAGCCCGGGCAGCACCCGCTCGCTCTCGGCCACCGCCAGGCCGCAGGTCGGCAGGGCGACGCAGGCCATGCTCCAGCGGCGGATGGTTGAGATCTCTTCAGAGGTTTTCACGCCATGCTCATGGAGGATTTCGGCGATTCGCTCGCGGGCACTCTCCTCGAGGTCGGTGAACAGCAGGCTCTGGTGGGCGGTGATCCGCACGCCGGGCTTCAGTTCGGTGAGGATTTTCCGCAGGGCGGTCTTCAGCTGAAAACCGTCGCGGTCGATGATCCGCCCGTTCTCGACGTTGAGGCCGTAGAAGAACCTGCCGTCGCCCTGCTCGAACCAGCCGATGTGGTCATCGAAGCCATGCACATCAGCCTCGTGGCAGGGGGCCAGTGGCCTGCCGAAGTATTCCTCGACCTTAGCCCGAAAGGCCTCCAGGCCCATGGTGTTGATCGTGTACTTCAGCCGGGCCACCTTGCGGTCGGAGCGGTTGCCGAAGTCCCGCTGGACCTTCACGATCGCCACGGCAATGTCGATGACATCCTCCGGCGGCACAAAGCCGAGCCGTTTGGCGAGCGCCGGAAAGGTCTTGGCAGCGCTGGGGGTCACGCCCATGCCGCCACCAGCCAGTACGTTGTAGCCAAGAATTTTGCCATCCTCGTGCACAGCCAGCAGACCAAGATCGTTGGCATAGACGTCAGTGCAATTGTCCTCCGGCAGGGCAAAGGCGGTCTTGAACTTCCGCGGCAGGTAGGTCGGCCCGTAGATCGGCTCGACCTCGTGGCCGTTGACGCCCCCGGCGGCCAGAGTCTTTTCTCCGGTCTCGCTGTCGGTCAGCCAGATTTCGTGATAGGCCGTGGTCCGGGGGGCGAGGGCCTCGGCGAGCTGCTCGGCCATTGCCATCATCTCATCCCGGACCGGATTGTTGCGGATCGGTGCCGGGCAGCACATCACGTTCCGCTCGACATCACCGCAGGCGGCCAGCGTTGTCAACTGGATCTCGTTGATCTTCTGAATGGTCGCCTTGAGGTCGCCTTTGATGATCCCGTGGTGCTGGATGCCCTGCCGCGTGGTGAGCCGCACGCTGCCGTTGGCTAGGTCATCACCGAGGTCGATTTCGGCCAGCATCTGCGCGGCGGTCAGTTTGCCGCCGGGGATGCGGGTGCGGACCATGAAGGAGATCTGCTTTTGGCTCTTCTCACCGGCCTTCGCCTTCTTCTTGTCCCGGTCAGCCTGCTGGTAGGTGCCATGGTTTTTCAGCAGCTGGACACTGCCTTTGCCAAAGCCATCCGTCCCGTCGCGGAGCTCCGCTGGAATTTCCCCGGCGAGATAGTTGCTCTCCGTTTTGAAGACCTCAACGGCACTGGGCTTGGGAGCGGTTTCGTCTGGCATGGAATTCCTGAATCATAATTGCGCCCCCCCGACACAAGGGGACAGCAGGGAACGTGGCCAATAACACCTCACTTCCAGAATAGGCAATTTCCCCGCAGAGAGCGATACGGGCCTTTGATGCCTGGAGCGAGCACCGATCGCCATACCACCGGCGGTGGGAATTTCCTCAGGACCGGGTCGGTTCTGTCAGGAGCCTCTCACGCTCTGTCTTCGGCACCCTCGCAGCCGGCCTGCTCTGAACGACTGCCCGCCTCCCACCCAAGCAGCCCCCGATCCGGCCAATGGCGATGTCGGCCTGTGGTTGGCCCTGCCCTCAGGCATTCCCGTCGGCTGGTCACCCAAGCTCACTGACAAAGTCTTCGAACTTGCTGTCGGCCTGCCGGGGAATTTCAGGGACTTGGTTGACGACGATCTGATGCGGAAAGCAGAGCATGTCGGTGAAGACCTGCTGCAACCGAACAATCTCGTCGGCTGTCAGCGACCGGCTGGTGACCACGCGGAGGACAACCGTTTCAAGGGCTGTCTGCACCGCCTGCAACTGCCGGATCGGGGCAATCCCGGCCCACCGGTCTTCCGGAAAGCTCGGCCAGTGCTCGGTGCCATCAGGCAGCCGCAGCATGTTCCGTCGGCGGCCGACAATCTGCTGGAGCACGGGCAGGCCTCGGCCACACACGCAAGTCGAGCCAAAGGTGGCGTAGTCACCCAGTTCATACCGAATCAGCGGCATGGCGAGGTTGTGCAGTGGCGTGATCACCACCCGGCCAATCTGACCCGGGGCCAGTGGTTCTCCGGCTTCATCGAGAATCTCCAGCAGCAGGTTTTCGGCCTGCACATGGTAGCGGCCCTGCTCGCACTGAAAGGCGATCACGCCGATCTCTTCGGATGAATAGATATCGGCGACGCCGACGCCCCAGACACGCCGGCAGCGGGCCACCGTCTCAGCCGGCAGCATCTCGCCAAAGGTCCGCACCTGCTTGAGTGCTGGCAGCTCAACTGCGCGGGCTGCCGCCAGCCGCAGCAGCGACCGCAGATTCGAGGGATGCGTGAGCAGGTACTGGGGGGCTTCAGCCACCAGCCAGTCGAGCTGCACAGCCACATCCTCCCGGATATTGAGGCTCACACCCGGCCCCGTCTCAAAGACCTGCTCGGTCGCGGCCCCCCAGGTCGATGACCGACCCCGCTCGACATTGGAGCGGATCGCAGCCAGCTTGCCGGAGAAGTCGCGGCCCTGCCAGAGATGCTCCCGCAGCGTCAGCACCCGCCAGAAGAGCATCGTCAGGTCGGTCTGCAGATACTTCACCGGCATCCCGGTAGAGCCCGAGGTCTGGCCCTGATGAACACCGCCATGCCGGCTGCCGAGGCCCCGATTGAAGAGCAGCTCGCCAAGCTGCTGCACCGCGGCTCGGGTGAGCACCGGAATCGCCCGCAGCACCGCGGCGTCAACCGGCATGCCCGCCCGATAGCCAGCTGCTTCCAGCCGCTCTTTCCAGAGTGGCATGGTCTGCATCGCGTCGGTGAACAGCCGCTGCAGCTGGCGAAACTGGGCCGCCTGCAAGGACTCAGGCGGCAGCCTCTCGCTCTGCTGCAGCTGATAGAGCAGTGCCAGCGACTGGGCCCCGACATCACTGGGGATCGCCGGCCATTCACACCCAGGAATCCGGCTCAAGACAGAGGGCGTCATCACGGTGACCTGGAGCCGTCGCTCTTTTGGGGTGAGATCCGGCGACCGCACGACTACTCAAGGGCAAGCGGAAAGGGATCGCCGGCGTCCACGACGGCTCGCGACCAACCCGTTTGCTCATTCTCCGGAAAGAACCGCCACCGGCAATGAGTTCCCAAAAACCTCGAAGTCATGAAAGGTCCAGATGACCTGCTTCGTCGGTGTGACCTCAATGATCTGGGGATTCTCCGGGCCGGCATGGCAGTTGACCAGCAGGGTGTTGCCGTTGGCCAGTCGCCGCACCTGGGTCACCCAGGCCAGCGTGATGCCGGACAGGTCATGCTGGTCGATTTTCCAGACAATTTCCTTTTCCGGTGTCACTTCCAGCACGCTGTGGCCATTACCCGTACCGATCAGCGTGTTGCCATTGTCCAGCCGCACCGCTGAATAGACCTGATCGCCAAAGGCCTCCGGGCCATGCCCGCCCTTGCGGGGCTGACCGAATAACGGCACGTCAAACTCCCAGATCAGCTTCCCGCCCGCGTCGTACTCCCGGACCATTCCGTCCTTTTCATGGGCGACAAGGTAGCTGCCCGCCGCGGTCTTCCGAGCGTTTCTGGTATCCGAATGAGCCGAGGGATGGTCAACCTGTAACCTGATCTGATGCCTGATTGTGCCGTCCCGGTCGACCTCAATGATGCGGGCCGGACCCGACTCCACGATCATCGTCAGGCCGTCGGGAAGCCGCTGGAAGGCATGGACCTCAACCCGCCGATCGGCATTACCGTTTGACGTGGCGTCGTATTCCCAGACTTTTTTTCGCTCAGCATCGAGTTCGATGATCCGGGTCCAGCCATCCTGGTAAAGCAGGTGCCCATCAGGCAGAAGGTGCAGGTCATGAATGGCCCCGCAGGGAATTTTCCATTCGACCTGACCGTCGGCCGCAATCGCCGCAAGCGTCCGGGTAGAACTGTCAGCCGCAATCAGGTGGCGACCGACTGCATTTCTGGAGTCAACGTGGGGCTGCTTGAGAGTTTTGCCCCCCAACACTGGATCATGGTCGACCGGCCGCAACCAGCAGATTTCATGCGGACACATCGGAGTGATCTTCGGCTGCGTTGCCGCTGACGACTTGGCCCAACCGATAACAACCAGGCCTGCGGCGACCGTCAACCCGAGCAGCCCAAAGCGTTTGATCAGCTGCTGCAATGGCGTTCCAGAGGTCATGTGATGAGTTCCTGAATCGGCTCAACATGCTCCACACCGACGAGCTTCTGATCGAGGCCCCCGAAAAAATAGCTGAGCCGGTTGGGGTCGAGTCCTAACAGCTGCAGCACCGTGGCATGCAGGCTCTTCACATGGAAGCCGGCCTGCTCGCCATTGCCATGGCCGGGGCCCGGGGCGATGGCCGCTGCCCCCAGTTCATCGGTCTCACCGACGCTCACGCCCCCCTTCACTCCGCCACCGGCCATCCACATGGTGAAGCCGAACGAGTTGTGATCCCGGCCGGTGCCCTTGGCATATTCGGCCGTCGGCTGGCGGCCGAACTCTCCCCCCCAGATCACGAGGGTCTCATCGAGCAGGCCCGACCGCTTGAGGTCAGTCAGCAGCCCGGCGATCGGCAGATCGGTGTTGCCGGCATGGAACTCATGGTTTTTGACCAAGTCGCCGTGGGCATCCCAGTTGTCGTCATTGTGGGCTCCGCCGGAATAGACCTGAATGAACCGCACGCCCCGCTCAGCGAGTCGTCGGGCCAGCAGGCATTGGCGGCCGAAGTGCGCAGTACGGTCCCGATCGAGGCCGTAGAGTTTTTTGGTTTCGGCCGTTTCTTGGGAGAGATCAACCGCCTCGGGGGCATGCTCCTGCATTCGCCAGGCCAGTTCATACGAGGCGATCCGCGCCGCCAGTTCCGAGTTGTCGCCCCGGGGCAGCAGGTGGGCGGTGTTGGCCTCCCGCAGCGAGTCGAGCAGGGCCCGCTGGGCAGCCAGCGGCATGTCATCGGGTGGGGCCAGGTTCAAAATCGGGTCACCCTGACTCCGTAGCAGCGTCGCCTGATAGGTCGCCGGCATGAAGCCGCTTGACCAGTTCTTGGCGCCCGAGATCGGTCCCCCCTTCTTGTCAAGCATGACGACAAAGCCGGGGAGATTTTCATTCACGCTGCCGAGGCCGTAGTTGACCCACGAGCCGAGGCAGGGCGCCCCCGAGAGAATCTTGCCAGAGTTCATCTGCAGCATCGCCGAGCCATGAATCGGCGAGTCGGCCGTCATCGAATGGATGAAGGCGATGTCATCGACATGATGGCCGATGTTTGGAAACAGATCGCTGACCCACTTGCCGCACTGGCCATACTGCTGGAACTTCCACTTGGGGCCGACTGCCCGGCTTTCACTGCGCTCACCCCCGCGGCCCTTGGTCTTGACCTTGATGATTTTGCCATCAAGCGGATAGAGATCAGGCTTGTAGTCGAAGGTGTCGACATGGCTCGGCCCGCCGTACATGAACAGGAAGATCACCCGCTTGGCCTTCGGTGCAAACATCGGCGGCTTGGCAGCGAGCGGATTGGCGTAGGCTGCCACCCCGTCCGCAGCCCGGGACTGCCGGGCAAAAAAGCCGCCGTCGAGCAGGCCCGAGAGGGCCAGTCCCGTGAACGAGGCCCCCGCTTCCCAGAAGAACTCCCGGCGGGTCCGGCGGCAGAAGGTGCCCTGCGGCTGGTTGTTGTCTGAATTCATTGCGGCACTCTCCATCGTTTCCGGGCTGCTAATCGAGGTAGGCAAACTCATTGAGGTTCAAGAGCAACAGGCAATAGAGCTCCAGGGCCCGGCCGGGGCTGATGCCCTCGGTGGCTTCCAGTTGATCAATCAGGGCCAGGCCCCGGGCGATTTCGTCAGCAGTCGGTTTGCGGACCAGGGCAATCTCAATCGCCCGCTCGACACAGGCCGGCACGTCGGCCGCGTCAGGCCCGCCAGCCTCCCGCCGCACCCGTTCGGCAAACAATCGGGCCTGCCGCTGAATAAAGTCACCGTTCATCATGCCCAGGGCCTGGGTCGGCTGCGTGGTGACAAACCGCACCGGACAGCTGATGTCGGTTTCGGCCAGATCAAAGTCGGCCAAGAGCGGCGTCAGCAGCGACCGCTTCACGTGGATGTAGATGCTGCGGCGGGCCTGTTCGGCCGCCGGCGTGTCGCCCCACCCGGCCCCGGGCCGCGACTGGGTGGCCAGCACCGCCGGCGGAATGGTCGGGTAGATGCCCGGCCCGAACATTGTGGAATTGAAGGCTCCGCTGGCCATGTGAATCGAATCGCGGAGTTCCTCAGCCGACAGCCGCCGCATGTCGAACCGCCAGAGGGCATCGTTGAGCGGATCGGCGGCGAGGGCCTCAGGATTGCCCTGGGAACTGGCCCGGTAGGCCGCCGACATCAGGATCGTCTTGTGGAGGGCCTTCAGCCGCCAGCCACCGGCGACGAGTTCCGCTGCCAGCCAGTCGAGCAGTTGTGGATGGGTTGGCGGGTCACCGGCAAAGCCAAAGTTGCTCGGGCTCCGCACCAGTCCCCGGCCGAAGTGATGCTGCCAGACGCGGTTGGCCAGCACCCGGGCGGTCAGTGGGTTCTCCGGCGCGACGATCCACTTGGCGAGCGCCAGCCGCCGGCCGGTCGAACGGCCATCTGCCAGCGGCACAATCTGCGGGGCTGGAGCCTTGAGCACCCCGGGAAAAGCCGGCTCGACCAGGGTCTCGGGCGAGGTCTCAGCATGCGGGCTCCCGCGGTAGAGCACGTGAGTCGCCGGAGCTTCAGCACCATGCTCACTGATCACGAGGGCCTTCGGCGTCGCGGCTGTCTCCCGCTTCAGCCGGGCAACCTTTTCTTTCCAGGCCCTGAGGTCCTGCTCGGTGAGTTCATCGCGGGCCTGCTCACCATGTTCCTTGATTCGCTTCTCGATCGCCCGCACCTCGGCCTCGGCCTCCCGCAACAGCCGACGCTGCTCCTGCAGCTGGTTCTGGGCGTCGGCCAGCGACACGCCGTCCTCTGGTAACGCCCGCTCAATGAACTCCGGGTTCATCTGCCGCGCCCCCATCGGCGTCGTGTTGTGGAAGAAGGCGAGCAGGCTGTAATAGTCCCGCTGGGGCAGCGGGTCGATCTTGTGGTCGTGGCAACGGGCACAGTTGATCGTCAGCCCCAGAAACGTCTGGCCGGTGGTGGCGACGATGTCATCGAGCTGGTCATAGCGGTGCTGGAGCTTGTCGGCCGGCTCGTCATCCCAGACACCCAGCCGGTAATAGCCCGTGGCAATCAGGCTGTCGGCGGTCGGCTCAGGCAGTTCATCACCGGCGAGCTGTTCGATGACAAACCGGTCATAGGGCTTGTCGTCGTTGAAGGCCCGGATCACATAGTCGCGATACCGCCAGGCATGCGGCTTGTTACCGTCCCGCTCAAAGCTGTTGGTGTCGGCATAGCGGACCAGGTCAAGCCAGTGCCGGGCCCATTGCTCACCGTAGTGGGGTGAGGCCAGCAACCGGTCGATCACCCGCTCCCAGGCGGCGGGTGAAGGGTCAGCGAGAAAGTCGGCCAGTTCCTGTTCTGACGGCGGCAGCCCGGTCAGGTCATAGGTCACCCGCCGCAGCAGGGTACGGCGTTCTGCCTCGGCCGGCAGCGGCAGGCCACGGTCGGCAAGACCCCGCCGGATAAAGGCGTCGATCGGATTGGCCGCCTGGGGAACCGCGGGCACCTCGGGCCGGATGAGTGGCCGAAAGGCCCAGTGCTCTTCCCAGGTGGCACCGGCCTCAATCCACTCCCTGATCGCCGCCACCTCGGCTGCCGAGAGCCGCTGGCCCTCCGGCGGCATCTGCAGGTCGGGGTCGGTCGAGCGGATGCGGGCCAGGATTTCACTGGCCGCCGGATCACCCGGCGCAATCGCCTGCAGGCCGCTGTCGAGTTCCCGCGTGGCTGCCCCCGCGACATCGAGTCGCAGGCCGGCCTCCTGGGTGTCGGGGCCGTGGCAGGCAAAGCACCGCTTGGCCAGCAGCGGCTGGATGTCACGGGAGAAATCGATGTCGGCCGCTGGAACTGGCGGTGTCAGACCGACCACAATCACCGCGAGAAGCACAAAATTGTGTCGTGAAAGTCGGCTCATCGTGGATCTCCTCTAGACAACCATTGAAATTCTAAGCGACCCTTACAAAAAAACCACTCAGGCCGTAGAATTTCACGATATGGCCAAAACACAGGCGAATGCGGGGAAACCTGACCGGATTGAATCGGGCTTGCTCAGGCGGATTAACGAGCGGCGGTTGTTTGAAGCACTGCAGCAGCATGGCCCGGCCTCGCGGGCGGCATTGACTCGGCTTTCCGGCCTCACCGCGCCGACGGTTTCAAAGGCGGTCGAGTCGCTGCTGTCCCGCGGCTTCGTCGAAGAAACCGATCCGATTGACCAGGCGATCGGCCGGCCGGGAAAACTCGTACGGCTGGCCACCGCGTCGGCGGTTGTCCTCGGGGTCGTGATCGATGTTGGCAACTGTTCGGTGGCCATGACCGGCCTCGACGGGCGGGTCACCGAAAACCTGACCAGCCGGTTTGCCACCCCGACGGACTACCCTGCCCTGCTCGATGCAATCGAGGCGCAGGTGCGGGCTTTTGTCGGCAATTCGTTCGATCGCCTTCGCGGGATCGGCGTGAGCGTGCCGGGGCTGGTCAACGACCGGCTGGGAGAAATCGTCTTCTCCCCAAACCTCCATCTGCTCGACAAGCGAAACCCTGCCCGCGATCTGGCCGACCGGCTGGGTTGTGAATGCCTGCTGCTGCAGGAGAGTTACGCCCTCTGCCTGGGTGAACGGCTGCACGGGGCCGCCCGAGGGCTGGATGACTTCGCCCTGCTCGATGTCGAGGCGGGGCTGGGGCTTGGTGTGATGAGCGGCGGTAGGCTGCTGGCCGGCCACAGCGGCCTGGCCGGGGAGATCGGCCACATCACCGTCGCCCCCGATGGGCTGCGGTGTGGCTGCGGCAACCGCGGCTGCCTGGAAACGCTCGCCACCGACGCAGCCCTTGCCCGGATGCTTTCGGAATCGGTGGGCCGGCCACTGAGGCTAGCCGAAGCAGAGGCCCTGCTGGCCGCTCGGTCGGCTGACTTTCAGCATGAGATCCGCACGGTCACCGAACATCTGGCAATCGCTATTGCCGCGGTGATCAACATCTTCAACCCGACCGCCCTGTTCGTGCACGGCCGCCTGTTGATTGGCAACCCGGAGCGGTTCGAGCGGGTGCTCGACCGCGTGAAGCAGCGAACGCTGACGGCGGCCCTGGCCGACTGTGCAATCCATGCGACACGATCAAGCAAACGCCAGGGGGCGGTGGCGGGTATCATCCACCAGCTCACCAGTGCCTGGGCGCCGTCGTTCGGCTGAAGCCTGTGTCGTCCTTCAACTTCCCGCATCATGCCACCATTCTCTCTCGCCAATCGTGTTGCCCTGGTCACTGGATCCTCAACCGGCCTCGGCAAAGCAACCGCCGCCTGCCTCGGAAAAGCTGGAGCCAAGGTGGCCGTCAACTACGCCAACAACAAGTCTCGGGCTGATGCAGCCCTGGCAGAACTCCGCGACGCGGGCATCACTGCCGAGCTGTTTCAGGCTGATGTCACTGACGAGGCCGAAGTCGATCAGATGATGACAGGGATTGAAGGCTCACTGGGTCCAGTCGATATTGCTGTGCTCAACGCCACCCCAGCCCAGCCGCTCAAGCCGATTGAAGAATACGACTGGGACTTCTATCAGCAGATGCTGGACTTCTTCGTCAAAAGCCCTTACCTGCTGGCCCGCCGATTGCTGCCGGGTATGAAGGCCCGTGGCTACGGCCGACTGATCAACATTACGAGCGAGGTGTTCCTGCTGGGCGTTGCCCCCTTCTCTGCCTACGTCGCCGCCAAGGGGGGCCAGACCGGCTGGTCACGCAGCATGGCTCACGAACTGGCCCCCGACGGAATCACCGTCAACATGATTGCCCCTGGCTGGGTTCCGGTGGAGCGGCACGAGAACGACCCGCAGGAGGATAAGGACGCCTATCTGGCCAGCATCCCGATGGGCCGCTGGGGCAAGCCCGAAGAGGTCGGCTGGGCGGCGGCTTATCTGGCCAGCGACGAGGCGGCCTTTGTGACCGGGCAGACCATCGCCGTCAACGGTGGCAAAACGGTCTGGTAGGGAGGCCGGCGGTCACTGATCGCCAGACCTGCCTCATTCGATTGGCAGTCGGCCCACGATGATCCTGCCACCGAACTCGGGTGTTGATGCCGACTGATAGAAGAGTTCTTCGGGCCCTGTTTCGGGCACGACCCAGCGAACGAGGCCGTCTGTTTCGCCGTTCCCAGCAAAGCCTTCGTCGTAGCCAGCTGCCGGGTTGTATCCACCGCCAACAGTCTGCAGGGTAAAAGGCTCACCCGGCACGTTGAGAGCGAAGAGGTAGGTCTGCCCCCGGCTTACCTCGAGGGTCGGGTTTTCGATGCCATCGATCAGATAGGCCGCCGCTGCCAGGTCCACCGAGAAGGTCACAGGCTGGCTTCTGGCGGAGACATCGAGCACCCGGCGGCTGGCATTCGTCGCGGTCACAAAGAATGACCCGGAATCCCAGACCACGCTCTGATACGAGTCCACGGTGGTGATCTGCACCTGCGAAGCGGCCGAGTACCGCAAGCCGTCAAAGACCTTCACCTGGAAGGCGTCGATTGTTCCCGGCGTCGCAGTTGCTGGTGTCCAGCGGATCAGGCCCCCTGGCGCCAGCAGCGGCGGGCTGGGCACGAACAGGGACGGGGTCAGCGCGGGATGCCACTCGCCGTTTTGCTGCACCTCGAGCCGGCCCGACTGCAGAGCCGAGAGCATGAACTGCAGGCTACGATCAGTTGTCGGCGTGGCACCGGTTGCTGCGGCCAGCTGGGCATAGCTGATCTCCAGCGGACGCCCCACCTTCACCGGCCCCAACTGTCCCACAGCGGTCACGGCCGGAGCCGGGCTCGGCGGCGTTGAGCTTTTCACCAAAATCACGCTGGTCGTGCCCCCGGTGAGCCCGTCGCTGCCCTGGGACGAGAGGGTAACGAACCGTGGGTCGAGGCTGCTTGCGGCCGGCGTGTAGGTCATCCGGCCGGTCTGACGGAAGTAGGCATCGAGTGCGGTGACCGTGCCTGTGAATGTCAGCTCATTGCCGCCCGAGCCGGCGACCGTCACGCCGGCGGCGGAGGCGGCCTGTAGGGCACCCTCTCCGGTGACAGCCAGAGTGACATCCAACTGAACCGAACCACCGTCAACAAAGGGGGTAAGGCCGCGGGGCCAGACCAGCGGTGATGCCTGGCCAGCTATGGCCCAAAAAGCTGTCGGGGCAAAGTCGACCGGGGCGTTTTTTCGCTCGACCTCGTACTGCTGGCCAACAAAGGGCACCCCGGTGGGCGACAGACCGACCGCATCGGTGATGCCGGCGACATTGACCATGTCGAGGGTCAGGCTGCCGCTGCCGCTGCCGGTCTTGGCGGTCACCGTCCAGGTTATGCCGGAGGCCGAAACATTTGTGATTCCCGTGTTCTTGAGATTGCCGCCGACGATCAGCTGAAAGTTCTGCCGCGACACGCCGCTGACCGGCTTGCTGAAACTCACCAGCCATGAGACTGTCGGACGATCGGTCTGCTCAGCCGACGTGCGGTTGATGCCTGTGACTGCTGGAGCCGTTCGGTCGACGGTGTAGCTGGCCCCGACGAACGCCGGCGGGACGTTGGCAAGCGGCTGGTCTTCAGCATCCTTGATGCCAGTGGCAGTTGTCAGATTCAGCCCGAGCGTGCCGCTGCCGGTGTACCCCGAGGCCGTCACGGTCCAGGTCGCGGTCGAGGCAGTGCTTGCCGGTGTGATTGTTGTGATGGCCGCAGCACCACCCAGGCCGCCACCCGGCACGAGGGTGAAGTTCTTAACCGCCACGCCGGTCACCGGCTCACTGAACGAGACGGTCCAGGAAACACTGGCTGCCGCGGTCGGGCTGGCCTGGGCCAATTCAATCTCGCGAATCTCGGGCGCCGCTGCCGGAGTATGGCGATCGATGGTGTAGACCTGGCTGCTGGTCACCGGCACCTTCACGCTCGGGGTGAGCCCGGTGTCATTGGCCAGTGTGAGCCCAAGCGTGCCACTGCCCGAGCCGGTGGCCACGGTGACGGTCCATGATTTCCCTGCGCCGGTGACGGTCTGCACGGTCGCCCCGCTCACCCCGCCGCCTGGCAGCGGTGCGAAGTTGGTCGCGGCAAGCCCCGTGACTGCTTCGGTGAACGTGACATCGAAGACAACCGTCGCCGCGTCGGTGGGGTTGGGGGCATCACCAGGAATCGTCAGCGTGGCCACCGCCCCCCGGTCGACGTCGTACCGCTGGCCGACCCAGGGGTTCGGCGCGAGGTGCAGAGGGTCATCCTGAGCGTTCTTCACACCGCTGGCGCTGGTCATGTCGAGTCCCAGCCGTCCGTAGCCCGTGCCGGTGGTCGCCGTCACCGTCCAGGTCTGACTCGTGCCGCCGCCGGAGCCAGGCTTCACGTCAGTGATGCCGCAGCCCGAGAGGGTCGCGGCAGACGCAAGCGTGAAGTTGGCTGCCGCCACCCCGGAGACTGGCTGGTTGAAGCTGACTGTCCAGGTGACGCTTGCTGCAGTGGTGGGCTGGTCGTCTTGTCTGCTGGCGGTGTCGATTGCCGTGACGGCCGGCGCGGTTACTGCAGTCCACGGATTGATGGTCACCGTCACGGTCGCACCATCGGGAACCGTCCCGTCCATCTTTGACGGCACCTGGGGTTTGATCGCCGTCCCGCTCGCACCAAGCGGTGTCTCGTCTTCGGAGAAGCCGTAGGCGTAGTTTCCGACGTAGATAGACTCGATGCCGGTCCGGTCCGTCTCTCCCGTGAGGGTGGCGTAGTGGACAAACTTCGAGAACGGGCAGTACGTGCTGCTGGTGCGATACCACTCGCTCGGAACTGTCCAGGCGGTGTTGCTCTGGCCCTGCGTCTGCGGCGGGGAGGTAAAGACACCGTCGAGTGCCACCCCGCGGCAGAAGGCCGCCACGATCTGATCCCAGACCAGGCCTTCGTTTCCACTCGGGATGCTGCCCTGCCCCCAGACCCAGGTCGCATTGGCGAGGCTCGGCGAATGATTGGTGTAGTTGTCACCAAAGACATTCTGTGGCGTCGGTTTGGCAATGCTGAAGGCGACCGCTCCCGTCGTGGCGAGCCCTGACCGAAAATCGAAGGCGTTTGTTTCCGTGTTGTAGGTGCCGGTGTAGTCGCCCGTTCCGACGGCCACCTGGAGGAAGTTCCCGGCCTTGAAAAAGTCATCGATGGTGGCATCCCACCAGGTCACCAGCGGGTCGTCGTTGGCCGTTGAGACTGGCTGATTGGCCAGCCAGTCCTTGGGAGCCGCGATCGTGTAGAACTGGTTGTCTGGAACCTGCGGCGGGGCGACGAAGATCGGCGTTGTCAGCGTGCCACCGCCCGACGTGTCACCCCTCTGAAATGCAGCCCCTGCCGTGGTGACGAGTGACACTGCGGTGGCCGGCAGACCAGCCGCTGCCCGGATCGGCTGGACGGTGTACTGGCCGTTGAACGCGGCCTCCTCCACACCGGCAAGCTCCACCGTCTCGCCGACAGCCGGTGGGGTCCCCGCTTCGATCTCAACCACAACCGTTGTGTCGCTGGTGGCAATCACACCGCTGTCGGTCGGCGTCACCTGACCGCTGGCATCCGCGGTGGGCACCGACGCCGTGGTGTACGTGAACTGGTTGGCAGTGAGCGCGGTATCGACCAGCCCCGTGGCCAACACGGTGAACGAGCCATCGTAAGGACTGCCGGCACCCGAGACCTCGATCGCCTGCCCTGGCACCAGGCCGTGCGGACCTGTCGTGGCAGCCGTGACCAGCGCACCGTCGAATGTGAACTGCACCCCGGTCAGCGGCGTGCCGGGCTGTGTGGCGGCGGCCACCGCCAGCGGATCACCGTCGATTGCCTCGGTATAAAGCAGGTGGTCAAACTGGGCGGCTTTGACCGCAGCCGGTTCTTTGTCGATGAACTGCGTGAAGGCCTGACCGATCGCCTGCCGACTGAGGCCGGCAAGTTCCGGGTTGACGCCCACCTCCACCGGTCCTGTGGTGACCGAGTTCGAGTGGAGCGTGAGTGGCAGGGCGAACCCATCGACCTGGCTGACATCAAAGGTCGAATGCTCACTCCCGGCGTAGAAGAACTCAACGATGTCGGCGACAGCGGTTCCCGTCTGGGTACCGACGCCAAACGGCGGAATGCCAAGGTTGCTGATATCGATCGTGCCAGGGGTGAGACCAAGTGGATACGGGTCCTCTCCCGCCGGAGTCACCATCACGACAAACTGGCTGGAATAGGTGGCGATGGTCGCATCGAGCGCAACCGACGGCTTTTCCGTGGCGGTGTTGATCGGCAGAGCCGATAACGCGACGGGATTCAGCGAGGCGAGCTGAACCGTCGCAGCGGAGAGTGTCGCCGTGCCACTGGCGGCGGTTGAATAGGTGAACTGGAACTGCTTCGCTGTGAGTGCCGGGTCACTCGAGGGATTTTGCGAGACCGTCCATTCGCCGTTCCAGTCCGCCCCGGGACCGGTCAGGCCACTGATGACAATCGGTGAGTTCAGCGGCAGATCGGTCGGCTCGTCCAAAGTGACCGTGATCAGCTTTGAACTGCCGCCAACCGCCGCCGCAGATGTGATGCTGTGGGTTGACAGGAGCGTCTACAGGTAGGCAGCACCGTCTGCCCCCGCCCCAGGCGAATCGGTCAACTGGTACTCGAACCAGGTCGGATTCCCGCCGGGCTCAATCGCGGTGACGGTGAAGATGCCATTGTATCCGGCGGCACTCACGCCTGAGACAAAGACCTTTTGGTGCGGCTGCACATAGTGCGGCACCGGCGTGGTGATCCTTGCCGTTCCGCTGTCCCATGAGGCGTTGGCCACCTTCACCGCACCCTGGGTGAAGCTCCCACCCGCATCCAGCACCCGCAGGTCGTCTTTGGGAGCGCCGGGGGCACCGGGAATGCCGTGGCCGGTCACGTAGACATCGCCGGCTGTTCCCAGGCCGGTGTTGTCGAAGATGTCCAAGGCAATTGTCAGCGCAAGCCGCTGTTCGAGCCGCTCGAGGCCCAGTGGATTCCGCGTTGTCCGGCGCGGAGCACGAGCCCCTGTTGCAGTCCGAAGGGAACCGAAGAGCCTGCTTACATGCCACATAGAGGTTGCTTTTTCTCGTAAGTGCGGCCGGAATTTAGCCTGCCAACCAGCGGTCTTCTGAGCGTAGTTGGGCCCCACGCCTCAGACAACAAATCGGCAGTGTCGGCTGCGACGCCCCCCATTCTGCCGCTTGCCCAGCGGGCCGGGATTTCACCGCCAGCTGCGGAAGGGCTCGTAGATCCGCAGTGAAAACAGCACCTCGCTGGCACTGAAGGCCGAGGCGATGTCGGTGGTGCTGAGCACCGTCCCCGACTGCGTGGCAGTAACAGTGGTCGTCCCGCCGGCAGTTTCAAAAAAGCGGTACCCGATGTCGAAGGTGACCCGCTCGGTCAGCTCCCAGGCGATACCCGTGCCGGCCTGCCAAGCGAAACCGGTCAGCCCCCGGTTCCCCGCCACCTCGACATTGAAGATGGCACTGCTGCCGGCGTAGCTCGACTGGTAGCCCCCGGCCCCAATGCCGGCGGTCAGGTAGAGGTCGAGCCGCTCGGTCAGCTCGATGTCACGATAGGCGTTGACGAGGGTTGACCAGAGTTGTTCGGCTCGCACAGAAACCGGCAGGCCACCAAGCGTGGCAGTTTCCCCGAGCGGGTCGCGATAGCGGGCCTCGAAGTCGAACCGCCAGCCGGCAGCTGCTGGGTTGAGATCGACGCCCACGGCACCGCCGGCCGTGAAGAGTGATTCGGTGACTGCCGGCAGTGTTTCGTTGGTGAGGGTGCCAAAAGACGGCCCGATGATTCCCACCAGATAGAAGGCGGGGCCTTGATCAGCCGGTAGCCGACACTGACGGCAGCAACCGTTGTCAGCCCGGCAACCCGGGCAGGCGGGGTTTGCTTGAGTGACCTCTGCCTCGCCATCGACCACCATTGGGCCGTAGAGATCATCCCGCCAGTCGAATGGCTCCATGGTGTCGCCGGTCGTGGATGAAGACGCTGCTGCCGCTGGTTGTCCGTCTGCCTTCTCAGCCGGCAGGGTCAACGGTTCCTCCAACTCAGCGGCCAGCGCGATCGGAGGAGCAGCCTGCCCAGCCCCGAGCAGGATCAGCAGCCAGACGATCTGGTGATACGCGCCGTTTCTCATGCACCTCATCTGGAATCTTCCTTATCAGAACTGACCGAGCGTCTGCTGCACTTTGTCATTGACCTGATCCAGCGCCAGTCGCAAGCGCTCGAGTGCTGGAAGCCGCTGTTCGGTGTCCACGAGCATCGTCCTCGGCTCCGCCATGGGCTTCGGCGTGTCGTGGTAGGCGGCCAGAATCGGACGCTGCAGCCCGCAGTGGCCGCAGATCGACGAGTGCTCGCAGCGGCACCAGCGGCTGGCTGTCGCGGCGGCTTGAGCCGAGGACTCCACGGATTTCGCGGCGGTGACCGGGCTCGTCGTCCGGCTTGGGCCGTAGAGATCATCCCGCCAATCGAACGGCTCGTTGGCGTCCGCAACTGCCGGCGGCCGCGTGAGCACCGCTACCGGTCTGCTGGGTGCCGTGAAAGCTTCTGCAGGCCCAGTGACGGCAGCCTGCCGGTGGTACCCCTTCGGCCGCCAGCCGTCGTCGCCCACGAGGCCATCCTCGGCTCCGACCAGGTTAAGACCGCTCATCAAAGACCAGCCGACTAAAAGCCCGCTCACTGTGATCCACGTTTGCGTCCGCACGTCTCGCCCCCGGCAGTTTTCGCGCCCCCCCCGGCAGTCCAGCCACGGCCAGCTGCCCTCACGACCGTTTCATTCGGCCGAACCAGCAGATCCCGAACCAGTTTTCTCGCAGATCAGGCAGGCTCGTCCCAGCTTGCCTCGGTTATCAGCGGCAGCGGTTGTAGCTGGCGTTCCCGTGGCACACTGGGCACTGCGGGTCCGCCAGCTTCCGCTGGCGGCTTCCAGGTGCCGGCGAAGCGTAAGCGGGCCAGGGATGGCCGCGTAGCGTCAGGCCCGCAGGAGGCGGGCCGGCAGGCAGGGCGAACCTTGGCTTCGCCCCAGCCTGCCCAAGCGTGAGCGGGCCAGGGATGGCCGCGTAGCGTCAGGCCCGCAGGAGGCGGGCCGGCAGGCAGGGCGAACCTTGGCTTCGCCCCAGCCTGCCCAAGCGTGAGCGGGCCAGGGATGGCCGCTCACGCGTCAAAATAGCAACAAAACTCCCACGGATGCGGCCGCGACCGCAGCGGTGTGATCTCGTTGTCGCGTTTGTGGCGGATCCAGGTCTTGATCACGTCCTCGGTGAAGACGTCTCCCCGCAACAGAAAATCATGATCCCGTTCGAGGGCGTCGATCGCTTCGGCCAGCGCAGCCGGGGTCTTCTGGACGCTGGCCAGTTCCTCCGGTGGCATGTCGTAGATATCACGATCAAGCGGCTCACCCGGATTGATGTGGTTCTGAATGCCATCGATCGCTGCCATCAGGATTGCCGCAAAAGCCAGGTACGGATTACAGGTCGGGTCGGGGCAGCGAAACTCAATCCGCTTGGCCGCAGGATTGGTTGAATACATCGGAATCCGGCAGGCGGCTGAACGATTCCGCTGGGAGTAGGCCAGGTTGATGGGGGCCTCGTAGCCGGGTACCAGCCGCTTGTAGCTGTTGGTGGTCGGGTTGGTCAGCGCAAGGAGCGCCGGAGCATGCCGCAGGATGCCGCCGATGGCATGGATTGCCATGTCCGAAAGCCCCGCATAGCCCGAACCGCCGAAGAGCGGCTGGCCTTCTTTCCAGAGCGACAAGTGCACGTGCATGCCGGAGCCGGCGTCACCATGGATCGGCTTCGGCATGAAGGTGGCGGTGCGGCCATGCCGGCGGGCGACGTTCCTGACGATGTACTTGTAGAGGCAGAGCTGGTCAGCCATCCGCACCAGCTCCTGATATCGCATGTCAATTTCACACTGGCCGGCCGAGGCGACCTCATGGTGCTGGGCCTCGATGTCGATACCGGACTGCAGCATCGTCAGCATCATCTCGGTCCGGAGATCCATCATCTGGTCAGCCGGCGGAACCGGGGCATACCCCCCACGGTGCCGCAACTGATAGCCGAAGTGACCGTCACCCTCCCGACCCCGGTTCCACTCAGCCTCGACGGAGTCGATCGCATAAAAGCCCATGTGGGCGTTTTGATCAAACCGCACCGAATCAAAGATGAAGAACTCGGCCTCCGGGCCGATGAAGCAGGTGTCGGCAATGCCGGTGCCCACCAGATAGGTGGCCGCCTTGCGGGCAACGTGCCGCGGATCGCGGGAGTAATCCTCACGGGTGATCGGATCCTGCACCATGCAGATCACCGCCAGGGTCGGGACGCTGGTAAAGGGATCGACAAAGGCGGTATCGGGCACCGGCACCAGCAGCATGTCGCTTTCGTTGACCGTCTGCCAGCCGCGGATACTCGAGCCGTCGAAACCGACCCCGTCCTCAAAAACCTCTTCCTCAAGCTTGGCCACGGGAATGGTGATGTGCTGCCAGCTGCCGAGGAAATCGACAAACCGCAGATCGACCGCCTTGACTTCCTTTTCGCGACACATCGCGATGACTTCACGGGGCTTCATACAGAGGGCTCAACAAGGGGTGGTGATCCAGCGCCAGCACTTTACCACGGAACGGCTGTACGATCCCTGCGGCGGCAGCAATCGGCCTGCCAGAGCCTCACCCGCGGAGGGCTGCCGAGGCAGCACTGATGGTCAGCCGCCCGCTGAGCGTGTCACCTCGCAGTGCGACGACCACCGGGCCGGCGGCAGGCTTGGTCAACCATTCGTAGCTGCCGGCATCGACCCGGCGGGCAACGCCGCGGCCGCCGGAAACCTCACCGGCCAGCCGGTCGAGCCAGACCAGCCGATGGTCGGGCAGCGGCGTGGCTGCGACTGCCGGTCCAGTGGCCCGCGGGATCTCCGCCAGCCGCCAGGTACGGCAGGCTTGCGACTCTTCCAACAGCAAGTCGAAATGCCGCCCTGCCGGGTCGTCCGGATGGCCGGTGTGCTCAAGCAGAACAAAGCGGGGCATGGCTTGGAGGGTTGCTCATAACAGCCGGAAGAATACTCAATAGTCCTCGGCGGCAGCCGCCGGCCTCGTGCCACCCAGCCCCAGCGGCTTGGGTTTGTGCCGCACCGCCCGGCGGGCGTTTTCATCCCGTAGCCGCTCGACCGCTTCTTCCAGACTCATAGCACCGAGATCCCCATCGAGCCGGTCCCGCAGGCTGACCGTGCCGGCTGCCTCGTCCCGGGGCCCGCAGACCACCATCATCGGCACTAGCTCAAGCTGGGCCGTGCGAATCTTGGCCCCGAGTTTTTCGGCTGCCAGGTCGATCCCCGTCCTTAGGCCAGCCGCCTTGAAGGCCGCTTCGACCTGGCGGGCGTAGGCCTCACTCTTGGCACTGACCGGAATCACCCGCACCTGCTCCGGAGCGAGCCAGAGCGGGAAGGCTCCGGCAAAGTGTTCGATCAGCACGCCGATGAACCGCTCCATGCTGCCCAGCGGCGCTCGGTGGATCATCACCGGCTTGTGCCGGGCATTGTCGGCACCGATGTACTCCAGATCGAACCGCTCGGCACTCGGCAGGTTGTAGTCGAGCTGGACAGTACCCAGCTGCCATTCACGGCCGAGCGAGTCATTGATCACAAAGTCGATCTTGGGGCCATAGAAGGCCGCCTCGCCCGGCTCGGGTTCGCAGCCGGGGAGGTTCAGCTCGCGGGCCACCTTTTCGATCGCCGCCTCGGCTTCGTCCCACCGCTCCGGCGGGCCGACGTATTTGTCGCTCGACTTGTCGCGAAAGCCGAGCCGCACCCGGTAGGAATCGAGGGCTAGGCTCTCAAGCACCTTGAGCGTGAAATCGATGCAGCCGGCCACCTCCTGCTCGACCTGCTCAGGCGTGCAGAAGATATGGGCGTCATCCTGGGTGAAGCCCCGCACCCGGGTCATGCCGCCGAGCTCCCCCGACTGTTCGTAGCGATAGACCGTGCCGAACTCAGCCAGCCGCAGCGGCAGCTCGCGGTAACTCCGTGGCCGGGCCTTGTAGATCATTGTGTGATGCGGACAGTTCATCGGCTTAAGGAGATACTGCTCATCTTCGTGCATCTCGATCGGCTTGAACTGGCTGTCGGCGTAGTAGGGGTAGTGACCCGAGATCTTGTAGAGATCGACCTTGCCGATGTGGGGCGTGTAGACCGGTTCGTAGCCACGGGCGGTGAGCTCCTCGCGAACAAAGCCCTCCAGCACGGCCCGCACCGTCGCTCCCTTGGGCATCCAGAGCACCAGCCCCGAGCCGACCAGCGGACTGATCGTGAACAGGTCAAGCTGTTTGCCGAGCACCCGGTGGTCCCGCTTGCGGGCTTCCTCAAGAGCCTCGAGATGACGGTCGAGGTCTTCCTGGGAAAACCAGGCGGTGCCGTAGAGCCGCTGCAGCTGGGCGTTATTGGCATCCCCTTTCCAGTAGGCACCGGCCAGGCTCGTCAGCTTGACCGCCCCGATGCAGCCGGGGCTGGGCACATGCGGTCCCCGGCAGAGATCAACAAACTCGCCCTGGCGGTAGAACGAGAGCGTCGGATATTCGGCCAGGCCGGTCTCGATGTGCTCAACCTTCAGCGGCTGCTTGAGGTCGCTGACAATCTCAACCGCCTTGGCCCGATCGACCTCGACCCGCTCGAAGGCCTCGTCGGCGGCGATGATCTTCCGCATCTCCGCCTCGATCTTCGGCAGGTCCTCTTCGGTGATCGGCCGCTCAGCCCGCATGTCGTAGTAAAAGCCTTCACCCACCGTCGGGCCGAATGCCAGCTCGACATCTTTGAACAGCCGCATCACGGCCCGGGCCATCACATGGGCCGCCGAGTGCCGCATCACTGGCAGGGCCCGCGGGTCACCCTGCTCAAGCACTTCGACCGTCGGCTCGCCCTCCTCCGGCAGTGGGCTGTCGAGGCCGACCAGCCTGCCGGCGAGCAGGGCGGCGATCGGCTGGCATCTTCCGCCGGTGTCGGCCCGGACCGCCTCGGCCACATCGGCCAGCCGGCTGCCGGTCGCGAAGGACCGTGGCTGTGGCGGCGCCGCGGTATCGGTGGGATCAACAAGGGAGATAGTGGGCATGGGGGCAGATCCTCAGCGTTCGTCGGCTGGACGGAAGGGGAAGGGGTATCGCGAGCCTTCTGGGCACAGTATCGCGGGTCGTTCTCCCCAGACAAGGCGGGCTCAGGCCTGGCCTGAACCCCGCCGGAAGTTGCCGGCGGCCCGCCGCAGCTTTTCATGCTCCAGCCGCCGCAGGTTGTAGGCGGCAATCACATCTTTACGGGTGATGATGCCGATCAGTTGCTGCCGGTCAGTCGCAGAGACCACCGGCAGTTCATCCACGTTGGTGGCGGTGAATTTGCCCAGAGCGGTGTTGAGGTCGTCATTGGGGGTCACCGTCACGACGTTGCCATTCATCACGTCGCGGGCATTGGCGATCTGCCAGATGGTGTCGTCATAGAGATAGCCCCGGACATCTTCTTCAGAAAAAATGCCGACCAGCTTTCCGTGGGAATCAACCACCGGGAAATACCGCTGGATCGACTCCGCGAGTGCGTGAACAATGTCATCGAGCGTGGTGCCCTCATGGATCAGTTTCAGGCTGGGTGCCCGCTTGAAGACGTTGTCGACTTTGATGCCCTCCAGTACGTCAACAAAGAAGTCACCGCGGTGGGCGGGGGAGTCGAGCCGGGTCGGCACCTGTTTGATGTAGAGCGTCCAGCGGCGGCCCAGCAGGAAGGTCAGCGTCGAGACCCAGAGGGTCGGCAGCAGCAGGCTATAGCCTCCGGTCATCTCACTGACCATCAGCACTGTCGAAAGCGGCGCCCGGGCACAGCCAGAGAAGAAGCCGGCCATGCCCACAATGGCAAAGGCCTGCGGATGCTTGACGAGGCCGGGAAACCACTCATGGAAGACGAGGCCCACCGCTCCACCGAGACAGCCACCGATCACCATTGACGGGCCGAAGACACCGCCCGAGCCACCAGATGAAATCGTCAGCGAGGTCGTGAGGATTTTCACCAACGCAACGGTGACCAGCAGCAGTGGACCGACGGTTGCCGTCGGTCCAAACAGCGTCTGCAGCAGCCCATACCCACTGCCCAGCACGGCGAGGGCCGAGCGGTCGTGGTCAAAGGCTGTCCAGAGGCCGATCCCGACCATGCCGGCGAGGGCTGCCCCGATCATCGGCCGCAGATGGGGGACGATTGGTAACTTCTTAAAAAGGGCATGGACCCCGTAAAAAATTTGAATGTAGAGCATGCCGGCGAGGGCGAGCACAATCGCCATCGCCCCGTACGGCAGCAGTTCCAGCGGTGAATCGATCGCGTAACTGATATCCGCACCAAACAGCGGCACGAATCGTAGCGACGGCGGCAGCCAGAGGCAGAAGATGGAGTAGGCAACGGCCGATGAGATCGCAGCCGGCACGATGGCGTCGCTTTCGATGTCAGCATCGCGATAGAGAATCTCCCCGGCGAAGACCGCCCCAGCCAATGGCGCCCGGAAGATGGCCCCGACGCCGGCCCCCATGCCGGCAGCCAGCATGATGCGGCGATCGCGGGCCGGCAATTTCAGCAGGCCGCCCAGAAACGAGCCAAAGCCGGCCCCAATCTGGGCAATCGGCCCCTCGCGGCCGGCTGAGCCGCCGGTGCCCAGAGTGATCGCCGAGGCGATTGTTTTGATGATCGGAATCCGGCCGCGGATTTCACCGCGTTTGTTGTGGAAGGCATCGATGGCCGCATCGGTGCCATGGCCTTCGGCTTCAGGGGCGAAGGTATAGACCAGGAGGCCGGAGGCGAGCCCACCGGCGGCCATTACGGCAACGAGCATCCACGGCTGAAACCCGTCGTGTTCTGCTTGGGCCTGAGTTGCCGAGCCTTCAGCCACAGCCGCTTCGCCGTCACCACTGATGGCGGCATGTTCTTCAAACAGGGCCCCCTCTGCCGCCGCCTCACCCGGTAGAAAACCGGCAATTTTCTGCAGGGCAGTGAACTGGACGGCTTGACCGATGACATGAAAGCCAATCGCCCCCGCCCCGGCGACGAGGCCGATGATGGCTGAGAGCATGAACCATTTTCCGGTCGACCGCAGTTCGAAGCGTTGCAGAGCGGAAAGGAAGTGGTTCACCGAGTCGCGTCCAGCCAGAAATTCCAGGGCACCGTCGCCAGCGGCTCGTTGCCGAAGCCGTCATCCTACCACACCATTTTCAGGGGGCTGAGCCGGCTCGCTTGACGGCGGGCGACTGGGCGGCAGAATTGAGTTCAAGATGACCCGGGCGATTAGCTCAGTTGGTTAGAGCACCAGCTCGACAAGCTGGGGGTCAAAGGTTCGAGTCCTTTATCGCCCACTCCCCCACCTGCGGGAAGCCCCAGAAACCGAGCGTTTCCAGGGCTTTTTGCATTTTTGGTGACGCTCAATCAGTCATCCGGCCGCTGAAAAAACAGTCATCAGGCTGAATGACCGGTCGCCAAATCAGTCATCGGGTGACGATTGCGGCCGGCCCCGGATTTCGGCTGCCCGAGATGCCGGAGCTTCCCGGATGGGAGACACCCAATCAACAGCAGGACGATGGCTGGAAAACGGTGAGTCTTCGGAGCGGCCTTCAAGGCCGGGTTCGCATTGCCCGCTGAGAACAGAGATCCAACAACGGCCCGACTGGCACGTTATTTCGGCATCCCTGGAATCTGGTTCGTCATTGAAGTTTGTGCTCCAGCCCTTATCGGCTCACCCGATCGAAGGGCGTGCCGCGCGAGCCAACACGGAACTCTATCAACCGGCAGCGTTGATTGATGCTGTGCGCAGGGCCCGGACCCGCGAATGGAATCGTGCAAAAGAACACCTTGCGGGGCTGCTGGATGAATGACCGCACCGCTGACAACCCGGTAGTGTTGATGCGGTTCGTTGATCACTTTGCCCCACTGCAGCAGCGGCTCATGTTGCTCGGGGGCGCAGTCACCACGGTGTTCAGCACCCGGCCTCGTACCCAAAGACCACGGCAGACCAAAGATGTTGACGTGGGCGTGGATCTCATCAACCTGCGAAAAATACTCCGAGCAGCTCAGGGACCAGCGGCGTTTTTCGCTGCAGGCGCATTCGCAAACGTCCCTACGGACCACCCCGGTCTCGTGCCTGTCAGGAACCGATGGTTGCAGCCTTGCTGGCTGGCTTTGAGGCTCAGTGGATCAGGGGGGAAAACCTTGCCCGCCGCGGTGCAACTCATTTTTGCGGTGAAGAACTCCGCGTTGCCCGCTGCCACCACAACTTGTGCAATTCAAGCGCCACGGTGATCGACAACGCAAGGCCAAAGAGCACCGCCATCGTGCTGAGCGCCAGCGGTTCGACGTCGAGCAATTGCTGTGTCCAAGGAAGCTGCATCGCTGCCAAGTGGATACCGAGGGCCAAGAGCGTGCCCCCCAGCAGGATCGGACTGGTAAACGGAGAGAGCCGGAAGGCCGAGACCGTCTCAGAGCGGCAGTTGCCAATGTGGAGAATCTCGAAGAAGACCATCAAAAGCAGGAGTCCGTTGCGGGCCTGCTCCGCGCTCCAGCCGCCGCGTTCCACCATCCAGCAGAAGGTGCCGAAGCCGACCAGCCCCATCACCGCCGCCGCCACGAGTGTCCGCTCGATCATCAGCCGGTTAAAAATCCGCTCGCTGGGGGGACGCGGTGGCCGCTTGAGCACCCCCGGTTCCCCCGGCTCAAAAGCAAGGGCCACATCCTGAATGCCGTTGGTGACGAGGTTGAGCCAGAGTAGCTGAGCCGGCAGCAACGGCAGGACCGCCCCAGCGGCCGCATCTGGCAGGCCGGTGATCACGGCCAGCCCCAAAAGCAGCACCTCCGCCGCTCCTGTCGAGACAAGCAGATAGATCACCTTGCGGACGTTATCGTAGGCGATCCGTCCCTGCTCGACGCCGGCCACAATCGTTGCGAACTGGTCATCGGTGATCACCAGTTCCGCTGCTTCCCGGGCCACGTCGGTGCCGCTCCTGCCCATCGCCACGCCGATGTTGGCCTGGCGGAGGGCCGGGGCGTCGTTGACGCCGTCGCCGGTGACCGCCACGTAATGGCCTAGCCGCCGGGCGGCATCGACCAGTTCAAGCTTCTGGCGGGGTGTCGCCCGGGCGAAGACCCGGCTGCGGGCGACAACCTCCTCCAACATCTCTGGCGACAGGCCGTCGAGATCGTGGCCGGTCACCACCTGCGCAGGCGAGTCGGCCATGCCGAGGTCACGGGCGATTGCTAAAGCAGTCACCGGATGGTCACCGGTAATCATGCAGACGGTGATCCCCGCCGAGCGGCAAGCGGCCACCGCCTCACGGGCCCCTGCTCGGAGCGGGTCGATCATCCCAACGAACCCAAGGAACCGCAGGCCGGCCGGTTCGGCGGGCGTCTCTCGCTCAGAAGGCCCCGCGTCGGCCGGTCCCTCGGCCAACGCCAAGACGCGATAGCCACGGGCCGCGAGTGACTCAGCTTGCCGATACAGCCTGTGGGCGTCGGCCTCCACAAGTCGGCACATCGGCAGGACCTTCTCCGGGGCGCCCTTCACCGCCGCCCATACTTCCCCGTCGAGGCGATGGAAGGTCGCCGCGTATTGCCGCTCCGGCTCGAAGGGGATCTCGTTGACCTGTGTCGCAGCGTCTAGTTCCACTTCACGGACCAGGCCCAACTTGTGGCCGAGACCCAAGAGAGCGATGTCGGTTGGATCGCCGCGCCAGGTCCACTCGCCGTCACGACGGTGAAGATCGGCCTCGTTGCAGAGCACTGCCACGCGAGCCAGTCGGGCCACGTCATCTGGTAAGTCGCCGGCAGGGAGCGCCTGTCCGGCCGCGCAAACCTCACCGACCGGCGCGAAGCCCTCACCGGTGATCTCAAGCATTCGGCCGTCGGGCAGCGTGGCCGTCCGCACGGTGAGCTCGTTGCAGGTCAGCGTCCCAGTCTTGTCGCTGCCAATCATGGTGCAGCTGCCGAGGCCCTCGACGGCTGCGAGCCGGCGAACAATCACTCGCTGCCGGGCCATTCTCGTTGTCGCGACGGCCAAAGCCACCGTCAGCGCCACCGGCAGGCCCTCCGGGATCGCCGACACGGCCAGAGCCACGCCGAACATCACCATCTCAGAGACGGCATAACCCCGCAAGAAGATCCCCGCTGCCGCAATCACCACCGCAGCCACCAGCACCGACACACCGACAACACGAGTGAACTTCTCCATCCGCTCAAGCAGCGGAGGCCGCCCGCCAGTGCTCCGCATCACGTCAAGGGCAAGCTGGCCGACGGCCGTGGCCGTGCCAGTGGCCACCACGACACCCGCCCCGCGACCACGAACCACGATCGAGCCAGCGTGGGCCATGTCAGCTCTGTCAGCGAGGGCCGCCTAAGCCGAACCGCTCCAAGCTTCGTCCTTAACGACCGGAAGTGACTCTCCCGTCAGCAGCGACTCGTCGATCTCAAGGCCGTGTGCCTCGAACAGCCGAATATCAGCCGGCACGCGATTACCCGACTCAAGCCAGACAACGTCCCCCGGCACCACCCCCTCGGCGTCGATGTCGTACGTCTCACCGCCACGAAGCACGATGGCCCGAATCGTGAGCAGCTGCTGCAGGGCCTGGCTGCTCCGCTCGGCCCGCCACTCCTGAAAGCCACCAATCGAAGCGTTGAGCACGAGCACCGCCGCAATAAAGATCGCGTCGGTGGGATCATCCGGGTGCAATGCCAGCGAAACGCCTGCGGCGATCGCCAGGATAAAAATCAGCGGGCTGGTGAACTGTCGGCCGAAAATGCGAGACATCGACGGGGGCGGCGCATGGGGCAGTCGATTGGCACCGTACCGTTCCAGCCGCCCCCGGGCGGCATCGCGGGAGAGCCCATCCCGGTCGCTCTCGACGCGGTCAAAGACCTCGGCCGTCGAAAGCGTGTGCCACGGCACAGTCGGGCTGCTGGAATGAACGACGGGCATTGTGGTTGGGAACCGAGGGGCAGCAGATCGGAACCTTGCTGTCTGTGGAAAAAAATTCTCCTTGGCCTCCGCCCACACCCAGACAACAGCCTTTCCGACAAAACCCGAAAACCCTGCTGGTTTTCCGACGGCCGGTCGCCCCAGCCTCCACCAACAGAGGTTTTCCACGGCGACGAGCGGCAATTCTATCGCGATAACCGTGGCAAGGAAAATTGCTGCTTTCGCCTTCTTCGGCCTGTGTCTTCAGTGAATCCAGGGGGTGCAGAACGCCGCAACCTTGGCGGCGGCGCTCCAGCCGTCACCCTCTGCCCATTTCGAGAGCCGTGGCGAATGCTGTTGCCAGCCTGTCCGCTCACGGCGCAAGCCGTTCAAGCTTCCACGCGGCGGCGCCAGCCCGGCTGAACTGCAGCCGATCATGCAGGCGGCTGGGGCGGCCCTGCCAGAACTCGATCAGACCGGGGATCAGCCGATAGCCCCCCCAGTGCTCGGGCCGGGGGATGGCCGACTCGTCGGGATACTGCTGCCGATATTGTTTGACGAGGTCCTCAAGCGTTTGGCGGTCGGCAATCACTGCGCTCTGCGGAGAGCTCCAGGCCCCGATCCGTGACTGGCTGGGCCGGCTGTGAAAATAGGCGTCGCTCTCGGCCGCAGTGATCTTCTCCACCCGCCCCTCGATCCGCACCTGCCGCTCCAATTTCGTCCAATGAAAGGTGAGAGCCGCATACGGGTTCGCTGCCAGCTCGCGGCCCTTGTGACTGCTGTAATTACTAAAAAAACAAAACCCCCGTTCGTCATAGCCTCGCAGCAGCACGATCCGGGCCGACGGGCGACCTGCGGGGGTCGCTGTCGACAGCGTCATCGCCTCGGGTTCCGGCACTCCGGCGGCCACAGCTGCGTCGTACCAAAGAGTGAACTGCCGGATCGGATCGGATGCAACATCGGCCTCGTTCAGGGCTCCCTGCTGATACTCTTTCCGGGCGTCGGTCATTCTGGCTGGCATTAGGAAACCTCCTTTTCTTTTTCAGGATAGCCGTCACTCTCCGGCTGCGAACTGGTCGCAGTCAGCACCGAATTCACCGACGGCCGGGCCACCGCCTCGGGGAACCGCTCCAAAAACCGGCTCTCGGCAGCGGCATCACCGATCAGCACCAGTTCGCCCTGGGGCTGCAGCACCGCCTCGCGGCCCGGATTGCAGGAGAAGTGGTCGGCCTCGCCAACGGCAACCACCGTGCAGCCGGTCTGCTGGCGAATGCCCGACTCACCCAGCTGCTGCCCCGCCAGTTCCGGCGGTGTATCGACCCGGAAGATATGCAGCCCCTCAGCCAGCAGCAGGATGTCGATGCGCCGCAGCAGGTTATAGATCGTGGTCGCCCCGGTGGTCGCATAGGACATCACAAAGTCGGCCCCAGCCCGGTGGAGCGTTGAAACATTCCGGTCCAGGGTGGCCCGGCTGAGAATCTGAATGTCGGGCCGCAGCCGCCGGCAGTAGAGGGTCAGATAGACATTCATGTCATCGTCGCGGGGCGTGATCACCACCGCCGAGCAGCGATCGATACCAGCCTGCTCAAGCAGCTCACGGCGGGCCGCATCACCGACGAGGCCGTGTTTGGCATCGTGAATCCGGGCCGGATCCTTATCGATAATCGTGAAGGCCTGGCCATCGGCGGCGAGCGCCGCCGCGACCGCCCGCCCGACCCGGCCCGAGCCGATGATGAGCGTGAGGCCCCCAGCCATTCCTGGCACCGCGTACTGCTGGTCGTAGCGGGCCAGCTGGTCTGCCGAGCCGGCCAACACCAGCAGGCTGGACCGATGCAGCAGTGTCTCCGGGGTGGCCGGCTTGAAGCCACCCCGGTACCAGGTGCCGACAACCGTCACCCCCACCTCTCGCCGCAGCTGCGTCTCGGCGAGCGTCCGGCCGGCCAGCCCCGTCGGCCCCACCGCGGCCTCGGCAACCCGCAGGTCATCAAACTGGCCAATCACCCGGCTACGACCGTCCCGGCCCAGTACCCGCCGAGCGAGGGCCTCGCCCAGCATCTGCCCCATCCGCAACACCTGGCTGGCACCTGCCAGTTTGAGGATATCGACGGAGGCATCGCTGGAGGCAGTGGCAACAATCGGCACCGTGACGCTGACCTCCCGCACGGTGAAGGTGACGTTAGTGTTGGTGGTGTCGGCCCGGGTGGTCGCCACCAACGCCGCCTGCTCAATCCGGGCCAGGCGGTAGGTCTCAGGATCATCCAGCGGCCCCACCATCACCCGGAACCCGGCGTCGAGGAGCGGCAGGGCCTCGGCGGTCGTGCCGAAGACAATCACATGCTCAATGCCATTGGCCGCCAGCAGCCGAATGAGTGACTCCTCCACCGCGGCCAACTGGGTGAGGATGACGTGGCCCCGGGTCGAGGCCGGCAGGCTTCGTGGGGTGCCGGCCGTCTCCTGCGCCTCCATCCAGGGCAGAAAAAAGAACTGGATGAAGCTGAACGGCAGTAGCACGAGCAGAAAGATCGTGCCCGACATCAGCACCACGATGGTGAACAGCCGCCCGGCATCGGACTGAAAGGTGATGTCGCCGAAACCGAGGGTCGACATCGTGACAAAGGTCCAATAGACCGCCGTCACCCAGGAGTGGCTCTGCCCCTCGCGGGCCATCAGCCAATGAAAAATGAGGCTGTAGCCTCCCAATATCAACAGGAAGAACAGCCCCAGCCAAGCGAGTAACCGCAGATTTCGCCGCTGCTGCCGGGTCTTCACGACAGATGCCAGGATGCCGACAAAAAACCGCATCGTTCCTCTTTCAACCAGCCATCGGACACTAGGTTCTGTCTGAAAAGGCTACCGTTGGCCCAAGAGCGAGCTGCTTTGGTCTCTGGCAAGGACGGCGAAGCAGCCAGATTTGCAGATCTGGCGATGGAGCCGGACGTAGCCAGAGGGCAAATGAGCCGCTCGAAGCCAGCTCCTGAGTTTTCAGACAGAGCCTAGCACCAGCGAGGCCGCGGAGAAGTGGCGACGGCCCTCGCCTCCCACGGCCGCCGGTCAATCAGGCCGCTCGTCTGAGGGTACCCGAATCGGCCGCAACTCGGCGGCTGACGAACCGTTTCAGCTAAACGTGATACCAGCTCACCCCACCGGGGCGGGCAGGCCCGTGATTTCCCCGTGCCGTACCGACCCCCCGTTTTCCGAGATGACTGATGGCCAGTTCAACCACAACCCGGCAGCTGATCCGAGAGACCGTCAGGCAGCATGGTGACGATGCCAAGCCAAACCGGCAGCGCAGGTTACGCCGGACCGGAAAGGCCATTTCACTGCTGCTACTTTTCGCCGGTCTGCTGCTGTGGTGGGGTGGATTCTTCGCCCCACCAGCCGCTGTTATCGAACTGCGAACCCTGGTCGATGAGGAGGTCTCCCGGCTGGCCAAGGTGGCCCGGAACGAAATTCCCTATGACGGCAGTCGCACCGACATGGGCGACCTGTTCCAGAAAATCCGGGATGTTCCCGAGCCCTATCGTGATCAGGCCCGGCGCCAGATGGGCCGGCTGTTTTCCGCCCGGGAAGGGGCCGCTGTCGGGTCATATTTTGCCCTCCCGCCAAACCAACGGCGGGCCGAACTCGACCGCCGGATCAAGGCTGATGAATCCCGCCGGCAGCAGTGGGCGGCCGAACGTGCCACGCGTGCTGTCAGCGACCGACAAAGGAACCCCGCAGCCGCCGCGGCCGGAAGCAACCGGCCGCAGCAGAACGCGTCTGCGGCCGGTGGCCCAGGCGGCTGGGGCCGCACGCGGACCGAAGAGGCCCGCAACGAACGCATGAAGTCGCGGCTCGACGCCAGCTCACCCGAGCAACGCGCCCGCCGCACCGAATACCGGCGAGCCGTGAACGAGCGACGGGAACAGCTGGGCCTTGCTCCTGGCCGAGGCGGGCCGGGACGCCGGCCGGGCTGATGAGATTGATTGCATGAACACCATCTCCCCGCGATGGGCAGTGACGTTCACAGGCTGACTATATTGAAAGGCGGCGACTGCAGAGCCACCGGGGCTGAACTGGTCGCCTTCCCTCTTGCCCGTCAGCTGCACCGTGTTTCGCCGGTCTTCCTTTCAAAAACATGCCCGGCGCCTGCCGCGGGCAAGGCTGCTCCGACTGATTGGGCTGATCGTGGTGCTGGCCCTGGCCGGCCTGCTCGGCGACCAGTTCCCAGCCCGGCCCATTCCACCAGCGAATGAAGCCTGGACGATTCAAACGGTCCACGACGGCGACACCGTCACGGCCGTGGCAGCCGACGGCCGCGAGGAGCGGATCCGGCTGCTGGGGATCGATGCCCCGGAATACCGGCAGCCCCACGGCCGGGCCGCCCGGGCCGCACTCGAGCAGAAGGTACGGGGCCAGCCCGTTCACCTGGAGTCCCACGGCCGCGACCAGTACGACCGGCTACTGGGCACCCTCTGGATTGACCGGCGAAACCTCAACCGTGAACTGGTCGCCGAGGGCCACGCCTGGGTCTTTGACCGGTTCACGCCACCTGCCGAGCTGCGGGAAGCCCAGCAGGCCGCCCGCCGGGACCGCCGCGGCCTCTGGGCGACGCCCGACCCGCTCCGGCCATCTGATTGGCGGCAGGCCCATCCCCGTCATCCGTAATGTTGCCAGGGAAACACTTCGGAGGATCCCCCATGGAACCCACTATCGGGAACCGGGCAAAATTCTGTACCGTGCGTCTATGATGGAAAGCCCTCGCGACGTTGTGATTACCGGTGTCGGCGTTGTCAGCCCCATTGGCATCGGTGCCGAGGCGTTCTGGAATGCGCTGCTGGCCGGCGAAAGCGGTATCCGGCCGATCGACCTGTTTGACGCAGGCGGCCTCAGTGTCCGGTTTGGCGGACAGATTTCGGGTTTCGATCCGAAACTCTACGTGCGGCCGCGGAAGAGCCTCAAGGTGATGAGCCGAGAAATCCAGCTCGGCTTCGCTGCTGCCGATCTGGCGATGACGGACGCAGGCCTTGCCAGCGACCGGCTCGAGCCGGAACGGTTCGGCGTCGTCTTCGGCAACGACATGATTTATGCCGACCTGGAAGACCTCGAAATCGCCTATCGCCGGGCCCGCACCGATGACGGCCAGTTTTCCTACGAGCAATGGTCCGAAGCGATCCATGAAGAGCTCCACCCGCTCTGGCTGCTCAAGCACCTGCCCAACATGACCGCCTCGCACATCGCCATCGCCCAGGATGCCCGGGGTCCCAACAACACGATCGTGCTGGGGGACGTCTCAGGGCTGTTGGCGGTGGCCGAAGCGGCCAGCGTGATCGAACGGGGCTGGGCCGATGTCATGCTGGCCGGTGGCACCGGTTCGCGGCTGCATCCAACAGCGTTGGTGGCCCGCGGCAATGCCCTGCTCTCCAAACGCAACGACGACTGCCGGGCCGCCTGCCGTCCCTTTGATCTCAATCGCGATGGCCTGGTCAATGCCGAGGGGGCAGGCGTGATCCTGCTTGAATCACGGGAACATGCCGATCGGCGGGGCGCACAAATCCGCAGCCGGCTGCTTGCCACCGCCGCTCGCTGCGAGCCGCGACAACGGCAGGAACCACCCACTGGCCGGGGCGTCCGGCTGGTGCTCCGAGAGGTGCTCGACCGGGCCGGGCTCGATCCAACAAGCCTCGGTCATGTCAACGCCCACGGCCTGAGCACGATTGCCATGGATCGGGCCGAGGCCCAGGCCATCGCCGCCGAACTCGGCAACACACCGGTGACGGCACCGAAGAGCAACTTCGGCCATGCCGGCGCCGGCGGCGGGCTGCTTGAACTGGTCGCCAGTGTGCTGGCGGTCGAGGCTGACGCAATTCCGCCGACCCGCAACTATGAAACACCCGACCCCGACTGCCCCATTCAGGTTGTCCACGACGGCCCGCTGAGAGGCCGGCCGCGAACGGCGATCTCGCTGAACTTCGGCTCCATGGGGCAGGCCGCCGCCGTGGCGATCGCCGCCGGCTGAAGAACACCACAGCAGGTGCCACTGCCCCCCGCTGGTCAGCCGGAGCAGGTCGTGGAAAACGACCTCGGACGGGCTTTTCCGCTGGCCGTGGGCACGATGTTTTCTGCTGCATCCGCTGCAGTCGTCACGACCGTCAATCTGGCGTGGCGACTGCACGACAGACGCACCGTGGTTCGATTCCAAAGGAGAAAAGCCGATTCGGTTTGCGGGAGGACTTTGCTCTGATGAAACGCCAGACGATACTTTTGGTCGGCCTGTTGGTCTTCTTCGCCGGCATCCAATTCCGGATGGTGCAGTCATTCACCCTGAGTGATTTTTCCAGCAAGATCGTTGTCCGGGAGGCCAGTCCCGTCAGCCCCGGCAATCCCCCGAACTGGCCGGGCACGGCTGGCCGCAAGGTGGTTGAGCCGCCCCGCTGGCTCGGTCTGGCCTTGATGTCGGTCGGATCGATTCTCACACTCCGCAGCATGAAACCACCAAAGCTCGGCTTCCACGGTTGAGTCGCTGCCGCCGCCACTGGCTCACCAAATTCTCATGCCGGTTCGGGATGCTTCCGGGCCGATGGAAGCGTAAGTTTATAGCGCTTCGGGAGGCAGTGGATCGCCCCCCTCAGCAGCCGCGACGGAGGACTTCCCATGCGGGTCCGTTCGCTGTTCCTTTCCGACCTGCACCTCGGCTGTCGCTTCAGCCGGGCGGACGAACTCTTTCAGTTTCTCGGCCGGGTTGAGCCCGACCGGCTCTACCTGGTCGGTGACATCATCGACGGCTGGAAGCTGAAGCGATCATTCTATTGGAACGATACCTCCAGTTTCATCCTCCGCCGGATCCTCGGCATGCTCAAACGAGGCACCCGGGTCTATTACGCCACCGGCAACCATGATGAGTTCCTGCGGCCCTTCGCCCCGCAGACCCTCGGCGGCGTCGAACTGGCCGACATGTTCATTCACGAAACACTTGACGGTCGTCGGCTGCTGGTCATCCATGGCGACTTCTTTGACCACCTCACCAAGCATGCCGCCTGGGTCTATCATCTCGGTGACCGGGCCTACACAGCAGCACTCCATCTGAACAAGTGGATGAACCTGGCCCGCCGGTCACTCGGCTATCCCTACTGGTCGTTCAGTTCGTTGCTGAAGACCAAGGTGAAGCGGGCCGTAAACTTCATCAATGACTTTGAGCACTTCGTGGCCCGTTACACAACGAAGAAGGACTGCTGCGGCGTCGTCTGCGGCCACATCCATGTGCCGGCCATCCGGCAGATCGACGGCGTTGACTACTACAACTGCGGCGACTGGATGGAGCACTGCACGGCACTGGTCGAGCACGTCGATGGCCGCTTCGAACTGGTCAACCACACCTGGCTGGAAGGGCAGCCTGCCGTCAGTGACCGTGACGCCGAGGCCGACACCCTGATCGAGCCGGCACTGGCGGCGTTGGTTGCCACCGGCCTCGGCCCGCTGTCCGAGCCGCGGGTGGCCTGAGACTAGTGCCGGTCGAGGACACCCTCAACCAACCGGCGGATGCCTAGGGGATTGCCATCCTTAAGGGCAGCGGGCAGCAGTGACTGCGGCACGTCCTGATAGCAGACCGGGCGGATGAACCGCTCGAGAGCCGCCGTGCCCACGCTGGTGAATCGGGCGTCGCTGGTGGCCGGCCAGGGCCCGCCATGCTGCATGGCCGTACAGACCTCAACGCCCGTCGGCCAGCCATTGACAATCAGCCGCCCTGCCCGGGCCGCCAACACCTCCAGCAGCGGTGCTGCCTCGGCAAGGTCATCGGGGCTGCCGTGCAGGGTGGCGGTCAGCTGACCCTCGAGCCGGCGGGCAATCTGCGGCAGTTGCTCAGCCGACTGCGCCACCACCACCACCGCAAAAGGCCCAAAGACCTCGTCGGCCAACCGCGCTGAGGCCAGGAATGTGTCCGCATCGGTCTCGAGAACCAGACCCGCCGCCTCGGTGCGGGCGGCGTCGGCAGCTGCGGCGGCGCGGGCCAGCACCTGCGTGCCCGGCTGACCGATGACGCCATCACGCCCCTGTACAAAAGCATCACGAATCTCGCCGGTCAGCATTGTCGCTGGAGTGACGGCGGCCACCGCTTCACAAACGGCGGCCTTAAAGCTGTCGAGCGGCGGCCCGGCCACCGCAAATACGAGCCCAGGCTTGGTGCAGAATTGGCCCACCCCCAGCGTCATCGAAGCAACAAAGCCCTGGGCAATCGCGGCAGCCCGGTCGGCGAGTATGCCGGGCAGCACGAACACTGGGTTGAGGCTGCTCATCTCGGCGAAGACCGGAATCGGATCGGGCCGGGCGGCAGCGGCGTCGCAGAGGGCCCGGCCGGCAGCCCGTGAACCAGTAAAGCCTACCGCTCGCGTCGCCGGGTGCCCGACCAGCGCGATGCCGATCGTGCTGCCCGCCCCATGCAGCATTGAGAAGGTGCCGGCTGGCAGGTCGCAGGCAATAACCGCCCGCTGGATCGCCCCGGCCACCAATTCTGACGTGCCGGGATGGGCCCGGTGGGCCTTCACGACGACGGGGTTGCCGGTGCAGAGGGCGCTGGCGGTGTCACCACCAGCCACCGAAAAGGCGAGTGGAAAGTTGCTGCTGCCAAAGACCACCACCGGCCCCAGGGGCCGCTTCAGCCGTCGCAGATCGGGCCGCGGCAGTGGCTGACGGTCGGGTAACGCCCGTTCGATCCGAGCATCGACCCACGCTCCTTCCCGGGCGGCAGCTGCGAACATTTTCAATTGATTGACCGTGCGGCCACGTTCACCTGTCAGCCGCGCCGCCGGCAAGCCCGTCTCCAGGCCAGCCCGCTCGATCAGGGGATCGCCCAGATCCATGATCTCATTGGCAATCTGCTCCAAGAAAGTGGCCCGCCTCTCACCCGTTGTGCCAGCCAAGGGCTCGGCCGCCGCCGCGGCTGCCTGCATTGCGGCCTCTACATCTGCTAGTGACGCCAGGCAAAACGCCCCCGGTAGCTGACTGCCGTCGAGAGGGCTACTAGCCCGCAAACGATCGTCCGCATCACGGAGTGCGCTGGCGACGAAGTTCTGACCGTGAAGCTCTACCATCCTGATTTCTCCTCAAGCAAATTGACCGAGGTGCCACCGACGCTCGTGCAGGCCACACCCGCACTACCCATGACTGCTGTTCCGAAACATCGGCCGGAGTGTACCCTGACCATTCACTTGTTCCTCCGCTGCGGCAGCCGGTGGCAGAAAACCGCTGTCAGATTCGCCAACTGGTAACTGGTATGTGCCACGTCCTCGCTCCACGCCCTTGGTTCTTCCTGCTCGCGCTGGGCGTGGCAATAGCAGGTCTGCCGCTGCCCGCGGCCGAACTGACCTTTCCGGATGAAACGCTCGATTCATGGCACGGCCACCAGCGACATGGCTTCAGCTTCAAAGGCCGGTCAGCCTGGGTGGTTCAGCCCAAGGAGCCCCGACCGGGTAACCCCTGGTCATGGTGCCTGATGTTTCCCAATGCCTTCACCCGGCGGTGCGCCGCGCCGCAGCTGCTGGACGCCGGGTTTCACCACGCCTATCTCGATGTTGGCAATTCCTTCGGCTCACCAGCCGCTATCACCCAGCTGAAGGCGTTTCATGACGAGCTGGTTCTCCGCGGGCTGGCTCCTCGGCCCGTCCTCATCGGGATCAGCCGAGGCGGACTCTATGCCCAGCGGTACGCCGCCGAGCATCCCAATGATGTCGCCGCCATCTACGGTGACAATCCAGTCTGTGACTTCAAGAGCTGGCCCGGCGGCAAGGGCAGTGGCCGAGGCAGCCCCAAGGACTGGGCCGCTTGCCTGGCCGCCTACGAGTTTCCCGATGAGGCCGCAGCACTGGCCTATCGGGGGAATCCCGTCGACAGGCTTGAGCCACTTGCAGCGGCCGGCATTGCCATGGTGCATGTGGTCGGGGACAGCGATGACGTGGTGCCGCCGGCAGAGAACGCCCTGATTGTTGAGCAGCGGTACCGGAAACTCGGTGGTGAAATCCTAGTGATTCACAAGCCGGGCGAAGGGCATCACCCACACGGTCTGGCTGATCCCAAGCTGGTCGTTGAGTTCCTGATCGAGCACAGCGGTTCTGACTGATGCAAACCGTTGAACTGTCACGCGAGCGGCCAGACCACGGCGAGGCCCAGCGTCACCAGCAGGCCGACAGTGCCCTCGATTGCCAGCATCACCGACACGCTGCGGAGGGTCTGGCCTTCGCTCATGCCGCTCATCCGTGAAATCACCCAGAAGCCACTGTCGTTCATCCACATGCCCGGCTTTGAGCCGCAGCCGATCGCCACCGCCACATAGACCGGATGAAACGGCAAACTGCCAGCAAGCACCACCGGGGCCATCACGCCGGCCGCCGTAATCATCGCCACCGTGGCCGAGCCCTGGGCCACCCGAATCACCACCGTGACCAGCCAGGCGATCGGAATCAGGCTCAGACCACCACCGGTGCCGAGCCCCGCCGACAGTTCAGCCAACCCCGACTGCCGCAGGCTGGCCCCCAGAGCACCCCCGGCGGCAATCACCAGGATGATGCTGCCGGCATCGGTGACTGCCGAGGCAATGGTGCTACGAACCTCTGCCAGCCCACCGCCAGTCCGCAGCAATAACAGCACCGCTGCGAGGGCGGCCAGCGAGAGGGCCATGTTCTTTTCCCCAACCAACTGCACCGCCGGCAGCAGGCGGGCGGGAAACAGTTGCGGCGCTGACCGGGAGGCCGACTCCAGGCTGATCAGCAGGACCGGGAGCAGAATCGGCAGCAGGGCCGCCCAGAGCGGCGGCAGTGATGCCGGCGGCCCCGTGCCTGCTGGCATTGACGTCGCGACCGCCGCCGTCGGCTCAAGCGGCCAGCGCCGGTCAGCCCAGCGGGCGAAGCCGAAACCCGCCACCGCAGCCAGACTGCCCACCACCAGCCCCACCATGATCATGGTGGCGATATCGACCGCGAGGGCATCAGCCACGAACAGCGGGCCGGGGGTGGGGGGCACCAGCGAGTGGGTCATGGTGGCCCCGCCGACAATTGCCAGCACCCCCAGCAAATAGCCCCGGCCGGTCCGCGCCCAGACCGCCCGGGCCAGCGGCACCAGCAGGTAGAAGACGGTATCGGCATACATCGGCACGCCCAGCACGAAGCCGGCCAGCAGCAACGCCAGCGGCGTCCGCCGCTCCCCAACGGCCCGCTGGATCGCCGTTACAAGCCGCTGGGCCCCACCAGCCGCCGTCAGGCAACTGCCCAGAATCGAGGCCATTGCAATCACAATGCCAACACTGACCGCTGTCTTGCCAAATCCCTCCGCCACCCGCTGGCCCACGGCCGCCGCTGACTGTTCCACTGGCGCCAGGAACGCGACGGCAAACGCCGCCACGATCAAGACAACAAACGGATGCAGCCGAAAGACCAGCACCCCGCCAATCACGATCACCAGCGCGACAACGAGGATGGCAAGCGGGGTCATCGGTGGCGACGTTCCTTGAGAAAGACCGTTCTCAGCGTACAATCGCGACCCCGTTCCCGAAACCGCAGGTAGAGAACCATCCCGATGGCCGACCTCCCCGAGCAACAACGTCTCTCGGTCGCTGACCTGCGGTCACAGCGGTGGTTCGCGCCGGATGACCTCCGCAGCTTCGGCCACCGCAGCCGGCTGCGGCAACTGGGCTATGCCGCCGAGGAGTCGGAGGGCCGGCCGGTCATTGCGATCCTCAACGCCTGGAACGAGCTCAACCAGTGCCACACCCACTTTCCCCAGCGGGTGCAAGAGGTGAAACGGGGCGTCTGGCAGGCGGGCGGCTTTCCGGTGGAGATTCCGGTGCTGTCGCTCTCAGAAATGTTCATGAAGCCGACGGCGATGCTCTATCGCAACCTGCTGGCACTGGAGACCGAAGAGGTCCTCCGCAGCCATCCGGTTGACGGGGCCGTCTTGATGGGCGGCTGCGACAAGACGGTGCCGGGGCTACTGCTGGGAGCGATCTCAGCCGACCTGCCGGCGATCTTCCTGCCGGCGGGCCCGATGCTGGCCGGCCGCTACCGCACCGAACGGCTCGGCAGCGGCACCGACGTCTGGAAGTACTGGGCCGAACGGCAGGCCGGCTGCCTCGACGCCTGCGTCTGGCGGCAGCTTGAGGAGGGCATCGCCCGCTCCGCCGGCACCTGCATGACGATGGGCACCGCCTCGACCATGGCGGCCATCACCGAGACCCTGGGGCTGACCCTGCCAGGGGCGGCGACGATTCCGGCGGTGCACTCAGCGCATGCCCGGATGGCAGCCGCCTGCGGCCGGCGGATCGTTGACATGGTCTGGGAGGATCTGCGGCCCAGCCGGATCCTCTCGGCCGCCACCTTTGACAACGCGATCGTCGCCGACATGGCCCTGGCCGGATCGACCAACGCGATCGTCCATCTGCTGGCCCTGGCCAGCCGGGCTGGCGTCCCGCTGCCCTTGGAACGGTTCGATGAGCTCTCGCGGACCACACCGGTGATCGCCAACCTGCGGCCGGCGGGTGAATTTCTGATGGAAGATTTTCATGATGCCGGCGGGGTGCCCGCGCTGCTCGCGCGGCTGCGGCAGCTGCTCACCCTCGACTGCCTGACCGTGACAGGCCGGACGCTGGGGGAGAACATTGCCGAAGCCGAAGTAATTGACGAGCGGGTGATCCTGCCGCTGGAGCAGCCGCTGTCGCGGGCTGGGGGCACCTGTGTGCTGCGGGGTTCACTCGCCCCGGACGGCTGCGTGATCAAGCCGACTGCCGCCGAACCGCGGCTGCTGAAGCACACTGGCCGGGCCGTGGTCTTTGAGTCGTACCCCGACATGAAGGCCCGCATCGACGAGCCGGCCGAGGGTATCACCGCCGACGACATCCTGGTGCTTCGCAACGCCGGCCCGCAGGGGGCCCCCGGCATGCCCGAGTGGGGCATGCTGCCGATTCCCAAGCCGCTGCTCGCGCAGGGCGTGCGGGACATGGTGCGGATCTCCGATGCCCGCATGAGTGGCACCAGCTACGGCACCTGCGTGCTGCATGTCGCCCCTGAGGCGGCGGTGGGTGGCCCGTTGGCCGTGGTGCAGACCGGCGACCAGATTGCTCTTGATGTTGAAGCCCGACGGATCGACCTGCTCATTGACGAGGCCGAACTGGCACGGCGGCTGGCCGGCTGGGCACCACCGCCGGCACGGTACACCAGAGGCTATGGCCAGCTGTTTCTCGATCAGACCACGCAGGCCAACGAGGGCTGTGACTTCCGCTTTCTCCAGCGGGGCGAGCCGACGCCCGACCCCGATATCTTCTGAGCTGATTCAATCAGCCGACACCCCGATCACCCGCTCCCGGAGAGCCACCGATGAATACCGCCCCCGCCCTCACCACTGCTCACCTCACACGTTCAGTCATGGCCGTCCCGCCACTGGCTCGCTCTGCAGACGGCACCATCGACCCGGCAGCAAATGCAAAGATCATCCGCCACATCGAGGCTGGCGGCGTGTCGCTGTTGCTCTACGGCGGCAACGCCAACCTCTATCACCTGCCGCTGCATGAGTACGAACCGCTGCTGGGCATGCTCGCCGAAACAGCAGGCGACGAGACGATTGTGGTGCCCGCGGCCGGACCGACCTACGGTTTGCTGCTGGAACATGCCCAGGCCATCCGTCAGCATCGCTTCCAGACCGTGATGGTGCTGCCGCAGCAGGGCATCACGACCAGCGCCGGCGTGGCCACGGGGGTACGGAAGTTTGTTGAAGCGGCTGGGGTGCCGGCCCTGCTCTACATCAAGCACGATGGCTACATCGAGCCGGCTGATGCGGCCCGGCTCTGCGCTGACGGGCTGATCAGTGCGATCAAGTATGCGACGGTTCGCGACGATCCAGCCACCGATTCTTACCTGCGGGAGCTGGTCGGGCTCGTCGATCCTGCAACGATCATTAGCGGCATCGGCGAGCAGCCGGCGATCATTCACCTGCGCGACTTCGGCCTCGGCGGCTTCACCACCGGCTGCGGCTGTGTCGCACCCGCCCTCTCACAGCAGCTGCTCGCGGCAATTCGCGACCAGGACTGGACTGAGGCCGAGCGCCTCCGCAGCATCTTCGAGCCGCTGGAAGACCTGCGGAACGCGATCAACCCGATCCGGGTGCTCCACGAGGCGGTGGCCGCCGCGGGTATCGCCCCAACCGGCCCACTGCTGCCACTGCTCAGCCCGGTCGCGGAGACAGACCGGCCGGCGATTGCCGCCGCTGCCAGCTCGCTGCTGGCGGCCCAGTAGTGATCTCACGGAGACACGCAACTGAGGAGGAACCGTATTTGCAGGCTGGCCCCAGTGAACGGCGATACCTCCTCAAGATGCCCATCATCTCTGTGGTTCCGTGTCTCGTGAGACCGAAAATGACTGGACCTGACGGTGCATCCGAGCGAGCCGACTCGTAGACTGAAGGTTGTGAAGGCGGAATGTTCTTCATCGCAACCGCGTCTTTTCTGCTGGTGACTCGATGTCAGCACTTTCGGGCGATCCCAGCCGTCGTGCCTGCCGCACGAGTTGCAGCGGTTGGCTGCGGCTGATCTGGGCAGGTGTGTTGCTCGGCCTGCTCGGCGGCCAGCTGCCGGCAGCCGCAGCAGAGTCGTCGCCGGCGGCCCGGGCCGCGTACGCCTCGGCGGCTGCCCTGCAGAACCGGGAGGCCTGGGACCTCGCTGCCGAAGAGTGGCAGAGTCTGCTGGCCGACCATCCCGACGACCCGCTGGCGGCAAAGGCCCGCTACTACCTCGGCATCTGTCAGCTGAAACTCGGCGACTGGCCGGCTGCCGAGAAGATTCTTGCCCGGGTGGCCGCAGGCACCGCTGATGGCGACACCCTCACCGCCGCCCGCTGGGAACTTGCCCGGGGCCGCTTCCGTGCTGCCCAGGCAGCCGGCACACCGCAGGCCTTCGCCGCTGCGGCTGCGAGTCTCAGCAACTTTCTCACCCAGCATCCTGAGCATCCGGAAGCCGACAGTGCCCAACACCTGCTGGGTGAGGCCACCTGGCAGGCAGGCAAACGGGAAGAGGCGATCGCCGTCTGGAAACGGTTCCGCAAGCAGCATCCACAGTCCCAACGACTGCCCGAGGTGCTCTATGCCCTCGGCGTGGGGCTGGTCGAACTCGATCGACCAGCCGAAGCAGTCGCCGTCTTCACAGAGTTCGCCGCGGAATTCACCGACCATCCGTTGGCCGCCGACGTCGCCATCTGGCGGGCCGATGGGCTTGTCGCTGCCGACCGATCAGCTGAGGCCGCGGCGGTGCTCACTCCGCTGGCAGCCAACGAGGGCCCGCGGCAACTCGCTGCCCTCGGCCGCCTGGCCGACCTGCGCTGGCAGGCAAACGACTGGCCGGCCGCAGCGGCTGCCTATCAGCGCCTGGCCGCTGCCGAGACTGATCAAACGCGTGCCGCCGAGGCGTTGCTCTCAGCTGGGCAGGCCCTGGCCAAGGCCGGGCAGGCCGAGCAGGCAGTCGCGAGCCTGACCCCACTGCTGGAAACAGGAACTGCCGCCGCCCTCGAGGCGGCCCATCTGGTGGCGACCTGGCAGCTGCAGGCCGGGCGGCCCGCGGAGGCACTCGCGGCGATCGACCGCTGCCTGGCCAAGCGGCCGCAGCAGGCTCCGGCTGGGTCGCTTGCGAGCCTGGCCCTCGACCGGGCCGATGCCCTCTGGGCCCTGCCCGACCGCCGGGCCGAGGTGATTACCGCTTATGAAGCGGTAATTGCCGACCATCCCGACTCACCGGCAGCGGCTGCAGCCGTTTCGATGCTGGCGTTGGCCAGCCTTGAGGCCAAGCAGCCAGCCGAAGCGATCAAGCAGGTCAAGCGGTTCCGCGACCGCTATGCCAAGACCGCCACTGCCGCGGCCCTTCGCGACATTGAGGCGATTCAGGCCGAGGCCCTGCTGGAGACCGACAAACCTGCTGCAGCGGCCCGCCTGCTTTCCCAGCTGCTCAACCAGCATCGTGACTGGTCCCGCCGGGAGGAGGCCTGGCTGCTGCTGGCCCGGGCCCAGCGAGCCGCCGGCGAGATGCAAGCGGCCAGCAAGGCCGTGAACCAGTGCCTGCGAGAGTTTCCCGAAGGTCCGCAGGCCGATCTGGCCTGGTACCGCCTGGGGCAGCTGGAGCAGCAACAGCAGAACAACTCTGCTGCGATTGCTGCTTTTGCTGCGAGCCTCAAGGCCAAGCCCGACGGCAGCTTGGCCGCCTGGTCGCTGCTGGCGATCGGCTGGTGCCACGAGGCCGAAGGCGATCTGCCCGCAGCCGAGCAGGCCTGGAGCAACCTGATCGCCCGCCTGCCCGAAAGCACGGCGGCCGCCTCGGCGGTGCTGGCCCGGGGCGATGCCCGACAACGGCTGGGCGATCATGCCGGGGGACTCACCGACGCCGAACTCGTGCTCAAGCCGGGCTCACCCATTGCCGCCCGACTCGATGCCGCGGCCCGTGGTGAGGCTCGGCTGCTTCAGGGACTCTGCCTGCTGGGGCTTGAGCGTTACGCCGAGGCGGCAACGAGCCTGCGGGCCCTGCTGAGTGACAGCCCCGACCTGCCGGCTGCCGATCAGGTGCTCTTCCAGCTGGGCATCGCCGAATCGCTCGGCGGCGAGCTGGCAGCCGCCGGCAAGACCTTCAAACGGCTCGTTGAGAAATTTCCCCGGAGTCCATTCGTCGCCGACGCCTGGCTGCAGCTCGGCGAGGCAGACTTCGCGGTGGAGGACTGGCACGCGGCGGCGGCGGCCTACCGGCAGGCGATCGCCGCCGCGCCGCAGATGCAGCAGGCCGGCGGGGTGCTCGAGCAGGCCCACCACAAGCTCGGCTGGACACAGCTGCTTCAGGACAAGCCGGGCCCGGCGGCAGCCGCCTTCGCCGCTCAGCTCAAAGCCGCGCCGGCAGGCCCGCTCGCAGCCGATGCCCGGGCGCTGCTCGCCCAGGCATTAGCCGGTGACAACCAGCCGGCTGCGGCGCTGCAGGCGTTCAAGACTGCCCTCGCCGACCCGGCGGCACTTTCATCAGCCGAACTGCGGGCGACCAGCTTCATTCGCGCCGCCGAAACCGCGGCAGCTGCGGACGACTGGAAGCAGAGCCTCGCCTTTGCCGAGCGGCTGCTCGCCCTCGACCCGCAGAGCCCGCAGGCCAACGCCGCCCGCTATGCGGCCGGCTGGGCCCGGCAGCAGCTCGGCCAGCTCGATCAAGCGGCGGCCGAGTATCGCCGGGTGGCGGCAGCCGACCGGTCGGGGCTGGCCGCCCGGGCCCGCTTCATGGAGGGCGAGGTGCTGTTTGAACAGGGCCAGCACAAGGAGGCGATCAAGGCCTTCTTCAAGGTCGCCTACGGCTTCGGCGAGACCGACGCCCCCGCCGCCTATCAGCTCTGGCAGGCCCAGGCCACCTACGAAGCCGCCCGCTGTTTTGAGGTGCTCAAGCGGCCGGAGCAGGCCCGCACGCTCTATGCTGAACTGCTCGACCGCTATCCGGATTGCCAGCAGGCCGATGCCGCCAGCCGGCGGCTGGAGGCCCTCACCCTGCAGCAGGCTCCGTCAGGAGGACCCACCCAGTGAACAGTCTTGGCCTCGACCGCATCCAGACCCTCTGGCAGCTCTTTCTGGCCGGCGGGTTCATGATGTGGCCGATCACAATCATGTCGGTGGTGGTGGTCGCCTTCGGCATCGAACGCTTCGTTGCCCTGCGCCGCAGCCGCTTCGTCCCGCAACCGCTGCGGCAGGAACTCACCGCGGTTACCGCTGCCCGACCCTTTGACCCCTGCGCTGCCTACCAGGCCTGCCAGCGGCATAAGAGTGTGGTGGCCACCGTGACGATGGCCCTGCTGGAGAAGGTGGGCCGGCCGCTGCCCGAGGTCGAGCGGGCAGTCGAGGTCAGCAAAGAGAGCGAAGCCTCACGGCTCTACGCCAACATTCGCCCAATCAGCCTGGCGGTCTCGGTGACACCGCTGCTCGGCCTGCTCGGCACGGTCCAGGGCATGATCATCGCCTTCTACACGACCGCCACGCTCGATGCCGGTGCCAACCGGGCCGCCGAGCTGGCCCAGGGCATTTATGTTGCACTGATTACCACCTTCGCCGGACTCTGTGTGGCGATTCCGGCGGCGATGCTCGCCCACTTTCTCGAGGGAAAGATTCTGCGGGGCTTTCGGGCGGTCGATGCGGTCGTCGCCGCCATCCTGCCGCCGTTGGAGCGGTACGAGAACAAGGGTCGGCTCAGCGTCGAGCAACTGGCTGGCAAGGCCCCGGTACAGCGCCGCGGTGCGCCGCCACCGGTGCCCGCTGCCGAGGCGGCGGCTGCCAGCTAACAACCTCGACCCCAACCAAGCCTCGCGGACATTCACCCGGACCGTGCCGATCAGCCCGCCAGCACCCTGCAAAGGCCTACGGCCATGAGTGTCAAAATCGACAAGGGACGAATCGCCAGCGGCCTGGAGCTGACGCCGATGATCGATATTGTCTTCCTGCTGATGATCTTCTTTCTGGTCGCCAGCAAACTCGATGAGGATGACCGGTCGCTTGACGTGGTGCTGCCCCAGGCCTCCGCTGCCAAGCCGCTCACCAGCCAGCCCCGGGAGTTTGTCATCAACATCGACCGGGCGGGCACGATCTATGCTGGGGTGCAGCCGGTCAACCTTGATGAACTGAAGCGGTTGCTGGTGCAGTCGGTGGCCGACAACCCCGGACGGCAGACGGTCATCCTGCGGGCCGATGAAGAGACGGCCCACAAGCATGTCGTCGCGGTGATGGATGCCTGCGTCACCGCCGGCATCGAGGACTATCAGGTACAGTCGGCCAGTGAAGGGGATCCGCGACAGTGAGGACGCCGCCCAACCCTGCCCACCGCGGCTCTCCCGGCCGCCGCCTCGTCGTGGCGACCCTGGCGAGCCTCTCCCTGCACCTCCTGCTGTTTCATGGCCTGACCCGGCTGCAGCTTGGCGATGTCGCACCGCATCCACTGGGCAACCAGCCAACCTCACCGCGGCCGCAAAAGCCAAGACGGCGGGCTGACTTTTCCCTGCGGATGCCGCAGGCAGGAGTAACCCAGCAGCCAGCCAACGAGAAACCGCTTGAGCTGCCGCTGCCACAGCCAGCGGCCCAGCCGGTTCGCCCACAGGCTCAGCAGCCGCCGGCACCGCTGCGGCCGTCACCCCGTCAGCTGCCTGATCAGCCGCGGCGGCTGGTCGAGTTGGCCGCCCGCACGCCCGAGCAGCAAGAGCAGCAGCCGGCCACCAGCCGACCGCTCGATCGCCGCGCGGCAAACCCCCAGCCAGCCGCAGCCTCATTCCCCACCACCGCAGCTCCACTGGCTGCGACGGACCGGGCCGTGACTGCTGCCCCTGAGCCGCTCCGGGCAGCAGCCTTGCCAGCCCGAACGACCGCCGCCGCAGCGGTTGCCGGTCAGTGGCGACCCCGTGAAGCAATGCTGCTTGAGCGACTGGCCACTGGAGCAGCATCGCGACCCGACCGCCCTGAGCAGCCCGCACTGCGACCGGCAGTCACATCACTGCCGCGGCCGGGACGGCCGACCGTCACAGTGAACGGTCGGACCTCCAGCCCGAAGGCTGCGCCGCTCGCCGCCGCAGCTGTGCCTGCACAAATCCAAACCAGCGACCAGGCAGCCTTGCGCCCGGCTACGATCCGCCCCCGGCTTGGCGGCACCGCAGCTTGGCCACCAGGCAGGATGACAACCGGCCTCGCCTCCCGGGCTGCTGCCGGGATGCCAGCTGCCGAGGAGCCAGGCAGCAGGCCGACCACCGGGCCACCCGACCGCACCTCAGGATTCCCAACCGGGCGTGCAGGCGGCTCCACTCCGGTGGGTGCAGAACTGACCCGGCGAAGCGACCTGCTCAGCACGGCGGCAGGCCCGGCTGCTGCCGCTGCGGAGGTTGAAAGCCTGGCTGCGCGGGAAAGCGGCCCGGCAACAGCACCGCCAGCAAGTGGGACAGCCCCCGGTCTGCGGCCCGCCGCGGCAGCCGGGGGCCGGCTGGCGATGTTGGCCACCCAAGGCCGGGCCCGCACCTCCACCCGGAGCCTGCCTGCTGCAGCCCCTGCCAGCGATGACGAGGAGGGGCTTTCGATCTCCAGCGAACATTTGCGGCGTAGTCGGATGACCAACGTCGCAGTGACTGCCGGGCCCAACCCCGCTGGACCGTCGCTTGAGCGGATTACCGCCGCGGTCCTGCCGGCCGACGGCCGGGTACGGGACGTGGCCGATGCATTTGCGGGGCGTCTGGCCGACCGCCGGATGGCGGCAGCAGCGGCCAAAGTGGCCGACCGCGAGGCCCTCGCCCAGGCCGACGCCATGATCGATCGGGGCCTGGCCTTTCTGGTTCGCTCGCAGCAGGCCGACGGCCGCTGGAGCCTGGCCAGCTACGCCGGCGCGACTGCAGCCGACGCGCCGCGGCTGACCTGCGACACGGCGGCCACCGGCCTGGCCCTGCTCAGCTTTCTGGGTGCGGGCCATGACCATTTCTCCGGACCCCATCGCGACACCATCCGCCGCGGGATCGAGTGGCTGCTGGCCGTCCAACAGCCCAATGGCGACCTCTACCTGCAGGCTGACCCCCTCTCCAACAGCTGCGGCTGGATGTACAGCCATGCAATCGCCACCATGGCCCTCTGCGAGGCGGTCGGCATGACCGGAGATCCACTGGTGCGGCCAGCTGCAGCAAAGGCCTGCCAGTTCATCACCGCCAGTCAGCATCCCGTCTCCGGCGGCTGGCGGTATGTCCCCGGCACCGACTCTGACTTGTCGGTCAGCGGCTGGATGCTGGTGGCCCTGCGGGCCGGTGCCCTGGCCGGCGTGCCGGTGGCGGCAGAGACCTTCAACGGCGTGCAGGGCCTGGTGGACCGTTCAGCCTCAGCCGTCGATCCCACCCGCTACACCTACAACCCACGGGACAGCCAGCAACGCCGGTCGCCGCTGTCGGTTAGTTGCATGACTGCCGTAGGCGCGCTCATGCGGCTGCACACGGGGGTGCGGGCGGGGAACCGGCTGGTAGCCCGGCCGGCCGAACTGCTGGCGGCCGTATCACCCAGCTACGGCTCGGCCGAGCAGCGGGCCCGCGATGCCTATCTCTGGTATTACGCCTCGCAGGTCCTCGTCCACACCGGTGGCGACCCGTGGAACCGCTGGTACCGTGACCTGGTCGACCTGCTGGCAGAGCAGCAGGTCCGCACCGGCCCAGCGGCCGGCAGCTGGGACCCACTCGGCAGCCGGCCCGATCGCTGGGGCCACTACGGTGGCCGCATCTACGTCACGGCCCTGCACCTGCTGGCCCTGGAGGTGCCCGCCCGACATCTGCCGACCTACGCGACGGCAGCCCCAAATCCCTGACCGTCTCTCAACAGAAACCAGTGGCTTTCAGGGGAGCCATGCCGGCTCGAGATCGAGTGAAAGGTTCTGCACCCGCGGCGTCAGTTGCCCTGAGGCCGCTCCCGACCCAACGACGAAACCGCGGACAGCACCGACATCGTCGAGCACCCGCTCCAGCCGTTTGGCATCGCCGCGCGACGTTCCGCTGTTCGCCTTGACTTCCACCACGATTCGCTCACTTCCGCGATCGATCACCAGATCTGCCTCCCCACCGGCGGCGGTCCTCCAGAAGAAAAACTGTGAGTGCGGCGACGTGAGTCGTTCCCGGCGGATCAGATCCTCGATGACGAATCCCTCCCAACTTGCGCCGCGAATCGGGTGGACATCCAACTCGGCAAGTGCCGAGATGTTGAGCAAGTGGTGGAGCAGTCCGGGATCCCGCACGTACACCTTCGGAGACTTCACAAGCCGTTTTCCGACATTGCAGAAATAGGGGGGCAAGCGTCGGACAAGAAACACACCCTCGAGGAGGTCGATGCCGTGCTTGACGGTGTGGTAGGACACCCCGAGCGCATTGCCGAGTGACGAAAGATTGAGGAGGCCACCCTGCTGGGCAGCAAGCATCGCCAGGAGCCGCCGCAGCAGAAATGCATCTGGGCGATAGCCGTAGGCAGCAAGATCCCGCTGAAGCACGGCGGCGATGTACGGTTCCCACCAGTCCCGAAACCCCACCCGCAACGCTTCGGGAAAGCCGCCTTCGACCCAATGACGTTCGACGGCTTCGCCGGTTTCACTCGGTGTCAGCGGATCAAGTTCCAAGATGCCAACGCGGCCAGCGAGTGACTCGGAGACGCCGCGGATCAGCGCCGGTTGGGCTGATCCGAGAATACAGAAGTGACACCGCTGATCGCCCCGCCGGTCGTCGATGGCGCCGCGGAGAGCTGCGAACACCTCCGGCACGGCCTGTGCCTCGTCGAGAATGCTCATGGAGCCAAGCCGTCCGAGGGCATATCCGGGATCGTCGGAAAACTTCTCGCGAATGAGCGGTGATTCCAGATCCTGATATTCCGCCGCGGGAAAAACCCGCTGCGCGAGGGTCGTCTTCCCGACCTGCCGCGAGCCCACGACCACCACTGCCGGAAATTTCTCGGCGAGCCCCAACAGTCGCTTTTCGGCGGAACGATGCCACATAGAACATTCAGATTAGAATGCTGGCTTCTAATAAGCAAGCACTTTGCCGGAGGTCTCCACTCAATCGATGCCTCAGGGGGATCATTTTGTCGGCTGGCGTTGTCTGTCGGCAGATCTCACTTCGTGCAGCCCCAAAGCTGGCTGAGCATCCGGCAGGCGTGCGGGTCGTGGGTTGCGAGTTCCTCGCGGCAGAACGGAAAGAAGTCATTCCGGGAAAAATAGGCCTCGGTCGTTTCAGCGAAATACTCCTGCTGGTTTGTTAGGGCATAGGCCCGATCGAATGACCTGTTCCCGTCGGCATCCTGCCGCTCCACTCGGTCGTAGCGGCCCGACGCCTCCGCCCGCGTGAAGGTCTCGATCACAGCGGGGTTCCGAAAGCCCCTGACAAGCTCACGATCGTGGTAGGCATGGGCCAGTTCGTGCAGCGCAAAGTTGGGCATCCGCCGGGTCTCGGCCTCAAAGATCAACACGTTGGTGAACTCAACCGCCTTGGCCATCGCCGGATCACGGCCATGCTGTCGCAGCCAGCCGGCCGACGGGTGATACTCTGCCCGGGCTGCAAAGCCGTCATACGCAGGCGACAGGTAAAGGGGCACCTGCTTGAGCTTTGCCACCGCACTGGCCGGCACCACGCGGACGATCTCTTGCAGCTGCTTGGTCAAGAGCCCGATTGCCTTTTCGGTCGCCGCGGCATGGTCGGCCAAGAGCGGGCGACTGATCAGCACCCGCCAGTCCTCGAGCTGCTGTTCGGCCCGGCTGTTGGCCGCACTGTGAGCCGTCTGTCGCTGCATCTCGCAGTCGGGGTCGGGGGCAACGGCCGGGCCTACCTCGGTGACCGGATGCATGAACAGATACCGCCAGACCGGCTCATGCAGAAAGTTTCCGGCCGCATCCTTGCAGGCGTTGCCGCCAGGGATCACCCCAGAGTGGGCCCGTCGGCCATTGCCGCCCATGTCACAGTCGCTGATCAGCCGGCGGCTGTTGCCGTAGGGGGCTGGGGTCTGTTCGACGTTGATTACCGGGCCGCACTCCTGCAGCCGCAACAACTGCCAGGAGCGGCAGTAGTGATCCCGCTCCCAGCCGGCATCGAGCACATGGGTAAAGCCGAAGAACCGGTTGGGGGAGGTGGCCGACGCCCCTCCCTGCCAGGTTTCGGTATTGTCCCGGGGGCCTGAGAACATGACGACCCGATCGACCGCCTGATGCAGCGCGAACCGGGCGGCTGTGGTCGAGCCATGCGAGATGCCGGCCAGCGTCACCTTGTCCCACCGCAGATCGCCACGATCGGCGGTGAGAAACTGGGCCCAGTTCCCCTCAGGATTTTCCCGGTCGAGCCAGAGCAAAAACTGCCGGGCTCGCTCCCGCATGCCGTCGGGCTTTGGGATTTCGACCAGCGGGCTGATGTCTTCACCGGTTGCTGCCTCAAGCCGAATCTTGCCGAGCACGTCACCAGAGTCCCGCACGGCCGGCTTGAGTGTTCCGAACCAGCCGTTGGCATAGTGGACCTGGATGCCATGCAGGCCATAGCTGGCCAGCCGGTCGAACAGGCCCGGGCTGTGGGCCATCAGCCAGATCACCAGCCGCCCCTGGCTCGGCACGCTGGTATCGACCACGGCATGCTCGAGGTCGGCCGGCTTGCCGGTCTTCGGGTCGTTGAAGGTGAAGCCGATCTCGGGATGCTCACCAGCCGCCGGGTCGATCTCACTGGCCCGGGCCATCAGGTCATAGCGACGGCCAGCCTCGGCGGCGGCAGAACTGCGGCCCTGAGCCAGCCCCATCCCGGTGACGATCACCAGCAGCAAACGGACGTTCAGAAAGTTTCTCTTCATCAGTCTGATATCTCCAATGGAAGAGATGCCAGCCGGCAAATCTGTAGCCGTTGAAAAGACGGCGAAGATGCAAATTTACCAGATTTGGTGGCTGGCAATTTTTTCCGGGCGGTCAGCCGGCAAACGTCCATCCCTCGTCGCCCTTCGACACGACGTGGCACCGCGTCGCCACTCTCCAGAGTGCTTGCGGAATCGGCGTCGGATCATAGCGATAGAAATCGGGAAAGTTTTCCCGCAAGGCACGCGTTGCCTTGACGGCGTTGTAGTGGGGAATCCGTGCATCCATGTGATGGGCGACGTGCGTGCTGCCGATGTGATGATGCAGGCAATTCAGAATGGTGCCGTAGGGCCGGTCAACCGTCATGAAGGCTCCCTTGACCCACGTCCATTCCTGATCGTCAAAGTGTGGAATGTCCAGATCGGTGTGCTGAAGCCAGGTGTACAAGACCAGCCAGAAGTTCACCACCAGGTACGGGCCACCGTAGAGAGCAAGGACTGGGAAAAACCCCCAGGAATACGTCCACCAGCCAAGCAGGCCGACCGCGGCACCGACGCCGATGTCGGATAGCCAGACCTTGCGGGCCCAGCTGCCGGGAAAGAGGGCCGCAGAGAATGGCCAGGCCGGCCAGAAGTGGTTGGTCATGCCCCGCGCCGGGCCACCTGTCACACCGGTCAATAGGTAGAGGGGCCAACCGAACACAGAGCGAATAACGATCAGCACAATGGCAAACGCTTCGTCACCGATCGTTTCCTGCCACCACTGCCAGGCTTTGCCGCCGGGCGTTGTGTCACGAACTGGCACATGTGTTTCACCGTGGTCGAGGTGATTGGTACGGGCATGATGCACCGCATGGCTGCGTTGCCAGGAAAAATAGGGCACCAGTAAGCAACTGTGTAGACAGTAGCCGATCAGGTCCTGAAGCCAGTTGTGTTTGGTAAACGCCCGATGCCCGCACTCATGTGCGATAACCCAGCAGCCTGTCCCCGCGGTTCCGGCAACGACCGCGTAGGCAATCCACGCAGGCAGCCACGACCAGGTGAGCGGGATGAAGCGATAAGCGAGGACTCCACTGCCGATCGTCATTGCCAAGGAAGCGAACAAATAAAATGATGATTTGATCAAACTCCGGTCGAAGCACTCTGCCGGAATGACAGCAAGCACTTCGGCCTTCGTCGGATACCGTTGCTTCGTGGGGGAGGTGTGGGCTGCGTCCTTGTCAATGGCTGCCACCGACGGGGGATCTTCCAGATCACAGATACTCGACACGACTGTCCTCTCCATGGAACGAAGAACAATAAAAAATGAGGCTCACAGGCACCCGCGTGACTGCCAGTTGGTGAAGAATAGCCGAAAAACGGATTATTGGGAGACAACGCTCCCCCCCTCGCATTACGACGTTTAACGCCCAGCTAATGCGTCAATCGCACCAAAGCTGCGGCGGGCACACCGGGCCGGCAGGCAACCCGCCAAACCTCATCTCACGGGGCGGTTGCGGCCCAGGGCGGCCCGCTCCTGCCAGCGGAGGATGAAGATCGTGATTGCCGTGGCGACGACGATCTGCGCGGCCAGGGCCGCAAACGGGATCCACAGTGCTGGGTCGTAGTCGCCCAGATGCTGCCAGAAATCCGGCACCCCGTCGCCCTCGCTCCGGCTGCCGCGGTGCGCCCAGTACAGCGGGGAAAAGAGCGTCGCGAACACCTTCAGCACGCCACCGGTGATCGGCAGGATCGTGGCCCCCAGGAGAATCTGGGGCAGGATCAACAGCGGCACCGTCAGCACGCCCTTGTCGGTCGAGCGCACCGAGGCCGAAACAATCAGACCGATCGCAGCACAGGCCACCGCTGCCAGCCAGTTGTAGCTGCCCGAAAGCAGCGGGCCGCGCCGATAGAGATCCACCGGCCCATCACCGCCGAGGGCCTCACGGATCATGAACCCTGCCTCGACCGTAGCCGTGAAGATCGCCACCTGCACGGCCAGCACGCCGGCCAGCGCGGTCACCTTCGCCAGCACGTAGGCTGTGAATCGCAGGCCGTGCCGCCGCTCGAGGTCGAGCATCGGCCGCTCCTTGACGATCTCGCGGAAGCCGGTCACAAACCCGAGGATCACCATGCAGATGCTCATCAGCGAGAGCCATTTGAAGGTGCCGCCGGGATCGGGAATCTCCCGCTCTGGGGCGAGCGGAATCGTGTCGGCCAAGGCGTCGGTCACCAGCCGCTCGGTGGAAGGCTCCCGCAGGTGGGCGAGGATTTTCGGATAGCTGTCGAGAAACACGCGGATCTGGCCCGGTATGCTCGCGTCGAGCTCCGACACCGTCTCGGTGGAGATCGCTTCCCGCACCTCCCCCCAGACGTCAGCGAGCACTTCCTTCTCATCGGAGTCGAGCAGCCGTGTCACCATCAGCGGCTTTTCGAACCGTGTGCTCGAGAACCCAAACAGCACGACTGTCGCAAGCGCCAGCGGCAGGAGGAGCGCCATGCCGAGGCCGAGTGGATCGCGGACGGTCGTCTCGAGTTCACGGCTCAGGAACGTGCTGAACTGACGGCCGAAGCCGGGGATCGAGACGTTGGCAAGGGCGGCTGCGGCCGGCGTGGAGGCGTCGGCAGGTTTCGGGAGCCGAGCCTCTTCGGCTGTCTCGGCTTCCGTCAGCAGCCGGTCCTCGGCCTCTCGCTCCCGCCAGCGGTCGCCCCAGTAGCCCGCAGCTTTGTCTTCAATGGCCAGGTAGACGTCGGCGAGTCGATGCACCCCAAAGTGGCCCAGCGCCTCCACCCGCGAGCCAAACCAGACAACCTCCCCATGGCCGAGAATCAGCAGCTTGTTGGCCTGATCGACATTGTCGAGGTGATGCGTGACCGCAAGCACGGTCGTGCCGGCCCGGGCCTGGCCGGCCAAGAGCATCATGATCCGGGCTTCGGTGGCGGGATCGAGGCTCGATGTTGCCTCGTCGACCACGAGCAGGCCCGGGTCGGCGAGCAGTTCGGCCGCCAGGCTCGCCCGTTTGGCCTCGCCGCCCGAGAGCGTGCCGATCGTGGCAGATCGCACAGATTCAAGACCCACGTCGCCGAGCGACCGGTTGATGGCGGCCAGCCGCACATGGTCGGCCGTCTCGGCTGGCAGCCTGACCTGCGAGGCAAAGTGGAGCGCCCGCTCCACCGGCAGGGCCGTCGGATTGATGTCCTGCTGCGGGACATACCCGATCGAGCCGCGGAGGGTGTCGGCTTTGTCGAGCACGTCGTGGCCGCCGACACGCAGCTGCCCGGCGGCGATCTCACGTTCTCCCAGGATCGCCCGCACGAGCGTGCTCTTGCCGGCCCCGCTGGGGCCGAGCACGCAGATAAACTCCCCGGGCTCGATCCGCAGGCTCACATCGTTGAGGAGCGTTTTGTGATCGCCGCCGCGGCCTGTCGGCACGCTCACCGTGACCGCCTCGGCGACGACCGACAGGCCCGTTGTCTGCTTATCGTCCATGCCGAGGAGTCCTTTCAGTCGTCCTTGAAGTCGGGCGAGAGCGTCACGTTGCCCTCGGCATCTGAGACATGCTTGTGGCGGTGTTGCACCAGCCGCTTGAGAAAGCTCGACCGCACTTGCTCCGTATAGTATTCGAAGAAGCTCTTGCCAGCTGGGTCGAGCGGGGTCTCGGACGAGAACATCATCATCGGCAGCACCATCTCGTCGGTGAACTGCTCGTTGTTCCAGACCGGCTGCGGCGGGCTGAAGGGGTTTTGCGGGTTTGCCTCCGAGTTGTCGTAGAGACACTCCACCTCGAACCGCGTGCCCGCGGGGAAGGGCTGCGGCCGCTCAAAGAAATACGGACTCTGCCAGTTGTAGTCCCACTTGGGCACCCGGATGACCAGCTGCGGCTTCTCCTCGCCCGGCAGCCAGGCCCGGACTTCCATCCAGCGAGCGAGCAGATGGGCGTGGGGTGTGATTTCCCAGAGCGCCGCGGCATGCGGCAGCGTGTAGTTTCCCGTGACCCGAAACTCGGTCACTCCCGGCGGCACCACGCCGAACTTGCCGGAGAGATAGATGATGTTCATCGTCTTTTGGATCGGAGCGTCGTCGGGCCCCCGGTCGGCCAGCCAGATGCCAATCCGGCTGGCATCGGTCTCGGTCTTTCCATTGCGGACATAGTGCACCTGCGCTGTCAGGTCGGAGCCGGCAGGAATGAGATACACCGCGTCGGGCGGCGCAAGCGCCGCCCGCACCCCGGGCACATAGCCGCCGAGAAAACTGGTCCGGGGAAAGCCATCGTCCCGCAGCGGTGGCGGCCGAAAGCCGAGGCCATGCGGGTCGAACCAGCCCCCCGCCTGATCGTCGGGGTGGCTCATGCCGGCCCGTCCGCCCCAGTCGGCGACGGCCTCCTGGCCCGACTCCCGCGGCAGATAGCCCGTCAGGGCATGGTGCACGATGCTCCGGTTGCTCGGCAGAAACTGCATCGCCCGGACCGCGAGATCCTCTTTGTTGCCCAGCGGAAAGATCACGTTGCGGTAAAGGTCTTCGCCGTGAGCGCCCAGCTGCGTGGGGCTCGTCTGCTCGAGCACGATGTCGGGCGGCCCGAGATCCTCCTCGAAGGCTCCGTAGTCGGGCAGCGGCGGCAGCTCGGGCGTGACCGCCGGATCTCCTGCCGGCATGTCGGTCTTCACCCATGTCCGCAGCATCGCCAGCTGCTCGGCTGTCGGCGGCTTGGTTCCCCGCAGTTCAAAGTCGCTCTCGGCCTGGGCCGGCGGCATCCGGCGGGCCTCGATCTCCTCGATCGCCAGCTCCATCCAGTCGACGGCGTCGTCGTAGGAGGTCAGGGTGAAGGGGCCGACCTGCCCCGGGCTGTGGCACCGCTGGCACTGGGCATGCAGGAAGGGCAGCACGTCCTCGGCATAGGTCACCACGTGATCGCTGCGGCTCGGGCTGGTCGGCACCTCCGGCCGGTCGAGCGGGCAGCCGACCGCTTCGGTGACGGGGAGGGTCACCTCACGGCCGGCGAGGAGGTCGACGATCGCATTTTTCAGATCAGGTTCTGGAACGCCCGGTGATTTCTCACCCCGCACTTTGTAGCGGTCGTCGATTCGGCCCTGATACCGTGTGCGACCGCTGGCATCGACGAGCACCACCTCCGGCGTGATCGTGGCATCGAGAACCTCGGCCAGCCGAAAGTCGCGGTCGGTCACAAACGGAAAGTGGATCGCATACTCATCGCGATAACTGGTGATCTCTTCGGCCTCATCGAATTCGCAGACCACGCCGACGAAGTGGACGCCCTGCTCGTCAAACGCGTTATCAAGTTCGGCCAGCACCGGCCCATACCGCTGGGCCAGTGGGCAGGTGGGATGGAGGAAGGTGAAGCAGACGGCCTTGCCGTCGCTGCCGAGCAGGTCCGCAAACAACACGGGCTGCCCGTCGAGCGACTTCGCAGTGAGCAACTCGAGCGCGGTGCGCACAGCTGCTTGGGGAGCAGCGTCTGGCGACGCCTCATCAGCCGACACGGCCAACATGCTGCCAACACACCAGACCACAGCCGTGACAATCATCCTCAACGGTCGAATACTCATTGGGCTGACTCCTCCGATAGACGGCTACCAACAGCCGCAGAACTCACTCATCATCAGCGGCGCCATATCGGGAGCACAAGCCTTGGGCATCTGTCCTGCTCCCGTCGAACCTGGAATCTCCGTGGACTTGGATTAGCATATCCTTTCCCTCGGAGTTTTCCACACCATGTCCCAGAAACGCAAGCGACTCTCCGGCGGCGAGAAGATCGCCATCGTC
>Ga0209986_10000131_pt1:22500-66272 | contig 66272 bp, 65 predicted proteins | sample BlataG_FD_183168 | JGI IMG/M metagenome (GOLD analysis project Ga0209986, IMG submission 183168) | Deep subsurface microbial communities from Black Sea to uncover new lineages of life (NeLLi) - Black_00105 metaG (SPAdes) (version 2) | ecosystem: Environmental > Aquatic > Marine >... | reverse complement strand
CTCGGCTACAACAAACTTGACATCTTTGCGAGTGATGAGAACCTGTTCGAAGCGGTCCCTCACTCTGCGGATGCTGTCGGCTACGAAAGAAAACCTGGGGCTGTCGAAAATGGCTTCCTGGACACCGGCCATGAAACGCAAACGCAGATCTTTGCAAACCTCGCCGATCTCTCGGAGAAAGTTTAGGTCCAGGATGAGCTCCTGATCCTTGCGAGTGCGCAGGTAATCGAGCAACTCGTCCACCACCAGGAGCAGACCGTGGTCGGGAAACTCCTGGTGAAATGCAGACATCATCTCTTCAAAAGAACGTTTATTGCCGGACACCTCGGAGGTGGAAGGGAAACTGTAGCTTATGCCCATCAAGGCCAAATGCTCTTCAAACTCGGCTACAAGGATGTCCCGCAACGACATGGTGGTAGCGCCAATCTCGGTGCGGACTACTTTGAACCGGCCTCCGATTTTCCCTGCGGCATCCGCTACATCAGCATTGTTGAGGTTAGCGGCAAGCTCGGGATTCTCCGCAAGCCCGGAGATCACCGACATAAGATGGGACTTCCCGGTGCCGTAGTTGCCGACCACCAGCAACCCTTTGTTATCGGTTGGCTGATCGAACTGCAATTGTGGTATGACCAGGCCAATCAGTTTTTCCGCCATCTCTTCGGAAATGACGTAGGTCTTTACAAGCTGTCTGGCTGCAGCCGCTTCATCGGCATCCCGCAGTTGGACCACGGACTCGATTGGGTCAAACTCGATTAGGTCACTGTATTTGATGTTCACCATCCTGGCTCACCCCCTTCAGGCGTGCCTGCGGCACGTCCAAATTCGCTGTCCTGCAAATTTGTCATCTCGCTTGCTCCCTTGCAATGGATTCTGTTGTCGTTATGTTGTAACTTCCGGACTCGCTATCAGAAAATCATGCACCGGATATCTTCTGAACTCAGCATGGGCCGGTTCCGCATAGGTCAAAAAACCATTAATGATGGCGCCATTCCAGGAGGCAACTACAGTCTTGTTGCGCGAAAGTCCCTGGAGCAGCCGAAGCGGATCCTGTTTCAGACCCACATCGAAGAGTAGCTCGATGTTGTCAAGCAAGGTCATCTTGCCTGCATCTTTGTCAACAATCTCCCGAAGAAGGCGCGGAAGCTGTAATGCCCGCTGTCGCTGGGTCAAATCCAGCATCAGGCGAGAAAGCTCAAGGTTGACATTAACCAATGACGCGCCTGTGCGGTCCCGCACATCCTGGAGTGCTGTGGTTTTTCCGGCGCCTGAAGGAGCAATGACCAGCATCAGACGGTGATAAAGCTCGTCGAGCTGTTTTACCTTTCGCATGATTTTATCCGCAAGGGGTTCCGCCATCATTCTTTTCCTTTGCCTTTGGTGCGTCTTGCCCCGCCCGACTTCACCCACTCGTCGACTTCGTCTTTCCGAAACTTCCACAAGCGACCGATCTTGTGCCCGGGCATATTTCTTTCACTTATCCATCTGTAAATTGTGTCGTTACTAACGCCAAGGTATTTGGACATCTCTGCCACTGACAACCATCGATCTTCCATCTCGACCATCGCTCAGACTCCTAACGGTACCTTTATTCGCCTTCGCCGGAATACCCTGCAGCGCACCGTCGCCCAAGCTGCCGACTTCGCCAGAGCGGCTGCGACGGCTGAAATGGCGCGTCGGCGACTTGCTGCAGGGATGACACGCGGCGCAAGCGCCTGCGCTGCGCGAAGGCAAGGCGGGTTTTTGGCTACGGCGAAATTTCGCTTTGATACCCCGCAGCTTGCTGCGGGGAGCTTCATTTTTCGAATAAATATACTCGCCAAAGGCGGAAAGGGAGGGCATACGCACTTCTCCCATTATAAAGTCGAGCCATAATATTCTGCTTTATGCCGATTGTAAACCGTTGTTTTCCGTATTAGTATGGTTTAGTCCGTTCTCGAAAAAACAAAATTTTGGAATTTCAAAAAAAACGAGATTTTGAAGGTTGAGCGCGGGATTTCCTTTGAGGAAATTGTTTACCTGATCGAATCAGGTCAGCTACTCGGAATTGAAGAAAATCCAGGACGACCTAATCAGAAAATGTATATCCTGGAAATTGAGAATTATGCTATTGTTGTACCTTTTGTGGAAAACGATAATGAAATTTTTCTTAAAACAGCCTTTCCAAGCCGAAAATATACAAAACAGTACGGCTTAAAGGGGGAATAATGAAAAAAATTAGAAAAAAGGCATTTGAACCGATTGATAAAGAAGAAAAAGAGTTGATGGAATCAATCGAACGAGACGAGTGGCGCCCTGTTAAGAATATCGACCAGGAAAAAAAGAAGGCCATGGCAGCAGCTCGAAACACCCTGAGAAAAGATAAGCGCATAAATCTCCGTTTGACGCAGAAGGATTATCATCAAATTCAGATTAAGGCTATTGAAGAAGGCATACCATATCAAACACTTATTTCCAGTATTGTGCATAAGTATCTGAATGGTTCACTAACTCCAAGGTCATAGGTGGAAACAGAACAAGGCGTTCAAGATTGACGGGCATGGATCCAAAGACTACCTTCTATCTTCAATAGGCTCTCTATACGTGCATTTCTTGTCAAAACACTTCAGGTGTGGCCCATCCTTTTTGGTGGTGCGCATTGCCACAAAAGGGGCGCCGCATTGGGGACAAGACTTGGGCACTGGTTTGTCCCATACGGCAAACGTGCAGGCAGGATAACGGCTGCATCCGTAAAAGGACTTTCCCCGTCTTGATCGGCGTGCGACAAGCTCGCCAGAGCATCCTTTCTCCGGACACTTGACGCCGGTGCGCTCGGTTTGTGAAACACCTTTTTCCTTTAAAGACTTCGTGTTTTTGCAGTCCGGATAGGCGGAGCAGGCAAGGAAGGGGCCAAAACGCCCCTGTTTTTGCACCATTGGGCTTCCGCATTTTTCGCATACTTTGTCAGTCGGCTGGTCCACGGCCGGCCGGACTGCCTCGATCCGGCCTTTTTCATTGCGGGTGTAGTTTTGTGTGAATCTACATTCCGGATACCCGGAACAGCTGAGAAACGGACCATTGCGTCCTATCTTGATTCTAAGGGGTTTGTCACACTCAGGGCATCGTAAGTCAACGGACAGACCCTCGCTCTTGACGCTTCTCATCTCCTTTTCTGCCCGTTCTAAATCCTTTTTGAATGAACTGTAGAATTGCTGGAGCACAGTGGTGGAGTCTGTTGTTCCTTCTTCGATCTTGTCCAGGCTATCCTCCAACTGGGCAGTAAAATCGACGTTCAAGATATCCGGAAAGCCTTCTATCAAGAGATCGTTTACGATGAAACCCAATTCCGTGGGTCGGAAATAACCCTTGACCAGGTCTACATATCCCTTGCCCCTGATAGTGGAAAGGATGGTTGCATACGTGCTGGGCCTCCCAATGCCGTTCTCTTCAAGCTCCTTGACAAGGGATGCCTCGGAAAACCGTGGCCGTGGCTGGGTAAAGTGCTGTTTGGGGTCCAACTTGTGGCATTTCAGTGCCGCCTGCTCAGTCAGGGGTGGAAGTATTTCCTTGTCTTTTGATTGGCTGTGACCTTCATTTGAAGAGATATATAGCGCCATGAAACCGGGGAAGCGAACCACCGATCCGGAGGCTAGAAAGGTGTAAGGGCCTGCGGAAATAGTGATCGAGGTTTGGTCAAGGATCGCCGGTTTCATCTGACAGGCCACAAAACGCTTCCAGATCAATTCGTAAAGGGCTTGTTGGTCTTCGGAGAGGAACCGGGCGAGCTGCTCGGGCTTTCGAAAGACCGATGTAGGGCGTACGGCCTCATGGGCGTCCTGGGCCTTTTTCTTGTTCTTGAATACATGGGGCTTTTCCGGCACGTACGCCTGGCCAAACTCCTCTTGGATGAGCTGTCGAGCTTCATCGATAGCTTCCTGGGCGACACGTGTAGAGTCTGTTCGCATGTAGGTAATAAGGCCGACCGGCTCTCCAGGGCCCATTTCGAGGCCCTCATAGAGCTGCTGGGCCACCGTCATGGTTTTCCTGGCCGAAAAACCGAGCTTTCGAATTGCCTCTTGCTGGAGCTTGCTGGTAGTAAAAGGGGGCAGTGGCTTTCTTTGCTGGGCTTTTTTGACGACCTTTTCGACCCTGAAAATCGTGCCTTTAAGGTCGTTCAAGATTGACTGAGCCGCATTTTTATCGGGGATGGAAAGCTTCTTGTTGTCTTTCTTGGTGAGTTTGGCCAAGAAGGGTGGCGGGTTTTCCCCTTCAAGCTCTGCGGTGATGCTCCAGTACTCCTCCGGCTCAAAAGCTTGTATTTCCCTTTCGCGTTCACAAATAATGCGAACCGCAACCGACTGAACGCGGCCCGCGCTCAACCCCTGTTGGACTTTTTTCCACAAGACAGGAGAGATCTGATAACCTACGAGGCGATCCAGGATACGCCTGGCCTGCTGGGACTCGAACTTGTTGTTGTTAAGCTCCTGCGGGGAAGACATGGCGGCGCGGATGGCGTTTTTCGTGAGCTCGTGAAAGAGGACGCGGTAAAACCTGCGCCCTTTCTTTTTGAGCACCTCAGCCGTGTGCCAGGCTATGGCCTCACCCTCGCGGTCCGGGTCAGCCGCCAGATATACGTCCTTGAGGTTTCCGGCTGCCTGTTTTAAGGCACGGATGACTTTTTCTTTTCCCTTGATGGTCGTGTATTCTGGTTTGAACCCTTCCTCCACAGAGATACCCAGTTCCCTTTGAGGCAGATCCTTGATGTGTCCCACAGTAGCCGCCAAATCAAAATCGGATCCGAGGTATTTTCTGAGAGTTCGTATCTTTGTGGGCGATTCAACAATGACTAGAGATTTGCTCAACGGTGATCCTTTCTTGGTCTTTTTCAGTTTTCCAATATTTGGCTAACAAACTCAACCGGCCAACCAATCAGCGTTCCGACCTGGCAAAGAGCTTGCCGGGATTCTGCGTCACCAGGCCTTTCAACTCCAGTTGAAGCAGCAGGCTTGCCACTTCTGCTGCAGAGAGCGACACCTGTTGAACCAGCCTGTCAATATGTATCGGATAAGGACTCAATTCGTTTAGGAGTATTTTCTCCTTAGGCGCCAGCTTGATGGCTGGTTGCTCTTTCGGTTCCATGGACGCCGTTGCCCGGCCGATGTTGAGTTCTTCGATAATATCATTTACGTGCTCAACGAGTTTGGCTCCTTGCTTGATCAGTCTGTGCGTGCCGATACTCTTAAATGACGTTACACTGCCCGGCACGGCAAAAACCTCCCGACCCTGCTCTCCAGCCAGCCTGGCCGTAATGAGGCTTCCGCTCTTGTGTGTGGCCTCAACAATGACTGCCCCGAGGGACATTCCACTGATTATGCGGTTTCGAGCCGGAAAATGATGGGCATCAGGAGGGGCGAGAAAGGGAAACTCTGAAATAACCGCCCCGTTTTCGCTAATCCTGTGGAACAGATTCTTGTTTTCAGCCGGATAGATCGTCCCCAGGCCACACCCCAAAACTGCAATCGTCTCGCCCTTGCCAGCGAGCGCCCCTATGTGGGCAGCAGAGTCAATACCGCGGGCCATGCCGCTAATCACGGTAAATCCGCGGGCCGCCAGGTCCCTGCTCAAACGTTCGGTAGTCGTGCGACCGTAGGATGTGGCATTTCGTGATCCAACGATGGCTATATTGAGGCTGTCCGGACGAAGCGTGCCAAACACATAGAGGACTGGGGGCGGGTCATGTATCTGGCGCAGGAGGGCAGGGTAGTCGGGATCCGAAAAGGTGATGATTTTGAAACCGTTTTTGCGGACAAGGTCGAGGTCATCTTCAACGTCCCTGGGAGCTTTGTGGCGGGAAATCACGGATGCCAGGCGTTTGTTAATTCCTTCAACGTCCAGGAGTTCTTTTTCAGTCGCACCAAGAACCCTTTCAGGTTCTCCGAAATGCTTGAGAAGCTGCAGGAAGAGGCGGTTGCCCACGCCAGGGACAGATTTTAGTGCAAGCCAGTATTTGAGCGATTCCATTACAAGTTTTCAAGTTCTTTCAATTTGGCCCGTGCCTTGGCTTCTGCCTCGCTGAAAGGATAGTTTTTGATGACCCTTTTTAAAAAAATGCGAGCATTGCTCGGATCGTCCAACGCCACGTAAGCATAACCTATTTTAAGCATTGCGTCAGGGGCCTTGTTTTCATCTCCGTAATGCGTCACGACCTCTTTAAAGGCAAGAATAGCGTTGGGGTAGTTCTTGATGTCATAGTAAATCTCTCCAACCCAGTACTGTGCGTTGTCAGCAAGGTGATGTTCGGGATAATCCTGCAGAAAACCCTTAAATAGAGCCAATGCCTCATCATAGCGATGTTGTGTGTAAGCTGCATAGGCTTTCTCATACTCACGTTCAGGGGAGCGTTTGGGAGATACAGCGGCCTTTTTTATCACTACCTTGGAGGTCGGCTTCTTGGGCGCAGGCTCTGTGACTGCTTTTTCAGTTGCCTGCGGTTTCTGGACGATCTCGGATGACGAAGGTTCCTTGTCTGGCACGGTCGGCGCAGGCTCGGGACGGTTTGATAGCCCTTCAACAGTCTCATCCAGGTTGTCGAAGCGGGTCTCGAGCACATCAAGCCTGTTAAAGATGTCTTCTATTGTCTTTTGAGTTGCTGCATTGGCATTTGTCATCTGGCGCATTTCTCGTTGAAGCGCTGCCATATTGGGGTCTTCTTCAGGATGAAACATGCCCTTGAATGAAGTGCAGGCGGGCAGCGCCATAAGAAGGAAGACTACGAGAACGCCTGTCCAGCCGCGGTGGGCACATGGACGGTACATATGATACTCCTTTTATCCTCGCCTTTTCTTGAGTCGGCCTGCTGATGTTTTGGTGGCCTGCTGCCAAACAAGCAGAATCGGGCTTGCAACGTAAACTGAGGAATAAGTTCCTACGATAATGCCGATAATCAGGGCAAATGCAAAATCGTGAATGATGCCTCCTCCCAGCACGAAAAGGGAAACCACAACGACAAGGGTTGTGAGCGATGTCAGCAGAGTGCGGCTCAAGGTTTCGTTGATGCTGCGGTTAATAATGCGGTCATATGGTTGGCGATGATGTTTTCGGGTATTTTCGCGAATGCGGTCAAAGACGATGATCGTGTCATTGAGCGAATATCCTATTATGGTGAGCAGAGCTGCAATGATTGGGAGCGTGAAGTCCTTGTTCATTAAAGAGAAAATCCCCACAGTGATCATGACATCGTGGACCAAGGCAACAATTGCGCCTGTGGCAAATCGGAGCTTCAGATAGAAACACAGGCCCAAGGTGACCAATATTGCGATCAGAATGAGAGTCGGAAGGCTGACGTCGAATTTCTTCAGTGTGAAAAGGGCAAAAAACAGACACGATGCCACAATGATACTGAGCATCCACTTCAGTTCGAACCTCCCTGAGATGTAAACGATGATGAAAAGAATGGCGGAAAACATGGCCAGCAAAGCCTTTTCACGAAGGTCTTTTCCCACCTTGGGACCTACCATCTCCACACGACGCACTTCTGCCTCGTTTTCCGGGTATGCTGACTTCAGGACCTTTGTGATCTTGGGGGCAAGGCTTTCCAAAGCCGTTGATGATCCGGTTGCCCTAATCAAGTATTCGTTGTCTTTTGTTTCTCCGAACCCCTGGACTGATGTTATATCCAAATCCGTGGTTCTGAGGGCATCCTTGATTGCCTGCGGAGGTATTGCCTGTGAAAACTGAACCTGAATAAGGGTGCCCCCCGCAAAATCGATCCCGTAACTGGGCCCTCCTTTCAGTATGAGGGAGATTATGCTGGCAGCAATCAACAACAGTGAACCCACAAAGGCGAATTTTCGTTGTCCTATGAAATTGATATTAATGTCGGGTTTTATTAGTTGCATTGGCAGATAGTGAATTCCTTTCCTTTGTACCTAACTCGAATCGGGCGGTGAACTAGAATGAGAAAAATTACCACGAAAGCACGAAGTTACGAAAGCACGAAAAAGGATGTATAGACAAATTTCGTGTCTTCATTCTTTCGTGCTTTCGTGGTTGGTTTTCTTTTCCTTCTAACCCCTAAATACTCAAACGTGTCACGCGTCGCTGGAACACAAGATAGTCAAAGATCAGCCTTGCTACTATAATAGCCGTGAAAAGGCTTGCCAATATACCTATACTCAGAGTCACGGCAAAGCCTTTCACAGGTCCGGTCCCGAACTGAAAGAGGACCAAGGCTGCAATCAAAGTCGTAACGTTTGCATCCAATATAGTTAGCGTGGCCTTGGCATAGCCTGCGTCCACTGCAGCCCTGGGAGTCTTGCCTAAACGCACTTCCTCCCGAATACGCTCAAAGATAATTACATTGGCATCCACAGCCATGCCGATAGTGAGGATAATTCCCGCAATGCCCGGCAGTGTCAGCGTTGCCTGAAATGCAGCCAGCGCTGCAGCAATGAGAATGATATTTAAGAAGAGAGCGATATTTGCAATCATGCCGGCTCTTTTGTAATAGATCCCGACAAACAGGAGCACAAGTATCCCTCCAACGCACATGGAAACAATGCCTTTTTGAATCGAGTCGCGGCCCAAGGAAGGGCCAACCGTGCGTTCTTCAAGGATCTGAACCGGGGCGGGAAGGGCTCCGGCCCGCAGCACGATGGCCAGATCGTGAGCCTCTTCAGTCGTGAAATTTCCCGTAATGCGGGCATGGCCTCCACTGATTTTTTCCTGAATAACAGGGGCCGAGTAGATGTGGTTGTCGAGCACAATGGCCAAGCGCTTTTTAACATTTGCTTCGGTAATGCGTTCGAAAAGGCGGGCCCCCTTTTTGTCGAAGTCAATCGTCACATAGGGCTCGTTAAACTGAGAATCAATTTGAACCCTCGCATCGGTGAGGTACTCTCCGGTCAAATATGTTCGTTTTTGGACCAGAAAGGGTGTTTTTCTGGTTCGTCCCGTGTCTTTGTCTTCAACTACCTCGTAAAGGAGCAAATCATTCGGTGGCACGTGCCCTTTCAGGGCTTCCTCCACGTCATGGTCTTCGTCGACCAGCTTGAATTCAAGCAGAGCTGTTTTGCCGATCAGGTTTATGGCTCTCTGGGGGTCTTTGATTCCGGGCAGTTGTATCAAAATTCGATTTTCCCCTTGACGGCGTATGTCCGGCTCGCTTACACCAAACTGATCGATACGATTTCGAATGGTTTCCATGGCTTGTTTTGTAGCCATTTCTTTTATGTACCCCACTTCCCGATCAGGCAGGTCGAGTTGTATTGCGAGGCCTTGACCCTCTGAGGTCCTGGAAACCTCACGGAGTACTCCGAAATCCTTGTCAAGCATGTTGTCAAAGGGTTCAATATCTTCTTGCTTCAGGATCCGAACCGATATTCGTGTGTCGGTAGGGCGGCCAATATCGACCGGTCGTATTTTCGCCTTTTTCATAGCCGCCCGCAGGTCCTCGGCTGTACGTTCTATCCTGTTTTCAACGGCTTTTTGAGTTTGGACCTCCAGCACAAGATGTACGCCGCCCTGAAGATCCAGCCCGAGGCGAACCTTTTCCGACGGAAGTATTCCAATGGACGTCCACCACCCCGGCACCGTTGAAAAGAGCGAAGGCGCCACATAGATGCATGCCACGGCAACGAGTCCGACAATCAAGAATAACTTCCACTTAAGTTGTTTCAATCAATTGCTCCTTGACTCTATTTGGGGCTCGGGTTGTCGGTTTCCGCCAGGCCTGATACGTTGGCCCTGGCTATCTTGACACGCACCTTCTCGGAGATCTCAACCGTTATGACCGTGTCCGTAATTCCAGTGATGCGTCCGTAAAGCCCACCGCTTGTTATGATGCGCTCTCCCTTTTTCAGGTTGCTGATCATCTCGCGGTGCTTTTTCTGTTTCTTTTGTTGGGGGCGGATCAACAGGAAATAGAATATGACAAACATTAGGATCAGAGGAACAAAGGCCCCAAATCCGCCCTGACCCGACGCTTCCCCTCCAGTGCCCATGGCATACGCAATGTCAATCAAGATAAATACCTCCTTTGTTTTTGGTTATTCGGAAATCGTTTGTCTTCGATGCCCGATGCCTGATACCGGATGCCCGATGCCTGATGCGTCAGTCCGCATATTGTAAATTTCTCGTTCTTATACGGGATCTGGTATCCGGTATCCCGCATCACCATTTCCGAGTCACGATTGTTCCAGCTTCCAATGCATTTCAGTTGTACCGAGTACGCTTGTGATGACGAGCTTAACTTCCTTTGTGTTATCTCCAATGAACGGGCGGTCACCCTCAGGTATGTCGTAAGGAAACCTTACAGTGTATATTGACTTCCATGGCGTGATATAGGGATAGAAGTGGGGCGTGACGGCATTATTAACCCGCCTTACTTCAACAGGCGCCACGCGCTCGTCCTTGTCGTTAACCAGATAAAGACTCCACATCGATTTGAACTTGTCAAAATCATCCCACTTTTTTTCAGGCACAAAGCTTGCCATTAGAAACTCATGGCCAAGGGTAGCAGTGCTGAGTTGGTCTTCCATAAATTGTTTTTTCTCCTGAGATGTCAGCTTATGCGCCTCTGCGTACTCATCAGCATAAGCACGGCGAAATTCATGTGACTTGAAAGTAGCCGAGACAATGAGCTTTACCTCAAACCCCCGATATATGCGGGCCTCGCGGCTCCACTTGTCAGAAACGCTTTTGTAAGTCTCTGTATGATAGGGTTTGGAGGATTCAACAAACCGACCCACACTAGTGCAATTTGCGGTAAACAGCAACAGCATAGCTGCAAGAAAAATGAAGATCTTGGGTTGGCAAAGAGCACAGGTAACGTCTTTCTGGCTTTTCTTAAGATCTTTGCAATGCATCCTTTTTTGTCCGAACACCACGTCAAACCAATATTGAAGCTGAAAGCTCAAAGACACGGGCAAATATGGTATCCACATGTCTCAGTTGGAAGTCAACATCAAATATTTTTTCAACTTGCTTGTTTCCTAGATGCTTTGCAATTTCAGGATCGTTTTTTACGAGATCCTCAAAATTCTTATTCTCCTCCCACGCACGCATGGCCTGTTTCTGAACCATTTTGTATGCTTGCTCCCTGCTGACCCCCCCCTTGGCCAAGGCAAGGAGTATCTGCTGCGAAAAGATGAGACCACGGGTCAGCTCCAAGTTGTGTTGCATCCGTTCAGGATAGAGCACTAGATGGCGGATGATTTCTGTCACACGGTGCAACATGTAGTCAACAAGAATTGTGGTGTCCGGGATGATCACTCTCTCCACAGAAGAATGGCTGATGTCACGCTCGTGCCAAAGGGCTACATTGTTCAATGCTGCAGACGCATTGGAGCGAACCAGCCTTGCCAAGCCAGAAAGATTCTCCGATGATATGGGGTTGCGTTTGTGTGGCATGGCCGAAGAGCCTTTTTGTCCTTTTGAGAAATATTCCTCTGCTTCCGAGACCTCTGTCCTTTGAAGGTGCCGGATTTCCACCGCCATCTTTTCTATTGTCGAGGCTATGATGGCAAGCGTGCAAAAGTACTCGGCATAGCGATCCCTTTGGATGATCTGTGTGGATACAGGAGCCGGCTTGAGCCCCAGCTTTCTGCACACACGGGCTTCCACCCTTGGTGAAACACTGGCAAAGGTGCCAACAGCCCCTGAAATCTTGCCGACACTGATGGTTTCCAGGGCCTGTTCCATTCTCCGGCGGTTTCGCCGCATCTCGTCGTACCAGAGGGCCAACTTCAGGCCGAAGGTGATGGGTTCGGCATGGATGCCGTGAGATCGGCCCACCATAACGGTGTTCTTATGTGTCAATGCCTTTTTCTTCAGGGTGGCCAGCAGAAGGTCACAGTCCTTTAAGATAATTTTAGATGCCTGCCGCAGTCTGACCGCCATTGCCGTATCCAGAATATCCGAGGACGTGAGCCCAAAGTGGACATACCGTGCGTCCTGGCCAACGCTTTCTGCCACATTGGTTAAAAAGGCAATCACATCGTGCTTGGTCTCGGCCTCAATAGCGTCGATCCTTTCAATGGAAAAGTGCGCTTTGTTGCGGATATTTTGCGCGGCCTTCTTCGGGATTTCACCCATTTTGGCCATGGCCTCACAAACAAGAATCTCGACCTCAAGCCAGGTCTGGAACTTGTTCCCTTCCGTCCATATGCGGCCCATGGACTTCCGGGTATATCTCTTTATCATTGCTCGTTCCGTTGATGAGCCAGACAGGATCTATAGGATCTTATAGATTTTGTTGCTTATCATTATTGCTCGGCGGGCAACCACAAGGTTTCACCATCGAACTCGATCCGGTTAACATCTTTGTAATCGATCCGGTCTAACAGGGCAAATATATAACCCATATTGTAGATGACAACTTTGGTCAATGGATATATCAGGTCAAGATTTGTTTCGAGTTTCCCATCTTTCAGATTGAATATGTACACCATATGTTCGGAAAATTTCAATATCTTGCCAACGCCGGAACTACGTCCGAAATGGTCCGGTTCATCAGCCAGGGGGGAAAGCTGTATCGCCTTGTGTTCGTAATAATCCTTGAGAAGCCGGAAGTGAATATCCCATATGTTGTCACTTGGCTGAACCACATGAATCCCATACTCGCGGATCTTCTCTTGCGCGGCTCCGGTTTCCAGATCTGTTTCCAGGATCTCTCCCTGCTTGAGTTGGATCTCATCCAGGATCTTTTTCATTCGAACAGTTTTGTCTCCGACCTTGATAGATTCATCTGACTTCACAATCATATCAATGCTCTTGTCAATGCCATATGGCGCTTTGCGCTCTTTCATCAGTTCACTCAGAGCCTTGTCGCTTTCTTCTTTCAGCTTGCCATAGTCAATGATCTTTTCCGGAGGAATCAGCCCCCTTTTTTTTGCTGGTAAAACAGGCACGCCCTCGGGATGTTTTACGAGTTGATCGCGTTGCCTGGAAACAAACCAAAATCCACCGGCAATCAGGACAATACAGCAGGCGGCTATGATGAAATACTTACGCATTTGTCACATTAGTTCAAGGAAGACTATTGTTGTGGCTTGCCAATGATTTTATGCATGGGATAGTTACAAGATTACACAATTGGTGTCAACACTAATCAAGGTAACTCCAAATGCGAGATTCGGGATGGTTACAGTCTTTGCAAACCAACATTGACGTAATCAAGCGCGTCGGAAGCAACTCCTTCTACGAGCGCTCGAACGGTTCCGGAAAAGGCCCCGCCATCAGTCAGAGCGCTCAAATCAAGCCTGTCCATAATCGGAAAGTTCTCGATTCGAACCATTTCGGGATAGAACAAACTGGACCATGTCTCCATGCGCCCTCCCACAAGTCTGTCAGACAGATTCACAATGTGGTATAAGGCTCTCACGGTAAATAGTCTCATGAAAAGACGTTGTTGTCTGTGAGCCCTCCTGAGAGCGCCCAAAAGACAAGGGTGCAGATGGCAGGTATCTTCCGTCAAATGTGTGAGATAAAAGAGGAACAGGAAATCCTCCGTGGGGCGATCTACGCTCACCATGCTTTCCAATTGAAAGCATCTGGGATGGAGGTCAAGCTCCCGCAACAGGGCCATATCGATCAGCGTCTCAAACTGCCGGTGCGTTGCCACAGCAGGGCTGCCTTCTTGATTCCACCTTGTCGTGTAATGGTCGATAACTCCGTGAATAATACGATCGCTGACCGTATGTGTTACAACGCCTGCGGCAAATGCCAGTTTCAAGGGCCATCTGCAAGGGCTGGCCTTAATGGCATCAAATAAGCCTAAGGCCGTTTCGTCATTTTTGGCAGTCTTTCTCGAGTGAAGGGCCTGAGAGATCTTGACGTAGTCTTCTTTGGGAATTTTTCGCAAGGGAGCTACATCGTAAGCGAAGGCGTCCGGCAGTATTGCTCCGAGACAAAAGGCCCGCATGTTTTTTTCAAGCACCTGGGTCAACAGCTTTTGCCGGGATTCTTTCAGCCGGGTCAAGACATCTTGAGCTATCAGGATATGTGTCAGTTCCTTGGGCATTGGTTGTTAGTTCCTGGTCATTAGTCGCCGGTTATTGGGATATCACGGAGCCGTAGATGAGTCCAACAAGAAAACGGGTAATCTTCAGTTGGTGCATGTATGACTGGGCCAACTCGGCCTTTGCCACGAGTGTGCTGGCAGCTATCCTTCCGGTTTATTTTGCCTCACTGCTGCCTGAGGGCGGCGTCACATTAAGGTGTGGCCCATTAAGCTTTCCAACATCGGCAAGCGGGCTTTGGGCGTACAGCGTCTCCTTTTCAGTGCTTTTGACAGCCCTATGCGCGCCGGTCCTTGGAGCATTGGCTGATTTTTCGGGTTCCAAGAAGAAATTCCTTTTCGCCTTTACGTACGCAGGGGCTTTCTTCACATTATTTCTGTATTTGGTTCAAGAAGGGGACTGGCTGTTTTGCCTTATCCTTTTTGTGGCGGGTAACATAGGATTTGCCGGTAGTATGCCCTTATATAATGCTTTTTTGCCTGAAGTGGCCGTTAGAGAGGAAATAGACTGGGTTTCGGGCAAGGGCTATGCCTTTGGATACGCTGGTGGAGGGCTTTTGCTGGCCCTGCACGTGATGATGATTACTCATCATGATGCTTTTGGAATACCGGATAGGTCGATGAGCATTCGCATATGCCTTGCCTCTGTGGGGATCTGGTGGGGGCTTTTTGCTGTGCCGCTTTTTCTTTGGGTCCCGGAGACAAGACGTTTGCATAATAAGCTAGAGGGCTTCTCTTATCTTAGCTACGGCTTTGCTCGCTTTTTCAGGACACTACGCTGTTTTCGAAAATATCGGGATCTGCTGTGGTTTCTTGTCGCCTTCCTTATTTATAATGATGGCATTCAAACGGTGATTATGATGGCGGCTATCTTTGGCAAGACCGCCCTTGGCCTTGACACGGGTACCCTGATCGGCGCCCTTCTGATGACACAGCTAATCGCACTGCCAGGGGCTCTTGTGTTTGCAAGGCTGGCTCAACGCATCCGGGCCAAAGGCGCCATCATGGTCACATTGGTATTGTGGGTCGGCATTGTGACATACGCCTATTTCCTGAGAAGCGCTCTAGAATTCTGGATACTCGGTGGGCTTGTCGGTCTGATATTGGGTGGTAGTCAGGCCATCAGCCGATCCCTTTACGGGCAGTTGATTCCAAAGGATAGGGCAGCAGAGTTCTTCGGGTTTTTTGCCATCAGCTCAAAGTTCGCCTCTATATTTGGCCCCCTGATCTTTGGGCTGGTTACGGACCTTTCTGAAAACCCGCGAAACGCCATTGTTTCATTGGTCCTGTTCTTTGTGGTGGGGATGATTCTGTTGAGCCGGGTTGACATGGAGAGGGGACGGCTTCAGGCCACCAGAGATTAGGCCATGAAGTGTGTACTAATATGAAATCCCTAATCACAGGAAATATAGTCCATTATCCTTCTTCATCCAGAGAAGGGACAACTATTTGTTTTCCCTCTGAGTTTCTAGAATTCTATAGGAAACGAAAGGAATTGTAACCAAAGCAAAATATCTGAAATGGATACTTACGCACGCAAGCTGTATCTGTCCGATTTTTTGAGAGAGCCGGTTATTCGTTCAGCGATCCAGGCACTACAGCTCCCTTCGGGCAGCCTGGGGCTGGATGGAGGATGCGGGATTGGCAGTCATACCTTGTTGTTGGCAGAGGCAGTGGCGCCAACCGGGCATGTCACTGGCCTTGATTCGTCCACCGAGTTCTTAGCTTACGCACAGGAAATTGCAAATAAATCCAGTCTTTCAGAAGGAATATCCTTTTGAATCTTCCGGACTACTACGGCTTTTTTACCTATTCGATGTTCCATGGCAAGGTCGCCAAATAAAGCGTCCGAAGGGCGGAAGTCATGGTTGTCCGGTTGTCCGCATGAATGAGAAGTTAACGAGATCTAGACCTCTTGTTGGTGCATTGGAAGGATGGAAAAACCGGGCAAATTGATATTATCGCACTTCGTGTGTCAAAAGCGAAAAGTGCACACGGCACTTTTTGCTACGTTGATCAGGCAGAAACCGTACAGCTAGACGCGTTGAGACGCTTCTTGCGTAAATCTGATTCCAAGTGGCATTTTTTATATTTTTTGCCGCTTCCACACCAACACAGATCGTTTCGTCCCAGTTTCGGTATTTCCTTCGGTTGATTGCTTAACCCCAACAACTTACTAAAAAGTTTCACAAGCACTCCTTTAGACTACTCAAGAACCAGACTTGTCTTGGCCCCATCAAAGACCGAGTCAACATTACCCTTTAAGCATAACAGTCCTATGGATGCGAGGCAACCCCAAAATGGCTCTTCTGTCAATAGCGCTTCAATGTGTCCGTTTTGTGAACTGGTGTGGCACATCGCCTTGCAACCAAAGACGGGTCCTATCCATCCAACCATTTGGAAAGGCCAGATTGTTGTGATATGCAAATGCGTATGGGCCTTTTTTTCTTGTGTAATGGGAGGATCATCCAATGGTTAGAAAACCAACCTATGAAGATTGGAACAAGGGGTCAAGAAATTAGAAAAAGAAGCAGCTCAGCGCATGTTGATGGATGAAAAGGTCATAAACGCTGAGGGAGAAAGTGCGATCCTTGACACCTTGGCAGAGCACGTGATCCATCAAGATGTGACCATGAAGATCCTTTGGGCAAATCGCGCTGCATGTGAGTCAGCAGGCATAGAGCGTGAAGAAATTTTGGGACGCTACTGTTACGAGATATGGCCGCAACGCGAAAATCCTTGTCCTGGCTGCCCAGTCCTAAAAGCTATCGAGACTGGGGAGCCCCAAGAAGTAGAGATGTTTGGACCAGGTGGAAGGGCGTGGTTCATTCAAGGTCATCCATTACAAGACGACAATGACGATATTGTGGGCGGCATTGAAGTCAAACTGGAAATCACCAAGCGCAAGCAGGCCGAGGAGTCGCTACAGAAAGCTCATCACAAATTGGAACAACGAGTCAGGGAGCGCACTGCCGAGCTTGTCAAAGCGAATGAGCAACTTAAGCTGGAAATAGAAGAGCGCAAGCGTGCAGAGGAAGATCTGCGTAAATACAAAAGCATAATCTCAACAGTTAACGATCCTATGTCATGCCGGACATAGGTGGTGGCGAAGCCTATGATCGCATTAAAGAGATTAACCCCGAGGTGAAGGTTCTTCTTTCAAGCGGGTACAGCATAGACAGTGAAGCAAAGGACATCCTGGCACGCGGCTGCGATGGTTTCATACAGAAGCCCTTTACCATGAAAGAGCTGTCTCAAAGCGTAAGGGAAGTCCTGGGCAAGTAACAGTCCGCCGAATCTTTTGCTGCTGAAAAACCAACGCGGCAGAGTACGCACACTACATGTTGTGTCCGATGGCATTTGTTGCGTATACCTGCATCTGTAGTGCAGGTGTATCCAAGCATGTTTGTAATCTCGTTATGTATGATATATCTAATCCTAGCTTCGTGCATAGCTGCGCAAGACCTCGATGTTAGCCCACCATCCTGTTGACTGAAAATCATGGACCTAAGTGCTTTTGTCATGCAGGTAAAGAGCCATAGCTACAGCGGCGGCTTCTGGTTGGCTGAATCCCGAGCGTGCCGAGGGTTTTGGTGACACTGTTTCCTTCCTTGCATCCAGACGGGCAAAGATCCTTCCCGTGATCTGCATGACCACCTGGAGGATACCAAGGACCACAAATATGCCAACAAAACGTATCAGCAATGTGGAGATAGCATAGTTCCAATCAATGGCTTCCATTGCAATGTCCTCTTGTTCGATTGTGTAGTTTCTCGTCAGCTCCTGACTAGTCACGAAAGACCGTTACTTCATTTTAAGAGCAGTGTGCCTCAGGTTGGAGGATCGCTTCGCTTAAGGTTGGAGGCAACCGAGGGAAATCTTGTTGCCTCTAACCTCCAACCTGTCGCCTCCAACGGCAAGGGAAGCACGATCTTCCGGCGGACAGATGGATTTCTTACGAAGTAATCAACCAAACATGGCGATCAACATCCCCGCCGCGGAGGCGCTGCCGATAACACCGGCCAGATTTGGTCCGATAGCGTGCATGAGCAAGAAGTTGTTGGGATTTTCGTGCTGGCCAACTGTCTGCGTTACCCGTGCTGCCATCGGTACTGCGGAAACGCCTGCCGAACCAATGAGTGGGTTTAGCTTATGCTTTAGAAAAAGGTTCATGATTTTTACCGTAAGGATGCCTCCCATCGTACACACGGCGAAATCGAGCAGTCCGAAGGTAAAGATGAGTAATGGCTTGGCAGTCAGAAACTTTTCCGCCTGCATAGTGGCGCCCACGGAGATTCCCAAAAATATGGTGACGATATTCATCAGGGAGCCTTGTGCTGATCCGGCCAGCCTGTCCACAACCCCGCTTTCCCGCATGAAGTTTCCAAGCATGAACATCCCCATTAAGGGGGTTACTGCAGGGATCAAGAGAGCTATTAGTCCTGCCACGATGAGGGGGAAAAATATCTTTTCACGCTTGGATACGGGCCTCAACTGTTTCATCACGATTTTTCGTTCTTGCTTGTTCGTCAACAGCCTCATGATCGGGGGCTGAATCAATGGGACCATGGCCATGTAAGAATAAGCAGCAAGGGCGTTGGCCCCGAGGAGGTGGGGGGCAAGCTTGGCCGTGAGATAGATCGTTGTAGGTCCGTCAGCCCCTCCGATAATCGCCACTGACGCGGCCTCCTTCATGGTAAATCCAAAAAGCAGGACCCCCAGGAAGGTGATGAATACTCCGAGTTGAGCCCCGGCTCCTATGACCAGAGTTTTGGGATTGGCAATAAGGGGTCCGAAGTCGGTCATTGCTCCCAGTCCTAAAAATATGAGGCACGGGATAACCTCCCATTCCACCCCATAGTGGTAAAAAATGTTGAAGAGTTCCCGTTTGCCCTGGACGTCAAAGCCCATTAGGGGGGTCAGCGGGAAGTTGACAATAAAAATGCCAAAGCCGATGGGCAGCAAGAGCAAGGGCTCGTATTTTTTTGCCACTGCCAGATAGATGAAAAACAAGGCGATTGCCCACATGATAACAAGCTTATAATGAAGGCTGAAAAGTCCGGTCTGTGTGTACATGATGTTTAGTAAGACATCAACAAAGGCGTCCCAATTCATAGTATCTTTCCTTATTCACGAATAATGCGGCTTTCACCTGGTTGCAAGGCGGGATCTCCTTCTATGATGATGGCTATGTTTCGCCTCATCTCCACATCGAGGATCTCTTTACGTTTCTTGTTCAGCAAGTAGCCTGCCACATTAAGCGGGACCACGCCTTTCACCTGCCTGGTGTCGTTGTCCAGCACCTCAGAACGAAGCCTTCTCATGAACTCCAGGGCGAGCTTTTCGGCTGAGGGAACCAGTCCTTTTCCCTGACAATGAGGACATGGAATAAAGCTGCCATACTCTATGGATGCGGCTATTCTCTGACGAGTGAGTTCCATGAGTCCGAACTTGGATATCATGCCGACACTGATGCGGGCCTTGTCGAGCTTCGTGTGCTCCTTGAAGGCTTTATACACAGCTTGATTGTGTTTGCGCTCCCGCATGTCTATGAAGTCGATAACGATCAAGCCGCCAAGATCCCGTAGGCGCAGTTGCCTGGCAATTTCGGTTGCCGCCTCCATGTTGGTCATGTACGCCGTCTTTTCCATAGATCCTTCCCTGGTGGATCGGCCGGAATTGACATCAACGGCGACGAGGGCCTCTGTTGGGTTTATCACAATATGACCGCCGGATTTCAATCTGACCCGGCTTGCAAAGATAGAGGCAATCTGGTCTTCGATATGATACTTGGTAAAAATGGGCCGGGGATCTTTGTGCAGCTTGACGATCTTTGTGTGCTTGGGAGATACTATCCGAATGAAATCCTTCACATCCCGGCAAACGTCCTTGTCGTCCACAAGGATTTCGTTTACATCAGATGTGAGACGATCCCGTATGGCGCGAATGGCGAGATGACGTTCTTTATAAAGCAGGCAAGGGGCACGCTTGGAAAGGCCCTGTTTCTTGATGTTTTCCCACAGGCGAAGCAGATAGCGGATGTCCTTGGAGATTTCGCGTTTTTTTTGGTGGTGGCCTGCTGTGCGAACAATAGTTCCAAAGCCTTCGGGGATCTTCAGGGAACTCATGATGCCCTTGAGGCGCTGCCTTTCTTTCTCATCCTCGATTTTTCTTGAAATTCCGGAGCTCTTTCCTCCAGGCATCAACACACAATAGCGGCCCGGCAAAGATATATAAGTCGTAACCAGCGCACCCTTGTGCAAGATGGGTTCCTTGGTCACCTGGAGCAGAAGTTCTTGGCGGGGCTCGATAAGGTGTCGGATAGTGTGGGGCCCCTTCTTGCTTGCCACAGCTCCGTCAACATAATAGTCGCTGTGGATTTCGTGTTGCTGCAAAAACCCGTTTCTGTTTGCCCCGTAATCAACAAAAGCAGCCTGCAGGCCAGGCTCAACGCCCGTGACTACTCCTTTATAGATGTTGCCCCGGGTCAGCTCCACGGCAGCGGTCTCGATGCTAAAATCCTCAAGGTGGCCGCCTTTTACCTGGGCGATCCGGCATTCCTCCGGATCAACGGCGTTAATCAGTATCTTTAGCGGTTCCTTTTGTTTTGTCATGATCTCCCCGACGGAAAAAGTAGAGATTTGGCGACCCACGGACGGCTGAGATAACTAGCATTATCCTGAACAAAAGACAATAATTTTAAGTGTGTCTTCAATTGAATACTTCTATCGATGGAATTCCAGGAATGTTCTTCCCTTTTATATTCGAAAAAAGTCGGATTCAGCGAATCTGTCATGTTGCATGGGAAAGATTTCTCCCTGGCCCAGACCCTGGCCCAGACCGGGTTTTTCTCTCTGTGGCATGGTCCAGCTTCTGTCGCGCCAGGGCGGGCCGGGTTTTTCTCTCTGTGGCATGGTCCAGCTTCTGTCGCGCCAGGGCGGGCCGGGTTTTTCTCTCTGTGGCATGGTCCAGCTTCTGTCGCGCCCCTGGCCCAGACCGGGTTTGCTTTGCGTCAGCATTTTCGATTCGCTGTCGCGCCCCTGGCCCAGACCGGGTTTGCTTTGCATCAGCATTTTCGATTCGCTGTCGCGCCAGGGCGGGCCGGGCGGGCTCTTCGCCCTCCGGGGCGTAGGCCCCCTCCAGGCCGGAGGCTCGAAATGACGAGTTGTGGAGACTTTTTGCGAGACCATCTTCCCTGGGAGATTGGAGGGCGATATCACTTGACAGGGAAAGGTTAGAAAAGATAAATGGATATGTGCAGTCATGAACATTCTGGAAGCGATCTGTTGTCTGAGTGATGAAAAAGATATCCATTAAGCGGGAAAACCAGCCTCAAGATTCGGAGCGTTATTATGTGGGTATTGATGTCGGGTCCGTTAGCCTGAATTGTATCGTCATCAACCATAAGAGAGAGGTTGTCTACGAATCCCCCTACGACCGTCACCTTGGCAAAGTCGATGAGGCTGTGTTGGCCCTTATCCAAGACCTGTACAAGGAATTCGGGCAAGATAGAATCTTGTCTTTTTCCTTTACCGGGAATCACGGGAAAAAGCTTAGTGAGGAATTGGGGACATTTTATGAATTCGAGACCATCAGCCAGGTCCTGGGCGCCATTTTCGTGAGGCCAGACGTTAGGACGATCATCAGTATGGGGGGGCAGGAGACAGCCCTTTTGCAGATCAATCATTACGATGTTGAAGACCGGCGTGGGCTGGGTGGCTGGGAATTGGAGTACTTTAATACGAATGGTCCCTGTGCATCAGGTACTGGGTCCTTCATCGATCAGCAGGCCCAGAGATTGGCTACCTCCATGTATAGCAAAGAAACGGATACTTCTTTGGATCGGATCGATAAGATATTGGCGGACTTTATCAGGCTCGGCCTGAAGAGCGACAAGCCCGCCAATGTGGCCTGCCGCTGCACGGTGTTTACAAAGTCCGATATGATTCACCTTCAGAACAAAGGAGAGAAGCTCGAGGATATTATTTACGGCCTGCACGTTGGAAATGCCAGAAACTATGTAAGCACCATCGTTTCTAATCGGGTACTTGAAGAACCGATCCTTTTTGTCGGTGGCCTTTCGTTGAACGATCTCCAGGTGAAGGCCTTCAGGAGCTATTTCCCGGGGTTAGTTGTACCTTCCTGTAACACGTCCATAGGCGCCTTAGGAGTCGCGTTGCAGGCCCTGGAATTGAGCAGGCAAGACCGGGTGAATCTTGATATGCTCAAGGCCGGGGGACGTGACAATGAGCTTTCTTTGCCGGTGGCCCCAAGATTGGCGTTAAAGCAGACGACGTTTCCGGACACGAACGAGATCCAGAGAAAGTCCTTGCGCAAAAAGACCAGGGTGTACCTCGGTATCGATATAGGATCCACGACTACCAAATACGCGCTTATTAACGAAAACCGTGAGATCGTTCATAAGACCTATGTGCCCACCCAGGCTAAGCCCATTGAGGTCACCCAGAGGCTTCTGAAGCTTATCCGCGATGATATAGGGAGGAAGATTGAAATTGTGGGCGCAGCTACCACCGGCTCGGGCAGGAACGTGGTGGGAGATTTTCTCAATGTGGACCTGATCATCGATGAGATAACAGCCCACGCAAAGGGTGCGGTCGAGATACACCCGGATGTGGACACTGTGTTTGAAATCGGAGGACAGGACTCCAAATACATCTACATTTCCAACACTTACCCCCTTGATTTTGACATGAATAAGGTGTGCGCCGCAGGTACGGGTAGTTTTTTGCATGAACTGGCCAACAAGTTTGGGATCAATATAGTGGACGAGTTTCAGGAGATTGCGCTGTCATCGGACAAGCCTGTTAAGCTGGCCGAGAGATGCACGGTATTCATGGAATCAGACCTCGTGTCGTATCACCAGAAGGGGGCAGAGAAAAAGGATCTGATAGCAGGATTGTGCTATGCCATCGTCTATAACTATCTGAACCGGGTGGTGGGGAAGCGAAAGATAGGACAAACCGTTATGTTTTTAGGAGGCCCTTCTTTGAATAAGGGGGTAGTCGCCGCCTTTGAAAATGTCCTTGGACGTCGTGTCCTGGTCCCCCGGCACAGGGAGGTCTTAGGGGCCTACGGCGCTGCGACCAGTGTGCAGGACAAAATGCGTCTGGAGAACAAGAATGAGAGCGCCTTCAGAGGCCTGGACAGCGCGATAAACGACCGAATGAACTATGTTGAAAAAATTTGCCGTGCAGACCGTCACTGCCATAACCAATGCAAACTGAAAATCTATGATTTTGACGGCCGTAAGAGTATTTGGGGCGGTGAGTGCGGTCGGTATGAAGCGACAAGAAGCATGGGACCCAAGAAAGAGAACTTCTTTGAACTGAGACAAAGGGTTTGGCATAGATACATGGCTGGGGTTTACGCGGAGTTGCAGGGTGAACGACTGATGGAGACGGACAATCGACCAACTGTAGGTATGCAGAGGGCTCTTTATGGCCACCAGTCCGGTATCTTGTGGGCCCACTTTTTCGACCGGCTCGGATTCCGGCTTGTCCTGACCCCGCCCACCAACACGCACATTTCCAAGATGGGGCTAGAGACGACGGTGGCCGAGACCTGCTATCCGGTGAAGGTCTCCCATGGTCACGTCAATGAGCTGATGGGAAAGACCAGGTACCTTTTTCTTCCCAGCATTATCGACATGGCAACGCCTGAGCCTTCGGAAACCGGGTTTTACTGTCCCATGGTCCAGAGCAATTCTTATATGGTCCGTATGGCCCTGGGGATAGACCCGTCATCCATTTTGAGTCCGGTCATTCATCTGAAATACGATCTGGACACGCTGGCGCTTGAGCTTTCAGAGCAGATACAATCAAAGCTTGGCGTGCGCAGGGCTGAGATAAGAAAGGCCCTCCAATATGCCTTGGACAGGGAGAATCGGTTTGCCAGGGAACTTCACAGCAAGGGGCGAGATCTCCTTGAGGATGTGAATGCCAAAGTGCCTGTCGTGGTGGTGACAGGTCGCCCATATAATCTTTATGATGAAAGGTTGAATTTGAGGCTTGGTCAGAATCTGGGCAAGATCGGAATAACCGCGCTGCCCATGGATTTCATTGACGTGTCTTCGGTAGACCTCTCGGATTTTCCGTCTATGTATTGGGGACTTGGCGCTCAAGTCTTGAGGACTGCCAGGTTTGTAAAGAACCATCCGAACTATTTCGGTCTCCATTTGACCAATTTTGGGTGTGGTCCGGACTCTTTTATCGAACATTTTTACAAGCATATTATGGGAGACAAAGCATACCTGATCCTGGAGCTTGACGAGCATAGCGCTGTAGCTGGTGTTATGACCAGGCTCGAGGCCTTCAAGAACGTCATAGATAATACCATGCAAAAATCAGAGTCAGATCTGAGATTTGATTTAAGAGTGGCTAATTAGAAGGAAATGGAATCAGAGAAAGTCATAGATTTTCAATCGCTCACTGAAAATGTGGGCCGGTTCAGTCTCAGGAATAAGACTTTCCTTATTCCTGAGATGAACAGGATAGGAGCGCATCTTCTTGCAGCAACATTCAGGGGCTTTGGTATTGATGCAAAGGTAATGGATACTTATAAGGGCCTTGATCTCGGAAAGGAATATACTTCCGGCAAAGAATGCTACCCCTGCCAGATTACCACAGGAGATATCCTCTATTTTATGAAAAAAGAAGAGGAGAGGCTGGGGGAGGACTTCAATCCGAAAGATTACGTCTACTTCATGCCCGAATCGGACGGACCATGCCGTTTCGGCATGTACAACAAATACCAGCGAATCGTCCTGGATTCCTTTTCCGAGTTGAACGGTGTAAAAATCGGCTCTCTTACGACAACGGACGGATATTCACTGGCCGGTATAATTGAAAAGGGACGGGTCAGGGACCTCAGGAAAGCCGCCTATTTTTCCATGGTGGTGGCCGACATCCTCGACAGGTTGCTCTGGAGAATCAGGCCTTATGAAAAGAAATCCGGGATGGCGGACGATTTTATCGAGCGATCCATGCACGTCATGGAAGATACCTTTCAAACCTATGGGGCCAACAAGGATTTTGACAAAATCCTTGATAAACTGGATGAAATCATTGAGGAGGGAAAGGCAATTATAGATCCCAATATCCCCCCCAAACCCCTTATCGGGATCGTTGGCGAGATTTACTTGAGGACCCACGTCCATGCAAATCAGGATTTGATAAGAGTTCTGGAAAAGTATGGCGCTGAGGTGATCAATGCCTCCATTGCAGAATGGATGAATTATACGACCTATGACAGGTTGAGAGATGCCAGAATAGGATTTCGGTTGAACCTGAAACAGCTCCGCCTGGGCCCAATGATGGAGCACTTAAGAAAGCTCCTGGGTTTCGGTGGGGACCTTTTTTATCAGGAATTCAGACAGAAGCAGATCTACAAGCGGGTGAGATCGCTTATTGACCTGGCCGAAGATCATAAAGTGGCCGATCTGGAAAATATTCTTAAGGAAGAGGACCTATTTTGTTTTGATGTGGGCACAGAGGCCTGTTTAAGCATTGCCGGAATCGTGGAATATGCCCGGCAAGGATATAACGGCGTGGTGAATGTTTACCCTTTCACCTGCATGCCCAGTACGACCACTTCAGCCATTGTAAAGCCCCTCATGAACCAACTTAGAATGCCATACCTGGATACACCGTATGACTCGGGCTTCCAACCAGGAAGGGAGGCGGCTGTCAGGACCTTCATGTACCAGGCGTATCAGCATTTCAAACGACATGGGAGAAAAAAGCGAACAATTACCCCTTCGCAGAGAAATCAAATATCCACCTCATGACGCTAATTCCTATGAGGAAGAGACCCTCGGCCCGCGATACACGAAAACCCGTGCGCATGAACACGACCACAAGGGCTACCATGCCTACAAGGAGATAGACGCTTTTGAGGCCGGCCGGATCGATGTGAAGCGGGCCGAGCATGCCTGCCAGCCCGAGGACACCCATGAGATTATAGAGATCGCTCCCGATGAGGTTTCCAAGGGACATGCCGTATCGTCCCTTGGAGGCTGCCATAAGGGAAGTGGCAAATTCAGGTAACGAGGTGCCGGCTGCCACGATGGTTACCCCAATGACCCACTCAGACAACCCAAGGCCCCGCGCCAGGGATGTGGCCGCCCACACAAGGATATGACCGCCGCCGACAACAGCGGCGATCCCGATAACGAGCAAAGGAATGTCTTTCCACGTAGCCTCTTTTCCGGGGTCTTTGTCAGTGTCACCCACAGGGGCCTTTTTCCAAAAAAGATATGTGATGTATGCCACCAGGAGGGCAAAAAGTACAAGTCCTTCTTTAGGGGTAAGTGCTAAGTCCTTGAGAAACAGGACCAAAACTGAGGACATGGCTAACAAGAAAAGGCCGTCGCGCCATACAATGACAGGGGTGGTTCTGATCGGTCGAATAGCAGCGCACCCGCCCAGTATGAATCCGAGGTTAAAAATGTTGGATCCTACCACATTGCTTACTGATATGTCGGCCAATCCCTTTACGGCAGCGTTGATCGTAACAGCGAATTCAGGCGCGGAGGTTCCGATGGCGACAACGGTCAAGCCGATAGCCAGATCAGAGATACGGAGCCTATGGGCAATGCGAACCGCTGAATCGACGAGCCATTCGGAGCCCTTCCACAGCAATCCCACTGATATCGCCGCCAACACCGCATCCAACAACAGATGAGTCATAATGCCTTTTTTCCCGCTTCTTGTCCCCAGTATTCCATTATTCCAACATCCCATCGTTCCATTCGTGAGGCAGGAGATGATAGTGCCAACAAAAATCCATTATATCAATAGATCGTAGATGAGACATCAAATTACGTATATTTCGCCTTTAGCCGAAGGCACTCACTTGCTTCATCAACGCGCCCGCGTTTAAGGCAGCCTGCTGCATAGATGGCGCACTTCTTTGTCAGGGCGTCAACGGCTGCCACCCGTTGTTTTGGGGCTAGTCCTTGGTCTGGCGGACGTTCAAGAAGTTTTCTCAAGGCATAGATGCGATAACGGTCTAACCCTGGCAGTCTTGAAAGCTGGTCCTTGTGCCCTCCCCGTTTGATTACAAGGGGGGTATCGACTAAATGTATGGGAAACCTGCATGCTATTCTTAGCCAGAGGTCGTAATCCTCGCAAGCTGGCATGGCCTCATCAAATAGGTCAATATCGTCAAACAGACTCCGATGCGCCATTACCGCTGATGGGCTTACAAGGCACAGCTCAACAGAACGTTCAAAGATCATTCCTGAGGGTTTCCTGTGTCGGTTTTTGGGGTTGACCCTGACTTTGTTTCTTATCCAGATCTCTTCTGTTTGACAAATGAGGGCATCCGGGTGCGTTTTGAAAAAGGCTTTCTGAGTTGATAATTTTTCTGGAAGCCAAAGGTCGTCGGAGTCAAGGAATGCAACAAACCGGCCGGAGGCTTGTTTAATACCTGCGTTTCGCGCTGCACTCACACCGCGGTGTTCTTGCCTGATCATAATGACGTTGGGATAAGATCGGATGAGTTCGGAGGTGTTGTCTGTTGAACCATCGTCAACAACAATGAGTTCGAAATCATCAAAGTCCTGATACAAAACCGATTCAATGGCTTCATTCAGTGTCCATGCTCGATTATGGGCAGGGATTATCACACTTATCGTTGGCATTACTCTGCGTCTCAAATCACAGGATGGCGCAAATTTCAAACACTTTTCAATCCAGCGCGAGCGTAGGAACTTTTTTTGTTGAAATGACGTGTTGTGTCTGTTAGTAATAATAATAGTATTTAGAGCATTATCGAAAATCGCTGGCATGATTTGTGCTAGTGTATAAAGCGTACAACAGGACAATAACAACCAGCTTTAGTCCGTTGGTTGCAAAATTCGTGTTTTTTCTGGTAGAAGATATTTGGAATGCACTGTTTTTGAATACTGGCAACTAATTGAGGGATTCAGGGATTGAGGAATTAGAATATGGATGGTTCCACCAACCCGCCTGCTGGTGAGGCAGGTTCCTAAATTCCTCAATTTGCAATCCCTTAATTCCGGTTTGTCCGGGTTAGGAGACAGTTAAGGTGTTAAATGCCCTTCTTGGAAAAATCTCTAATGATTTGGCAATCGATTTAGGGACTGCCAACACGCTCGTATACGTCAAGGGAAAAGGAATAGTCCTCAGCGAGCCGTCTGTTGTGGCAGTTCGAACAGATAACAGGAATAAGAACAAGGTATTGGCAGTTGGCGCAGAGGCCAAGAGAATGCTTGGCAGGACGCCTGGAAATATTGTAGCCATCCGCCCCATGAAAGATGGCGTGATTGCCGATTTTGAAATCACTGAAGCGATGTTGCGCCATTTTATTCGCAAGGTACACAATCGTCGAGCCCTGATACGACCAAGAATCATTGTTTGTGTGCCATCCGGGATTACACAAGTGGAGAAACGGGCCGTCAGGGAATCGGCTGAATCCGCTGGGGCCAGGGAGGTGTTTCTCATTGAAGAGCCTATGGCGGCAGCTATCGGGGCCGGTCTTCCAATTACGGAACCTACGTGCAATATGGTTGTTGACATCGGAGGCGGAACGACCGAGGTCGCCGTCATATCCCTTGCGGGCATCGTCTACAGCCGTTCCATACGGATAGGCGGAGATAAGATGGACGAGGCTATAGTGCAGTACATTAAAAGGAAGTACAATCTTCTGATTGGAGAAAGAACGGCGGAAATTATCAAGACGACGATTGGCAATGCCTACCCTGATCCGGAAAACATAGAAACCATCGAAGTCAAAGGCAGGGACCTGGTGTCCGGTATCCCAAAGATTCTGGCCATAGATTCCGAAGAGATACGTGTAGCTACTGCCGAGCAGATTGAGGCTATTGTTGAAACGGTCAAAACAGTTTTGGAACAGACTCCGCCGGAGCTGGCTGCAGATATCGTTGACACGGGCATCGTTATGACTGGCGGCGGCGCCCTCCTGAAGAACTTGGACAAATTGCTTCGAGAAGAGACCTCTCTGCCCATTACAGTGACCGATGACCCGCTATCCACGGTGGTGATCGGTTCAGGCAAGGCCTTGGAGGAGATCTCCCTTTTGAGAGAGGTGACGATCCAATAGAAGAGATGCCCGGGAATCATCGTATGGCGGGTTGCTCACTCAAGTCCTTTTCCGGCTGTTCCCATGTTTTCAAAAAGACTCCTAGCCATTTTTTGCCTAATAATTTTTGTCCTTGTTAACATCATCTTCCTTTCCATCAGCGCGAAACATCGTCATGGCAACACCATGGTTGACAGAATCGTAATGGCTGGGATTGCGCCGTTTCAGGAAGGCGTGACTCAGGTCATCCGGTTCTGTGAACATATGTGGAATCACTACTTCTATTTGGTGAATGTGAGACAGGAATGTGATCAACTGGAGGATCTGCTTGCCAAGGCGAACCTGGAAAAGAGTAAATACGTTGAATCCGAGCGCACATGTGAGCGTCTACAAAGGCTTCTGGAGACAAAATCCGCCATTCCTCATCGTCTCATTTCCGCAGAGGTCGTTGGACTTGATCCTTCGGAATGGTTTAAGACTGTTATCATCAACAGGGGAACAGATGACGGTGTTGCCAAGGGCATGCCGGTGATCGCCACGGAAGGGATTGTAGGTCAAATTGTCACAGCGTCATACCGTTATTCAAAGGTCATGCTGATCATTGACCGCAGCAGCGCCGTAGATGCCCTTGTGCAACGGACCAGGACACGAGGCATTGTTGAAGGAGAGACTGATGAGATGTGTCGGTTCAAATATGTTTTGAGAAAAGCGGACATCAGCGCTGGAGACACAGTCGTATCATCAGGACTCGACGGGCTTTTTCCCAAAGGCCTTCGTGTGGGTTCTGTCAAGGAAATATCCAAGGGGCAGCCCGGCATTTTCCAGGTCGTCAGTGTACAGCCCTATGTCGATTTTGCAAGATTGGAAGAAGTCTTGGTGATTGTCGAGTAACAGCGTGAAAACTTTCTTGCTCTATGCCACTATCGGACTTGCCACAATTGTCGGTCAGACGACGATCCTGAGACTATCCCTCTTTCAAGGCATATTCTATGATCTTCTAATTCCGATGGTGGTTTTTGTGCGCCTTAATTTGCCGGTGAGGACAGCCGCCATACTGGTTCTGATCATCGGTTTCATTATGGATCTCTTCTCAGGAAGCCAATTTGGCCTGTATCTTTCCGTGTATCTCTGGATATTCATAGTGGTCAAGGGGGTCTCAAACTACTTTGATGTGCAGGGCAGCATGTTCCGATCCATGCTGATTGCTCTGGGCGTATTGGCAGAGCATATGATATTTTTTGTTTTTTCGGTTATCCCCGGTAATGGGGTTTCCCTGTTGGCTTATCGAATCGCGCCTGTCATGTGGCAGACAATTTTCGCTGCGATTACGGGTCCGGCCATCGTAATGGGTTTGGAAAAGATCCAACCACGAGCGGAGACCATGGCGGTAGACGGTGAGAAATCCAGACAGAATCTGACGGTCCGATGAACCACACGTATCTGAAGACAGTTGACAGCGATTGGTACAAACAGAGGTTGTCTGGAACGTTGATCTGCGTTTTTGCGGTTTTTTTGGTTCTTCTGGCGCGGCTCTATTACTTGCAGGTCGTAAAAGGGGCTGAATTTAGGCGACAATCTCAAAACAACTGCGTCAGGCTACAAAGCATACCTCCTGCTCGGGGCCTAATCTTCGACCGCAACGGGGTCCTCATGGTAGACAACAGACCGTCCTTCAGCGTGTCGATTGTCTTAGAAGACGCCAAGAATCCGAAAGAGGTGCTTCTCAGGTTGGCAGAATTCCTTGGAGAAGAACCGCAGCCGATGCTGTCAAAACTCGATGGCGCAAGGGGGTATCCTTCGTTCAAACCGATTCTTCTTAAACGTGACCTCAGCCGTGATTCCGTGGCAGTTGTGGAGGCTCATAAACTGGATCTTCCGGGTATTTTCATAACCATTGAACCCATGCGCCACTATGTTGAGGGGAAACGGGCCTCTCACCTGATCGGATACCTGAGCGAGATCAGCGAGGAGCAACTCAAGAGTGGGCGCTTTCCACACAACAGAAGCGGGGATTTTATTGGAAAGTTCGGAGTCGAGAAAAGCTGCGAGTCGTTCTTCCACGGTGAACCGGGAACAAGGCAGGTCCAGGTCAATGCCCTTGGCCAGGTCACAAGGGTTCTTGAGACTGTACAGACAGTGCCGGGGGAAAATGTATACTTGACGCTGGATCTTGAACTCCAGCGAAAAACCGAGGAGATGTTTGCTGAAAAGGTGGGCGCAGCCGTGGCCATGGATCCGTCCAATGGCCATATCCTTGCCATGGTGAGCAGCCCCGCCTTTGACCCGAATGCCTTTGTGGAGGGTATGACCTTTGAAGAGTGGAACAAACTTGCTGCCAACGAGTTTCACCCCATGGGGAACAAAGCTATTCAGGGCCAGTACCCTCCTGGCTCCACATACAAAATCGTGACGACTATAGCTGGACTGGAGGAAGGCGTAATCAACGAAGATACGAAGTTTTACTGCCCTGGCTATTACAGGTGCGGCAACCGCACGTTTCGATGCTGGAAGCGCGGGGGGCACGGGTCCGTCGACATTATTGATGCATTGGCCCAGTCCTGTGACGTCTTTTTTTTTCAGCTTGGAGAAAAATTGGGAGTAGATCGTCTGGCCCGATATGCCACTTCCTGCGGTCTCGGTATGTCTACGGAGATCAAACTTGACAATGAGGCCCCTGCCTTGGTACCGAGCTCGGCATGGAAGTTGAGGAAGATAGGCGTGCCTTGGCAAGCAGGCGAGACCCTTTCTGTGGCAATCGGCCAGGGGTTTAACCTGGTTACGCCCATTCAGATGGTTTCTCTGGTTGCTGCCGTGGCCAATGGTGGAACGAGGTACAAACCGTTGGTCGTAGGGCGGATACGGGGCGTGGACGGCTCATTGGTCAAGGTTGGGGCGGCAGAACCTGTGGGAAAGCTTGCGGCTTCTGACAAAACGCTCGAGCTTCTCAGGAGAGGTCTGGTTGATGCGGTCAACAGGCGTGAAGGGACTGGTTGGATTGCTCGTGTGCGTGGCGTCGAGGTTGCCGGCAAGACTGGCACGGCCCAGGTCGTTTCCATGGAGAAAGACCACGAGGGAAAGCCACTTGAGAGCATCCCTTTTCGTCTTCGCGACCATGCCTGGTTTGTGGCCTTTGCGCCGGCAGAGGCCCCCCGAATTGCCGTTGCCGTGCTCGTGGAACACGGCGGCCACGGCTCAAGCGCTGCAGGACCCATAGCCAGGGAGATGATTAAGACATATTTAGGGATTTAAGAATTTAAAAATTAAGGGATTATAGGGATTAGGTGATTCAGGGATTGAACAACTCATTCAATTCCTAATCTCCTGAATTTCATCGATGTTTGATCGAAGATTGGTTCAGCACTTTGATTGGGTGTTATTGGCCTTGGCACTGGTTCTTGAGGCCATCGGCATCCTCACGCTTTACAGCGCAGTGAATGCCAGTGCGCATGTGGCTGATTTGACGGGCCCCGTGTACCTTAAGCAGACCTATTGGTTTGGCATGGGAATCGCCGCCATGGTTGCAATGTTTCTTTTCAATTACAAGTGGCTGCACCGGTGGGGCGGGGCTGCATATGCCTTTTCCGTTGGGCTTCTGTTGGCAGTGGCCTTTGCGGGAAAAGAGGTATCCGGTTCTCAGCGTTGGCTTGTGGTGGGTTCATTGTCGTTTCAACCCTCAGAGATAGTCAAGATTGCTGTAGTTATTGTTTTGGCAAGATATTTTTCGGATCGTTGCTCTGAAGAAGGTTTCACTCTCAAGAGTCTTTGGAAACCCCTTGTCTGGACCTTGGTCCCGTTTATCTTAATTGCGAGACAGCCGGACTTAGGCACAGGTCTTGTTGTGCTTCTGATCGCAGGGTCTATGACCCTCTTTGTGAAGATTGAACGTCGATCCATGATCTGCTTGACCGGCGTTGGTGTATTCGTGTGTTCGGTGGCATGGTTCTTCCTAAAGGAATATCAGAAACAGCGTATCTCAGCATTTTGGAATCCCGAAACAGACCCGTTGGGCGCCGGTTATCATGTCATTCAGTCGAAGATTGCTGTCGGTTCCGGCATGGTTTTGGGCAAGGGATTCTTGAAGGGGACCCAAAACGCCCTTTCCTTCCTTCCTGAGCAGCACACGGACTTCATTTTTTCTGTCCTGGCCGAAGAGTGGGGCTTCTTGGGTTCGGCCGTGGTCGTGACACTGTATCTCTTGTTAATCATCTGGGGGTTAAGTATTGCAATGCGTTCCAAGGAGCCTTTCGGAACTATTTTGGCTGTGGGTATTACCAGTATGGTGTTCTGGCAGGCCGTCATAAACGTGGGAATGGCCCTGGGGTTGCTGCCAGTGGTGGGTGTAACTCTGCCCCTAATCAGTTATGGCGGCTCGTCGCTGGTGGCCACCATGCTTGGGATCGGAATTCTTATGAATATCAGTATGCGCAGATTCATGTTCAAGGATTGACAGAAAGAGAGGCGCAACATGAAAAAAACAGGGAAAGAAATACAGACGTTCCTGGGTCCGGAGACCACGCTTGAAGGCAAGCTCGCATTTGAAGGGACCGTGAGACTGGACGGGCATTTTACCGGGACAATAGAAAGCAAGGATGGAATGATGATCGTTGGGGAAAAAGCGGTCATTAATGCTGATATCTTGGTGCACACCGCTACCGTAAGCGGAGAGGTTAGCGGCAATATCCGAGCCACAAACTGTATTGAGTTGCATCCACCGGCCCGCGTGTTTGGTGACCTGCATTGTCCGGTGGTTGTTATTGAGGCCGGGGTGGTTTTCCATGGCAACTGCACCATGAAAGCTAATGATGATGGGGGAGCAAAGACGATCAATTTGGCTGAATGGCAGACGTGACTCAAAAATAATAGAAAAAAACCTTTGACAAGCTGCCCGTCGTGGTGTATAGACGGACAGTTTTTTGGTGCATATGTTGTCATGTTCATTTGAAATTTCCTAAACGATCAAGAGAAGAAAGTGGGAGTCGGTCATGATTAGTGTTGATTGGACTTTGTTTCTCCAGATGGCAAACTTCATTGTGCTGATTTTCATCCTCAACGCCGTCCTCTATAAACCTATCCGCAAAATACTCATCGAAAGAAAGAAAAAAATCCAGGGCGCCGAGGAATCTATTAAGGGCGCTCAACAGGATGCCGCCGAAACCATGCAGACATTTCAAACAAAGATCGGTGAAGCCAAGATGAAGGGGCATCAGCAAAAAGAGGCCCTGAAGGAGGCCGGCCAGGAGGAGGAAAGGCGGCTTGTAGACGAAATCAACCAGAAGGCGCAAGCGGACCTGGAGGCGGTACGGGTTCAGATTGCCAAGGATGCAGGGGCCGCCAGGGACAAACTAAAGAGTGAAGTGAAGGCTTTCTCGGCTGCGATTGCCGAAAAGATACTCGGGAGGGCTGTATCATGAGCGTGTTTGTCAGGACGGGGAAGGTTCGCTATATTGTCGGCCTTTTGGTCGTTGTTTCGGTTCTGTTTGCTGTCGGGTCGGTTTTGGCTTCTTCTGAGGGCGGACACGGAGAAAGCAGCTTTGACAAGGGCAAGGATCTGATCTGGCGGATAATGAACTTTACGGTGCTTGCCGGCGCACTGATTTTTCTTTTAAGGAAACCGGTTGCCAAGGGCCTTGAATCCAGGCGACAGGGGATCAGGGATCAGTTGGATGACCTGGAACAACAGAAGCAGGATGCAGGAAAGCAGCTAGCCGAATATAAGGCAAGGCTGGCCCGACTCGACCAAGAAGTGGAAAAGATCATGGCCGAGTATGTGAAGGACGGTGAAGTCGCAAAGGCCAAAATCATTGAGGAGGCAAAGGCCGCGGCTGAAAAACTCCAGGAACAGGCCAAGAAGAACATTCAGCATGAATTTCAGAAGGCCAGGCAGGAGTTGAAGGCGGAGATGGCCGAGCAGGCTGTAACCATGGCAGAGGCGTTGATCAAGAAGAAGATCAAGGACGAAGATCAGGAACGTATTATTGGCGAATACTTGACAAAGGTGGTGGTAGCCCAGTGATAAGTCTAAGGATTGCTAGACGGTATGCCAAGGCACTGTTGTCCATTGGCAGGGAAGACGGCCAGGCCGAGACATACAAAGAAGAGTTGGCGGGTTTTGCAAAGCTCCTGGAAGAACACAAGGAACTGGAGATGGCCATCTCCAACCCCTTGTATGATGCTGAAGGTCGCAAGAAGGTCTTACAGGCTGTTGTGGAACGTTTCGGCCCGTCCAAGGTGATGGCGTCCTTTTTTTCCCTGTTATTTGACAAGGGCAGGATCCAGTACGTGAAGGACATATCTACTTTCTATGAGAAACTGACCGACGAACTCGCTAACATTGTCCGAGCCGATCTTGTGTCGGCCGTGGAGCTGCCTGAAGAAAGCGTTGAAAAAATCCGGGCCGCCCTGTCCAAAAAGACAGGCAAAGAGGTGAGGATGGAGATCAGGGTCGACCCGGACTTGATCGGGGGTGTGGTGACCAAGATCGGGGATTTGGTCTTGGATGGAAGCGTGAGAACGCAGCTTATAAGTCTAAAAGAATCTTTGCAAAGGAGTGAGGTTATCTGATGGAAATTAGAGCCGAAGAAATCAGCGACATTATCAAGGGCCAGATCAAGGACTACGACAAGAAGGTAGACGTAAGCGAAACAGGGACCATCTTGTCGGTTGGGGACGGCATTGCTAGGGTATACGGCGTGGAAAAGGCCATGGCCATGGAGCTTCTCGAGTTTCCCCACGGGATCATGGGTCTTGTCCTCAATTTGGAAGAGGACAACGTGGGCGTGGCAATCATGGGCGAAGATTTCGAGCTCCAGGAAGGCGACATCGTCAAGCGGACCGGCAGGATCGCCGAGGTGCCTGTGGGGGATGCGGTCGTAGGCCGGGTTGTCGACGCGCTGGGTGCCCCTTTGGATGGGAAGGGGCCGATCGATGCCAAGGAGTTCCGCCGGGTCGAGATGATTGCGCCAGGGGTTGTTGCCAGGCAGCCGGTCAAGGAGCCCATGTATACGGGCCTTAAGGCGATCGATGCCATGACCCCTGTGGGCCGCGGACAGCGAGAACTCATCATTGGCGACCGCCAGATCGGAAAGACGGCCGTTGGGGTGGATGCAATTATCAATCAAAAAGGCCAGGATGTGGTCTGTATTTACGTGGCATGCGGTCAAAAGAAATCGACTGTTGCTCAGGTGGTCGATGTGTTCGAAAAACACGGCGCCATGGAATATACCACGGTGATATCTGCCTGCGCCAGTGATCCTGCGACCCTTCAGTATATCGCTCCTTATGCGGGTTGTTCCATGGGAGAGTACTTTCGGGATACCAAGCGGAACGCCCTGATTATTTATGATGACCTTTCAAAACAAGCCGCGGCTTATCGGCAACTCTCCCTTCTTTTGAGACGCCCCCCAGGGCGTGAGGCCTATCCTGGAGACATTTTTTACAACCATTCCCGCCTTCTTGAACGTGCTGCCAAGCTGAATGATGAATTGGGTGCTGGTTCCCTTACGGCCCTGCCTATTATCGAAACGCAGGCAGGCGACGTTTCTGCCTATATCCCCACCAACGTGATTTCCATTACGGATGGACAGATCTATCTGGAACCGGCCCTTTTCTTCTCGGGTGTCCGGCCGGCCATTAATGTGGGTCTTTCTGTCTCTCGCGTTGGGGGTGCGGCCCAGGTGAAGGCCATGAAGCAGGTGGCCGGTTCACTGCGCCTTGACCTAGCCCAGTTCCGTGAACTGGAGGCCTTTGCAGCGTTTGGCAGCGACCTGGACAAGGCCACCCAGCAACAGTTGACCCGGGGAACGCGCATGGTGGAGATCCTGAAGCAACCCCAGTATCAGCCACTTACCCTGGAAAAGCAGGTGACCATTCTGTATGCGGGCACAAAGGGTTTCCTGGATAAGTATCCCATAGATGTCCTGGGCAAGTACGAGGCCGGGCTGTACCCGTTTATGGAGAGCAAGTATCCTCAGATTTTTACGGAGATTGCAGAAAAGAAGGTCATTGGCGACGACCTTGACAAGACCATGGCAAAGGCGCTTGCTGAATACGATGAGGAATTCAAGGACACGATCAAGTAGCTCTCGTGGGCGACACTGGCGCATAGGGGTAACGTATGGCGACACTCAAGGACATAAAGAGAAAGATCGGAGCGGTCAAGAAGACCCAAAAAATCACCAAGGCCATGAACATGGTGGCGGCCTCTAAGTTGAGGGGGGCTCAAGAGAAGATGGAGGCCTTCAGGCCTTATGCTGACAAGTTCGCCGAGGTCCTGGGGAGCCTGTCCGAACGTATAGAGGCGGACGAAGAACATGCCCCCCCTCTCCTTGTGCCACGGCAAGAGGTGAAGACCATTGATCTTCTCCTCATGACTTCTGACCGGGGCCTGTGCGGGAGTTTCAATACAAACCTGCTACACAAGGCCGAGAAATTTCTGAAGGACAAGGCAGACCAAGGCATTGAAACGCGGCTCATTTGCATGGGTCGTAAGGGCCGGGATTACTTCCGTCGCAGGAAGTTTAACATCATCGACCAGCACATAGGCGTGGTGGGCGCACGATTCGGCTTCAACGTTGCAGTCAATGTGGGAAGGGGGCTCATTGACAGCTTCCTCGACGGGCAAACCGATGAAGTCCACATGGTCTTTTCTGAGTTTGTCTCCATGGCTAGACAAACGCCCACTCTCAAGCAACTGGTCCCCATCGCCGGGGTCGAGAAGGTGGAAGAAACCGAGGCCGCTGCTGAGGTGGGTTATATTGCCGAACATATCTGTGAGCCTTCGGCCGAGGAACTCATGGCGGAAATGCTCCCCAAGCATGTACATATCCAGGTATTTAGAGGTTTGCTAGAAACGTCCACCAGCGAGCATGCAGCGCGCATGGCAGCCATGGACAATGCTACGAGTAACTGTAAGGAAATGATCACTTCGCTCAGCTTGATCTACAACAAGGCCCGCCAGGCAGCCATTACCGCGGAGCTCATGGATATCGTGGGCGGCGCCGAGGCCTTGAAAGGTTAATCGAGCCTAAATAGTCTAAATAAGTTTAATAAGCATACGGGAGGTTGAGAGCATGGCAGAAATAGTGAATATGGGAACAATCACCCAGGTCATCGGTAACGTGATCGATGTGGAGTTTCCGGAAGGACAACTTCCGCTGATCTACACGGCCCTATTGGTCAGCAATCGGGGGATCAATGACGAAGAAGACAACCTGGTTATAGAAGTGGCCCAACATCTGGGTGACCGGGTGGTGCGCACCATTGCCATGGATATCACGGACGGGCTCGTCAGGGGGATGCCTGTAAAGAACACGGGCAAACCCATCATGATGCCTATAGGCGAAGCAGGTCTGGGTCGGGTCCTTAATGTCGTGGGTCGGCCTGTGGACGGACTTGGTCCGGTCGTGTCAAATAAGTATGCTCCTATTCACCGGCCATCACCATCATTTATAGAACAGGATACCACGGTTAAGGTGCTGGAAAGCGGCGTGAAGGTCATGGATTTGCTGGTTCCCTTCCCCCGTGGCGGTAAGATGGGCATGTTTGGCGGTGCTGGTGTCGGAAAGACCGTCATCATGATAGAGATGATCCACAACATCGCCAAGGAGCACGGTGGTATTTCCGTGTTTGCAGGCGTGGGAGAACGGACCCGCGAAGGGAACGACCTTTATCTTGAAATGAAAGAATCTGGCGTGCTTCCAAGGTGTGCTTTGATTTACGGACAGATGACTGAACCACCGGGAGCCCGCGCGCGGGTGGCCTTGTCCGCGCTGACGGCGGCAGAATATTACAGGGACGAGGAAGGCATGGATGTCCTCTTTTTTATGGATAATATCTTTCGCTTTACCCAGGCCGGGTCCGAGGTCTCTTCACTCCTGGGACGCATGCCCTCTGCTGTGGGATATCAACCCACGCTGGCGGTTGACATAGGAGAACTCCAGGAGCGGATTACTTCCACCGACAAGGGTTCTATCACCGCAGTACAGTGCATTTATGTTCCGGCAGACGACTTGACAGACCCTGCCCCGGCCACCACTTTTGCTCACCTTGACGGTACCGTGGTTCTGAACAGACAGATCGTAGAGCTCGGGATCTATCCGGCGGTGGACCCGCTCGATTCCACTTCACGAATCCTTGATCCTCAGTACGTGGGCGAAGAGCATTACACAACAGCCCGTACGGTGCAGGTAATCTTGCAGAAGTACAAAGATCTCCAGGATATCATCGCAATCCTTGGCATGGACGAGCTTTCCGAAGAAGACAAAATCACGGTTGCCCGAGCCCGCAGGATACAACGATTCCTCTCACAACCCTTCCATGTAGCGGAGGAGTTTACCGGCACAGCCGGCAAATATTGCAAGGTCGAGGATACCGTCAGGGGCTTTAAAGAGATCTGCGAGGGGAAACACGATGAGGTTCCTGAGCAGGCCTTTTATATGGTCGGCGGCATTGAAGAGGTCCAGGCTAAAGCCGAGAAAATGGCAGCCATTGAATAGCATTTAAGGGTTAAGGTGGCATTATGGCAGGCAATATCATGTTGGAGGTTGTGACCCCTGATAAATCAGTGGTGAGCGAAGAGGCCCAGATTGTGGTCGCACCGGGGGAATATGGGGAATTTGGAGTACTTATCGGCCACACCTCATTCTTGACGACTCTGAAAATAGGGATGCTCAGGTACAAGGATTCAGGCGGCACTGAACGGGTCGTGTTTGTGAATGGGGGTTTTGCAGAGGCGTTGCCTCATAAGGTGACTATCCTGGCCGAATCTGCTGATCGGCGAAGAGATATAGACCTGGAGCGGGCCAGGGCCGCCTTGAAGCGGGCTGAAGAACGCCTGGCCGAGGTGAGCAGGAGAGAGGAGTTTGACTTTAGGCGTGCCCAGGTAGCCTTACAGCGGGCAGTCACCAGAATAAAGATCGGGGAGGCCAGAAGGGGGACGGCTTAGACACATTTGTTGACATATGGAACTGACGAAAGGGGCAAGTTAATTGACTTGCCCCTTCTTTTTTGGTAGAATTTTTTTGTTAGTCATGCAAGACGTAGTTGCCATCATTCTAGCTGCGGGTAAGGGCACCCGGATGAAGTCGGACCGGGCAAAGGTGCTTCACGAGATAGCCGGGGCGCCCATGATCCGATATGTGGTCGAAGCTGCACTGGGTGTTGTCGAGAATGTCGTGGTCGTTATTGGCCACCAGGCCGAAGCTGTACGGGAGGCGCTCGAATCGTACCCGACTCTTCGCTTCTCGATTCAACAGGAACAGTTGGGCACTGGACATGCCGTCATGACTGCCATGTCTGAGGTTCGTGCCGGGATTCATGACGGTGTTATACTATGCGGGGATACGCCTTTGATAAAGCCGGAGACGATTCGGGGCTTGATTGATCACCACAGGGCAACAAGAGGCGATCTGACCTTACTGGCTACGACACTTGAAGAGCCTTTCGGATATGGAAGAATCATTTCTGATGCACAAGGGGATGTGATCCGGATTGTCGAAGAAGCTGATGCCACTGACGCAGAGAAGAAAATCAGCGTGGTTAATTCCGGAACTTATTGTGTGAAGATCGATTTTTTGAAGAAATTCTTGCCAGGTTTAGGAAGCGACAATGCCCAGGGTGAATTCTATTTGACCGACGTTGTGGAGCGGGCATACGAAGCAGGTGATCCCGCATCCCTTGTAGAGGTTCGCGATACATTGGAGGTCTTGGGCGTGAATACCAGAGAGGAGTTGACCAGGGCCGAGAGTTTGCTTTAGGAGACGAGGGAAGATGGCTTAAAATCCCCTTGACTTTTGCCAGGAGGCTCGTCTATACAGGATATTAAGTTTATTAAAAAAACTCAGAAGTATCTTGGGAGTTCATTGTGGATGAGGATAGTATTTCCCAGCGCTTTGATAGGCTTGAAGAGAGGGTAGAACGATTAGTTCAGACGTGTAGTGATCTCCGAGAATCCAAATCAGGACTGGAAACAAAGGTAAAGGACCTTGAACAGGCCCTTAGGACAAAGGAAGCAGCCGAACAGGGTTACATGGAAGAGAAATCCGTGATCCGGTCTAAGATGGATGACCTGCTGGGTAGACTGGATCAAGTTCTCGACTCAACGTAGATAAGCCTGAGCTTTTGTGGACCGAATAATCAGCATAAAACTGTTTGACCAGGTCTATACGTTCAGAGCTGACGCCAAAGTGTTCCAGGCTGAGAAGATCGTCGATTATGTGGCCGAAGAGGTAGAAAAGGCCTGGGTTTCTACTGAGGTCCCTGGCAAGCTTGACACGGTCATATTGGCTGCATTGAATATCGCTAACGACTATTTTGAGATGAAGCGATGTCGCGAGGAGTTTTTGCAGGATATTGATCATCGTTGTAGAGTATTGATTGACCATATTGATAACAATGTGTGAATGAGTGAAAGGCGGGCGAAACCCCTGCCGTGCTCGTGTTCGGTGGAAGTTTTTTTGAGCCAACATTTATGAAACGGGAACCTTCTCTTGCCTTGGTGTGCATGTTCTGTGTTTGCAGAAAAGCCTAAAGAGGCAATGAGGCGCCCACCTGTGCAAACAGGTTCAAGAGATGCTGCCGACACGGCACCGTGGTGGGGGTTACCCTTTATATATGAGAAAGACGGTAACGGAACAAGGCTACTAATGCCTAGATATAACCGGGAGCAACCGTGATTTGCGGCTTCTCAACTGACAGTCCCTGTGCAGAGGCCTACGTAAGATCGTCATTGTTGGCCATAATCACAGTAGTGTGAATGCAGGCACAATGGTAGCTGAACAAGACAAGTCAAGCGATCAGTAAACTGTTGATCGTCGAATACGGCGTCAAGCCAGCCTAATTTGTTTTGGCCTTTCCGTGGTTTTTCACCTCCACCGGTATCTCGCCCGTTAAGCTCTAGTTTAAAATGCAAGTCCAAATCCTGTGGGTCCGTGTTTTTTTACTTCGTGGGTGTGGTTTTACCCGTCGTAAAGAGTTCAGCCCACTAAAGGAGGTATGCATATATGGAGATAACCGCTGTAATCTTTTTAAGCATCATAGTGTTTGCACTGGCTTTCCTGGTTGCCTTCTGGGTTCGCAGCAGACTGACGGCGGCCAAGATCGCGGCAGCGGAACATGAAGCCGCCAATATCGTAGAGAAGGCTCAAAAGGAAGGGAAGACCGTCTTAAAGGAGGCCAAGCTCCAGGCAAAAGATCAACTCTATCAGATGAAGCTTGACTTTGAAAATGAGACAAAGGAAAGAGAGGACGTACTCAAGAAGCGGGAAAATCGCCTTACTCAAAAAGAAGAGACTATTGAAAACAAGTTGGAGCACTTGGAACGCCGTGATTCCAGCCTTACCGCAAAAGAGCGACAATTGACACGGAGGGAAGGGGCGCTTCAAGGCCAGGAGGCCAAGTATGAATCCTTGATTGAGGAACAGAAGATGCTGTTGGAAAAAATCTCGGGTTTCACGGGCGAGGAAGCGAAGAGTCTTTTGATCAAAGCCATGGAAAGCGAGGCTCGTTATGAGGCGGCAAAACTGATAAAGCGTATCGAAAAGGAGAGTCGGGAACAAGCAGATCGAAAAGCCAAGAAGATCATTGCCACAGCAATCCAGCGCTATGCCGGGGATTATGTGGCAGAGAAGACGGTCTCCGTTGTAAACCTGCCGAGTGACGATATGAAAGGTCGGATAATTGGACGGGAAGGACGAAACATTAGGGCCATCGAAGCTGCCACAGGAGTTGACCTGATAATAGATGACACTCCAGAGGCAGTAATTCTGTCAGGATTTAGTTCTGTTAGACGTGAAGTGGCCCGCCTATCTCTGGAAAGACTGATCAATGACGGCCGCATCCATCCCGCCAGAATTGAAGAGACGGTGAAAAAGGTCTCAGAAGAGGTCGACACGCAGATTCGCGACGCGGGTGAACAGGCCGCCTTTGACTTGGGGGTCCACGGGATTCATTCTGAACTGATTCAACACATCGGAAAACTGAAGTTTCGAACAAGTTACGGTCAGAATGTGTTGCAGCATTCCATGGAAGTCGGGTTTTTGTGTGGGATTATGGCTGCAGAGTTGGGGTTGAACGTGAAGCAAGCAAAGAGGGCGGGGCTGCTGCACGACATCGGCAAGGCCATAGACCATGAAGTTGAAGGTCCCCATGCTTTGATCGGGGCAAAGTTGGCCAAGAAGTATGGAGAACCGCCTCGTGTGGTGCACGCAATTTCTGCTCATCACGAAGATATTCCCCCCGCATCGGTTCTCGCGGTCATTGTTCAGGCAGCAGATACTCTTTCGGGGGCACGGCCAGGCGCTCGCAGAGAGACACTGGAGAGCTACGTGAGACGTCTGGAGGATTTGGAGAAGATCGCTGAGTCTTTTGCGGGGGTCAGCAAATCGTATGCAATCCAAGCGGGCCGGGAGTTGCGGATTATTGTGGAAAGTGAAACGGTTTCAGATGCTGAGTCCGTTCTGCTGAGTCGGGATGTCGCAAGAAAGATCGAAGAATCTCTATCTTATCCAGGTCAAATCAGGGTGACGGTGATTCGAGAAACCCGGGCCGTCGATTTTGCCAAGTGATAGTAGTTTGGTGGTTATAATCAGTGTGTCTGGAAGGGCTGGACCATTGGACAACGTTTTTGACGTATTAAGACAGCGCGGTTTTGTGGAACAGACGACCGGCGACGAAGCCATTTATCGTCTATTTGAGGAGA
>Ga0209986_10000131_pt1:0-17500 | contig 66272 bp, 65 predicted proteins | sample BlataG_FD_183168 | JGI IMG/M metagenome (GOLD analysis project Ga0209986, IMG submission 183168) | Deep subsurface microbial communities from Black Sea to uncover new lineages of life (NeLLi) - Black_00105 metaG (SPAdes) (version 2) | ecosystem: Environmental > Aquatic > Marine >... | reverse complement strand
TTTCCTGAGTAAAGCTAATCTGCTCAGGGTTAGTCGATCCCTAAGCCGAGGCCGAAAGGCGTAGGTGATGGAAAACAGGTTAATATTCCTGTACCACCGGATTTTCAATGTCCCGCTTGCGGGATGAGAGTGATGGGGGGACGCAGGAGGGTAGGCCAGCCGTCTGATGGATTAGGCGGTTTAAGCTGGTAGGCGGAAGGGGCAGGCAAATCCGCCCCTTCATTCAACGCCGAGAAGCGATGAGGATCCGCTTTGCGGAATAAACTGGCTTAGCCCATGCTGCCAAGAAAAGCCTCTAGCGAGAAAATCAGGTGATCGTACCGTAAACCGACACAGGTAGGCAGGGAGAGTATCCCGAGGCGCTTGAGAGAACCCTGGTTAAGGAACTCGGCAAAATGACACCGTAACTTCGGAATAAGGTGTGCCCTCATGTAGGTGAAGCTCGTTGCGGGCGGAGCCGAAGGGGGTTGCAGAGAAACGGCGGTAGCGACTGTTTACTAAAAACACAGGACTCTGCTAAGTCGCAAGACGATGTATAGGGTCTGACGCCTGCCCGGTGCTGGAAGGTTAAGGGGAGATGTTATTTCTTCCGACTTGTCGGAGGCGAGAAGCATTGAACTGAAGCCCCAGTAAACGGCGGCCGTAACTATAACGGTCCTAAGGTAGCGAAATTCCTTGTCGGGTAAGTTCCGACCTGCACGAATGGCGTAACGACTTCCGCGCTGTCTCGACCAGGGACTCAGCGAAATTGAATTGGCGGTGAAGATACCGTCTACCCGCGAAAAGACGGAAAGACCCCGGCACCTTTACTACAGCTTGACATTGGATTTTGGGATTGCATGTGTAGGATAGGTGGGAGGCTTTGAAGCCGGGACGCCAGTCTCGGTGGAGCCAACCTTGAAATACCACCCTTGTTATTCTAAGGTTCTAATTTCGACCCTTGAATCAGGGCGAAAGACAGTGTCTGGTGGGTAGTTTGACTGGGGCGGTCGCCTCCCAAAGAGTAACGGAGGCGCGCGAAGGTTCCCTCAGGTTGATTGGAAACCAACCGTGGAGTGTAAAGGCATAAGGGAGCTTGACTGCGAGAGAGACATTTCGAGCAGGTACGAAAGTAGGTCTTAGTGATCCGGCGGTTCCGCATGGAAGGGCCGTCGCTCAACGGACAAAAGGTACGCCGGGGATAACAGGCTCATAGCGCCCAAGAGTTCATATCGACGGCGCTGTTTGGCACCTCGATGTCGGCTCATCGCATCCTGGGGCTGGAGCAGGTCCCAAGGGTTTGGCTGTTCGCCAATTAAAGCGGTACGTGAGCTGGGTTTAAAACGTCGTGAGACAGTTTGGTCCCTATCTTTCGTGGGCGCAGGATATTTGAGGGGAGCTGTCCCTAGTACGAGAGGACCGGGATGGACGAACCTCTGGTGGTCCAGTTGTCGCGCCAGCGGCATAGCTGGGTAGCTATGTTCGGAAGGGATAACCGCTGAAAGCATCTAAGTGGGAAGCCCACCTCAAGATTAGATATCCCTTTCCCGTGGAAACACGGGAAACTAAAGGCCCCTTGTAGACTACAAGGTTGATAGGCCAGGGGTGTAAGTCCAGTAATGGATTTAGCTTACTGGTACTAATAGGCCGTGCGGCTTGACCATAACTTACTACATGCAAATCTGTGAGTGAACGCTTTAACCTGTACATATCCGAATTACAAATGATTTAGGAAGTTAGGGATTAAATGAATTTCCGCCAACCCGCCTGCCGGCGAGGCAGGTTCCTGAATTGCTCAATTATGGATTTTTCAATCCCGGTTTATCCGGGTTAGGAGATATTGCATAGCCATTCTCGGACAATCTCATTGAGTTTTTCGGTGGCTATAGCGGAGAGGAAACACCCGTTCCCATTCCGAACACGGAAGTTAAGCTCTTCAGCGCCGATGGTACTGTCCGGGCAGCCGGGTGGGAGAGTAGGTCGCCGCCGGAATTTTTTATAGGCCCGGACGAATTTATCGTCCGGGCTTTTTTTTTGCAGCTTTCTGTCATTCCGGCGAAAGCCGGAAGCCGGGTTATTCAGCTAGTTACAAAGGCTCTGGACTCCGGTTTTCACGACTCGACTGAGCTCGTCGAAGTCCGGAGTGACGACTTTTATTGCATTTTTTTCGTCGATCCAGTGCATGCTGCCAACGTCAAAACATAATTGTCAGCAAAATGGGGACATCACCGATTTTTGGATAATATTTGATAATTCAACCGAAACACCTTCTATAATCGCTTACGAAGAATTGGGGAGAATGGCGTCTCGTGCTGAAGAGGCATTGAATAAGGCTGTAGCCGAGACGATTGCTGATCACAAGCGCACCGGAGATCCAATCGTGGTCTGGCGAGGTGGCAGGGTGGTTAAGATCCCTGCTGAGCAGATTGAAATTCGTGAGCCAGGGGCCGAATATGAGGCATTGGTAATATTTGAAAATCGCATGCTCAAATGTTAAAATGATTTCTGAAGAGTTAAAGATAAGGAGGATTTGTTATGCAACTACTTAAAGAAGCTACAATTGAGACGATCAGGCGTTTGCCGGATGAGTGTTCTCCGGAAGATATCATGTACCGGATAAATCTTGTTGCTCAGGTCCTTGAAGGGATTCAGGACGCAGAAGCCGGAAGAGTAATAACAACCGAGGAACTACTTGAAAGAGTGGATCAATGGGGGAAATAAAATGGACGGAAAAGGCCAGCATAGAATATCCAGAGCCGGGCTCCACGATAACGGGATCAAGCCCTAAGGGCTCGCGTGCTTTTCCAGATAGGACCGAATCGTGGAATACATCTCCAATACCTTTGCCGACTGAGGCAGGGCGTCGCGGATCATTTCCATGAAGCCCCTTTCGCGAATGATCTGGAATGTCCGCGGAAAGTTCACATCATAAATCCAAGCCATTTGAAGGACCTTGAAATCATTCAGTGTCTTCATGGAATGTATCTTGACAATCCTTCCTGCCATCAAATCCGCGTATGCTTCGTCCGAGATCTCCGGGGTATCTGGCAAGCCGAGTTCTATGGTCGCGTTCCTCAACCCATTTTCCCTCTGATAATAATCAGTAACGACGCGCCAGATGTCGACTTTGTCGGCATCGCGGAGCAGTTTCGTAAAGAATAGACGCTCCTTGGTCTCTTCTTCCGGGAGATCCAGACGGTTGTGATACGAGATGACGCTGAGGATCAGTTCACGTTCTGATTGCTTGAGCCCCTCTAACACATCGTGTTTGCGGAGGATCTTGACGCCAAGCTCGGCATGGTTTTCAGACCTGTGATCGGAAAATGTACCATAGCGGGCATACTGTTCAAATCGGCCCACATCGTGAAAAAGGGCTATGATTTCCGCCAGGCAAAGCTCTTCAGGATTCAGACGCAAGCTCCTGCCGATATCCAGGATCTCCGTGCAAACTCGTCTCGTATGCTCATCTTTCAGGTCTATGTTTCTGTCATGTTCCGGGTTTCCGGATTGAAATGTCTGCACATAATCTGAAAACCACGCTCTCAGCGCCGATACTGTTTCTTGATTGATCATCCTGTCTTCGCCTCTACATTTCCGGGGCTTCACTTATTTCAGACAACATATTCAGACCATTTATGAAATGATGGACTCGCAATCACAGGCGAGGAATCTCGCTCGTCGCAATGACTGGAAAGAACTTCTTACGAGACCATCAGATTCTAGTTTGTGTAACTTGTCTGAGTCTATTTTTCAAACTTTCTGATGATTGATTTGATATCTCTCAGGTAGTTGCTGAACACAAAGAAGCCTCCGTTCGGATCTGAATCTATTTGCGGGAATATTTCTCATATCCTTATAGTTCGGTTAGCCCGTTGTCCGGTTGGCCCCTTGATATTCTGAAGCGCATTGCGAGTCGTGGAATATTTATCCTGGAAGATCAATATGATAGGCTGGCCCGACCCCAGAAGAAAGCCATAATGCTGATGCGCCTCATTTCACAAAAAGGTTTGCAACATAGGGGGCAACTTTGACGCCAAGAATAACAAAAAGAGCAATAATGATAGTCTCAATGCCAGCACGAAGGCTTATCTCTTTCATGAAAAGCGCTGACAGAATGTCGGTCAGGACACAAAAGGCAAGGGCTCCCCAAATGCCGAATTTTTCGAATGCCATGACCATAAGTAAGACTAAAGGTATGGCAATAATGGTTCCGTATAGAGCCGTGTAGAACAAGGGTACGTGTGAGTGTTTTGAGATAATATGCACCATGCCTGCCATCCTTGGACAGACAATGAATAGGGATAGTCCCATACTTGCAATCAATAAATCCTTTGTCATTCTTTTTACCCCCACACTTCGTCAATTCGCAAATGGTTTGTACCAAACAACCATTTGACGAACCCTGAATTCTTCGAACCCATCGCGTCAGGATTTGGTTGCGCTGGTCGCTGTCACAAACCAGGCCACCATCATCGGATCGACTTGGTTCCTATAACTGGACCACAACTGCCTTGGCCATGATTGCCTGATTGACTACATCAGCATTGGGTCAATCCTGGGCGCCCGACTGGTAGCCACATCCAAGATTTTTTTCTTCAAGAAAGGCTTCCTGACAAAAATTCTATCTGATCGTGGTAACGATGCAGTCTCGATCTTGACCGGTTCTTGATCAAGCTGGTCAGACTTGTCTCCATTTGATGCTCGCCTTGATTTAGCCTCCTTCTCCTGGTCAAGCTTGGCAAATGCCTCTGGTAATTCTTCAATTGACCCGCAAAGTAAGACCTATCGGGCCTCAATCTGATGCTGAACTTTTCATTAGACAGGATTTACAGGATGAACAGGATACATAACAGAGAAAAGCAATACATCAATATTGATGTTGACTAATTATGGAATTCAGTGTAGAGTTTTGTGAAACCAGTTCGGGGAGATGCCCGGTGCGAGAGTTTTTGGACGAACTTAAGGAATCTAATCCAGAAGACTTTGCCGCCGTCATGGCGGGTCTCGCGAAATTGCGAAACAGGCACTATCACAGGCCGCCTCTCTCAAAGCCTATTGGAGATGATCTTTTAGAGCTGCGCCATGTAGGGAAACTCAATACAAGGGTGCTATACTTTTTTGTGAAAGGACGGAGGATCATTACTGTGCATGGAATCCGAAGTAAAGCCACAAAGATTGCTGCGGGAGATCGCAAAGTTGCTTTGGATAGAAAACGTGATTGGCTGGCGAGGAATCCGATATGAAACGACTGACCAATTTTGATACATACCTTGAAGACCAGTTGAAAGATAAGGATTTCGCGGCGCGCTTCAAAAAGGCTGGCGAGGCTTGGGATGTGGCCCTGCAACTAGCTGCTTTACGCAAAGAGTCCGGATTATCTCAGAAAGAACTGGCCCGACGCGTGGGAACATCCCAACAGCAAATCAGCCGCCTTGAATCACCATCTTATGAAGGCCATTCCTTGAGTATGCTACGCAGAGTCGCAGAGGTTCTTCGAGCAACCCTTCATGTGGAAATTCAACGCAAAAAGCATCCGAAACAAGTCCGCCTCCAGCAGATTGCTGAGCACAAGGCCAAATACGGGGGAAAAGATTGAATTTTACATTGGACAGGACTTACCGGATAGACAGGATAAGAAAAGAAAATCCTGACGATCCTGTAAATCTTTACCCCGTAGAATGAGAAGCTATTCTACTGGGGCTGTCAAAATGGGAGATTTATGGCGGACATAGTAGGCAAACTCTGGGGATTCTGTCACACCCTGCGGCATGACGGCATCGGCTACGGCGATTACATCGAGCAGTTGACATACCTCCTGTTTCTCAAGATGATTGAGGAGAAGTTGGAGACGCTTTTGGAGTGATGATTTTACCCATGAAAATAGCACTTTAAGGTCTCAGAACACCTGTTTTTGGAATGTTTATCCTGGAATATCAGTCGGATAGCTTGGTCCGACCCCAAAAATAGGCACTCAACGCGCAACGCGAAACGCATTTGAGGTGAGGAGGTGGGTCATGGCTTGGAGGCCTTATCCAAGCTATCAGCCATACGTCTAACGCCGCGCAGCGCATTCTGTGGGCTCTGCGAGAGATCTGTCTGTGCTTGTCCGTGTGGGTGGTCTATGGCAAAAGAGGAAAACTGAAAGAAGGGAAGAATGGGAAAACGAAAAGCGATTGTCCCGGTGGAACGCATTGAAAAGGCGATTTTATTTATCCGTGGTGAAAAAGTTCTGTTAGATCGAGATCTTGCAGAACTTTATTGTGTTGAAACCAGGGTGTTGAACCAGGCGGTCCGTCGAAATATAAAACGTTTTCCCAAAGATTTCATGTTTGAATTGACCCGTGATGAGATCATGAAGATATCACAAACTGTGACATCCTCCCAGATCAAGTATTCCAAGCGGGTTCATGCTTTTACGGAGCAAGGCGTTGCCATGCTTTCAACCGTTTTGAATAGTGAACGTGCCATCGAGGTCAACATAGCTATTATGCGAGCGTTTGTAAAACTGCGTCAAATGATATCGTCCAATGAAAAACTTCGCCACAAAATTGAGGAGATGGAAAAGAAGTACGATAAGCAAATCAAAATAGTCTTTGAGGCTATCGCAGAGCTTATGACGCCGCATGAAAGGCCAAGAAAAAAGATCGGTTTTGATATCAAGGAACCAAGTACTAAATACGGCAGAGGCAAGCGACAAAAGGCGAAGTCCCGATCTGGCCTGAGGCAAGAAAGATGAGAGGCGGGGAGGGTGGGTCTTCCTGAGCAAGAGTCAAGAGCAGATTTATCCCGTTAAATGCGAAGCGTATTTGACTGGGACTTGACCCCATAGATTCAGAAGGGGGGAAAAGGGATTTGGGCAACAGCCCGTCAAGACCTGACACCGAATATATGACACCAAAATGTGTGCTATGGACTACGAAGTGATCATTGTTGGTGCCGGTCCAGCGGGCATCTTCACTGCGCTCACATTGGCCGATTCAGGAATTGAGCCTGTTCTGTTATTGGAACAGGGAAAAGACCTTGGCCAGCGGAAGCGTGTGAAGTCTGAGGACATGCTTTGTGGCTGGGGTGGAGCTGGCGCTTACAGCGATGGAAAATTGATGCTTTCCGCTGAGGTCGGTGGATTCTTGGGGGAACTCGTCGAGGGAGAGCACCTTTACCAGCTCCTGACGAAGGCGGATGAGATCTATATGGCTCATGGAGCGCCGGAGCGTGTCTTTGGAGAGGCATCGCCAAAACTTGATGATCTTGGCGAGCGTGCCCGCCTGGCAGGCCTTGAACTCATACCTACACGCATGCGACATATTGGCACCGAAAACTGCCGAACCGTGTTAGGCCGTCTACAGGAGTCGTTGGCGGGAAGAGTGGAGACCCTCACCGACTGTCGGGTCCAAGACCTCTTAGTTGAAAATGGCCAAATCCATGGGGTCAAACTGGCCAATGGCAAAACCATCACCAGCCGTTTTGTCGTGGCCGCACCCGGCCGACCAGGTGCAAGCTGGATGAAGAAGCAGGCTGACTCGTTAGGGCTTAAGACCCACCCCAACCCTGTGGACATTGGCGTTCGCGTCGAACTACCGGCCGCTGTGCTTAAGGAACTGACAGACATGGTCTACGAATCCAAACTTATCCATTACTCAGACTCCTTTGAGGACAAAGTGCGAACTTTCTGCATGAATCCCTACGGGGAGGTTGTGACTGAGAAGAACGAGGGAATCGTTACTGTGAATGGCCACAGCTATGCCGAGAAAAGGACTGAAAACACCAACTTCGCCATTTTGGTGAGTAGCGCATTCACGGAGCCGTTCGACGACCCTATTGCCTATGGCCGTTACATTGCTAGGCTGGCAAATCTTCTGAGCGGTGGGGTCATTATTCAGAGGCTGGGCGATCTATTGGCTGGGCGGCGCAGTACTCGGATACGTATTGACCGGTGCCTTACCCGACCTACACTTCCCGATGCCAACCCAGGCGATTTGAGCTATGTATTTACCTATCGGCACCTATTGAGCATTATCGAAATGCTTCAAGCGCTTGAAAGATTCACTCCCGGGGTCTATTCACACCACACGCTTCTATACGGTGTGGAGGTTAAGTTTTATTCCAACAGAATTGAATCATCATCGGAGCTGGAAACCAGCGTGAGCAATTTATTTGTCATTGGTGATGGCGCGGGCATTACTCGGGGCCTGCTTCAAGCCTCCGCAAGTGGGATTCTTGCCGGGCGAGCAATAGCACAACGGCTGACATGATTATCAAGTCTTAGCCAAAGCGAAAAGGGCTTTGGGCAACAGCCCGCGAAGGCCTGACACCGAATGTTTGAGACGAGGAGGCATTGATGGGCATTGCCAAGAATGTAGCTGGGGTTGAGAGGACAGGCCGGATTGTGTTGGGAGTCATTCTCATCCCATTAGGGTTTTTCCTGCCTGGTCTTTGGAAGCCGTTATTTATTGTGGCAGGCGCCTCGTTCATACTGACGGCATTTTTCGGATTTTGACCCTGAAAGGGGTTCTTGCTGAAGGTCTTCAGCAAAAGAGGCGAAAGCGAAGGAGAGTAGGTCTTCCTGGAACAAGAGTCAACCGTAGATTTTGACCCCTTTATCATAAACCGCCAGACCGCCATCGGCGGGATGGGCTTAAGTACAAAGCGAAGCGAGTACTTAGGGCGCCGTTAGGCGCCCGGATTTAAGTTTTGCTTAGCAAAACAACAGGCTTGCAACGCAGCCATTGGGCGTTAGATGGGGCTTTGAAACCACTTCTAGGCAAAGGAGGAGGGCTACATATGGGTTCACAGCAAGTAGAGGTCGGCTTGAAAAAAGCGATGTATGAGGAGATGGTGCTGATACGAAGATTCGAAGAAAAGCTGATCGAACTTTCTCAGGAAAAAGGAAAACTGGTCGGTATGCAAATCCTTGCCTACGGTCAAGAAGCCGTGTCCGTTGGAATTGTCAAGGCTCTCGAACCGGATGATGTCATTGTGAGTAATCACAGAAGTCATGGCCACTTATTGGCCAAAGGGGCAAATCCTAAGTACCTTATGGCGGAGATTATGGGTAAGGCAACCGGTGTCAACAAGGGCAAGTCCGGAACCCTTCATATGTCTGTGCCCGAGGTGAATGCTTTGATGACAACGACGATCGTCGGAGGCGGGCCGCCTTTGGCCGTGGGGGCAGCCTTTGCCCAACAGTACCGGGGCACGTCAAATATCACCGTGGTTTTCTTTGGCGATGGCGCTGCTGCAGAAGGGAGTGTTCATGAGGCCATGAACCTGGCTGCGCTCTGGAAGCTTCCTGTTCTATTTGTTTGCGAAAACAACTGTTGGGCAGGCGCTCAAAGCCTCTCTGAGCATTCTTGCTTGATGGATATTACCCGACGTGCCGTGGGGTACGGGATGCCGGGTGAGTTGGTGGACGGCAATGACGTAGAAAAAGTATTCACGCTTGCGAAAGAAATGGTGTCGCGCTGCCGCAACAGTCAGGGGCCGGTCCTCATTGAAGCCAAGACTTACAGAATCCGCGGCCACGGGGAGCACGACCACCAGCACTATGTGGATAAGAAAGAACTGGAAGCGTGGGCCCGATTGTGTCCCGTCAGGTGCCTGAGGGAGCGTATGCTGGCAGACGGTCTGGTCACAGAAGCACAGCTTCAGGTCATGGACAGGCAGATAGAGGCAAAGGTTGACGAGGCGGTTAGATTTGCAAGTGAAAGCCCGTACCCGTTGCCCGAAGAGGCTTTGCAAGATCTTTGGGTGGAAGATGCTATCCCCCAACAAGTTGCACAGTAGAGGAGGTTATTCATGGCAGTTTTATCATTTGGACAGGCACTGAAAGATGCCCTCGATGTCGCCATGAGCAAAGATGACAGCGTTTTCATTGCGGGTGAGGGTGTTGGGGTATCCATCCATTATGATCCCAACTTGCCAACACACGGTCTCCTGGAAAAATACGGCCGGAAACGGGTAAAGGACACACCGGTGAGCGAGGCTGCCATCGCTGGTCTGGGAGTGGGTGCCTCAGCGCTCGGCCTGCGACCTGTGGTTGAAATCATGTTTTTTCCCTTTATCACACTGGCTACGGACATGCTGGTAAATCATGCTGCTAAGTTGAGGTATTTGAGCGGGGGAAAGTCTGCCTTCCCACTTACGGTAAGAGTCAAGGCCGGTGTGAGTTTTGCTGCTGGTTGCCAGCATTCGCACAATCTGGAGGCATGGCTTGCGCACAGTCCGGGATTGAGGGTCGTTTTCCCCTCCACACCTGCGGATGCAAAAGGCTTATTATTGAGCGCAATATTCGACCCGAACCCGGTGATTGTGATCGAAGAAATGCTGCTTTACTGGATGAAGGGGGAAGTCCCGGATGGGGACCACAGGATACCCATCGGAAAAGCCCGGGTAGTCATCTCTGGTAAGGATTGCACGGTTGTCAGCTACGGCGGAGCTGTCTACACGGCCCTGGAAGCGGCCAAGACCCTGTCAGAGGAAGGGATTTCCACGGAAGTGATAGACTTAAGAAGTCTGGTTCCCCTTGATAAGGCTTGCTTACTGGATTCAGTCAGAAGAACCGGCAGGCTTGTTGTGCTACACGATGCCACCAAGTTTGGTGGATTCGGAGCCGAGATATCGGCCATCGTTGCTGAGGAGGCGTTTGATGTGCTCAAGGCGCCTATCAAGCGCGTTGCGGCCCAAGATATTCCCGTACCTGTTTCACCACCTCAGGAAATGTTTAATAGACCGAGCCCTAAAACGGTGATAGCGGCTGTGCGGGCAACGGTGGGAAAAGGGTAAGGGGTCGCCCTCCTATAACTGACCCCGCACACACGCTGTTTTTTACCTAAAACAGGTTTGACCTGAAATGGGTAAAAATGGTTTTTGGGAAACTTAGTTTCTTAAGGACCTGCCCTGAGCTTGCCGAAGGGCGTCCCGCTTTTCAGAAGATCGCGGCTGCCACTGTAGCCGATGCCATGACTCCAGATCCGGTTACGGTCGGGCCCGAGACAAGTATCGAGGAGATTGGCAGTATTATGGTGGACAGGAGCTTCCACACCCTTCCAGTGGTGGATGCGGGAGAGCTGGTCGGAATCGTGGGAAAAGAGGATGTCCTGAAAACGCTTGTGTCCCTCGCCTGAAGATCTCGCATGACAGTAACCCCCTGCAGGGTTTCCCGCTCCTCCTGCTCGCGGGATATTAGCCCGGTTATTTCACGAGCCAAGGTTGCCGCTCAAGCTCCATTTCTCTGTCCGGAGGGGTGGGGCTTTTTTGTTCTTTTTCTATTGAAAACTGTAAGACTAAAGGGCGTAACCAAACTCATGAAGTTTCAAAAGGTTTAAAAAGGGCAATAAAATACAATGGTTGTAGAGTTATTTACTTATTTAGGGACGTCCCGGTTGTCCTCACATTAGACAGGATTTACATGATGAACCGGATTGAGTTTCTGCCTTCCATCCTCCCTTCTCATTTCTCTTGACATGAATATGTAAATTGCATAAAATGTGATTATCAAATATTACAAGGGGGTGTCAGCTTATGGAAAAGCATATAACGGCTACTCAAGCTGTGAGAGACTTCTCAGAACTGTTAAATAAAATAAAATTTAAGGGGGACCGCTATATTATAGAAAGAAGCGGAAAACCGGTAGCACAAATGGAGCCTGTAAGAGAGGCAAAGAAGGCAAAAACGCTAAAGGAGCTTAAATCCTTACTGAAAGAACTTCCCAGGCTGGATGAAGAGCTGGATGCCTTTGCAGCGGACCTTGAAGGTATACGGAAAGACCAACCGCCCCTACCAGAGGAGGGCATGTGGGTATAATTCTTGATACGAGCCTTCTTATCCAGGCAGAGAGAGGGCATTTTGACATAGACAGATTTATAAGAGGCAGGGAGGAAGAACCTTTTGGCCTGAGTGTTATCACGGTTGCCGAGCTTCTTCATGGCGTCCATAGGGCGGATTCATCAAAGAGACGCCTGAAAAGGAGTGCCTACGTGGAAAAGGTCATCCAATTGTTTCCAGTATATCTTTTTGACATCCCGACTGCGAGAATCTATGCAGATATATGGGCTTATTTGCGCAGGAAGGGCATTCAGATTGGTGCCCACGATCTTATGATTGGCTCTACGGCCCTTGCCCTTGGTTTTTCAGTGGCAACTTTCGATAAAAGACATTTTCAGAGGATTGAAGGGCTTAAAATGGAAATATTAATTGCCTAAGACAGGATTTACAGGATGAACCGGATATAACATTTTTTCATCTTTCCGCCCAGGCGGAGTGAGTTTCTCCCTTCCATCCCTCCGAGCCGGAGGCCGGGAATGGAAAAAGGCAAGAAAATCCTGATGACCCTGTTAATCCTGTCAAAAGGGGCCTCATGGCGGATATAGTAGGCAAACTCTGGGGATTCTGTCACACCCTGCGGCATGACGGCATCGACTACGGCAACTATATCGAGCAGTTGACCTACCTCCTGTTTCTCAAGATGATTGAGGAGAAGTTGGAGATGCTTTTGGAGTGATGATTGTGCCCTTGATAATGGCCTTTTAAGTCGTCAAATCACCTATTGTTGGAATGTTTATCCTTGAAGATCAAGGGGATAGCTTGGTCCAACCCCAAGTTGCATTGTCCTTGATTGATTACCAGATGCAAATATATTTGCATCTGGTAGCACTATATGCAATAGTGTTGGCCATGATAAACAGAACCTACTGGCTCCGAAGGGTTGAAAAGGCATGGCGCCGTTCCGTGGTCTGGCTATCCGGGGTGCGTCGGGTTGGTAAGACTTGCCTTTGCCAAAGCCTTCCCGATGTGCAGTACTTCGACTGCGAGCTCCCCAGAATCAGGCGACTCATGGCGGATCATCAGGCTTTTCTGGAAGATCGTAGAGGGAGTCGAGTCGTTCTGGATGAGGTCCACCGCCTGGACAATCCGTCCGAGCTTCTGAAGATAGCAGCAGATCATTATCCCGATGTCAGAATTCTTGCCACCGGCTCTTCCACCTTGGGTGCCTCTGCCAGGTTTCGGGACACACTGGCTGGACGCAAGGCAGAGTTGTGGTTAACGCCTATGATCGGCGCCGATCTGGTGGACTTCGCACAGACCGACCTGGAACACCGTTTCTTGCACGGCGGCCTGCCTCCTTTCTTTCTTGAGAAGGATCTGCCCGAGCGGGAGTTTCAGGAATGGATAGATGCCTACTGGGCGAAAGACATCCAGGAGCTATTTCGTCTGGAACGGCGCTATTCCTTTCAGAAGTTTGCCGAGCTGTTGATGGCGCAAAGCGGGGGCGTCTTTGAAGCCACCCGCTTTGCCCGTCCGTGCGAGGTTAGTCGTACAACGATAAGCAATTATATGGCTGTGTTGGAAGCGACATTTGTGGTGCATGTGCTGCGTCCGTTCAGCACACATAGGCCAACCGAAATCGTATCGGCTCCAAAAGTATACGCTTTTGACACCGGATTCATGTGTTATCACAGGGGATGGAATGCACTTCGCCGGGAAGACCTGGGACTGCTCTGGGAGCACTTCGTGTTGAACGAAATCCACGGTCAGTTGCAGACCCGACAAATCAACTATTGGCGTGACAAGCGGGGCCATGAGATCGACTTCGTTTTTAGCCAGAGGCGACAACCGCCAATTGCCATCGAGTGCAAGTGGTCCGCATCAGATTTTCATTCTTCCGGTGTGGAGGCGTTCCGACGGCAATATGGAAAGGGGAATACTTATGTCGTGGCCACGGATGTGGATCGCTCGTATCGCCGGTCATATGGCGGCACTGAAGTCCGTTTTGTAGGTCTGGCGGGGTTGATCAAAGCGTTGATGCCATTGATGGGGAGGTCCGGAAAAAAGAAACAGTAGACAAAAAATTCACCAATATTTTGCCGGGAGGCTAACCCGGATATGAGGGGTTGGATATAACCGTGGAATGCCAGAGGTGCCCGCAGGGCAGGGAGTTTTGCCCGATCTTCCGGTTTCGGCGGGAGATGGGGCAAAAAGAGGTCACTCTCTGCCTGCCCCGTGGAATGCAGGGCCTATTTCTCTGGGGCGCCCTCTGTGATTCTGCGGTGCGCAATGTCTGTGGTTGTCTGCGTGGGTCTTTAGTGTATAAAGATTCATAAGGCTAAAAAGTGGCAATAAAATACAATAGTTATAGAGTTGTTTACTTGTTTACGGGTGTCCCCATTGGCCCAAAAGTGCTTGCCTTTTCTGTCCTTGACTCTGTAACCAAAAAGGGGTATGTTTCGTTACAACTGTTGGGGGCAATTGGTATGCAAACAATTGAAAATAAAGTGGTTAGCAGGGTATACGGCAAGGGGAGGGGTTGGTGCTTCACTCCAAGAGCCTTTCTAGATCTTGGAAGCCCCGAAGCTATCCGCATCGCCCTGCACCGGCTTGAGAAGAAGGGAACCATCCGTCGACTGACCCGTGGTCTTTATGATTACCCAAAGAAACACGCGACCATAGGCTTCCTCTCGCCAAACCCGGAAGAAATCGCCAAGGCCCTGTCGACACGAGATGCGACACGCCTTCAATCTTCAGGGGCTTATGCTGCTAACTTGCTGGGTCTCTCTGAACAAGTCCCGGCGAGAATCGTCTTTCTGACGGACGGTCCGGCACGTCAAGTGAAAATCGGCCGTCAGGAAATCGTGCTCAAGAACACCACCCCTCGCAACATGGCAACAGCGGGAAGGACCAGTGGCACGGTGATTCAAGCGCTGAGACATATTGGGAGGAAGCAGATGAGACCGCACCACATTCAGCATCTGAAGACGGCCCTGAGCGCTAGTGATAAGGCGCATCTGAGAAGAGACAGAGTCTACGCGCCCGGCTGGATGCACTCGATCATCGACACCATAGCCAAGGCCTCTGATGATTGAATTCGCGAAACTACCACTTGATGAACGCACCCCCTTTTTTCAGGAGGTCGCTACCCGCCGTGGCCTGACCAGGCTAATCGTTGAGAAGGATTTCTGGGTATGCTTCACGCTCCGACTTCTGTTCAACACTCCAGAACTCGCAGACAAGTTCGTTTTCAAAGGAGGAACGTCGCTGTCAAAAGTCTTTGGGATCATAAAACGTTTCTCAGAAGATATCGACCTATCTGTTGACCCAGACTGGCTTGGTTTCGGTGGCGGGAACCGGCCAGACGCCGCCCCTTCTCGATCTCAATTTGTCAAGCGCTGGAAGAAGCTGAACCAAACGTGCCTTACCGCTGTCAAAGATGATGTTATGCCGGCGCTTGAGCAGGCGATTCAAGACGTGCTCGGAAGTCCCGGTGGAAGTCAGGGCTATCTTGCATTCAAGGAGGACGAGCAAACTCAATCTCCTATCCTGGCCTTTCACTACCCAACCAATGAGCCTGGAGCACAGGGATATATCCATCCGCAAGTCAAGCTAGAACTCGGTTCACTCCCCGACCAGCGACCGATAGGGGACCACACGGTCACACCATGGGTTGCCGAGGAATTCCCGAGGCTCTTCATACAGCCGGAATGCCATGTCGTGTCCCTTGAAGCCGAACGGACGTTCTGGGAGAAGACGACTATTCTTCACGCAGAGTATCACCGTCCGCAGGGCAAGCCCATGCGCAACCGGCTTTCGAGAGACTGCTATGACGTGTGCCGAATGGCCCAACATGAATCCGGTCAACGTGCACTGGCTGATTCGGCTCTTTTGAAAAGCGTGGTGGAACACAAGCGAACGTATTTCTACTCTGGATGGGCGAACTACGACACTGCAAAGCCAGGAACCTTCCGCCTTGTTCCTCCAGAGCATCGGCTTTCAGATTTAAGGACAGATTATCAGGATATGCATGAAATGTTTATCGAAGATCCACCACCCTTTAACGAACTGCTGAGGCAACTGAACGAAATTGAAGATAAGATCAACAGCAAACAAGAAGTGTAAGCACAAAACATGTGGGATAATGCCCACATAGCGCCTTTGCGGTGAATCCGTCTGTGTGGGCCTGCCTCGCCAGCTTGTCCCGCAGTAGCTTTAGCGAAGGCGGAAGCTTTCAGCGAAGGCGGGGTTCGCGCGCCGAAGCTTTCAGCGAAGGCGGGGTTCCCGCGCCGAAGCTTTCAGCGAAGGCGGGTCTGTGGTGAAACAAGTCTTTTGCTTTGAGGTATGAGCTGTGGCTCGCTTGCCCATCTCAGAAAGGCGGTAGCACAAGAACTTGCGGCCAGGTTGGGAAAATATGCTGAAGAAGCCGCACCAATATATTGAAATGAATCACATGCAGGGATATCAAGCGAATCAAAAGATGGTAGGGCTGGCATACCCCCCTAGACATATTGACATGAGGTTCAAAAGGTTTAAAAAGTGCCAATAAAATACAATAGTTATAGAGTTATTTACTTATTTATGGACGTCCCGGTTGTCGGACCCGGAAGATCAGGAAAAATGGCTGGCTTTGATCAGAAGACACCTGATTGAAAACCTGCTCCTTGAAAGAGAGGACTTTGACTACCTGCCCATCTTTACCCGTAAAGGGGCTTCATGGGATAGGCTGAACAAAGTCTTTGATGGTCAACTGCAAACCATCATTTACGAAATCAACCAGGCAATTGCAGCCTGATGCTGAACTTTTTATTAGACAGGATTTACAGGATGAACAGGATACATAACACAGAAAAGCAATACATCACTATTGATGTTGACGAACTATGAAATCTAATGTGACTGGCAGCGGAGAAACAGCTATGGGCGAGAAAGGGGTTCCGGTTCCTATTCAGCGAATCGAGGGAGCGATTGTTTTGATCCGCGGACAAAGGGTTATGTTGGATACTGATCTGGCCGCTCTTTATGGCGTATCAACCAAAGCACTAAATCAGGCCGTTAAGCGGAACGAGGGCAGATTCCCTCTAGATTTCATGTTTCGACTGACGAAAAAAGAGAAAGACGAACTGGTCACAAATTGTGACCGGTTCCAAAGACTCAAGCATTCCTCTGCCTTACCCCGTGTTTTCACGGAACAGGGTGTGGCCATGCTTTCGAGCGTGCTTAATAGCGATCAAGCTATTAATGTGAACATTGAGATTATGCGTACATTTGTGCGTTTACGACAAATGTCGACCGCTCACAAGGACCTTGAACGGAAACTGTCTGCCTTGGAAAAGAAATATGACCGACAATTCAAGGTTATCTTTGATGCGATTCGCGCCTTGATGAAGCCACCTGAAAAGCCGCGAAAGAAGATTGGTTTTGAGGTCAAGGAACGCAGGGCCGTCTACGGCAAGCGAAAAAAATCGTGATAATCCTGTCAAAAAACATTTAGAGAAAACCCATGGCGGACATAGTCAGCAAACTCTGGGGATTTTGTCACACCCTGCGGCATGACGGCATCGACTACGGCGACTACATCGAGCAGTTGACCTATGGGGCACCCCCTGTGACTCTGTGTTGAAACAAGTTGCCTTGTTTCTGAGTTGTCAACACCAAAATGGAGAAAGGTCGAAGCAACATTTTCATGCGGCTTGAGCCAACTCAAGTTGACTTACTTGTTCACGGTTTCTCATTAGCCGGTGCAGACGGGCCAAGC